>OBLW0100001972.1_pt1 | contig 16878 bp, 10 predicted proteins | sample 1520161 | NCBI WGS metagenome assembly OBLW01 (sample SAMEA3539309, study PRJEB22396) | soil metagenome | biome: tundra; feature: field; material: soil | place: USA | collected 2010-05 | depth 0.15 m | reverse complement strand
CGCTGCTCAACAGGTCTGGCACCCGCTGTGTGCGCAGGCTACGCATAATTCAGGTGTTATCCAACCTGCTGAGGTCGAGAGCTTTTTGACCCCATTGCCGGTAGGCTGCATTCCCGGCGTTGGAAAGGTCACAGAGGCAAAACTCGCCAAGCTCGGAATGCGCACCGTCGGCGAGTTGCGATCCCGCACTCTCGAACAACTGCAGAGTCTGTTCGGCCGCTACGGACAGCGCCTGTACGAACCGTTCCTCCGTATAGCGCGAGCCCTCAGCATCCCTACACCGTGAATTGGGCGCAATACGAGCCGGTCAACGGCGAACATTGAGAGATGTTCAAAAAATCAGTTCAGGCTGCCAGATCGTAACTCTGCCACGGACTTCGGAAGCTGGTTCGTGTTGGCTCTTCTCGTCTTAGCTCTTGTGATTCGCCGCTGAGCAATTTCGGCGAACAGCCAGTCCCTGACAACCCCTGCCGTGACGCAGCCGTTCACTATGGAAACCTCGCCTCTGCTGCAATAGACTGGCCAAGTTGGTCACTCTCACTTCCGAAAACGAGCCTCGAACCTCGTCTCCATCTTGAGCGCTCGGTCAGCGTTCTCCTCCTTCGCCTGAACCGCTTTCACTTCCAGTGTGGGCGAAAGCAGGCAATTGGCGCGGAAGGCAGTCAGATCGGGCCCAAAGGACTTGTAGAACAACTTGCCCACCACGGCGATGTCGTAGCGTTCCGCCTTCATTTCGGCAACCTTCACTCCGGGCAGATACCACGGCGCTACATTAAGCGTGATCACATTCACGTCTGTCGTGTAACCGAAACTATGATCGAATTCCTCTCGATTCACCTTCTCGCGAGCTGCCTTGAAACACACATCGTCTGCCTGTACCTGCCATGCCGCCGTATGGATGCCCGGCGCGAACGGCTCGGGGCGAACCAGGTGCCAGGACGGATTTTCCTCGGAACTCAGCGAGTCCACTTCATACACTCCCGTCCGCTCGTTCACGCGGCACTCAAGCAGTTCGGGAATAATACCGTCCTCAGCGATGAACGTGGTGTCCGGATGGGCGGCTCTGGTGATATTCACATAGTTCTGATCGATCAAGAACGGAACCGCTATTGAGCGAATCGTACAGGGACTTTTCTCGGCTTGTGAGTGCGGCAGAACACAGCACATGGGAGACGGGGGTGCCTAAGTGTTAAGAGAAGACGATCGAGCGGTTTTGTACGGGTGGGGGCTGTGGTGGATTTCGCATGATCAAACTGTTGAGAGTCCGTATCAAATGAAACACCTAAGCTGACCTGACAATCACCGTAGCTGAATCGTGTTCCGCCTTCTCTTTTTGCATTTCCGCCATCTAATCCTCCCAGCAACTAGGATGTTAGTCCCAATCCCTGGAGGCATCATGCGCGCCACTCTTCTCACCGTGCTCCTCACTGCCACCTTCGCCGCCGCCCAAACCGCCCCCCCGCCACCCCCACCACAAAACGCCCCCGCCGCCGACCAGGCCACCTACCAGCAGGCCCACAACTACGACGCCCAGGCCGACGCCTTCCGCGCCGCAGCGAAAGCCGCCCTCGCCGCCGAGGGCACCCATGAAGCAGCTTTCATCTGCCCCAACGTCGCCGACCCAACCGAGATGAACGGCTGTGTCGCTCACGAGAACGACATCACCACTGCCAACTACCAGGCCTTCACCACCGCTCTCCGCAGTCTCCTCGCCCTGCCCGGGCCGCCCGCGCCCAGCCCGCAAGCCACACCCGCCTCCAGCGCCGCTGCCTTCGACGCCGCTGAATCCACCTGGCAGGCCTCCACCAAAACCGAATGCGTCGCCGAGCAGGCCAAGTGGAGCGACGGCAATATCGTCAACTTCATGGGCAGCGAATGCACCATCCGCCAGTCCCGCGCCCGCCTCCGCGAACTGGCCGAAGTCTACCGCAACAATCTTTACCTCGACTGACATCGCGCCGCACAACAGGTCGGCCGCCCAGACCTAGTGGTGATCGTCGCTTGAACGGCTTCGGGCGTGTGGGTCTGGGCTATAGCCATGGCGGCTTCGGCTGCGGCATCGACCTCGGGTGCAAGAAACTTCGCGGCCCAGGGGATGGCGGCGGAGCCTTCGAGTGCGAGTACGCCGGAATAGCAGGATCCGAGGAAATACAGATTCTCATTTAGATTCAGTGCCCTACACCTTGAACAGACTCTCAGTCGTTTCAAGCAGGTCTATAGCGTGGACAGGTTTGGCGAGTATTTCGAAATGATGACTGCTGAACGCGCTGCTAGGAGCAGTTCGTTCGTCTTAATTTCCGTCTAAGTCAACCGAATTCGATATCAAAGGCAGGGAGTACCCTGCACCTCTTCTCAGAAGGGGATGGAGGGTACTCGGCGGTGTCTGCGAGGGTAGCGCGGGCGTCGAAACTTAGACACAGTCGAAGGACGATTCCCTCCAGGTGGGATACCACAGCAATCCCAGGTAGGCTGCTAGAAACAGCAAGTGAATCGCGATCTTCCTTTCACGAGGCGGCAGTGGACGCTCACGTAGCACGCCCATCTTGCCGCAAGAGCGATTCGAATTCTTCTTCCAGACGATCATGGAGCCGTTTGCTGAAGCCGAAAGGAAGTTCAAAAACGCGGCGGTCAGCAGTGAGGATGAGGATGTTGCGCGTCGAGTCTAAAATGGCTGAGCAGATTTCGCAGTGCTCAAGATGGTTCTGCACATGAGCTGGCATCGCCGGCGACAAGCTGTCATCGAGAAAGTCGGATATGCAGTCCCAGATATGTCTGCAATCGATCACCATGGGAGCCACCTTCGTCCAGGATGGACGCGTCTCAACTGCGGAGCCAGGTGTTTCTGCAGCAGGATTCTTGCCCGATGGAGACGTACTTTTACCGATGAATGGCTGATTCCGCCGATTCCATTGTCGCTGCGGCGGCTCGGCGCAACCGAGTTCGTAATGGAACCCGATTGCGCAGGCGCAATTCTACCGTGTCTTCCGCTCAAGCACTCTCGAGCCAGGTGTCAGGCAGGTGGAGATGGGTCTAACTAACCCGCAGTTTGCTGAGCCTGCGCCCGAGAGAGGCGAATCGGCGACATATACGGTAGTTGCGGTGGGCATAAACGGCGCCGGCCCAATGTCGAGCGAATTGAGGATCGTGCAGGACAAGAAACCAAAACCGATGCAAGATTGAGGGCGCAAGAACAACCGATAAGAATCCGTTCCACGGTTAGGCTGCTCCAATGCTCTGCAGCGATTGAAGTCCGGCCAGCATCAGCCAGTAGTACCGCGTATGTTCGGCCAGCCGGATCAGCGCTCGTAAATCTCCATCACTTGAATGGCGAATGGCGGCAGCGTGTGATGAAAGCTCGCGGCCACGTTTTTCAGGCGGCTTTCGACGGGGACACTGCGTCATGAACCCCCATCTCGTCAATTCTTGAAGACCTGCCACACCGGAGGCAGCGGTGCCACACCTCGGGTTCCAACAAGATCATGGACTTTCGTGTCTATCGGCAGAACGACTCAGAAATATCAATCCTGTGGCGAACTGTAGTGGCGTTCCGGTTGCGATCTTGCGCGAGTTGATCCAGTCGAATGCCGCAATTGAACAACTGCACATTGCTCAAGCCGAGTTCAATTTCACTAAACGCATGGCGCTCAATTACTTAGTGCAACTCGCCTCTTCCGCGAATTGTAGGCCTATTTCACGGATGGTTAGCGACTCACGCGGGAGGGTAACTTAGGGAGCGCCGATCGACCTCGGCTTCAATTCGGCAAGCGGGAATCCAAGGATGGTCTCATGCGTCACTTCCCCTGAGCGAACTCACACCGAAAGCAGACAAGCCATCCTCATTTTGGGAAACTCGATTATGATTTGATCACTCTTGTGTCCCAAAGAGATGCCTAAATTCTTCGGGAACAGAATGTGTGGTGACTTCGCCGTCCAAGGAATCTGTACTCTGGACGCGCCGTTTATATGCCAGGCGGCCATCCACGTCAGTCCCGGAGCCCGCATTCCGAGCACGATCGGAGACTCCGCATCCGTCACGTCGGGCATGCCGAGTGGATAGAACGGAACGGCCTCCGGAAGATGCTTGCGTAGAGTTTTCTTGTACTGATCGAGACCCGCAACGACTTGTCGGAAGGCGTTTGTTGAAAGCTTGTCTAGCCTGCCACTTTGGTGGATACGGCACATCATCGCGGTGACCATATTGAAACTGGCTTGCGCTGAATCGCTTTCCGCGATGGGGTAAGACCACACCGCGAGCTGTTCCGGGAGGACTGCGACCGAAGAGCCGGTCAGGATTGCGGGGAGCTTGAGATAGTCTTCCTGATCGGTGACGGACTGTATCTGGAACCGCGACAACTGTGCGTAATCCATCCGTCCTCCGCCGCTCCCGCAATTTTCAAGGATCAGTTCGGGGTATTGATCGAGAACCTGATCGATCCAAGCCAGGTAAGCGCGATTGTGCTCGAGCAACCCCTGCCCGACACTGTCCGCGTGCGCCTCGGTGCCCTGCAGGGAGTCGACGTTGTAATCCATCTTGATGTAACCGACGCCGTACTCACGGACCAGTTTGTCGATCACCTGAGTGAGATAGAACCGGACCTCGGGCCTTCGGAAATCGAGAAGGTATCGCGAGTTCTTTAAGACTCTCTTGCCGTGGCGCATGAAGAACCAATCCGGGTGCTGCACGGCGAGCTTCGAGTTGACGCCTGCTACCTCGGGCTCAAGCCACAGACCCGGGTTCATGCCGGCTTGCTTGATCTTTTGAAGAACAGACGGAAGCCCGTGAGGCCATCGCGTCAGCGAGGGTTCCCAGGAACCAATCGTCTTGCTCCAGTCCTCATCGATCTCCGCGTACCATCCTGCATCGATCACGTAATACTCGCAACCGGCCGCCGCGGCCGCCGTGATCAAGGGCAGCTCCTTGGCTTCGGTTGGATCGCCCCAAAGGCAATTCATGTAATCGTTGAAGATCACCGGACACTGGTCGTTGTTTCTGCGGGGGCGCTTGCACACATGGCGCCGGTAAACGGTGAGCGCATCGACTGCTTCGGCAAAACTTCCTCTCCTGCATCCAATAGCTACTGGCACGGTTTCGTAGGTCTCGCCCGGTTTCAGGTCTTTCCACGCGGCCGCGTGCAGCTCGTCCGGTCCACCCAGGTACGCATACACATCGTTGGCAAGATTGCCGCGCGAAGAAGCGTTTGAGATCTCCCAATACCACGAGCCGTTGTGTTCGATCTGCCAGAACCAGACGAGGCCGAGCCGGGTGTTCTCGGCGATGGCCATTGGAAGGAACTTCTCGGTCGACCAGCTTCCCACGTTCTCTGCCGAGGCTTCGGACCAGCTCGTTTTTTCGTTTTCAACGAAGCCGAGTTCGGATGGCCTGACTTTGTGCCATTGCCCTTCGGCCATCCAGCTGTTTCGCGCCACATAAATACCAAGTTCGCGATCGAAGTGTTGCGGGTCGGCGAGTCCGTGCAGCATTGCCGAACTGAGGAATTCAATTCCAACCGGAGCGGATCCTGAATTCGTCACTCTTGTGAATCTCCGCACCATGGCTGCGTTGGCGAAGGACTCGTAAATGGATTCCACTTGGAGGGCGAGGTCAGGGTCGGAGTGTACGCAGATCAGCCGTTGACCGCCGTTTGTGGCCTCTTCGCGCTTTTCGACAAACCTCAGCCGTAGGCCGGGTTGGCCAACGCTCGACTTTAAACCTTGATCGGGGGAGTCCTCGCCGCTACATTGCAGGGCGACCTCGACTCCACTCGATCCGGCCAGATCGGGAGCCACAGGCATTCCAAAGGGCACCAGACTTCTCTGTCGCAGCCGGCTCTCCGACTCCGTGAAGGAAAAGGTCAAATCCTTCGTGGACCACTGGAAGAGATTCGATTCAGAGAGCGCGTCCTGCGCTAGGCCGCTCCAGCCGGGAAGAAGCGTGCCCAACGTAGCAGCACTACCAACATGAAGGAATCTCCGACGATCAATCATCGTGCTCCCACGGAATTCGAGCGGAAGCACCGGCAGAACCTCCGATTTGGCTTATTCGATTCATGAACCTGCCTCTCCGTGGGCGAAGTGTTCCGGAAAAACGGCAATTACGCCTCGGTGCCGACAGAGCGCGTAGTCATCGTTTACTTCAACGGCGAAAGAATAGGTGACCGCGACGGAAGCGTCAATAGATTTTTGGCAAGTCCGCTACCAGAACCTGATGGCGACAATGACAGGAGAAGTAGGGATGTTGTTAACGACTTTTGCTTGAAGAACAAACTCAAGATTTTTCTGAGTCCAGTCACTTGGAGCCCCACCCACCAATTTCTTGATTTGCGCCGAATCGGTGACGAAGTCCGCCGCGGCGCGAGTGCCGCTCTGTGTGAGGCCCGCGATAATTATCAATGGCTGGCCTGTTCTGGAGCGGGGTATGCGTGTGACTAGCGCGTAGTCGACTGCAATTTTTCCGTCACCACTCATTACGGGACTCCAGACCCTTTTAGCACCCTCTTGCTCGCGGATAGCCATATCTTTCACATCGAAGAGAGTGAAAGGGAGTTCGCGACTCAGTTCCATGGTCCATTTGTTGTTGAAGCCGCCTATAAGGACTGTAGGCGCCTGGCGTAGATCGCTGAAAGCAACATCATCTCCACTGCGCAAATCGAACTGCTTCCGCCGGATCGCGAGCAGGGAGGAGACGCGCACGGCTGCGGATAAATCTCCCAAGGTAATGAACTCGTTGGTAAAAGACATGAGATCGTCGCCGCCGAGCTGCGTATTAGGCGAAATCGGAACGGCGAACTCCAGTCCCTGAGCCTCGAGCGAGGGTAGCCGGTGAGCAGTCCTGTAGCGGTTCAGAAAGTCGCTGCTCAGCATGTACACGGAATTTGCTCCAGAATATAGAACCGCAGGACCTGAAGTATTGATGATCGGCTTCCAAAAGAGATCGAGAGGAGCACCAGGGCCGGGAACCAACAAAAAGCCGGCTGTCATGCATAGCAATAAAAAAGCAGAAATCAAAATCAGCTTTGCCTGTTTGGGAAGCTGCTTTCTTCGAGCGTTGTCCGAGGTCCGCGCCGAAAGAGGCTGAAGAGTTGGGACCACCGTCGGTCGCTCCAGCACAAGTGGCGGAGCCGGATTGGTGGGCTCCGGTGAGACAGTCTTTAGCGCTTCGATGAAAGAGGCTTGGTACGAACCGGGACTGATCTCTATACGAACCGCTGCGTTACTGCCTTCTCCGAGGTAGAACTGGGCAAGTCTCTTTCTTACTTCTGCTGCCCTGGCGCGCACAATAGGATCTTCGTTTGTATCGTATGCGGGGCGTCGACCGAATACGTTTACCCCTATCAGTCGCTCTTTCAGCAATTCTGTGCGGCCTGCCAGCGTCTGGTCGACGATGTACCGAAGAAGGTCCCGCGACTGTTTGCTTGCCCGAAATGATGGGCTTTGGAAAATCTCTCGCAGAACTTGCTGCAGTAGATCCTCTGAGATCTCGTTAATCCTCGAGATTCGATCCTCATTCGCGCTTCTACGGATTATCTCCATCGCAATTCCTACGAAATACCGAACGAATGAGTACTGTACGCGACACGAAGCTCACTGAAAAACAAGGGGAAGAAGCCTGCGCGCTGGAACAGTACCGTACTGTACCTTGCCGACAACCATAAAGTCAACGTTTTCTTACGCCCGTACCAGAAGGTCATCTTTTGGACACAACGAACGCCGCGCGACGCCAATTCGGTTGGGAAAACGCTTCCCCGATCGTGCGTCGCGCAAAAACTCTTGTGAGGTCAGCATGAAAGATGGAGGAGGAGCCCCTTTGAAAACAGTGTGGTTCGAAAAGTTGGCAATCAAGCTACTCGTTGTCATCGTTGGAGTGGTCGCGGTGCCAAGCTTGTGGGCCCAATCATTGAGTTCAAGCGCGTCCCTCTCGGGAACGGTGTCGGATCCATCGGGAGCCCGTGTTCCGAAAGCAACTATAACCATTACCAATTCTGAAATAGGCATCACCCGAGTCGCCACCGCTGGTTCGGCAGGAGAATTCTCGTTCGCCCTGCTGCCGGCGGGCGCCTACACGCTTAAGGCAAGCGCTGCCGGGTTCAAGACTTCCGAGCAAACGGGGATTAACCTGGCGGTGGGAGATTCTCTTACGGTGAACGTTGGTTTGACCATCGGCGCTTCCGAGCAGGTAACGGTGTCGGAATCGGGGCCCCTGCTGCAAACGGAGGACGCCAACGTCAGCACCGAGATCGCCTCAAAACAGGTTGAGGAACTTCCGCTCAATCTCAGAAACGTGGTCGGCCTGGTGATGTTGAATTCCTCGGTGAACAACCAGACGCAGCAGCAGTTATTGGCGGCGGGTGGTGCGGAGGACACCGCCGATCAGGACATGTCGTTCCTGAGTTTTGGAGGCGGGTACTTCGGAACCACGGCCTTTATTCTGGATGGCGGCTGGAACGTGGCGGGCGGCTGGGGCGGCGTCGTTTATGTGCCTTCAGTGGATGACACGCAGGAATTCAAAGTCATGAACAACACCTTCTCTGCCGAGTACGGCTGGAGCACAGGCAATGTTGTCAATATGATCACCAAATCCGGCACCAGCGACTTCCATTTCGTTTTGGACGAATACCTTCGCAACCAGGCTTTGGATGCTAACACCTACTTCCATAATCTGGATGGTCTTAAGAAGACGCCGGACCATCGCAATCAGTTCGGGGCTGCGGGCGGCGGTCCGCTGTATATCCCGGGCATTTACCGGCAACGCGACAAGACGTTCTTTTTTGCCAATTATGAAGGCCTGCGTCTCAATAACGCCGGTTCATATAGCGCAAATGTGCCAACTTCCGCCCAGCAGTCGGGCGACTTTTCGGCGCAACTCAATACCAGTGTCTCGCTAGGTGTCGATTGCATGGGTAATCCCATCTATGCCGGCGCGATCTACAATCCCTACACCACAACCTTGTACACATCCGGTCCATGCGCGGGACAGTATTATCGGTCACCCTATCCCGGAAACAAGATCCCCTCCAGCGGTGTGGGGGCAATCGACGCTCTCGCGGCGAAATTTGCCTCAGGAAAATACTGGCCAGCGCCAGCCAATCCAGGCGGCGGGTTCAATTTTAACCTCGCAGCGTCGCAGGCGACGGCTTCCAACGAATACGGGGTTCGAATCGATCACAACTTCAATGCCAACACCCGGATTTATGGGCGCTGGTCGCAGAAGTTCGAGACGAAAGCCGGAACACCGCCCTATTACGGAGCGAGCGACGTGGGCGGACCGGAGGTCTACAACCCGGACAACCGCTACAGTATCGCTTTCGGCGGTTCTCACATCTTTTCGCCGTCTTTCGTCATGAACGCCAACATTGAATACAATCGATGGGTCGAAGGAAATAACACCCAGAGCTTCGGGTTCAAGTCTTCTAGTCTCGGGCTGCCTGGCCTGATCGACACGTATTCTCCGCAGTTTCCGCAGGTCGGCTTCGTTAGCAGCAACTATGCTCCACTGGGAGCAACTACCGGCTTTGGCCAAGCCCATTTTCCAAATAACATAGGTTCCACTTCCATCGACTTAAACAAGACGCACAGAGCGCACTCGCTCTCGTTCGGGTATATGGGCGTGGTGGTCCAGGAATTTGGCGGTCGGATCGCTCCCACTCAATTCAACTTTGCGAACTCGATGACGCAAGGTCCCAATCCTGCAGCTCCGACCTCCGGCACCGGAGATGCGTTTGCTTCGTTTATGGCGGGCGCCGGCGCCCCGGGTGCGGGTAAAGCAGGCTCTACCGGGTTCAACGCTTTTCCGGCCTCACAGTACTACCTGCATGGGGGGTACATTCAGGACGATTGGAAATTGAATCCCAAGTTCACGTTAAATCTGGGCTTCCGCTATGAGGTGCAGACCCCGATCACAGCAAGAAAAAACGACCAGGCGTATTTCGATTTCCACGCGCTCAATCCGATCAGCGCCGCAGTCGGACGACCGTATTACGGTGCGATCGTCTACAACACGCCGGGACACCGCGGTCTATATAACTTCAATTATGACGATCTGGCTCCGCGGGTTGGATTCGCGTACAACGTCCTGCCTAAGCTGGTCTTGCGCGGCGGCTTTGGGCTCTACTACTCGAGAAACTACTATGGCGGGGGACCGAGCCCGGGATATTCGCAAGCGACGACGTGGACTTCTTCGGTCGACGGCAACACTGTCTCCCAGCCGCTCACTCAGGTATTCTCATCCGGCATTCTGCCTGTTACCGGGAACGCCCTGGGAGGACTGACAAACGTAGGTCAGGGAGGCGGTGGAGTCAATCCGTATCATCCCGATCCCCGTATAAAGCAGTTCGTGTTTGGATTCCAATACGCCTTCACTCCGAACGACCTGTTGGATGTCAACTACGTGGGCAATCGCGGAACGCGCATTATCGTCGGCGGCATGAACTATGGCGAGCTGAATCCGAGTTATCTCTCCATGGGCACAGCACTGAATAATTTGGTGGCCAATCCGCTGGCCAATGCCTTGAACTCGCTCGGTCTTCCGGCAAGTTCCTGCGGACTGAATTCGGCGACCATTCAGCAGGCGCAATTGCTGGAGCCGTATCCAGAGTTTTGCGGGGGCGCCAGCGCAAGCCAGGAACCGGTGGGCTTTTCCAATTACAACTCTTTACAGGCGAATTTCACCCACCGCATCTCCCTGGGCCTGATCTTTATGGCCTCCTACACCTACTCGAAGTTCCTCGATGATACGGACGGCCCGGAACAATGGGCGTCAATCAGCAGCGGAGGCGCCACAATCCGCAATTACTACGATCTGGGTGCGGAAAAATCGGTCGACTCGACGGATGTCCCGCAGTCTCTCGCATTGAACTATGTGTACGAATTGCCGGTTGGACGAGGAAAGAAGTTCGGCGACGTCATGAACCGTGTTGCCGATGAAGTGGTGGGAGGGTGGCAGGTTTCCGGAATTACCCACGTCCAGGCCGGCTTTCCGCTGTCGATCGCGGCCAACAATAACTCCGCGAGTCTTTGGGGCGGAAATCAGCATGCCAATCTGACCGGTGCCGGTTTCAAGACCGGCACCTGCGGCGGGGGCATCCCTGTAGGAACGAAATATTGCTGGTTCAACCCTGCGGCTTTTGCGCAGGCGCCTGCCTACACATTTGGCGATGCCCCCCGTTACTTCTCCAATTTGCGGGCCCCCGGTTACGTCGATGAGGATCTGGGTGTCCAAAAGTGGTTCAACCTCACGGAGAAGTTCCGCCTGCAGTTCACTGCACAGATGTTCAACGCTTTCAACCACACCAACTTCGATTCGCCGGATATTGGTCTGGGGGATAGCACAATGGGGGAGATCTCAAATTCGCAAGGATCTAGACAAGTGCAGTTATCGTTGAAGCTCACTCGGTAGGGTCCATATATGCAGGGGACCACACTTGCCCTCTGCCTGGCGGTCGCGCTCACACATCCAATCGTGAGCGTGATCGTCCATGCGGAAGCGCCAGCTGAGACCATTCAATCCCTACTGGCAGAGGCGCGTGATGCTCAGTCCAGGAGGGATTTTTCTCAAGCAGCCGAAGCGTATCGAAAAGCAGTCGCACTGGAACCCTCTATTCCAGAGCTGTGGGCGAATCTCGGCCTCATGTATCACGAGTCGGGCAAACACCCAGAGGCCATCAGAAGCTTTCAACGGGCCATCCGGTTCAATCCATCGTTGTTTGTTCCTCAGCTGTTTTTGGGGCTGGAGTACCTGCAATCCAACAAAGCCGAGGCTGCCCTGCCCTATCTCGAAAATGCTTTCAAACTGAATCCCAAAGATCTTCAGGCAGTTCGCTCGCTCGGGAAAGTGCACGCCGTGCTTGGTCACAACGAGAGCGCCACAGAACTCTATTGGAAAGCGGCTCAACTTGCCCCGCACGAAGGAGGCCCCTGGTTCGATCTCGGAACTGCCTATCTGCAGCAGGTGGAGAACGACGCGCGCCTAATGACGTCGGCCTACGGCGATTCCGCGTATGTCAAATTGAGAGCGGCCGAGGTTCTCGCTGAAGAAGGCAAGCTGATCGACGCGGAAGAGGCGTACAAAACTGCAATTGCTTTAACTCCGCGTGTGACTTGCCGCTTCGCGGAGTTTGGAATCACACTGTTGCGTCAGCAGAAGATTGCCGAGGCGCGAGAACAATTCGAGCACGAACTCCAAACCGGTTCTCATTGCGGATTGGAGGGTCTCGGTCTAGCGATCGCCGATGTACTCTCTGGAAACCAGGAAGCCGGGCTCGGAAGGCTTGCACCAATTGCGACCGCCGATCCTACCTTTGTCCATTCAAGCCTTCCGCTGTTTCGCGGTGCCGTTACTACAGAGCAAGTGAGGTCCATGATCGACATGGCGCGTATCAAGTCAAATGATTCTTCTTCAGTCGATCTCGCCAATTTGATCGAGGGCGCCATTCTCTCTGATGAAACACCACCCACATTGAATCGTGCGGAGGACAGCCAGTTTGCAAGCGCTGAAGCCCTATCACCTGCGGATGCGGAACGGTTTGCTGCCCAAGGTCAATATTCGAGTTGTGGCGACGCTCTCAAGCCAACGCTGCAAACCGCCGACAGTGTCCAGTTGCATCTTTTGGCATTGTGTTCTTTTGATGCGGCAGACTTTCAAGCTACATCGCTAGCAGCGCAGCGACTGAAGAAGAATTCGGAGACGCGCGCAGAGGGGCTCTACTGGGAGAGCAAGGCCGACCAGAGGCTTGCCATCGGAGCCCTCGTTCGCGCAGGCGAGATCGACGCGGATTCTCCGCGCATGCATGTGTTGCTCGGAGATGTGTTTCGCCAAAAGCGCCGTTGGGACGAAGCAGAGGCGGAATACAGAAAAGCAGTTGCCCTGGACCCGATGAGCCGTAATGCGCGACTGAGCCTTGCAATCACATTGTTCTCCGAGTTGAAGACCGACGAAGCATTCAATCTCGACGAATCCCTCCTGACCGAGGACGCCGCGGATCCCGAGGCGAATCTGCTCGCGGGTGAGATTCTCGTGCAACGCAATCAATTTCCTCAGGCAGAACCCTATCTGCTGAAGTGCGCAAATCTCAAGCCGGAACTTGTGCCTGGCTACCACGCTCTCCTGGGGAGGGTCTATGCAGAAACCGATCGAGTTCAAGCAGCAATCGCGGAATACAAACTGGGGCTCTCGACCGATGAGGACGGCAGTATCCATTATCAGCTTGCCCGCCTTTATCAGAAATCCGGGAACAAGGCTGCCGCTGAGGAGGCCTTCAAGGAATCGAAGCGACTCGTGGACCGGAGGAATGATCGTGCACGGGTTGCACTGGAGCAGATGGGCACGGATGTGAGCCGCCAGTAGCTCCAATCGCATGGCAGTTTCGCTTTACAGCCGGTGCGCGGGGCTCATTCCGTCCCGGATCATCTTTTTTGCAGTCTCACTCGCAATGTTGAATGAGGAGCCCGGCTTCATGTGCGTCTTGTCTTTCAGAAAGCATTTTCGCTCGCTCGGTTTTTGCCTTCTCGTATTCGTCACGGTCGTTCTTCGCGATCATGCGCAAGCCCTGGAGCGGACGGACAACGGTGCGATAATTCACTCTGCTGCCGGCCTTGTTCGAGTCGAGGTGTGCTCCGACAGCGTGATCCACATTGTTGCCGGCCCCGCGGCAAGTCGACCGCCAAAGCCGATTGTGCCGACTGTGATCGAGCCGTGCTCGGGCGTAAAGTTCACCATCGCCTCTGATAGATCGCGCGATACGGTCCAGACAACCGAAGTCAAGATCGAGGTGGATAAGCTCACTGGCGCCATCCGATTTTTGAACGCCAGCGGAGACTCTGTACTCAGTGAACAGCCGCAGAGCGGACGAACGGTTCCGGCTGCAGAGGACGGCGAGTCCGGTGATGGAGTGCGGCAGGACTTTCTGCTCTCTCCCGGAGAAGCACTCTACGGACTGGGGCAGCATCAGGAGGGATTCTTCGATCTGCGCGACATACCCGTGCAGCTCCTGCAGGCGAATACGAATATAGCGATTCCGTTTCTCATTTCGTCCAACGGGTATGGGCTGCTCTGGAATAACCCCGCGCTCACGGATTTCAATCCTGCGACGGAAACGGTACACCTGGACCAGAATGGTGTGGGAACATTTCAAACGGGTCCCGAGGGTGAATACGGATTTCTTCTTAGCGGCAATTATCGCAACACACTTCGGCTGTCAGTCGATGGGCAGCAGATCATCGATCTGAAGAACATGTGGCTTCCGCTCTCCGTCGGTGCGAAGATGCACCTTGCCGCGAACTCTACTTACAAAGTGATCGCAGACACGGGAGGCGACACCAAGCTTGCCGTGCGTGCTCCTTCTGGCACAATGGCATTTCGATCGCAAGTCGGCGACGCCGTCGATTACTACTTCTTCTATGGGCCCGAGCCGAAGAAGGTGCTGGCAGAGTATCGGGATTTCACAGGCGCTGCGCCGCTGTTGCCGCGGTGGGCCTATGGCTATTGGCAGTGCCGCGAACGCTACTCGAGCCAGCAACAGATCCTCGATACGGCGACTGAGTTTCGGAATCGAAAGATCCCTGTCGATGTCCTCGTGCAAGACTGGCAATACTGGGGCAAGTACGGCTGGAATGCGATGCGGTTTGACGAGAGCGCGTATCCGAATCCGGCCGAGATGATGTTTACATTGCATCACCAGGATTTTCATCTGGTCATCTCTGTTTGGGCGAAGTTCGGCGCGGAGACGGCAGTTGACAAGGAAATGGTAGCTGACGATCTGGTTCTCAAAAGCGGCGCGAGCACAGGGGAGCCCGGCGAAGCAAAAGAGCGCGAGAACTGGGCCGACCTGTTCAATCCGCGAGCACAGAAGGCATTCTGGTCCGACATCAATGAGAATCTATTCAGCGCAGGGCTCGACGGATGGTGGCTCGACGCATCCGAGCCTGAAGGCGACCCTCTGAAAGCCGACGAGACCTTTCTGGGTCCAGGCACCAAAGTGCGCAACGCATTTCCGTTGTTTGAAACCTCTGCGGTCTATCAAGGGCAAAGGGCGGCGACCGAAGAGAAGCGGGTCGTAATTCTCACTCGCTCAGCATACGCGGGCGAGCAACGCAATGGGACGATTTCCTGGTCCGGCGATATCTCGGCCAATTGGGAGACGCTGCGGCGACAGATTCCGGCCGGTCTCAGCTTTGGAATATCGGGCTTCCCCTATTGGACGACGGACATCGGCGGTTTCTTCCGCCCCGTCGATCAGTACGCCTCCCCTGAATACCACGAGTTGCTCGTTCGCTGGTTCGAGTTCGGCGCGTTCTGTCCTATCTTCCGTATCCATGGCTACAAGTCGGAGACAGAGATGTGGAAGTACGGTCCTGAGGTCGAAAGGGTGCTCCGGCAATACGACGAGTTGCGTTATCGCCTCCTGCCATACATCTACTCCGCAGCATGGGGTGTGACCAATCGCGGCGAGATCGTCATGCAGGGACTGCCTTTTGCGTATCCGAAAGACACCGAAGTGAGGCAGGTGAGTGATGAGTTCCTTTTCGGTAACTCGCTCCTGGTAGATCCTGTAACGGAACCCCACGCGACGACCCGCGCAGTTGTCTTGCCGGTGGCCGACAATTGGGTCGATTTCTGGTCGGGGAAGACCTATCGAGGTGGACAAACAATCACTGTGGATGCTCCTCTGGACCGGATTCCGATCCTGGTGAAGGCTGGCAGTATCGTGCCTTTGGGACCGGTTGTTCAGTCCACATCGGAACATCAAGATCCATTGGATATTCGAATCTATGGAGGCAAAGACGCCAGCTTCGAGTTATACGAAGATAGTGGCGATGGATACGCCTACGAACGTGGCGCGAGGGCTACAATCCACTTCCAGTGGGATGATCGGCGCCGCACGTTGTCGATCGGTGACCGCTCGGGAAGCTTTCCCGGCATGCTTGCGAAGAGGACGTTCCGCCTAGTCTTTGTTCAACCGGGACACGGAGTGGGGGATGAATCGAATTCTGCAGCCGATCGCTCCGTCACCTACGACGGACGGAGTCTGAAAATTGATCTACGAAAGAAGGGCTGAGCAACACACTCCGATATGAGCCCTTCGGTCGAATTGCAAAGACCGCGAGAAAGAGTCCGGGTTTGCGCCCGGATCCTATCCTCAACTTGCCGGGAAGCGTTGGCTTGAGGCACGAACAACCATGCGCGGCGTGATCAGTTCAGTTTTGGGCCTCTGAGGGCCTTTCTTTCGGGCGATCCCAAGCGCAAGATCAGCCGCGAACTTTCCAATGCTTTCACTTCCTTGATCTACCGAAGACAAGGGAACACGTAGGAAGTCAGAGTAGGAAAGGTTGCCGCATCCTACGACCGCGATATCTTGAGGAATGCGTAATCCGGCATCGAGTATCGCGCGCATGACACCGAGAGCAGAGGGATCGTTAAAGCAGAACACTCCGTCCGGTTGAGGTCCCGTCGCGAGCAGTTTCCTGGCTGCCTCGTAGCCACCATTTTCACCAAGATGGTCACCAGAGGCCCCGAGAGAAACAATGTGTCCCGGCAAGGGAGTCATGTTGTAGGAGGCCAGAATCCGTCTGTAGCCTTCGAGCCGACCAATGGCGGTGCTGACTTCGGGACCACGAATGTGAGCAATTCGCCGGCATCCCTGCTCGATAAGGTGCGACGTAGCCAATGCGCCAACCGCTTCGTCATCGACGCCAACAAAGTTTGCCTCAAGTCCTTGGAATCGTCGATCGATCAGGACGTACGGCGTTTTGTGCTCTTCGATCATGCGAAAGCAGTCGACCGACCATTGCGCCGAAGCAACCAAAAGGACGTCGACTCGCCTTGCTAGCAGTTGCCTGATCTCTTGTTCTTCGAGATCCGGATCTTCGTCCGAAGATGAGATCAAC
>OBLW0100001971.1_pt1 | contig 16880 bp, 12 predicted proteins | sample 1520161 | NCBI WGS metagenome assembly OBLW01 (sample SAMEA3539309, study PRJEB22396) | soil metagenome | biome: tundra; feature: field; material: soil | place: USA | collected 2010-05 | depth 0.15 m | reverse complement strand
GGTCCCGAACCAGGTGCTCTACCAGGCTGAGCCACTCCCCGAACATGGGTTGCAGATGCGTATCGTTGGGGCGCGGCCTGGCGCGTATTAACCCCTTGATTGCGCTTGAATCAGTGTAGCAGAATTCGGGACGGGGTTGCGGCTGCCGCTCCGCACCTCGCTACCTGGCATCTGTTTTCGGAGGGCCGCAGCGAACGATGAACTTGGCCTCGATTGCGTCAGCCAACACCAGGGCGCTGGTCCCACCTTAGTCGCTCTTATCCCCGCCCTTGTCTGCTCCTGCTGGCAAATCCAGCGCCACCAAGGCGAATCGCGTCTTTCCATCCTTTGGTTCTTCAAAGCCCACAATGTGCTGGTGACGCTTGGATCCGGCCTTCAACTCCAGGCCATTCTTGCTGGAACCATAATCGCCGCGGTCGATCTTCACATTGTCGCCCTTGTCGTCTGCGCAGGTCAGGCCTTCCGAAGTCGTCACCGGAGTGCCCACAGGATTGTTGCCCTGGCAGGTAATCACGTCGCCGTAACGGCCGCATGCCTTTTTATAGAAGGCGAGCACCTTGTCTTGTGAGTCCGGGGTAGCGTAAGAAACCGCTCGCACCCGCAACTCCCACTCGCCGAAGCCCAGGTGCACGTCGGCCGACTTGTGCTTGTCGTCGTTGCTTACCGTCTCGGCGCCGGGATAAACCGGAAGACCCAGATCGGCAGCAGTGGTTTGGTTGGTATTCACATGGACGCCGCCGAAAGGAGTATCCACCTGGACGTTTTTATCCTCGCCGTTGGCGCCCTTGTCCACGTGCACTCTGCAGCCGGAGATCACTGCGAGCAACGCCAAACCGGCGAGCAAGCCGGTTGCTTTTCCAAACCTGTTTCGCAGCAAGTTCTCTGTCATAGCTACCGTCCTCTTGCCCTGCTATACGACGGCAATTGCTGAATTGTTCCAGGAATCGCTTGAATCAGTGGGATGAGTGCCCGTCTTCCTTGCTGCTGGTTGCGAACAGAATCGCGGCCACAAACACGGCAATAATCACGGGGACAACGAAGAATGGGGAAGTAATATTCATCGCGCAGGCTCCTTGCTGTTCTCAGACTACCAAAAAGGGGTCCCGTTTTAGGGACCCCTTTTTGGTTCTGATCGAACCGACCCTACTGTTTAGGTCCGCCGGCCGGGTAATCCACCCGGATGGTCAGAATCTCGTATGGATGAATCGGGACCTTGACCACATCGCCGGCAACCGTCAGCGCGCCACCCTCGGGCGCTTCCATCAGATTGGTAACGGTGGCACTGGTCGCGCCGGCAGGCACGTGGAACTCAGCCGTCGCACTCTTCCCTGCCCACTCGTAGACGCGGAAGATGAGCCCCTTCTCGTCCTCGGCCTTTTTCACGGCGGTCAAAACCACGTTGTCCGGCGAGACCGACGCAAATGAATGTTCGACCGGCAACGTTCCCGCGTGAGCCGTCGTTCCCACCGCCGTGAGCGGATAGTCGTACTCCCATCCATGGCGCACAGTGAGCGCATCTTTCCACGTTCCAGTGTGCGGATAAAGCGCGTAGTGAATGTGGTGATGTCCCTGGTCTGCCTCCGGATCGGGCCACGTAGGTGAGCGCAGCAGCGTAAGCCGCAGCATGTTGCCCACTGCGTCGTATCCATACTTGGTCTGGTTCAGCAGGCTCATGCCATGTTTGCCGTCTCCCAGGTCGGCCCAGCGCATGGCCGGAACCTCAAACTGCGCCTGCTCCCATGTGTTGTTGCGCGTGGTAGGCCGGTCGATGGCGCCGTAAGGAATCTCGTAAGTAGCAAATCCGCTCGTAGCCGCCAGCGGAAAGGCCGCCTTCAGAAGCACATGCCGCTCGTGCCAATCGATATCGTTCTCAATGTCGACCTGATCGGTATCCGGTCTCAACCGGATGGTTTGCACGAACTTTGAACTCTGCCAGGAACGCGTGACGCGAACTGCCGTCGTGCCTTCGGCAGACACCGTAGCGGCGCTGGCAGAAAGTGACATCGGCTGATCCAGGGTGCCAGGATCGATGTTCCAGGCATCGTAGTCCTTCGGTGTGTCTTTGAACGTCTGCAACTCGTTGCCGCAGGCACCGGCCGCCAGTGTTTCGAAGTTCGAGCGTTTGTCGAAGAGGCTTGTGATGCAGCCTGTAGTCCGGTCAACGGCCACGCGGATAAATTGATTCTCGAGCACCAGCGATTTTCCTGATTCAGACTCGGTGCCCTTGGGCGCGGACGCGGCCGCGCCAGTTGAAGGATCGACCCAAACCACTTTGTATCCCAGCGCGGGAACATCGACCGCAGGAATGCTGAGGGCGGCAACGCCCGTTTTAGCATCTCGCTTGAGCACCGTCGCCAAAGTATGGGCGCCGTTGCCAACAAGAGGATAGGCAACCTGCGTCGCGCTCGCCGGGAGTTGCACATTCACCGTCACATCTCCGGAGCGAGTCCAGCCGAGCGGATTGAAGAGGACAATCGGAATACGTTTTTCCGATTTGCTTTCTGTATCGATCCCCTCCGCCACCGTCTGCAGTGCTCCGGCCTTGATCTCGTTCGTCGACCAGCGCACGACATCGTAATCCTTCTGCGCATCCCTGTAGATGACGCCAATTCCCGACCCCGCGGCCAGATCGTGGAATTGGTTGAACAGCACCTTCTTCCAGTCCTCCGTAATCTCCGCGGCCGGATACTTCTTCCCATCGAGCCAGGCCAGCGAAGACCATTTTTCCGCGTTCAGCACCTGCTCTTCGCTGTGCCGCATGTTGGCCTTGAGATCCGCCTGCGTGGTCATCACGCCGCGGTGATACTCAAAGTAGAGTTCGCTCTTCCATGTAGGAATCGCAACCTTCTCCGGCACCACCGGAGGAGGCGTGTATCCCTTGGCAATCGACTGGTAGTTCCACGATGGGCTTTGCGGTGCAATCTGCTTTTCGACCGACGAGAAGAAACTCTGCGCGGTGCCAAACTCGTATTTCGGCGTTACATGTCCCTGGCCCTCCCAGTGGAAACTCTCGTCGAGAATGGCGCGTGTGGGCCCGCCGCCATGGTCGCCGATGCCGTAGAGATCCAGCATCTCAGTCATTCCGGGAGAATGCTCGCGAGCCGCTTTCAGATCGTTGGCAAGCCGGACCGGATTCTCCGACGTGTTCACATAGTCGTGCGGGAAATACGCCAGCACCTTCGACCCGTCCGGCGACTCCCACCAGAACAACTTGAACGGCAACTGATTGGTGTCGTTCCATGTCATCTTCTGCGTGACAAAGTAGTCCACGCCGCTCTTCTTATAGATCTGCGGCAACTGCCACGTGTAGCCGAACGAATCCGGATTCCAGCCGATGCGCACGTCGACGCCGTACGCCTGCTTGAACCAGCGCTTGCCTACCAGCAGTTGACGAACAAGCGACTCGCCGTCCGGCATATTCAGGTCGGGCTCTACCCACATGCCGCCAACAATCTCCCAGCGCCCTTCCTTGATGCGCTGCGCAATCTCGGCATTCATGTCGGGATACTTGTCGGCCATCCACTCGTTGTAGGCAGCGGCGGACTGCGTGAACGTGTAACCGGGATACTCATACATCAATTGCAGCGCTGTCGAAAACGTGCGCTTGACCACGTCAACAGTCTCACTCCACGGCCACAGCCAGGCCGCATCGATATGCGCGTTGCCATCCAGATGAAACTCTGCCTGTTTCAGCAGCGGCTTCAAGGCCTCGAGCTTTGACTGCGCCGCCTTAAGGCTCGCATCAAATTTGGATTGATCGTGCGCATCCAGCGCGGCAAGGTCCACGGAGTGGATGGCGTCGTTCAAGGTTGCCACCTTCGACGCATCGCCCGGCGCAAGCGAGGGAACCAGCAGTGCGGCGGAGAGAAATTCCTCGCGGAGATCTTCAGGATTCGGCCGGCCTTCGGCAAAATCGACGCGCATGGTTACGCCGCGAAACGTCTTCGTATCCACGGTGTGCAGAATCTTCACCGCCACCGTAGCCTTCTCACCAGGTTGCGCCTTGTCGAACAGCACCACCGGCTCCAGGTCTTCACCCAATGCCACGCGCCGGCCGTTGAAGTAGAGAATCTCCGGCATGGGGCCGTTGCCGTTGACTTGAATCTGGAACCAGATGCGTGCGCCGCTCAGGTCATAGCCGTTCAGCGTTTCCGGCACCTGAATCGTCTGGCGAATCCAGACCGCCTCGTTCGGAGCCTTTTCACCCACTGCAAGCGGTTGCCAGTTGCTGTCATCCAGATTCGCGTCTTCGCCGTGCGCTATGTCGCCGGTGTGCATCTTCCAGGCGCCGGCGGGCAATTCACGCAGGCTGCTCAACCGGTCGACAACGGTGCGCGAGTCGGGCGGCAGAAGGGCTGCAGCCTTCGCCATCTCGGTGTTGCGTTGGGCGGTTGCACGGCCCGTAAACACCAGGGTTCCCACAAACAATAAAAGAAGCAAAGGCCTACAACACAACTTCAAGGCAGAAACCATGGCGCAAAATTCCCCCCGCAGCATCTTAGGTCATTGACGCGATTGCCCGCACGTGGAAAAGCCGAATGTCGCCGCGAAGATCTCCCAATCAACTCGACGATCGTCTCACCGTGTCGGGTCACTCAGAATCAGGCCCGCCGAAATCTCTTCGCCTCCAGTTGGAGAGCCGGGCCTGAGTTTACCGCAGTATCCTGTTTTTGAGACTTGGGACAACTTCACTTCAACCAAATCAAGCGAGATCAATCGCCGGCCCTGCTGCCACCCCTGTTGGTTTATACTATCGGATTTGCCCTATTACGGTACTGCGTACCACAATACAGTACGCCGCAACCGGCCTGTGTGGGCCGTCACATCCCATAGATAGAACGCGCGTTCAACATGGATGTCATGACAGCCGCGACCCTCATCCTTGTTGCTCCATGCTCGCTCCTGTTGGGCGCAGCGCTGCAGATTCTGGTAGCGCGGCTCTGTTCCGCCCGAACGAAGGGAATTCTCGCTTTCCTCGCCTGCGTGCCGGCAATGTTCGCCGTCATTGGCATGGTGCCTTCAGTTCGCTCCGGACAGGCAATAGAGCTCAACCTGTTCCAGTGGGATTCGCCTCTGGCGCTCGTCCTGCACGTGGACGCGCTTAGCGTTCTGTTCGCTTTCATGGGCTCGTCCATCGGTGCCCTGGTGCTGCTGTACTCAATCGGGTATATGGCGCACGACAAGGCCGCGACCCGCTTCTACTGCACGATGCTGATCTTCATCGGCGGCTTCGTTGGACTCGTCTACAGCGCCAACCTGTTCATCTTCTATCTCTGCTGGGAACTGGTCGGCCTCTGCTCATTCAGCCTGGTTGGCTTTTGGTACACCAACCGTGAGGCTGTCGCCGGCGCGCGCAAAGTATTGTTGATGACGCACATCGCGGGCTACGGCCTGCTGGCGGGCATCCTGGTCCTCTATCACCGCACCGGAAGCGCCCTGTGGACCGATCCGAATGTGGCGCACAACTTCACCACCGGCATCTTCCTGCTCATGCTCGTCGCGCTGGTGGCCAAGAGCGTGCAGGTGCCGCTGCACACATGGATTCCCGAAGCGATGGCCGCGCCGACCCCGGTCAGTTCCCTGCTGCACGCAGCTTGCTATGTAACGTCCGGCGTCTATCTGGCCGCTCGCATGCACAGTTTTGGCGTTTGGCCGGCTGCCTGGGGAGCAACACTAGTCTGGATTGGCACCATCACCATGGCCGTCGGCGTCATGTACGCCATGGTGCAAACAGATCTCAAACGCATGCTGGCCTTCTCCACCGTGAGCCAGATCGGCTACATGATGTTGGGCATCGGCATCGGCACTCCGTTGGCCATTACCGCCGGCCTTCTCCATTGCCTCAATCACGGATTCTTCAAGGGCGGCTTGTTTCTCAATGCCGGCTCGGTGCAACACGCCACGGGCACGCGCGACATGAACAAGCTTGGCGGCCTCGCGCAGAAGATGCCGCATACGACGCTCTCGTGGCTCATTGGCATTGGCAGCATGATGGGTATTCCACTCATGAGCGGCTTCGCCAGCAAATGGATGCTCTATGCGGCAGCGTTGCAGGCTGGTTGGGCTGTTCCCGCCATGATTGCCTGGGCCGTCAGTCTCGGCACGGTCTTCCTCGGCGCAAAGGCAACCAGCGCTGTCTTCCTCGGTCCGCTTACTGAGGCCACCAAAGATGCCCACGAGTCTCCGCCCACCATGGTGTGGGGAATGGGCTTGCTGGCTGCCGGCAGCGTGGTCCTCGGAATAGCTCCGCAGTTGGCCGTCAATTACCTCCTCAATCCAATTCTTGGCGCGCTTGGACTCGGCGCTGGCGTACACGTCACCTGGCTGGGAATGTCTGCCGATGCGGGCAGCTTTTCAACCACCGGCGGACTGGTATTGGCCGTTGTTTCACTGGTTCTCGGCGGCGCCATCTACGCTGTCGCGTATGCCGCGCGCCAAACTCCGGCAACAGTCGCCGTTACGTCCGGCGGTGCGGCAATGATTGGCGCAGGTGGCGGAATCTTTACCGGCGGCGAGCCGTTGTCCGATGAAGGCAGGCTCACCGCAAGCGACTTCTCTGGAATCTTCCTGCAGAACTGGAAAGAGTTCTTCCGCTGGTCCAATGTGGACCGCGTTTATCTGGGCGTCTGGAGCGGCTTACAGGCCGTCTCGCGCGGACTCGGCGTCCTCGTTTCCTGGATGGAGAAGCAAGCGGCCATCCTCGTCATCGTCTTCGCCGCTGTGATCCTGGCCGCCGTTCGCTTCCTCACTCCCGCAGTTGGCGGTTTGCCCATCGGCACGTCAATCGCGGTTCCACAGATTCTGGTTGCCGCCTGCGCCATCGCCGCTGTTGCATTGATTCTTGCCGCGCTCTCGCACAAGGCAACTCGCACCCTGGCCCCGTTCATGGTTCTCACCGGCATCGCTGCCGTAGCCGGTCTCGCCGTCGCCGACCCATGGCTTCGTCTCGGACTTCTGGAACTAGGCGCGCTGCTCACGATTCCGCTGGTTTGGCAAAGCGCACGCACCAACTCCGCAAAATTTGCCTATCTCGCAGTGGTCCTCATCTCGGCGTTGACTCTCGTCGCAAGCGACATCCTGCTGGAACGCGGGCAAGCAGATTGGGCACGCGCTCTGCTGCTCACCAGCGTCTGCGTCAAGCTGGCCGCGGTGCCGCTCTTCTTCTGGCTGCTTAAGCTGGCCGACGAAGTCCCTGCCCTGGTCCTTGGACTAATCATCGCTGTGGTCGACATGGCCGCATTCGGCGAGTTGTATATCGCTGTGCATGCCTCTCCCGGCATGTTCACACCCACGGGTCTTTGGCTCGGCCTGGCCGCCGCTACTTCATTCCTCGCCGCGCTTCTCATGCTCACGCAGCGCAGCCTCAAGCGCCTGCTGGTTCTGTCCACCGTTGAAGACGTAGGCTTCCTGCTCCTCGGGCTTGCATCTGCCACCGCACTCGGTACTACCGGCGCGCTGCTTGCCGCCGTTACCCACGCCCTCGCCAAGGCCCTGCTCTTCACCTGCCTCAGCGGCCCTGAAACTGCTGGCGCTCTCGAAGGCAATCAGACCGGCCTCATCAGCCGCTACCCGGTCAGCGCCTTCGGCTTCCTGTTCGGAATGCTGGCCATGCTCGGCATTCCTCCCACACTCGGATTCATCGGACGCTGGAAGCTCTACGAAACCGCAGTGCAGATCGGCTGGCCGGTGGCAGCGATCTTCATCCTTTCGTCAATCCTCGCGCTCGTCGCCTATGTACTGGCATTGACCGGCATCTGGTGGGGACCTGCAAGCGATGCAGACTCGCCTCCGCCGCTGGATAGCCCGGCAAAGGAGCCGTTCCTATTGCAAGCCACGATCGTCCTGTTGGTCGCGCTGATTCTCGTTGCCGGTGTTTGGCCGCGCCTGCTTGAAATGCTCCAGTGGGGGACACTATGAAGCTCTGGAACAAATTGATGTGCTATGCGCGCCGCCGCAGCCCTTGGCTCTTTCATATGAACTCGGGCAGTTGCAACGGTTGCGACATCGAACTGGTGGCCAGCCTCACCCCTCGCTATGACGCCGAGCAATTGGGCGTGCGCCTGGAAGGCAGCCCGCGGCACGCCGACATTCTTTGCATCACCGGCCCCGTCACCCACAACGCAGTCAAAGCCATTCAAACCGTCTACGGACAGGTCTGCGGGCCCAAGGCAGTCGTCGCCATCGGCTCCTGCCCGGCCACAACAAACGTGTTCATCGACAGTCGCACGCTCGATGGCCCACTCAACAAACACATCCCGGTCGATGTCTTTGTTCCCGGCTGTCCGCCGCGCCCCGACGCCATCATTCAGGGCGTTGCCAAGGCCGCTCAAATCCTGGCCGAGAGAGGCATGAATCCGCCCGTGACTCAAGTTTCAATCGCCGCCGTCTCCGAGGCTGGGGCCTCCGCGGATAGGTCTTCGTCCGTGGGGCGTGTAGAGGTGCAGCCGTGAACATCACCATTGCCCTGGCTCGCATGCTCATCTTTCCGGGACTGCTGTTCGCCGTGCCCGCTGCATGGTTCTTCCTCTGGGTAGAACGCAAAGCGGTTGCGCTCATGCAGGGCCGCGTCGGCCCTCCCTTCATGCAGCCGTTCTATGACTTCATCAAGCTGCTCGGTAAAACCACTCCTCCGCGCAGCGGAATAGCCGGCCTGCTGATGCGCGCCTGGCCGCTTATCGCAGTCTCCTCCGCAGCCGGCGCCGTCGGCCTGTTGCCGGTACTTCCCTCCTCCGGCGGCTTCGAAGGCGACCTCATCCTTTTACTTGCGCTGCTCGAACTGCCTTCGATGTGCATCATCGCCGCGGGCTTCTCGTCGCGCTCCATCTTCGGCGAAATCGGCTCCGCTCGTGAGGCAGTCCTGAGCGTTGCCTATAACGTGGTGTTTCTACTCGCCATCCTATCCATCGCCGCCTCGCAACACACCTTCCGCCTTGAGGCGCTGGCCCAACTGCCGCCCTCGCCGCTCCGTTGGCTGGGAATTGCCGCGCTGCTGGTCTGCCTTCCCGCCAAGTTGCACTTGAATCCCTTCTCGCTGCCGAACGCCGAGCAGGAAATCTACTCCGGCCCCATGGTCGAGTACGCCGGCCCCGAGCTGGCTATGTGGGAGCTTTCCCACGGGCTCGAGTGGGTCGCGGCCACTGGCCTTGTAGCTACTCTGGTTGCTCCGCACATCACGCTCGTGTGGCTCGCCGCCGTCATCTTTGTTGCACTCATGTTTGCGATTGTCCTGCTGCTCTCCACGCTTGCCTCCGCCACGGCGAGGCTGGCCATCGATACAACGGTCCGCTTTTACTGGCAATGCACACTTATCTTCGCGGTACTGGCCATCTCGTCCGCGCTCTTCATGAGGTTTAGATCATGAGCATTCTCACCATGTTGTGGAAGAACCTCTTGGGCGGCAACCGGACCATGCTCTTTCCCGCGCAACCCGAGGTCAGCGAAGGCTACCGGGGACTGGTAAAGTTCGACCCCGAGCTTTGCACCGGTTGCGCCATCTGCAGATTCCGCTGCACCGCACGCGCCATCGAGTTTCGCGCCGGAAAAGGCGACTTCGTGTGGAGCTACGATCCCGGCCAGTGCACCTTCTGCGGCCGCTGCGTTGAAGGCTGCAAAAGCCGTGCCCTCAGCCAGGAAGAAGCCACTCCGCCAATTTATCTCAACATCGGCGAGTTGAAGAACACCTACACCGTCGCGCGCAAAGCGCCTGCTCCCAAGCCGGCCGCGCCTGCCCCGCCGGCAGCCGGCTCGCAATCCCCCAACCCCGCCACTGGAGGCGCGCAATGACCTTGCTTGAGACCTTACCGAAAAAGTTGGGCAGCTCCGATTCGTGGATCGAAAAAGGCGGCGTTCACTGGATTGACCCCAGCCCATTGAGCGTGCGTGAACTTTGCATGGAAATGAACATCGCCAAGGCCCGCTTTGTCACCATTACTGCCTACCAGTTGCCCAAGGATGAAGGCCTTCGCCTGGAATACCACTGGGACCTCGATGGTCAGTTGCTGGGCTTCCCCTTTCTGCTACTGGGCAACTCCCCCGAAAGCGCCAAAATCGAAAGCATTTACGACCTCTGCGAGGCCGTCGACTGGATTGAGCGCGAAATTCATGAAGGCTTCGCCATTGAATTTACAGGACGCGAATATGAACCGCTGCTGTTGCGCGAGGGAGACAAGCTGGGCGTGAACCTTCGCGACACGGTCCCCAGCAAGCCCGCTTCTGGCTTGTCGGGGCAGGAAGAGGTCAAAAAATGAGCTACAAAATCCCCATGGGGCCGTACCATCCGGCACTCGAAGAACCCTATAAGTTGGACCTGATCTGCGCTGGCGAAACTGTAATTGACGCCAAGCTGCATATCGGTTTCAACTTTCGCGGCATCGAGCACCTGGCCGAGACTCGCAACTACATTCAGGTCATTGCGCTCATGGAGCGCGTCTGCGGCATCTGCTCCAACATCCACACCCTCACTCTTTGCCAGGCCATGGAAGGGTTGACCGGACAAACGCCGCCGCCGCGCGCGCAGTACATTCGCGTCGTCATGGCAGAGCTTGAGCGCCTGCATTCGCACGTGCTCTGGGCTGGCATCGCTTCCAAGCTCATGGGCTTCAAAACCATGTTCATGACCTGCTTCGAGATCCGCGAAAAAATCATGGACGTGCTCGCGGCCATCTCCGGCAATCGCGTCAACTACTCCATGAACCGCATCGGCGGCGTCAATCGGGACATCGAAGATCCGCTCGCCATGCTGGGAATGATTGAGCAGCTTGAGGGCGAGATGATGAAGACTGTCATTCCCATCTTCACCACCAGTTCCACGGCCCGCTCGCGTTGCGCCGGCATCGGCGTGCTCACACACGACAAAGCCATCTCCTGCGGCGTTGTAGGGCCCACAGCAAGAGCCTCCGGCCTGGGCCAGGACCTGCGCCGCGCCGCACCCTACGCCGCATACTCCGAGCTCGATTTCGACGTGCCCGTCGAGCAGGCCGGCGACGTCCGTGCCCGCCTCTTCGTCCGTGCGCTCGAAATCATGCAGAGCTGCCAAATTCTCCGCCAGGCGCTTACTAAAATGCCTCCCGGAGAAATCAGCACCAACGACGAAAAGTTCAAGTTCATCACCGGCACTGCCACAAGCCGCGTCGAGGCGCCGCGCGGAGAAGTGATGTACAGCGTGTCCTGGAAGGAAGGTTCCCGCAACCCCAGCCGTGTACACGTGCGCACGCCCACCTTTGCCAACATGCCGGCCGTCCGCTGGATGGTGAAGGGAGCCCGCCTGGCGGACACACCCTTGATCCAGGCCTCCATCGACCCCTGCTACTCATGCACCGACAGATAGTCCATCCGATTCTTACCAGTCGCCTGTACTCAGAGGGCCGCCATCAGTGCGGGCCTCAAGTTTTTGGAGCCATTTCTGCTCATTTCCCAGGGGCGAATCCGGGGTGGCAGGCATCCGTGAACACAAAGAAACCAGCGAGAGCTTGAGCCCGGCGAAAGTTCATTCAGGTTCCGGATTGAATGTCAGTCAAAAACGATACCCAGGCGTGAGCTCGCACTGGTAGGCTGTTGAGTTTTCTCCCTCTGCACCGGTTCGGGAACTGCACGATGCCCAGCTCATATACAGTTCCGGCCCAAGAGGAAAGACCATCGGAGAGCCGTTGATCTCGGCTTCGATGCTCGCTCCTTCCTGGTCTGCCGGAAGCGTGAAGTGCAGAACCCGACCGTAAATGACGGGATAAGATTCGCGCACGCTGGAGCCAGTAGAATCGCGGAAGACTTCCGCCTCCAGCAGAAACGTGGCGGTGTCGGACCAGTCGAGAGCCGAGGCGGTAATGATGCGGCCCCCGTGGGCAAATCCACTCGAGTCAATTCGAGTAAAGGGGCACGGGCCGGCAAAACACGAGGCACGCACATTGCGAAATTCGCTATCCGGGCCGGCATCCATGGTGGCCGAGCCAGTAGACGCTTTCCACACTCCATCCGGAGAACATGGATACTGATCCTGGCATAGCACATTTCCTTGATTGACCACTTGAAAGGTCTTTACAGCAGTGCCGATGTTTGCTTGCGCCTGGACGTTGACGGTATATCTGATGCGAATGTTCGAGACCACGCTGAATGGCCCGTCGGAGTCGGCCACTTGCGTAATCGGCTCCAGCGCTGCGATGTAAAGACCCTTCAGATTCGAGCGAAGGCTGATCTGAAGTTTAAGGTCGAGAGGCCGGTAGTCGTAATGCCGAAAACTGAGATTTACCGTTTCGCCGGGCCACACTCTCTCCCGAAATGTCAGCTTGAAGTACCCGGAGGAGTCGGATTGCGTCGTTGAGCTTGTTACCCCATCCGATGCCGTGACCACGGTCTCGGCAATTGGAAGTTCTTTTCGAATGTCCTCGTCGCTGCGAATTACCGCGCCTTGGATGGTGATCGACCCAGGTCTCCAGTGCCCCACGCGCAGCATGACCACAACCACGGCGACAACTCCTACCGCAGCGGCAATAATCAAGATGGCGATCTTGCTTCGATTCATCGATCTTGCATTCTTTTACCCGATGATTAGATGCGATTTTTTCGCGATTTGCCGTCCGCAGGCGAATGCGCGCTACCATTTTCTTGCATCTAAACTACTAGTGACCGCTATCCAGATCCCTTGAAGATGCCTTGTCGGCGGCGAGGATGGACGCGGATATCGAGTCAGCGGGCAACCCGGGATGGACAAAGAGAGAACCGTGGGGCCGAACGGGAAGTTCAGTTCGCGACGTAAACTTCTGCGCCAGTTGGCATGCACTTCTCTGGCTATTCCCCTTGCACAATCCAGGGCGCTGCCCTTTCTCAGTGGAGCGGCCCCGCAACTGCTGCTGCCTGGGCAACGTAGCACCCCGGCTCCATTTCCTGCGCCATCCGCGCTCTCGCCCGAGGACGATCAGTTCCTCAACGCGCTCGAACAGGCCAGTTTTCTCTTCTTCTGGGAGCAGGCCAACCCCAAAACCGGACTCATAAGAGACCGCTGCAACGTCCGCACCAAAGACAACAACGAGGTAGCCAGCATCGCATCCAGCGGTTTTGGACTTACCGCTATTTGTATTGGAGAAAAGCGCGGCTTCATTTCTCATGAAGAGGCGCGCTCGCGTGTCATCGCGTCGCTTTCCTTCCTTTGGCGCAAGGTGCCCACGCATCGCGGCTTCTTCTTTCACTTCGCCAATGTCAACACTGGCGAAAGAATGTGGGACTCCGAGGTCTCCTCGGCTGATACGGCAATACTGCTGTGCGGCGTTCTAACCTGCCGCCAGCACTTTCATGACAAAGATATCCAGGAACTCGCCCAAGCCATCTTCGATCGTGTGGATTGGACGTGGCTCTCGGAGGATACGACTCTGCTGGCGCACGGATGGACACCAGAGTTCGGCTTTATCCCCTCGCGTTGGGATTTCTATAGCGAGCTCATGATGTTGTATCTGCTGGGGATGGGGTCTTCTTCCCATCCGCTGAACAGTGAGGCATGGTTCGCGTGGAAGCGGACAACCTTCGAATATGATGGGCTGCGCTACATCGGTTCGTTTGCGCCGCTCTTTGTTCACCAGTATTCCCAGGCATGGTTCGACTTCCGGGACAAGCGCGATCGCTATGCCGATTACTTCAAGAACTCGATCATAGCCACCGATGCGCACCGTATCTTTTGCCTGGGACTGAACGCGCAATTTTCCGACTACAGCAACGCGCTCTGGGGAATTACGGCATCGGACTCTGAAAGGGGCTACGTAGTCTGGGGCGGACCGCCTGCGATGGGGCCGATTGACGGAACCATCGTGCCGGCCGCGGCAGGCGGCTCTCTGCCATTTCTGCCCGGCGAGACCATGCGCGTTCTCCGAACCATCCACGACCATTACCCCAAGGCCTGGTGCCGCTACGGCTTTGTTGACGCTTTCAATCCCTTGAGAAACTGGTACGACACCGACGTAATTGGCATCGACATAGGCATCACAATGCTGATGGCGGAAAATGCGAGGACTGGATTTGTTTGGGAAACCTTCATGAAGAATCCTGAGGCGCAGCGCGGCATGGAGATCGCCGGCTTCAAAAGCTACGCGCCCAAGGCCTCTTAAGACCCCTTGGTTGTGTCAACCGCTGAATCATCGTCGCTGCCTGACGGCGAATGCAAGGCTCGGGCAGCCCCTTTTCCCCCTGAACTTGACCACCATTAACCATCATTAAAATCACCATCGAACAACGATCCGCCCCAGCCAGGCATCGCATTAAACATACAGGGAAGGTAAGACGCCGCACACGGATGCGCGTTCGCATCGCCTTCGTTCAGGATTCCAGCGCCTCGCGCCCTTGCCAGATCTCTGCATAAACGCAGCGGGGTCCCGGGGGAACCATGTCCTCAACCATGAATAGCGCGAAACCCACTGTTGACTCCCGCGAACGGCCAGAAAGCTCGCCCCAGAGCTCCGGGAGCGCTTGGTCGGACCGCCTGCGCGCTCTCAAGAATGTCCCTCCCGTGCTTCACTTCGTGTGGGAGTCCGGGCCTGCGGTTGTTTCCTGGAACATTGCTATTCGCGTAGTGGTGGCATTTCTTCCCGTCGGCATCGGCATCATCGGACGCTTCATCATCGACGGCGTCAACCGCATTCGTTTTCACCAACCGCTGCCGCAGAATTTCTGGTGGCTGGTCGGCACTGAGATGGCGCTGGCCGTGCTCATCGGCGCTCTGTCGCGCACTGTCGATTACTTCGATAGCCTGCTCGCTGACCGCTACACCAATCACGTCAGTGTGGAGGTGATGCGAAAGGCCGCCGCGCTCGACGTAACAGTCTACGAAGATCCCGTCTTCTACGATCGCCTCGAACGCGCCCGCGTCCAGGCTACTGACCGGCTGGCCATGATTCAACAAATGGGCCGCCTCATCCAACTGTCCGTTACCGCGATTGCATTTTCGGCAGTGCTCGTGCGTTACTCTCCGCTGCTGCTGCTCCTTCTGGTCGCAGGCATCATTCCAGCATTCCTCGGTGAAAGCCACTTTGCATTCCTCAGCTACGCAAAGAATTTCCGTCAGACTCCCAAGCGCCGCCAGATGGATTATTTGCGGCAAGTTGGGGGCAGCAAGGAGGCCGCCAAGGAACTCAAGCTATTCAACCTCAGCGGCTATTTAACTGACCGCTTCACCGCACTCTCGCAAAACATCTATGAAGAGAACGTAAGCCTCAATCGCCGTCGGCTTTTCTGGGGAGGCCTGTTGGCCATCGTCGGCCAACTCGGTTACTACGCCGCCTATGGCCTCAGCATCTACCGCACGATTCAAGGCCGCTACACTGTTGGCGATCTCACCCTCATCACGACAGCCATCATGCAAGCCATGGGCAATATCCAGCAGGTTTTCTCCACCCTCTCAGGCGTCGCCGACCAAGCGCTATTTCTTACTGACCTAATTGCCTTCTTTGAGATGAAGCCGAGTGTCGAGTCAAAAGCAAACGCCTTGCCTGCGCCTCGCACGGTCGTGCGCGGCTTCGAATTCCGTAACGTTTCCTTCACCTATCCCGGCACAAACCGGCGCGTCCTCAGCAATTTCAATTTCACTCTCTGTCCTGGAGAGCGCGTGGCTCTTATTGGTGAAAACGGGCAGGGCAAGACCACCGTCGTGAAGCTGATTACACGCCTGTACGACCCAAGCGAAGGCCAGATTCTTCTCGACGGTATCGACCTGCGCGAATACGACCTGGCAGATTTACACGCGGAGATCGGTGTTATCTTTCAGGACTTCATGCGCTACGAAATGACTGCCCGCGAAAACATTGAGGTGGGGCGCATTGAAGTGCCGCACTCGCAGGAAGAGATCGAATACGCAGCGGAGAAAAGCCTTGCCAGCGAGGTGGTGGCCAGGCTCGAGGGCGGTTATGACCAGATGCTCGGGCGGCGCTTCGAGGGCGGAGTGGATCTGTCCGGGGGCGAATGGCAAAAATTGGCTCTTGCCCGCGCCTACCTTCGCGACGCGCAACTGTTAATCCTGGACGAGCCCACCGCCTCACTCGATGCGCGCAGCGAGTTCGAAGTATTCGAGCGCTTCGCAGAACTCACTTTTGGAAAGATGGCATTACTGATTTCACATCGATTCTCCACCGTTCGGATGGCGGATCGCATCGTCGTGCTGGAGGGGGGCAAGCTGGTCGAAGAAGGCAGCCACGCGCAACTCCTTGCGCTCGGCGGCCGATATGCAGCCATGTTTGAAATGCAAGCTGCCAACTACCGTTGAGGTCGAATGAATAACATCGCTTTCATATCCGAACCGAAGCAGCCTCTCGCACATGACGAGAACGAGCGCCTTGAAAGCGCGGCGAACATGGCAGCGTCGTGGGCAGTCGTTTCCAGGCCGCCTGCATCCTGTGCCTTTTTTGGACGCGTGCGCACCGCACGCAGCAAGCTGAAACAACTGGAAGAGTTTCTCACCAAGCCGCCCAAGCTCTACGCTGCGGACGATCCGCGCCTCACCGCATGCCGGGCCGCGCTCCATGGAATTCGCGCAAACTTCCGCCTTCTGCGTTCGGCGGTCACTGCCGTGTCCGACAGGCCGGCCCAGGTAGCCAGCCTTCCTCGCGTGGTTTTGGCGGGACTGCAGGATGAACCTCGCGTCGCCGCCGCAGCCACCGCCTATCTTGGCGCCGTCGACGGAAAATTCTCGGCATCGACCTTCCAGGCCTTTATCCATGCATTGCAGGCGCATGAACCTCTCACGCTCAATGAGCTGTGGGATATCGCTGCCTTTCTGAAATTTGCTCTACTTGAGTCGCTGCTTGACGAAGCCCGTGATCTGCGCCGTGCTCCGGAATCCGTTTCCGCTTCCGTGTTCTCCGTGCGCATCAGGAGCCTCCGCGATATCGGCAATATCGACTGGGTCTTTC
>OBLW0100001970.1_pt1 | contig 16881 bp, 15 predicted proteins | sample 1520161 | NCBI WGS metagenome assembly OBLW01 (sample SAMEA3539309, study PRJEB22396) | soil metagenome | biome: tundra; feature: field; material: soil | place: USA | collected 2010-05 | depth 0.15 m | reverse complement strand
TTTGGAGGTGGGATTTTTTGGCAGAGGTTCGCGTACAAGAAGGCGAGCCGCTCGAGAATGCGCTGCGCCGGTTTAAGCGGAAGGTTCAGCAGGAAGACATCATCAAGGAAGTAAAACGTCACTCCTACTATCTGAAGCCCGGTGAAAAGCGCCGCGTCAAGGCAGCTTTGGCGCGCAAGCGGAATCGCAAGAAGGCTCGCAAAGAGCAGGACTAATTCTCTAACAAGTCGTGATAAATGCCGTCCCGGCGACTCCCGCTGAAAGTAAGCGGGAGTAGCCGGACAGCCCAGGCAAGATCGGGATGGCTGGTCGCGATTGATCTCGGCTGGATTACTTCGCATAGGCCGATGCGTTATAGTGCTTTATGCCTTTCCCGGATCATCGGGCAGACATGGTAATCGCCGCACCTTTTGATGCGGCCCGGGCCCTTGTTGTGTATCACGAACGGAAACAGGGAACCGGGACCGGCACGTCATCCCTCACATGGCCGATTTCGGTGTACGTCCCTGTTTTGGGGAAGCCGGCCATGGAATTCACAGATCGAGTACTGAAGTGCATCGACTGCGGCGCCGAGTTCGTTTTCACGGCCGGCGAGCAGGTCTTCTTCAACGACAAACAGTTCAAGAACGACCCCAAGCGCTGCAAACAGTGCAAGGCGAAGCGCGTTCGAGGCAATCATAAGGTTCGCCCCGAGACCCGAACTACCTGTTCGGAGTGCGGAGCGGACACCACGGTGCCTTTCAAACCCACCCAGGGCAGGCCTGTACTTTGCCGCACTTGCTTTCAGAAGCAGGGCAAGCTCGCAGTGGCGCCGGAAGCCGCTGTTTAGGGCCGCTGACAGGCCCTAGCGAAGCGCCTGGCTGAAGAGCAGGTCACCCTTGAATCCTGAGGGAAACCCTGCCGCGCGCACCAGTGTGGCCAACTGTGCCCAGTGGCGCTCGCTGTGGAAGAGCGCATGCAACGCTATTTTGCGGCGGGATACTGTTCGCGCCTCCGGTGGCACCCAGTCCATATCCAGAACGTAGGGCTGGTCCCAGCTTTCGTCAGCGGCGGCCAGCAGGCCACGGAAGATCTCGACGGCTTGGCAGTGCAGATCGAACAGCGCGGCGAGAGGCCCAGGAGGCACCTGCTCCTTTGCCGTCATAGGCAGTCCGGCCAGCCGCTGGTTCCAGCGCAGTTCCACGCCCCAGATGTGACGGACAAACTCCTGCACGTTGGCGGTCCCGCCGATGTCGCATGGCAATTCGAGCAACTGCGGATTTTCATCGAGATGGGCCTTCCAGAAGTTGGATGACTCCTGGTTCCAAACCAGAAGTTCCTGCAGCGTGATTCCAACGGTCATGGTTTCTCCTCTCGTTCAGAGATTGGATGTGAGAACCCAAGGATCAGACTTGGATTTCAGCGCGCGGTGGCCAATGTCGCGCCGGTAGTACATTCCTTCAAAGTGAATTTCAGCCATCGCCTGGTAGGCCCGCGCCAGTGCTTCATTAAGCGTCCCGGCGGCAGCGGTCACGCCCAGTACACGGCCGCCTGCAGTCACCAATTGTCCGCCCACCTGCGCAGTGCCGGAGTGGAACACCTGAACGCCCGGAATCTGTGCCGCGGCGCCCAGGCCGATCATGGGCAGCCCGGTCTTATAGCTACCCGGATAGCCGGCGGAGCTGGTCACGACGCAGGCTGATGCGCCCGGAGTCCAGCGCATCGTTGTCTGGTCAAGCTTGCCGTCGATGCAGGCTTCGAGCGCTTCCAGCAGGTCGCTGTCAAGACGGACCAGCAGTGCCTGCGTTTCGGGATCGCCGAAGCGAGCGTTGAACTCCAGCACCTGGGGGCCGCGCGCAGTCATCATCAGCCCGCAGTAGAGTACGCCGGCGAAGGGTGCGCCTTCCTCGGCCATGCCTCGAATGGTGGGCTCGGCGATGTGGTGCATAATCCACTCCGTCATGGCGTGGTCCAGCAGTTCATCGGTCGAGTAAACGCCCATGCCGCCGGTGTTGGGGCCTGTATCGCCCTCGCCAATGCGCTTGTGGTCCTGCGCGGGGACCAGCGGCACCACATGCTTGCCATCGCTTAGACAAAGAAAGCTGATCTCGTCGCCTTCGAGGAACTCCTCGATGACTACCTGCGGCGTTGCTTCGCCCAGCAGAGTACCCGTAAACAGTCCCTGCGCGGCCTCGACGGCAGTTTGTCGCGACGTGCAGATGATGACGCCTTTGCCGGCGGCCAACCCGTCGGCCTTTACCACGATGGGCGCATGAAAGAAGTCGATGGCCTTTTCCACTTCGGCCGGGGTAGAACAGACGGCGAAGTTGCCGGTGGGAATGTTGTGGCGCTGCAAAAACTCTTTGGCGAAACCCTTGCTGGTTTCGAGCATGGCCGCCGCGCGAGTGGGGCCAAAGACGCGCAGGCCGCGCTCTTGCAGGGCGTCCACGATGCCAAGCGAAAGCGGCAGCTCCGGCCCTACGATGGTCAGGTCAGGGCGCTCAAGCTCCGCCAAGCGAACCATCGAGGCGAGATCTTTAAGGTTCACCGGAACGCAGCGCGCCAACTGGGAAATACCGCCATTGCCGGGCGCGCAAACCACCTCTGTCACCCGCCCGCTTCGCTTTACCGCCCAGGCCAGCGCGTGTTCGCGGCCACCGGAACCAAGGATCAAGACTTTCATGAGGGCACACCTTCCATAGGGGCATTGCCAATGCCCAAAACGTTATGGTCGGCAATGCGGGGGGTTGAAGTCAAACATGCAGGGTGGAAATGGGCAAAGCCGCCGTTCCCCTATACTGAGGCGTGGCGAGCCGGGTGCCCGGTGAAGCGGCAAGGCAGAGAGATTCGCAATGGTTGAAACCCGCATAAAGCCTTATCGCGAGCAGGTTGCCGAAGAGACGCGGCGGGCCGAGCAGTTGCGGGTTTATCGGCGCAACCAGGTGTTTGGAGTCCTGCTGGTGGCGGCGGCGATTTGTGCATGGTGGCTCTTCCATACCAATCCCAAATGGATCTTTCCGCCCGGCTGGTGGCGTCCATGAGTCCTTTGAAGGGTGCGGGCTTCAGCCCGTACATAAGCTCAGCAAAACCGGATTGGGCTTTAGCCCCTGAGGGAATCGCCCCACGCAACGAACCTCTCGCAGTGCTCGTGCTTGGTCCGACGGGCAGCGGAAAGACAGCGCTATCGCTGGCGCTGGGCGAACGATTCGGCGGCGAGATCGTCAGTTGCGACTCAGTCGCCGTGTATCGCGGTATGGACCTGGGCACGGCCAAGCCAACCAAGGAAGAACGGGCGCGACTGCCGCATCACTTGATCGATGTTGCCGAGCCCGACCAGCCATTCACCGCCGGCGAATACAGCAGACAGGCCCGCACCGCCTTGCGCGAGATTTCCGGACGTGCCCGCCTGCCCATCGTGACCGGCGGAACCGGGCTTTATCTGCGCGCGCTGACCGACGGATTGTTCGCTGGGCCTTCCCGGCAGCAAGAGCTCCGCGAACGTTTGACGCTCAGCCGGCAGACCCACGGCGAAGCCTGGCTGCACCGGCTGCTGACGCGGCTTGACCCGGCTTCTGCAGCCCGCATCCACGCCAACGACGCGCCCAAGCTGATTCGCGCCATCGAGGTCTGCCTTGCCGCGGGCAAGCCGCTTTCCGAAGTCATGGCGCGCGACCCGCTTACCGGCTTCCGCCTTTTGCGCATCGGCCTCAACCCGTCCCGCCAGCAGTTGTACGAGCGCCTCAACCGCCGCGCCGCAGCCATGTTTGCCGCCGGCCTCGTTGAGGAGACGCGCAAACTGCTCGATCGCTACGGCCCCGTGAAAGCTCTCGACTCCCTCGGCTACCGGCAGGCGATGGCATTGGTGGCAGGAACATTGAGCCTGGAGGCCGCCGTCGAAGCCGCGCAGCAGGGTCACCGCAACTACGCCAAGCGGCAGCTTACGTGGTTCCGTCGCGAACCGGAAGTGCACTGGATTGCGGGCTTCGGCGACGAGGCGGAAACGCAGCGCACTGCGACGGGGTGGATTCAAAATGAATTGGCGCAAAGCCTTACGGCCTAGGCCTGCCAGCCACCACGTGCCCCGATACCATGGGTGCGCCCGGAGGCGGCGTCAAATCCACGACCTTGTAATTTGCCGGAACCTCAAAGAAGCTCAACGGCGGCTCCTCGCGCTTGATATTGGAGAGCGCAACCGTCTGCAGGCCGGTGCGGGGATCGGTGTGGCGCAGCAGAATGTTGACGTGCAAATCTTCGGAGTACCAATACTCATCCACCACCGTGATTGGCGCGCCCATCCCGTTCATCTGGGCAGGAACCGTCACCGTCCGCCGCGTCCCTTTCACATCGATGCCGTTGAGCGTTCCTGGACCCAGGTCCTCGACTGTCACTTGTGGGTCTGGGCGATTTGGGAATCCGGTGCTGATCGGCTCGGGCCGTACCTGGTGGCTCGCAATGTGGGTCGCAGTGTACCAAATGGTCTGCACGCGCGTCTGCGGGTCGTAGATGTGAACCTCAATCAGCGGCGGCATATCCTGTGAGGACTCCGGAACCCGCGAGCGCATCTCCCCATGCGTGCGCCCCCGTGAATCCCGGCCAATCAGATTGATATTGCGCGAGGCTGCCACGGTTCCATCCGACATCACCTGCCGGTTTTCAATCAGCGCCGTTGCGGAAAAAGGCGCGCCGGCAATGGGGGGCACACTGATCGTGCCCATCCGAATCGCTAGAGGGCGGAACAGAGGATTGGCGTCGTTGGTTGCCTGCTGCGCATGCAGGACGGTTGCGTCCGCTGGCAACAACATTGCGGCCAAGAGGAGAGAGCGCTGCATTTCAGCCTCCTTGCTTGTCGGCAACATCTTACAGCGAATCCCAATTGCGCGCCGTGACAACGCGGCCGCCATTTAAACTAGGCAATGATGAGGCAGCGCTACACCAGCATCTCGAGCGCCCCGGAATGGAGTTTCCTTTGGCAGAGACGATCCCAGGCACGATCCCCAACACGATCTACGACGTAGCCATCATCGGCGGCGGCCCGGCCGGCTACACGGCGGCCATTCGCGGCGCGGAGTATGGCCTGAAGGTGGCGCTCATCGATAACGCCCCGAGGCTGGGGGGCACCTGCCTGCACGTGGGCTGCATTCCGACCAAGGCGCTGCTGTTCAACGCCGAGATCTGGGACCACCTGAAGCACGCTGCCGAATTCGGAATTGCCAGCATCGGCACCCCGACCCTCGACTGGGCCGCGGTACTCAAGCGCAAGGACTCCATCATCACCAAGCACGTCAAGGGCCTCGAATTCCTGATGAAGAAGCACAAGATCGCCGTGATTGCCGGCAACGGGAAACTCACCGGTCCGGCGAACGCTGGCGTGCATACCGTCGAAGTCACTGCGGCTGGCGGCGATACGAGCCAGGTGAAAGCGAAAAACGTAATTCTCGCCAGCGGCTCTTCCGCAAAGATGCTCCCCGGCCTACAGCCCGACAGCTCCGTGCTCACTAACATCGAAATTCTCTCCATCGATCAGGTGCCCAAGTCGCTGATCGTCATCGGCGCGGGAGCGGTGGGCGTGGAGTTCAGCTCCATCTTCCGCAGCTTCGGCACCGAGGTTACGATTCTCGAGTTTCTCCCCCGCGTAGTTCCCGTCGAAGACGAAGAGATTTCAAAGGAGCTCACGCGCCTCTTCAAGAAGCGCGGCATTGACGTCAACACCGGCGCAAAAGTCGAGAAGGTGGAGAAGACTGCCACCGGTGTGAAGGTGAGCTATACCGACGCGAACGGCAAGCCGCAGGTGAAGGAAGCCGAAAAAGTGCTCATCGCCGTCGGCCGCGCTGGCCGCACGGAGAACATCGGCATCGAGAAAACCAAAGTCGAGTTGGAGCGCGGGCTTATCAAGGTCAACGAGGCCCAGGAGACAGCCGAACCCGGCATCTTCGCAATCGGCGACATCGTATTCGGCCTTCCGCAACTCGCGCATGTGGGTTCCATGAGCGGCATGGTTGCAATGGCAAAGATTGCCGGCCGCCCGTTCCGTCCGCTGCGGCGCGACCGCATTCCAAGCTGCACCTATACCGAGCCGCAAATCGGCTCAGTTGGCCTGACAGAAATGCAGGCCAAGGAAAAAGGCTACGAAGTAAAAGTGGGCAAGTTTCCGTTTGCAGGCAACGCGAAAGCCACCATCGTTGGCAACCACGACGGCTTCGTGAAGATCGTCTCCGACGCCAAGTACGGCGAGATTCTTGGCGTACACATCATCGGCCCGCAAGCCACTGAGATCGTCGCCGAAGCAGTCGCGGTGCTGGAACTGGAAGGCACAGTCGAGGAGATGATGTACACCATCCACGCTCATCCCACGCTGGCCGAGTCCATGCTCGACGCGTTTGGTGCCGTCGAGGGAATGGCAATCAACGCGTGAGGCGCGCTAAACGCGGTCCAGTTCGGCAAACAGGTCGGCGAGGACGATGCGGATAGGTGACTCGGGGATTGTCAGTTCACCTGTTCGGACCAGTTCCAGGCCTTCGGCAGTGCCGCGATAGGCCACCCGAGCGGCAGGGTCGATCACCCAGACATGCTCGATACCGAAGGCCAGATACTCGGTCGCTTTAGCTGCCGTGCGGCGCAATGTATCTTCCGGCGACTGAATCTCGATTACCAATAGCGGCGGATGGGTAATAATCCGCTCCCGTGGTACACCCGAGTGCAGGATGGTGAGATCGGATACACGGATGCATAGTGGTCCTGTGCGTACACGCACACTGACGAGGCCGATCACGCCCCACTCCTCGCGGTGGTTACGAAAATGTGCGCCTATCAACGCGGAGAGGAACGCATGATCAAATTCTCCACCATTCCGTTCAACAATCGCTCCATCCAGCCATTCGCAATCGTACTCGAAGGACGTAGCAAGGTACTTCTCGAGGGGAATTAGTTGCGTCGCCATGCAGGAAGCACCTCGATTCGCTTCGCACTATAGCTCAGTCGATTGCCCTGCAACGAGTGCCTTTGCCTTGGCGATAAAGTTTTCCAGCGGCATGGAGCCCTGGTCGCCTTTGCCGCGGGTGCGGACGCTGACTGCGTTGCCCGCTTCTTCCTTGTCGCCGAAGACTAGGATGTAAGGCGTCTTCTGATTGGCGAAGTCACGGATCTTGGCGTTCATCTTCTCGTTGCGGGCGTCGACTTCGACCCGCAGGCCGGCCTCCTTCAACGCGCTCTCCACCTTATCCGAGTAAGCCTTATGCCGCTCGCTGATGGGAACCAGGCCTACCTGCACCGGCGCGAGCCATAACGGGAAGGCTCCGGCGTAGTGCTCGATCAGCACGCCGAAAAAGCGCTCAACTGACCCGAACAGAGCGCGGTGCACCATCACCGGCTGATGGCGTCCGCCGTCTTCGCCTACGTACTCCATCTCGAAGCGTTCAGGCAGAGTGAAGTCAAATTGTACGGTCGATAGCTGCCACAAGCGGCCCAGCACGTCGACGAGTTTCACATCGATCTTCGGCCCGTAAAACGCGGCTTCGCCGGAGATTGTCTTGTAGGCAATCCCCTTTCTTCCGAGCGCCCTTTCCAGCGCCCCCACAGCCAGGTTCCAGTTCGCATCCGAGCCCGCATAGTGTGCGCGGTCGTTCGGATCCCAGGTGGAAAGTTCCACCTTGAACTCCTTGAAGCCGAATGTCGTCAGCACCGCCTCGGTAAAGTCGATGCAAGCTACCACTTCGTCCTCGATCTGGCCCGGCGTACAAAAGATGTGTGCATCGTCCTGCGTAAAGCCGCGCACGCGCAGCAGCCCGTGCATGGTGCCAGAGCGTTCGTAGCGATACACGTTGCCCAGCTCTGCATACCGCACCGGCAGATCGCGATAACTCTTCGGCGAGTTCTTGTAGATGAGAATGTGGAACGGACAGTTCATCGGCTTCATCCGGTAGTTCGCATCGTCCAGTTCCATTGGCGTAAACATGTTGGCCGCGTAGAACCCTTCGTGCCCAGAGGTCTGCCACAGGTTCACGCGTGCCACATGCGGTGTATTGACAAGCTGATAGCCGCGCCGCAGGCACTCATCGCGCATCCAGTCCTCCATGATCTTGCGGATCATGGCGCCCTTGGGATGCCAGAAGACGAGACCGGGGCCGGCCAGTTCCTGAATGCTGAAGAGGTCCAGTTGCTTGCCCAGCAGGCGATGGTCGCGCTTGGCTGCTTCTTCAAGGCGTGCAAAGTGCGCGTCCAGATCCTTCTGCGAAAAGAATGCTGTCCCGTATATGCGCTGCAACTGCGGATTCTTCTCATCGCCGAGCCAGTATGCGCCAGCCAGCGTTGTGACTTTCACTGCCTTCACGCGGCCGGTCGAGGGCACATGTGGCCCGCGACAAAAATCAATGAATTTGCCGTTGCGATAAAAGCTCACATCGGAGCCCGGCTCAGTGAACTTGGTCACGAAGTGCGTCTTCATGAAGTCGCCGTCACGCTCAAAGTCTTCCAGACTCTTATCCCTTGGAGCAAATTCGTGTACAAACCTTTCGTCGCGCGCGATCACCTCGGCCATCTTCTTCTCGATCAGCGCGAGGTCGTCCGGCGTGAAGGGCTTTTCGCGGTAGAAGTCGTAGAAGAATCCTGAGTCGGTGGCGGGGCCGTGGCCGAGTTTGGTCTCAGGAAAGAGTTCCAGCACCGCCGTCGCCAGCACGTGCGCGGCGGAGTGGCGGACGACCTTGAGCGCTTCAGGGTCATTCTCCTTGACGAGCTCAAGGCGTGTATCGGCAGTAAGCGGGGTTGATAGGTCCACAAGGCGCGGAGCGGCTGCATCCACGGCCGCATACATCTCGGCCTCCGAGGGCTCTTCGCCGGTGGTCGACTTCGCCGCTGCGCCCGTGACCGGGGTAAGCCGGGCAACCACGGAGGCCGCGGCCAGGCGCGGTGAAATAGCGTTAGCGATCTCGAAGGGTGTGGTTCCGGCTGGCACTTCGCGAATTGCCCCGTCGGGCAGGTGTACGGCAATTGTCTGGTTGCTCATGATTGGTTGGGGTCCATTGGGGCCGCGAAAAGAAAAAACACGGCCAACACATTGAGGATACAGCGGCTCTCCAATTGCTGTACATGGAGGCTTCTGCCGTCGGGCAGCTCTTTCCGCAAGTAAAAGTAGCTCCATGCAGTTTCCGTAATGGCGCATTCCGCGGGCCCAAACCCATCAATCATGCTGCCCGCAAAAATAGGGCAGTGCGTGCCGTCCTCCCCCGAAATGGGGATGGAACGCTGCCCCGAACGGCTCACATCTTGCTGCGATGGTGGAATGTTCAGCCATATCAAATGCGCACTATGGTCACCTTCGTGGCGGGGATAGCGTTGCCACGGATGAGGTCGACATGCAAGTACTCTGCAAGAGCACAAATGGCAACGCAGAGACCCATTGCTGCGTGTGCGGACAAGGTTTTGTCATGTTTTGGGATCGTCAGTCGCGCGCTGAGCGCATGGCGGCTTTGCACGAGATTCAGGAGACGCTTCGCCGTCATCACCGTGACGGGCCAGGGCCGGAGGCACATCCCAAGGAGAGCTTTCCGGTTCCAGAGTGGAACGGTAGCAGTGTCATCTCTGGCCCGGCAACTCCCGGCACAGTGCCTACCTGGGACCTTTAGAGCGCTTTCGTCCGGGGTGTTTACAGCTGCGATGGATGTCAGTGGTCTCCCACCCATTCCGCAAAGGGCGCGGAATGGATGGGGCACCCGAAGTTGTGTTAACACTCAACTCGAAAATGCTGTAATTCTAGAGTTTTCGCACTTTTTAGCGGAGGAACCGGCCGACAAGCACAGCAACGATCATGAGCTTGACGAGCCAGCCGATAGCGTAAGAGATCACAAAGACCCGGTGCATTTTTATAAATGCGGCGTTGGTCAGGATCAACGGTAACGGGCCGATTACCCAGACCGCAACAGCTAGCTTGACCGTACTATGCACGGTGGCAAGACCAAGCCGGTTGGCCGTGTATGCAAAGACGGCGCAGGTCACAAAGGGCAGCAAGGAAGTAACTGCGGTTGCTCTGGCTTCTGAACCCTTGCGCCAGATTTCGGGGTAGGTAAAGCGCCTGTGAATCCAATCGCCGGCGAAGAACCAGTCGCTAAGCGATGATGCGACACCAGCGCCAGCAACGATTGTGACGAACCTTGTCCAGTCCATGCGTGCTTGCCTCTGAATACGCTGCATCCTACGCAAGCGCGGTCCTTCTCGCAAGCACAATGCGCTGGTTCAGGCGGGGAGGCTTCTCGCAGCTTTGCACAGTGAGCAGTGCACCGGGATGCGGCAGCTGCGATTGTGCAAGACAGGCCGGGTTTGAGGGCAAGCAGCATCAGCCGGATAGACCAGGCTATGAGCACTGCCGAAAGCAATTCTTTCTGAGGGCTCTCTTGGTAGCTTACGAATGCGAGAGCAAACTCCGAATATGGGCCATACCTTCAGGTGCCACCCTGCGATTTCGCCGTTTAGGGTCATCGCGGGCGGCATTAGTCTTTTTGTGACGAGCATTTCCGGCGAACAGTCAGCAAGCTATGCCGCTCCGGAGGCCGTTGACGATCCCGACGCCGGCGCAGACGCTGGCGCTTTCTGAGTGCCTGCGTCAGGTGGCGGCGCCGGAGTCGAAGAACCTTGCTCGGCGGGGGATTCAATCGGAACGGCAGTTGCGACCTCGGTTGACTTGCCCGGAGAAGTGGGAATGGCCGGGGCCGCAGTTGCAGTAGGTGGGGTGGAGACCGGGATGTATCCATCAACCTGCTTGACGGAAACGCCGAGTGCTGCGGCAATGCCGGAGGGAGACATGCCCTGGTGATGCAGCAACATGATGTTGGCAGCGAGGGAGAGTTTTACCGTATCGCTCTTGAGGGTCGCCGCGGGTTCGACTGCGGCAGCTCCTGCGCCGGCAACGGCGGCCGGACGAATCTGGGTTGCGGCAGTAGCCGTGTTGGTTCCTGATGCAGCGGGGTTGGCAGAGCTGATTGCAGCCACGGTGCCACCTTTCTGGATTTCAAGAAGGTTATCGGCCGAAATATGACCTGGATGAGTGCCGCCGGCAGATAAAGAGCTATAGCATTTTCGGAATTGGTGTAGAGCGAAGGCACTATGCTAAGTGGCTTTTTCCTCAAGAAAAAGCCACCTTTCAATGCTCTTAAAAAGTCTACGTGTATTCCGAAAATGCTCTAAAAGCGCCGTTCGGGTAAGCGAATCACCCTGAGCGGGGAGAGAAGAAAGAGATGCAATGCACCTTCTATCGTTATTGATCTGGGGCGGGATTTGCTTCGCAGTGGCCGGGATCAGTGCGGAGTGGGCGGCAGACGAGGTGGCGGGATGGTATCGCACCCTGGTCGTGCCCAGGATCGCTCCACCTACCTGGGTGTTTGGGCCGGTCTGGACCGTTCTCTACACGCTGATGACCGTGTCCGCGTGGCAAGTGTGGCTCACGGAACCTTCGATCCTGCGCACCGAGGCTCTGGCCCTGTTTACGGTCCAACTGGGATTTAATCTTGCCTGGGCGTGGATCTTCTTTCGCCAGCACGCCATCGGGGCTGCACTGGCAGAGGTGGTCCTGCTTTGGATCGCAATTGCATCCACGACGCTTGTGTTTGGCAGGGTCTTGCAGGTGGCGGGGCTGCTGATGGTGCCTTACCTGGCCTGGGTCACTTTCGCAGTCGTCTTGAATGCCGCTTTCTGGCGGTTGAACCCAGAATTTCGGCCACAAAAATAGTGATCTCGCCGGCGCAGCCAAGCGATCTTATCTACAGCATCCAGAATAGCCAGCCAAGGGCCGGAATCGCTCCCAGCCCTCACCCGTGTTTGCTAGATTCTGCCGGAATCCGGCCATCAGGCTTAGAGCGGTTGTACGTCCGCAGCCTGCCAGCCCTTGGGCCCCTTCACCACGTTGAACTGCACGGCTTGACCTTCTTGCAAACTCTTGAAACCGCTGGAGTTGATTGCAGAGTAGTGCACGAACACATCTTCGCCGTTCTGGCGCGAAATAAAGCCGAAGCCTTTCGCGTCATTAAACCACTTCACAGTACCTTGTTCCATTTTCTTCGTATTTCCTGGATTGAATTGCGCTGGATGAATCGGAGCGACCACTGGCAGAATCTTGCTTGGTTGGGCGAGTTACTGCTCACGCCCGGTTCAGTTCTAACGCTGGCGGTAGTGTATCATTGCTGTGAAAAATCGGTCTATGAATTCTTGTTCATCGTGCCATTCCGCGACCGCCAATTCCGCGACTGCTAGTTCATAACCAATTGACCAATATAGGGTTAGAATCTCCGCCCAGTATGTGATACTGTGAGAGACCGCCATGCCGCACGATCCTGTACCCGCCCTTTTATCCCGCGCTACCGAGTTGCTGGAGGCGGAATTTGCGGCTCTTCCGGAATTCGCGCAGAAATTCGATCAGGAGGCGACTGCGCAAGTCCTCGCAGCCGTTGCGAACCGGCTCGGTGACAACTACCCCTACTTCCATCCTCTTTATGCCGGGCAGATGCTCAAGCCGCCCCATCCGCTGGCTCGCGCAGCCTACGCGCTGGCTATGAACATTAACCCCAACAACCACGCCAGGGACGGCGGGCGGGCCAGCTCGGAGATGGAGATCGAGGCAGTTGGCCAAATCGCCTCCATGTTCGGCTGGACGGAATATTTGGGGCACCTCACCTCCAGCGGCACTCTCGCCAATCTCGAAGCGCTGTGGGCCGCAGGGCAGTCGAAGCCCGGCAGTCGAATTGTCGGGTCGGAGCAAGCGCACTACACTCACCGGCGCATTTCGGCGGTGCTCAAGCTGGAGTACGTGGAGATTCCAGCCGACTACAGCGGGCGCATGAGTATGGAAGCCCTCGAAACCGAACTGCGCAAAGGCGATGTTGGTACGGTAGTGGCCACGCTGGGCACCACGGCCATCGGCGCCGTGGATCCGCTGGACGAGATCCTGGCGCTTCGGGAGCGTTATGGCTTCCGGGTCCACGTGGATGCAGCCTACGGCGGCTATTTCACGCTCATTCCCGACGCGCTTGTGGAGCCGGTCCGCCGCGCTTTCTCGGCCATCGGCCACGCCGACTCCATCGTGATCGATCCGCACAAGCATGGCCTGCAACCCTACGGATGCGGGTGCGTGCTTTTCCGCGACCCCTCAGTGGGGCGCTTCTACAAGCACGATTCGCCATACACCTACTTCACTTCGAAGCAATTGCACCTGGGCGAAATCAGCCTGGAGTGTTCGCGGGCCGGCGCGGCGGCGGTGGCTTTGTGGGCCACGCAACAGCTATTACCGCTCAAGCCCAATGGAGAGTTTGCGCAGGGTCTCCGGCAGGGCCGGGCAGCCGCACTGGAGCTGGACCGGCGTCTGCATGAAGACGCTCGCTTCCAGCCGCTCGCCGCAGGCGCTCCAGAGCTCGACATCGTGGTGTGGAAGCTGAAGGCCGGCACCCTGGAACAATCGTCGCAACTGGCTCAGGATGTTTTTGCTGCCTGCGCCGCGCGGGACCTGCACCTTGCTCTTGTACAATTGCCGCTATCCTGGTTTGTGCCTACCGGGGCAGAAGCAAACGGAGCTGAGGCCGGTCTGGTTACCTGCCTGCGCTCGGTGCTGATGAAGCCGGAGCACCAGGCGTGGCTCGACCGCATCTGGGAAAGATTCACCGCGGCTTGCGCCGACACATTGGGAAAGTAGAGCGGATGGTCAAAACGGACATGAGCTGCGTCAAACAAGAAAACGTTCTCATTGCGGTGGAACAGCGCCTCCCGATACTCATTTCCGCCGTCCCAGGCCGTTGTAATAGTGCTTTGAATTCAATCGCGAGGTTTTGACTAGAATGCACGATCCTGCCGTCCTTCGTTCCATGCACCAAGCCCGCTTCAACGCGAAACCCGCCGTCTTTGTCGCGCCCGGCCGCGTAAACCTCATCGGCGAACACACCGATTATGCCGAGGGATTTGTCATGCCCGTGGCCATCAACTTCGCGACCCTGGCCGGCATCTCGCCGCGCACGGACGGCAAGATCGTCATCTATTCCGAGAACTTCGGCGAAGAGAAGACCTTTGACGCCGCCGCGACGCCGGTCGCTTCCAAACACTGGTCCGACTATCCGATGGGCGTGGTCTCCATTCTTCGTGGGGAAGGCCACAACATCCCCGGCTTCAGCCTGAGCCTTTGGGGCGACGTACCGCTCGGTTCGGGACTTTCCAGCTCGGCTGCCCTTGAGGTGGTCACGGCACTGGCAGTCCTGTCGCTCATTGGCGCAAGTTATCCGGGTCCGGTGCTGGCCAGGCTGTGTCAGCGCGTCGAGAACGAGTTTGTGGGCGCCAACTGCGGCATCATGGACCAGTTCATCTCCGCCAACGGCAAAGAGAACCATGCCCTGCTGCTGGATTGCCGCGATCTGAGCTACCGGCTGGCGCCCATTCCCGCCAACGTGGCGCTGGTTATCGCCAACACCATGGTCAAGCACTCCATCGCCGGCGGCGACTACCCGACCCGCCGCCGCGAATCGGAAGCTGCATGCGCCGTGATTGCCAGCCACCGGCCCGGGGTTCCTTTCCTGCGCGATGCAACGCTCGAAGACCTGGAAAAGTGGGGCCACGAAATGGCGCCCAAGTCGCTGATGCGTGCTCGTCACGTGATCAGCGAAGACCTGCGCACTGTGGCCGCTTCTGAGGCGCTGCTGCGCGGCGATATGAAGGAGCTTGGCCGGCTGATGGCCGAGGCTCATGCCAGCTACAGCGGGGACTTTGAAGGCAGTTGCGTTGAGGCCGATACCATGGTTGCCTTGGCGCAGGATTTGCCGGGACTGATCGGCGCGCGGCTTACTGGCGGCGGCTTTGGCGGTTGCACCATCAATCTGGTGCAGCAGAGCGAGGCTCAGGCTTTTGCCCAGGCGCTGGGGGCCCGTTACGCTGCCAAAACCGGCATCGTGCCGGAAATCCACATCTGCCATGCGTCAGACGGCGCGCATAAGCTGGATTAGAAACCGCTTAGCAGCGTTAGGGACCGATGCATGCGAAACCCGTTTACTCGCGCCCTTTGACCGGAAAGTGTGCGATGTAACCCATTCGTGTAACAGGATTTCCCTCACTTTAAGCGTCCATTAAGCCGATCCTTGATAAAATCGGATGGTGCTGTGCCCAATGAAGACCGGGTTGATAGTCAGGCCTGGTCGGCTTCCTTTGAATTTCTATCCCCAGATTGCCGCATCCAACTGTATATGCGGCACGGAGAAACAGAACCGATGCAACCGGCAATCCTAAAGCCGTTTTCCTACGAGACCTTTCCCAGTTCAGGGCACGTCGCGTATTTTTCGATGGAGATTGCGATCCATCCCTCCATGCCAACCTACTCCGGCGGTCTTGGAGTTCTGGCCGGAGACACGCTTCGTTCCGCGGCCGACCTCGGCATCCCGCTCATAGCCTTCACGCTGCTGCATCGCAAGGGATACTTCCAGCAGCATCTTGACCAAACCGGCATGCAGAGCGAAGAGATTCAGCCGTGGAGTCCGGAGGCCTTTTGCACTGAAGAGGCGGCACGCGTCACGGTCTCAGTGGAAGACCGGGTTGTGAACCTGCGCGCCTGGCGTTATGACATGCAGGGCCGCTCAGGCCACGTAGTGCCCATCTACCTGCTCGATACGGATGTGGATGGCAACTCGGGATGGGACCGCGGACTGACCGATCATCTTTACGGCGGCGACACCAACTACCGGTTGCAGCAGGAGATTGTGCTGGGCATGGGCGGCTCGCGCATGGCACATGCGCTCGGCTACCGTGTAAACGTCTATCACATGAACGAAGGCCATGCGGCGCTGCTGACACTGGCGCTGCTTGAGCGGCAGATGGGCGGCGGGCCTCTGGGTGCTGCTACTGAAGCGGATATCGAGCAAGTGCGCCGCAAGTGCGTGTTCACCACCCACACACCAGTTCCGGCCGGACACGACCGTTTCTCCACCGAGCAGTCTATTCGTATTCTGGGCGGCGACAGAACGGCGCGGCTCGAGAAGCAGGGCTGTTTCCGCGACGGCCTGTTGAACATGACGCTGCTGTCGTTGCGCTTTTCCCGTTATGCCAACGGCGTGGCCATGCAGCACGGCAAAGTTTCGCGCGAAATGTTTCCGGAGTTTCCCATCGACACCATCACCAACGGCGTTCACGCGCCCACCTGGATGTCGGAACCGATTCAGCAGATGCTCGACGAGCTCATTCCCGCCTGGCGTCGCGACAACCTCTACCTGCGTAACGCCATCGATTTGCCGGAGAAGAAGATTCAGACCGCGCACGCCCGCGCCAAGGAAGCATTGCTTGCCGAGGTTGGCTCACGCACTGGCCTGGTGCTGAATCCAGGGGTACTCACACTGGGCTTTGCCCGTCGTGCAGCTACCTACAAGCGCGCCAACCTGCTGTTCACCGATCCCGAGCGGCTGCTCAAGATTGCTACCGCCGCCGGAGGCATGCAGATTCTGTACGCCGGCAAGGCGCACCCGCAGGACGAGCCCGGCAAGCGGCTTATCCAGGAAGTCTTCGAGGACGCTGCGAAGTTTTCCAACGGCCTGCTGCGGATTGTTTATCTCGAAAACTACGCCTGGGATCTGGGCGCACTGCTCACGGCCGGCGTGGACGTCTGGGTGAACACGCCCAAGCGGCCTTATGAAGCTTCAGGAACCAGCGGCATGAAGGCGGCCATGAACGGCGTCCCGAGCCTGTCGATTCTGGATGGCTGGTGGATCGAGGGCTGCATTGAGGGCATGACCGGCTGGGCCATCGAAGACGGCGCCGACGATCAAGAGGAAGCCAACGCGCTTTACGCCAAACTCGAAACCGCCGTGGTTCCGCTTTACAGAGATACGCCGGAGAAGTGGGCGCGCCTGATGCGCAACACGCTGGCCTTCAACGGCTCCTACTTCAACACCAACCGCATGG
>OBLW0100001969.1_pt1 | contig 16883 bp, 12 predicted proteins | sample 1520161 | NCBI WGS metagenome assembly OBLW01 (sample SAMEA3539309, study PRJEB22396) | soil metagenome | biome: tundra; feature: field; material: soil | place: USA | collected 2010-05 | depth 0.15 m | reverse complement strand
ACGCCCCGGTCGCGCTCGACCTGCGCCGGATCACCGGCTCCCCCTCAGCCGAGGCCTGGTGGATAGATCCGCTGACCGGCAAGCGTACAGATATCGGGACCTTCCCCACCTCGGACGACCACACTTTCGAGCCTCCCCACGGATGCCAGGACGCGGCCCTGCTCCTTGAAAGGCATTGAAGGCGGAAGCGGCGCGGCTATTTGAGCGTCCTTAGCCAGATGTTCCTCGCCGATACCCTTGACGGCGACCCCTCGATCTCGATGCCGATGAAGCCTGTCTGATTGTTGGATGAGGCCGGGTCGTCATCGACGTACACGGCCATGAGCTGGCCGTTGATGACGTGGATGAATGTGCCGCCCCGCGCCATGACCAGGTATTCATTCCAGTCGCTGGTCCTGACATATCCTCCGAGGGCGTTTCGGTCGCCGATGTTGGCGACAAGCCTGGGTTTCGACCCGGCTGGTGACACCACCACCTGGCCGCGCAGGGCAAGGATGCCCAAGGGGGTGTTCTCCGAGTAAAACTGGCCGGAAAAGGAGGAAAATAGCGGTGATACCGGGTACCAGAAGTCCGCCTGGGGCCCGGTCATCATCCAGTCCAGGTTGATGGGCGGGGATCCCTCCTTCGCGCGTCTCCAGGGCAATCCGGTCCTGCTCCGGTACTGGATGCCGCTTCCCCCTCCAATCTCGACCTTGATCTCCATCTTGAGGTCGAAATCGTGCGGCTGCGACCCGCGGTAGACTATATAGGCGTTGCTGACGGGTTTCTCCTTCGTGGATTCGCCGACGATCGCCCCGCCTTCCACCCGCCAGACCGAGGGATCCCCGTCCCACCCCTTTAGGCTCGACCCGTCGAAAAGCCGCTCGAAGCCGGTGTGGTCGTCGAAGGCCATCGGAGCGGCCTCCCTGAAGCCCCAGGACTCAAGCGTCTTCCGGTCACTTTCCGCGCCCTTGGGAGCAAGCGTCGCGACGGCTGCCGCCGATAGTTCCTGGGCGCGGGCATCCGGGGCTCCCAGGCATGCGGCCAAGCCGGCGGCAAACAGCGTCCAATTCCGGAACCCGGGAATACTCCAGGCACGACTCGTCGTCCCGGGGAGACTGCGCAGTGGCGGACGGATCATGGCCGTACGTTATGATTTCATGAATCGCCAGGCGAGGCTCTTTCCCCCTTTGCGCTGCTTCCTCCCTCCCCCGCCCCGCCCGCTCACTTAGGCCTTTCCTGGGGCCCGCCCAGGGGTCCAAGCTCGACTCAAACAATCCCCATGAACCTGCGCTCCCTGTCCGCCCGCCCGTTCGCGCTCGCCGCCCTGGCAATCAGTTCGCTCCAAGGGCCGCTTTCCGGCCAGACAAGCCTGAACTACCAGGAACCCCCGAAGGCCATCGTGGACCTGATCGATGCGCGGCATGCGCCGCACGTCGAGGTGTCCCCCGCCGATTCCTCGGGCAGGAGGTGGATGATGATCGGGTACCCTTCCCTGCTCCCCTCGATCTCGGACCTCGCGCAGCCCGAGCTGCGCCTCGCCGGCCTGCGGTTCAACCCAAAGACGAACGGACCGAGCCGGGGCGGCTATCTCACCTCGCTAGGGCTGCAGGCGCTCCCCGACGGAAAGGAAGTCCCAGTCACGGGGCTGCCCCGCGACGCAAAGATAAGATTCACGGTCTGGGCGCCGGACGCTCGCCACCTCGCATTCGTCAATATCAGCGACGCCCCCGGCGGCGCGGGCATGAGCCTTTGGGTTGTCGACGTAGCCAGCGCCGAGGCGCACAGGATCCCGGGCGTGGCCCTGAACGGGCTCTTCGGCGACCCCTACGGGTGGATGCCCGACAGCCAACGCCTGGTCTGCAGGACGGTTCCCGACGGCCGGCCCGTGGCCCCCGCTCGCAGCGAGGTCCCGACCGGGCCGGTCGTCCAGGAGAACCTGGGCCGCGTCACCCCGGGAGCCACGTTTGAGGACCTCCTTAAGAGCCCCGAGGACGAGAGGATCTTCGACTACTATGCGACGTCGCAGGTGAGGATCGCGGGCCTGGACGGCAGCGTCTCCCCCGTGGGCGCCCCGGGCGTCGTCTCCTCGGCGGATGCATCGCCTGACGGGAACTATGTCCTTATCAACGAGCTTCACCATCCATACTCATACATGCTTCCCTCCTGGGCGTTCCCGGTGCGCGTGTCGGTACTGGACCTGCGTTCCGGCGCGGCACGGCAGCTCGTCGACAAGCCCCTCCAGGATACGATCCCGCCCCTTCACGACGCCGTTGCGCCTGGCCCGCGCGAATTCCAATGGCGCAGCGACGCCCCCGCCAGCGTGTGCTACATGGAGGCGGCGGACGGAGGCGACCCGAGAAAGGACGTCCCGGTACGCGACAGGGTGTTCCTGCTGGACGCCCCGTTTGACGGCGCACCGCGCATGCTCGCCGAGCTTCCCCTGCGCGTCGGCGATATCTCCTGGTCAAGCGACCGCCTTGCCCTCCTGGGGGAGTATCGCTGGCGCGACCGCAAGCGCATCATCCTCGCCGTCGCCCCGGGCGGGGGCGCCGCCCCCTTCACGGTCTTTGAGGGATCATACGAGGACGCCTACCATGATCCCGGCTGGCCGTTCAAGGAGATGAACGCGTCGGGCAAGGAGGTGCTGGTCGTCACGCCCGACGCCTCCACGGTCTACTTCGGCGGGGAGGGCGCATCCCCTGGGGGCGACATGCCCTTCGTCTCGGCGGTCAATGTCGGCACCGGCGCGATGAAGCGCCTCTGGCAGTCGGCCCCGCCAATCTATGAATACGCGAGCACCGTCCTGGACGCGGTAGGTCCCGTCCTCCTGGTGGGGCGCGAGTCGCAGGAGATGAACCCGAACTTCTTCGTCAGGAACGTGCCCGCCAACTCCATTGCACAGGTCACGTTTTTCCCGAACCCCTTTGGAAGCTCTCCCGTCCCCAGGAAGCAGGTGCTCAAGTACAAGCGCGCCGACGGGGTGGACCTGACCGCGGACCTGTACGTGCCCCCGGGGTACAAGCCGGCGGACGGCCCGCTGCCAACGCTCATGGAGGCGTATCCTACCGAGTTCAAGACCCGGGACGCGGCGGGGCAGACCCAGGGATCACCCTGCCGGTTTCCCTATATCTCCTGGGGCTCCCCGATGCCTTTTGTCACCCAGGGGTATGCGGTCCTCGAGCACGCCACCATCCCGATCGTCGGCGAGGGCAAAGCCGAGCCAAACGACACCTATGTCGAGCAGCTGGTCGCAGGCGCGAAGGCTGCAATCGACGAGGGGGTGCGCCTGGGTGTCGTGGACAGGAACCGCGTCGCCGTCATGGGGCATTCCTACGGCGCATTCATGACCGCGAACCTGCTTGCCCACAGCAACCTGTTCAGGGCCGGGATCGCGCGCAGCGGCGCGTACAACCGGACGCTGACGCCGTTCGGGTTCCAGAACGAGGAGCGCAACTACTGGCAGGCGCCGGAGGTCTATTTCCAGATGTCCCCGTTCTCGTTTGCCGACAAGATCAAGACGCCCCTTCTCCTGATCCACGGCGAGGCGGACAACAACTCGGGGACATTTCCGATCCAGAGCGAGCGACTGTTCAGCGCCATCAAGGGCCAGGGCGGCACGGTCCGCTTCGTGCTCCTCCCCCTGGAATCCCATGGCTATGCGGCCCGGGAATCCGTGCTGCATATGTTCTGGGAGATGAACACCTGGCTCACCACCTACCTCAAGAATGCGCCCGCGCCGGCGCCCGCGCCAGCTCCCGCGCCGGCGGCCAAGCCGTAGGTCCAAAGGCGCGGCTTGAATGGTTCCAGTGCGGCAACAACCTTGGCGGTGAAGCGACTGAATCCCATGGACACGGCAAGAGGTGAACGGCGCTTTGAGGGACAGAAACCGCTCCCAGGCGCCTCGCGAACTCAGGCCGCCATCATCGCGTGCGCCGTCGGCCGGACACTCGCACTGTCACTGGCAATGGCTGCGCTTTCGCAGCCATTCCGCGCGGCGGCGGATGAAATCGTCCTGGAGGACAACGCCCTGCTGGCGGCGTTTGACACGGGCTCCGGCGCCCTGACCCGGCTGGAGAGCAAGGCGACGGGTTGGGTCGTCGAGCGCCGGCCCGAGCTGGCGGTTTCGTTTCGGCTGCACGCGCCCCTGCCCGACCGGCGCGATAATTTCGTCCTTGGCCAGAAGCAGCGCGCGGCGAAGGTCGAGAGGCTCTCGGGCCATCAGGTCCGCATCGAATGGAGGGGCCTGGCGAGCGAACACGGCGGCGTTCTGGCGATAAAGTTCACCGCCACGGTGACCCTCGAAAACGGGGCGCTCACCTTCACGAGCTCGCTCGTCAACGATTCGGCGCTGATGGTTGAGACGATCGAATATCCCTACCTGGGTGACGTCAGCGCCCCCTCGCCAGACGCGTCCCTGTCGGCACGTCAGGTGTATTACGCCCATCTCGATTCCCACGCCCTCTACCCCAGGTTCGAGAATCAAATGGGCTACTGGGGCGTCGACTTCCCGATGCTGGCCGGCGACTCCACGAGCAGCCTTTTCTGCCTTGTCCAGTCGGCCGGTCAGGGCCTCTACGTCGAGATGCACGACCCGCGCTCGCCCTATCTTCTCCAGTACACGTTCGAGCAGCGGCCGGGGACGCTTGAATCGATCGGCAACCGGGTTCCCCGGGGAGATTCAATCGCCGGCACGCCGGTCCACCTGGAATTCCGTACAACGCATTTCGTCTTCGCCCAGCCCAGGTCGACCGCGACGCTGGCCCCCGTCGTCCTTCGCTGCTACAGCGGGGACTGGCAATCCGGCGTGGACCTGTACAAGGAATGGCGGGCCACATGGTTCAGGCAGCCGCGAATTCCCGCGTGGGCCGAGGAGGTGCATTCCTGGCAGCAGCTGCAGATCAACTCCCCCGAGGAGGAATTCCGCATTCCCTACAGGGAGCTGGCGAAGGTGGGCGACGAATGCGCCGCCAACGGCGTCTCCGCCATCCAGCTGGTCGGCTGGAACCACGGCGGCCAGGATCGCGGAAACCCGTCGCTGGACACCGACCCGGGACTGGGCACCTGGCAGGAGCTGCATGACGCCATCGCCGAGATCCAGGCCAAGGGCGTGAAGGTCATACTTTTCGGGAAATTCCCCTGGGCCGACACCTCGACCGAATGGTACCACATTGAGCTTTATAAGTATGCGGCCCTGGACCCCTACGGAGAACCCTACAGCTACGGCGGCTACAGCTACCATACCCCCACCCAGCTGGCCGGCATCAACACCCGCCACTTCGCCATCATGTGCCCGCTGTCCCAGGCCTGGCGCGATATCGCCACCAGGGAATTCAGTAAGCTTCCGGCCCTCGGCGCCGCCGGCTGGCTTCATGACGAGGTCAACTGGTACGGCGGCGCCACGTACTGTTTCGACTCGAGGCACGGGCACCCCTCCCCCGAGTTCATTTTCGCCGGCGAGGCCGCGTTGTCCGCGGCGTTGCACCTAGCCGCCGACAAGCTGAGCCCCGACTTCCTTTTCGCCGGCGAGGCGCCCCAGGATGTGATTGTTCAGAGCTATCCCTTTTCCTACTTTCGCATCGACGACGCCCACACCCCGGTCTGCCGCTATATCGATTCCCGGGCGCCATTGATGGTCGCGGTCACCGGCTTCGATGACCGCGAGATGCTCAACCGAATCCTGATGTACCGCTACATCATCAGCTATGAGCCGTATTACTTCAAGGGCCACCTGGGCGACTTCCCCCTCACGCTGGCATACGGCAAGAAGATCGACGCCTTGCGCCGGCAGTACAAAGCGTGGCTGTGGGACGCCGAATACCGGGACACGCTGGGCGCAACGGTAAGCCCCGACGGGGCCGCTCGCTACTCCGTGTTCCGTGCCGCCGACGGCAGGCGGGCCGTGGTGGTGGTGAACCCCGACTCGACCAAGGCGCTGACGGCCAAGGTCGACATCCCGGGCCTGAGCCGGGCCGGACTGGTGACCGTCACGCCGGAACAGCCGGAAGCCCGGCCGACGGACGGCACCCTGCAAATCCCGCCGCGCTCCGCCGCGGTCGTGCTTGAGCAGTAGACTGGCATCGGGTCGGCCGTTGACGGCAAAGGGAGACTCGTGTGGGGTCCGGGGAGCATCCATGACGGCGCGTGAAAGGAATTCCAAGGGAAGCTAAGGACACGCCTGAACCATGGCCATGCCGCACGAAGACCGCAGTCTGGGCATGAACGCGCGGATCTGCCGGCGCGATTTCCTCAACTCCGCGCTGCTGGCATCCGGAAGCGTGCTGATGAAGCCGCTGTCCCCCCTTCAGTTCCTGGCGCAGCTGCCGCTGGGGCAACAGCCGTCGTGGGGAGGATACACTGGGGAGGGCGACTACGCGGGCGCCAACGGGAACACGGAGGAGGTGATGCTGGCCGCGCACGCCGTTCGGGATGGGGCCTTCAATTCCCCGCCGGCGTCGGCGGCCGACACGGGCGACGTCTTCGACCTGGTTGTCGTGGGCGGGGGCATAAGCGGCCTCGCGTCGGCGCTGTACTTCAAGGACCAGGCGCGGCCCGGGCAGACATGCCTCGTGCTGGAGAACCACCCCATCTTCGGCGGCCAGGCGCGGCGCAACGAATTCACCGTCGACGGCCACCGGCTGATGGCGCCGCAGGGCTCGAACTGGTTCTGGGTCCCCAACTTCTCGAAGCTCGTCAATGATTTCTACGGGCGTGTCGGCGTCGAGCCGGACAAGTTCAAGTACCAGGAATGGGGCGGGCCGCCCCCGGCGATGCCGCTCAGCCGCACAAGCTACCACTTCGCCCGCAACCTGCCCTCGCCCCCCAACTTCGGGTTCTACTTCGGGGAAAAGTTCGGGCAGCGCCCGGGAAAGTGGGTGGTCGATCCCTGGAAGAACCTGGACCAGCTTCCGCTGTCGGCCGGAATGCGGTCCGATTTCGCCAAGTACCTGCAGGCCGTCATCGACTACCACGCCGGCAAGGGCGGCGAGGAGAGCGAGGCGGAACTGCGCCACCTCGACACCCTCACGGCGGAGGAGGTGCTCGCCAAGCGCCACGGCATAAGCCTCGAGTTCATCCGCCTGTTCGTTTCCCCCCATTCGGCGGCCGCCATCGGCGCCGGACCCGACGCCGTCACAGGATGCCGCTACCAGCTGTATGGGTCGGGCGACAACATAACGCGCCACAGTTTCCCCGGGGGGAACACGGGCTTCACGCGGCACATCGTGAAGACGCTGATCCCGGAGGCCATTCCCGGCCCCCGCACGCTGGAGGCGGTGTGCCAGAACCGCGTGAACTTTGCCGCGCTGGACAGCCCGGACAACCAGGTCCGGATCCGCATCGGGTCGACGGCCGTGCGTGTCGAGCATGAGGGCGAGCCGGACAAGTCCTCCTTTGTCCGCATAACGTACACGCGCGATGGCAAGGTCTATCACGTGAAGGCGCGCGCGGTGGTCATGGCGGGTGGCGGCTGGATCACCAAGCACGTGGTGCGGGACTTGCCCTCGACCCACCGATTGGCCTACGACCAGTTCAATTATTCCGCGACCATTGTCGCGAACGTGGCTCTGCGCAACTGGCGGTTCCTCCATAAGCTGGGGCTTTCGGGAGGGCGCTGGTTTGACGGCTTCGGCTTCTGGACGGAGGTGCGGACCCTCGCCACGTTCGGCTCCGACTCGTCGACCATCGGGCCGGACTCCCCCACCGTCCTGTCCATCATCGTGCCCTTCTTCTACCCGGGCCTGCCGGTGGCCGAGCAGTGCAGCAGGGGCCGCGCGGAACTCATGTCCACCTCATTCCGCGATTTTGAGCGCAAGGTCCGCGAACAGTTCACGGAGATGTTTTCAAGTTCCGGATTTGACGCCCGCCGCGACATCGCCGGCATCATCCTCAACCGCTGGGGCCACCACTTTGTCGTTCCCCAGCCGGGGTTCATGTACGGAAAGGACGGGAAACCCTCGCCGCCCGACATTCTGCGCAAGGCCCCGTTTGGCAGGATAGCCTTCGCGAACACGGACCTTTCGGCGGATTCGGGCCATGATCGGGCCATCATCGAGGGCCACCGGGCCGTCGCGCAGCTCCTGGCGGTCATGTAGCCGGCGGGCGCGCGAGGGCCCGCCAGCCGGAGGAGGCAAATTACTTTGGAGGGCGGTAACCGGGCCTCCCCGCCTGCCTCAACGCCCTGACTCCCTCCTCAAACGTGAGCAGCGGGGTGGTCTTGCTGCTCTTGAGGGCGCCACCCGCCGCGACCGCAATCGAAAACGCCGCGGTCGTGTAGCTTCCCTGAAACATATAGTAGGACATGGGATGGGGTTCCTTTCTTAACGGGGTTCTGCGGAGAGATGACGCTATCCCGTTTCCAGGCAGGCAACCAGATCACACTTTGGTATGCATGGACCGGATTGCGCCAGTGGCGCGCCACACCGTTGCCGCGAATTGACTCTTGCCAGCTATTGGGCTGCTCGTCTCGCCGCCGCCCGCTCGGTGTGTTCAAACGCCTCGGCAAACTGCTCCATTTCCCCATCCGTCATCCCCAGCGCTCGACTCCGATCGCGCCAAGTAGCCACGGCACGCTCGACCTCCCCCAGTATCTCGCCTGCCCGCCGGCGCGAAATTCGGAAATACGCGATGACCGACAGCAGCGCCTCGATCGTCGCCTCGGGGCCGGCCTCCTCGGATATCCAGGTTTTCAGCTCCCGAGCCTTGTCGGGAAAGGGATTGATGTCGAAAGCCGGGGCCAACCTCCAATGCCCGCCGTCAACATGGATGAACCCATGGTTGTGCAGATGGTCGTCCACATTGGTGATCATGACGGAATACGCCATCCGGCGCCACAGCTCCCCGATGTCAGCCTGGGCGTCGGCGCCGTGCATGCGAAGCGCATCGACGATCTCCGTGTAGAAGTGTTCCCGCGGATCTCCCCGTTCGACCCCCATCAGCGTGGCGGCCGACACATACATGTGTCTCCCGCCGTCCTCGGCGCGGTCAAAGCGGCGAACGAGCGCGACCGCAACCCCCTCGCTATCGACGAGCCGAGTCTCCGCAGCGTTAATCCCCGCCGCCTTCGCGAGCTGCATTGCCAACACCTCGCCCTTGGTCACCGCCCTCGCGTCCTGCACGCTGGGGAACTTGCCGATCGACAGGCGTCCGCCTTCGTCGACAACGGTGCATTTCGGACGCAAGCCGCCCAGCGAGGTGGCCCGCCCGCGCAGATAGGCCAGGTCGGCGGCGGTTTCCGTTTCGGTTTCAACGGCGCGGGTCGCAGCCATAAGGCGACCCAGTTCCATCAGCGGCGGAGCCGTCCGGCGTCCCGCTTCGGAAGCCCGCCGGAAAATCCCCCCCTCGTCCTGAAATCGCAACGCGCCTACCCGGCTTGAATCATCAACCGCGAGCAGGAAATCCAGCTCGTTGAGCTGGGCTGCCACCGGCTCCTTCCCTTCTCGACGCGCCTCTTGCCGCCTTTTGGCGTGGTCGCGAAGGATCACGCGCCGGCTCCACCCGTCCGGCTCCGTGTCGGCAAAGGCCGCATGAAAGACGGAGCCGTCCCGCACCTTGCGATGAAACTGCGGGCCGCCGACCAAGGGGAGGTTGGGCTCGATCGCCAGACGATCCGGAGCGGAAAGCCACGACTCATCGTAGGCAAAGGCCGCCCGCTCCCGGTTCCCGTTTGCGTCGTAATGCAGCGTGCCGACCCGGCGCACTTCGTTCCCCAGGTAAACCTGGATGGTTCGTTTCACAACGAGGTAGGCGACTTCTTCACCCGCACCCGTTGCGGCAGCCTCTGTTCATCCAGGACAAGCCCCTCGTCGTCGCGACGAGCGTCCACAAGGTCGCCAAGCGCCTCGCCGAAGCCCAGGACAAACAGGGCCATCGCGTAGGCTCCCATGGCCACCGTCGGATCCCCTCTTTCGATTCTCGAATAGGTGTTCTTGGCCACGCCAATCCGTTCAGCCATCATCGCGACCGTCAGCCTGCGTCTGCGCCTGGCAGCGGACACATCTTTGCCGAACTTCGACAAGGATCGGCGAAGTGTGGACGGAAGCAGGTCGTGAAAGGCGGAGCGCACTTTAAGAGCTATATATTGCTCTTAATCTATATTTAAAGTCAATAGATTTATTATAAATATGCCCATCGGCAACTCGCAGATTGGACCTCCCGAGCGGCATTCCAACTGGATGGCGCAGCGTTTTTACGCCGGACGTTCAGCGGGTTTGGCTCAGGGTGCCGGTGTCAGATAGAAAACGCCTGGCACCGAGTCGCGGTAGAGCACGATGTCGACAAGCAGGGGCGTGTTCGGGCGGATGAGGTTTTGCGCGGCCCCGGTGAACATGGGCACTCCTCCCGCCGGATTGCGGTACATGATGCGCTCCGACACGCTCGCAGCCGACACGCTCATCTCGATGGCGGCGTTCGGATTCTGGGCAAGGTAGGCCCTGAGCGAGGTGATATTGAAGAGGAAGCTCCTGTACGAGGGGTCGACGGAGTTCGTGGTGACCTTTTCCAGGATGTCCCCGTGTATCGCCGAGAAGACGTTATCCGCGTCATCGCCCGCCTCCTGGTAGAATTCCAGCATGTAGTCCGGCACGGGATCGCCAAACTGGTCGTGGACGCGCACCACGAGGGTCTGGAACTGGCTGTACCGCTCGGGATGGGGCGAGTTAGCGATCCCATTGGCAAATGTCTGCTGCGTTACCTGGTCGCACTGGGCCACGTGGTCCGCGTACTTGGTCGGATCCATGGTCAGGGCGTTGATCACGAGCTGGGCCCACTGGTCCGTCTGCCTCGGGTCGGCGGGGTCGTGCACCGCGCTGTGGTCGCGATCAAGCACGGCCAGCGCGACCATCGGGGTCACCTTGTCGACGAGCTGGCTAATGATCGGGCCGGGGCCCCGGCAATCCAGGCGCAGGAGCGCCGTGTTCAGGGTAGCCGTTGAAACCCGCACCGTGCCGTCCGATCCATTCTCGTGCAGCGCCGACCTGAACCCGGGATAGGCCGCGGTTCCCCCTATCACGGTCACGAGCGTGTTCTTTGGGTCATAGACGACATTCATGGGGTTGAGCAGGTCGCTCGTCGCAAGGTCCCAGGAATAGGGCGAGGCCAGCTCCAGCCCATTGAGGATGGCCTGCCCGGTCTGCCCGAGATGCTCCCAATTCCAGCCGTTTATGAGGTGGGCCAAAATGGATTTCCCGAGAGCGGCCAGGGGCGAACCGAAGTTGGCCGGCGAGAACATGAGGAGGTTCTGCACCGGCGTCATCTCCGGCGTCCCCTCGCAGGCCTGGCGCAGATATTCGCGGATGACCAGGCCCCCGGTGCTGTGGACGATGACGTCGAACGCATGCGGCGTCTGCGGCACCTGCCTGTCCCTCAGCGCCCGGATGAAGGCGTAGCCGAGATCCTTGAGCGTCACCTCGTCGTTCATCGAAAGGTAGTCGCCGAGAAAGATCGGCGTCACCTGGAAGCCCTGGCCGCGGAGCCACGCCGCCAGAGGCTTGAACGACGCGGAGTTGTCGCTCCAGCCGTGCAGAATCACCACGGGATTAGGTTTCATTGTTTGATGGGGTTGCTATCGACGTTCCTGCAGGCCGCGCAGCCGGCGTTGCCTGCATCGGATTCTCCCGGCTTCCAAAAACTCGCTACCCCAAAAACCACCTATTTCTAGGTAGCGCTGGCGATGCATTCCAGTTCCTTGACGCTTCGATCCAGTTCCACGACGAGCCTGTTGGCATCAGCCTGTCGGAGCGCCTCGACAACCGCCCGGTAGAACCAGGCCGTCTCACCCTTCTTGGCGCTGAACCTCGACCAGACGGCTTCGCCGACGTCCCGGTGATCGCGGAGTATCGACTGAGCATTGTGCAGCTTGTCCGCCGCTGAAACAAGGCGGACCGAAGCGGAGGCACGCGACAGATGGGCAACGTAATCCTCCTTCCGCTTCCGCCAGGACGGCTTCGGGACAACCAGAGTATCCGAGCAGCCCTGGACAATGTCGGCAACCTTGTCGCCGAAGCGGACGCGAATGTCGTCGATCCGCGCCTTTCCGCCCTGATCCTCGCCGGCATCATGGAGCAGGGCGCCAATGGCCTCATCCTCATCGGCCCCGAATTCGAGAACAATGCTTGCGACCCCAAGGAGATGTGCGAGATACGGTACGCGGGTTCCCTTTCGCGTCTGGCCGGCGTGAACTATCGATGCGTAAACGAGCGCTTCCTCGAACTTGGACGATGGATTGATGGCTTTCATACGTATCACCGAAGGACAACGCGTGCGCGACCACCCTTTTCCACGCATTGGTTGAAGGACCGACCGGGTTTCAGGCCAGATGGCCATGCGGGCCAAGGTCCGATTGCCCAACAATCCCGCGGCATTTCTTGGCCTACTTGCCCAGCAGCGTTTCGAGCTGCGCATCAAGGGCCGGCCCGCGCAGGCCGACCGATATGATCTTCCCGCTTGAATCCAGCAGGTAGGAGGCGGGAATGGAGACGACGCCGTACTGCCTCGCCAGCTTGTTCTCCCATCCCTTGCCGTCGAAGAACTGCGGCCAGGTCACCCCCTTCTCCTTGATGAACTTATCGAGCGCGGCGCGGTCCTCATCGAGGCTGATTCCAACGATGTCAAAGCCCTTGGAGTGATACTTTTGGTAGGCGGCGAATACGTTCGGAAACTCGGCCACGCACGGGGGGCACCAGGTGGCCCAGAAGTCGACCAGGACGACATGGCCGCGGTGGGACTCGAGCTTAAGCGGCTTTCCATCGAGATCCTGCTCGGCGAAAACCGGAAATATGGAGCCCTCCTTGAGCCCATCGGGGATCTTCCTCGCTTCAATCATCTGCTTTACCTTGGCAATGATCTCGTCGGCCTGCTGGCTGGGCTTGGTCCCCGGATACTCGGTCTTCAGCTGGTTTAGCAGCACGAGGCTCTTGTCATAGTCCCCGAACACCTGCAGGTAGAGCAGGGCCTTTATCGCCAGGACCTGGGCGACATCGTCCGTTTTCTGGCTCCCGTATTTCGCGAGCAGGGCGTCGAAACCCTTGATTTCCTCGCCGAGGTCGGCCTCGGTCTTCTGGCCTTTCTTGATCTTGTCGTTGACGGTGGAAATGAGCCTGTTGAGCTCCGCCGACGGCCCGGGTGCCGACGGCCCCGTGGGCGCCGTCGGCGCTTGGGCGTTGAGGGATACAACGGGACATGCGCTGAAAATGAAGCCAAGAAGCGCAACAATGCAGATTGGGCGGTTTTTCATGCGCCGGCCTTTCTATTGGATGATGGGCCGGCGGACGAGCCATTAAATGGCGAAGGCGGACGGCGGCGTCAGCTATGACACTGCCCCGGCTTGGCGGGGACGCCGCGCGGGTCCATGCTTGCGGGACCCAAGCCATGCTCTTCGAGATTCAGCGTCTCGCCAGCCTGCTGGAGCGTTGGAGGCGCATGCCCGACGCCCCGCCATCCGAATTCAGCCCCTTCTCCTCGCACGAGAGCCGCCACCACCGCTTTTCGGAAAAGGAGATCTCCAGGATGCGGGACGAGCTCATGCGCATGTCCCCGGCATCCTATTACTCGGTCTTTCCCGAGGAGCAGCCCGGCCGCCGCTGAAAGGCCGCGTGGCTCTCGGGTATGTCGCACCCCCTCACCGGGGCGGCGCGCGGGAGGGCCGCCCACCGTTCACCTGCCGACGCAGGCGTCGCCAACCGACCGGTTACTTGCATTCCCCGGCCATTGGGCTCATTCATATGCGATCATTTCCCCCATGATCAGGTTGTGCATCGCGCCGGTGAGCGGGCTGTTCACCGCCGCACTGGCCAGCGCGAATCCGACGGACGCGCCAATACCCTCCAATGTGCAGTTCAACCGCGACGTGCGCCCGGTCATGGCAAACACGTGCTTCAAGTGCCACGGCCAGGACCCGAAGGCCAACAAGGCCGACCTCCGTCTCGATCTGCCCGAGAACGCCAAGCTGGCCAGGAAGGACAAGACGGGGCGGGTCTCGACCCCCATCGTGCCGGGCAATCCCGACGCGTCCGAGGCCTGGCGGCGCATCAGTTCAAAGGACCAGACCCAGGTGATGCCGCCGCCCGACTCGCTGCACCTGCTCTCCGCCCGGGACAAGGAGATCATCCGGCGCTGGATCGCGCAGGGCGCCGTCTACGAGCCGCACTGGGCCTACATCGCGCCGAGGAAGGCCGATCCGCCCGGGGCCGGCATCCAGGCCCCGAGCCCGATCGACCGCTTCGTCCAGAAGGAGCTCGCGGAGCGCGGGCTAACCCCCTCGCCCGAGGCCGACCGCCGGACGCTGATCCGACGCTTGAGCCTGGACCTCCTGGGACTCCCGCCCTCCGTCGAGGAGACCGAGGCCTTCCTCGCGGATACCCGGCCGGACGCCTACGAGAGGCAGGTCGACCGGATGCTCGACTCGCCGCACTATGGCGAGCGGATGGCGGTCGCATGGCTCGACCTTGCCAGGTTCGCGGACACGGTCGGCTACCACGGGGACCAGGACTACAACAATTTCCCGTACCGCGACTACGTGATCAACGCCTTCAACCGGAACGAGTCGTACGACCAGTTCACCCGGGAGCAGCTCGCGGGGGACCTCCTTCCCGGCGCGACCGACGAGCAGCGGACAGCGAGCGGCTTCAACCGGCTCAACATGGTGACGCGCGAGGGGGGCGCCCAGGCAAAGGAGTACATGGCCAAGTACGCGGCGGACCGCGTCCGGACCCTTTCAACGACCTGGCTCGGATCGACCATGGCCTGCTGCGAGTGCCATGACCACAAGTTCGACCCGTTCAAGGCGCGCGACTTCTATGCGATGGGGGCGTTCTTCGCCGACATCAAGCAATGGGGGGTGTACTCGAACTACATCTACACCCCCGAGCCGGAGCTTAAGCACCTCACTAACGATTCCCCGTTCCCGCCGGAAATCGAGGTCGACAGCCCCTATCTCAAGATGCGGGCGGCCAGGCTGCGGGAGGAGTGCCAGGCCCGCATGGGCTCGGTGGTGAAGGCGATCGCCGCGGACCCTGGGGCGGCGGCGGCGCTGCGCGACTGGGTGAATCTTGTCGCCCCCCGCGTGAAGGCGGACCCGGCGGGTTGGGCGGTCCCCGCGGTCGTGGAGGCGAAGGCGAAAAAGGACGGCGTGTTCAAGGCGCTGCCGGACCAAAGCGTCCTTTTCGAGCCCAAGAAGTCCACCGACCCGAATGAATACAGGTCCGGGGACGGCGCCGTCATCACCCTTTCACCACCCCCGGGGCCTGCGGCGACGGTGCGCCTCGAGGCGCTCCCGGACCCGTTGTACAAGGGCCGCGTCACGAGCGGCGACGACGATTTCTTCGACCTGACCCTCGAGCTCGCCGTGCAGCGCGCCGGCCAGGAGAAACCGGAGCCGGTCAAGCTCGCGGACGCGTACGCCGACCAGCCGACCAACAGCCATGGAGACGGCCGGGTGATCACCTCGCTCGTTCCGGGCTGGACCTCGGCGCCCGCCCTTGTCCTGGAGCCCCAGTCGCTCGTGTACATCCTGGCCGAGCCCATGACCCTCCGGGACGGCGACAAGCTGATCGCGACCGTGCTGAGCGAGAACGCGGGCAGGGTCCGGCTGTCGGTGTCGCCCCTCGGCGTCCGGGTTCCCGGGGCGAAGCCGGCGACAGAGGTCGCGGCGGCCCTCTCCTCCGAAAGCCCGACCCCCGGGGAGACGGAGGTCATCGCCGCCGAATACTTCACGGGGACCGGGGGCGCCCGTCCCGCCGACTTCGCGGCCACGCTCACCGACGTGCGCGAGATCGCCGCCTGCCGCGAGGGCCGCGCGTTCACGGACGTGACCGTGGCCGTGAAGCCGGTCGTCACCCGCATCCTTCCCCGGGGAAACTGGCAGGACGAGTCCGGCGAGGTCGTCTCGCCCTCGCCCCCCAGGTTCCTGAACGATGGAAAGGGGCCCGCGGCGGGCGCCCCGCGCCTGACGCGGCTCGACCTCGCGAACTGGCTCGTGTCGCGCGGCAATCCGCTGACGGCGCGGGCGTTCGTCAACCGGCTCTGGAAGCAGTACTTCGGCACCGGGCTCTCCGCCGTGGTCGACGATCTCGGCACCCAGGGCGAATACCCCTCCCACCCCGAGCTCCTCGACTGGCTCGCCGTGGACTTCATGGACCGGGGCTGGGACGTGAAGGCGATGGTGCGCCAGATGGTCACCTCGGCGACCTACCGCCAGGCATCCAGGGACCGGCCGGAGCTGGCCGAGATCGATCCCAACAACCGGCTCCTCGCCCGCCAGACGCCGCGCCGGCTCGAGGCCGAGTTCGTTCGCGACAATGCGCTTTCCGCCGCGGGCCTGATCGACCTCGAGATCGGGGGGCCGAGCGTCTACCCGTACCAGCCGGAGGGCTACTACGCGGCGATCCAGTACCCGGACCGTGTCTACGTCGCGGACACGGACGAGCGCGAGTACCGGCGCGGCGTGTACATGCACTGGCAGCGGACCTTCCTGCACCCGATGCTCGCGAACTTCGACGCGCCGTCCCGAGAGGAGTGCACGGCGTCGCGCATCGTCTCAAGCACGCCGCAGCAGGCGCTGACCCTCCTCAACGACCCCGAGTTTGTCGAGGCCGCGCGCGGGCTGGCCGAGAAGGCCCTCGCCGCCCAAGCGGGGGCCGGCTTCGTCGCCAGCCTGGACGACGCCTTCCAGAGGCTCCTCGCCCGGGCGCCGAGCGCGCGGGAGAAGGAGTCGCTGCAGCAGTTCTTCGACGGGCAGCTCGCGTACTACCGCGGGAAGCCCGACGAGGCGAAGAAGGTCATCGCGATCGGCCTCCACGCGGCGCCGGCCGCGGTGGACCCGGCGACGCTCGCCGCGTGGACCTCCGTCGCACGCGTGCTCCTCAACTTGAACGAGACCATCGTCCGCTACTGATCCCAAGCCCATGAAT
>OBLW0100001968.1_pt1 | contig 16886 bp, 25 predicted proteins | sample 1520161 | NCBI WGS metagenome assembly OBLW01 (sample SAMEA3539309, study PRJEB22396) | soil metagenome | biome: tundra; feature: field; material: soil | place: USA | collected 2010-05 | depth 0.15 m | reverse complement strand
GCCCTCTTCAGTGTGAGTCAAATTGCCGGAAGTGCCAGTCACCGTAACGGTGTAAGTGCCCGCTGGAGTTCCCGTGTGCGACGGAGGTTGAGGCGAACCGGAGCTGCCGCCGCCACAGCCGATTGTAACAAGCGCGAGGATGGGGACAAGACCAATGCGGGGAAACAATCGCGTCTCGCCTTCTCGCCGTATGCAGATAAGACCCATTAAGGTAAACGCGAGAAGCCACGTGATCAGTAGAGCCAGGAAAAGCTTGGGTCCTCGGACGAAGCGGCTGATCCGCAGGAGCGGCGACGCGAGCCCGCGAGCGGTCGAGGTGACGGTGACCGTGGCCGTGCCATTGGCGGCGGAAAAAGTGGCTGGGTTGATAGCGCAGGACGTCAAACTAGCTGGGAGGGAGCACGTTAGGTTCACTTGAGAGTTAAGACCGTCAATCGGAGAAACGACTACGGCGTTGGCAAAGGTGGCTGTTTGGCCAGCACTGATGGTCTGGGATGCGGAGCCCGCAACAACAATCGAAAAGTCGGGTCCGATGACAGTGAGCGGTGCCGAGACAGGCGTTGCTGGCGAACAGGGAGACGTCCGGCACATCGCGCTTGCCATCGTTTGGCGTCAAAGCTACTTGCCACGCGGGTTTTGCATAGCCCCCCGAGCACGTCGATTCGTTCTGCCCATCGGAGACCGTGCAGCCGCTCTTCCCTCCGCTTCCTCCGTTGACCGTCACCAGCCCGTTTTGCTTCGCGGTGGCACTGTTACAGGTCTGTTCGGCCGTTGTCGTACCAAGGGATTTGAAAACTTCTTGGTTGGTGCAGCTGACGTTCCAGCGGGCCGGTCATAAAGAGACCCAACCGACCTTATTCTACCGAACCACTTGATTGCCTTGACTCGTTACCTCTTGGCTCGCGTTAGCGTCAAACCGTTAACCCGCGTAGGCATATGAAAACAATGACGTGCAGCGAGCTCGGCGGGACGTGTAATAGGCGGCTGTCGGCTGAGACGTGGCAAGGAATCCCGGCGCTCATGATGACCTACTTCCCCGAGAAGCACCCCGTCGTTGCGGCGAACATGGAAGAGATGATCGCAGATCCTCGCGAATGGATGAGGGAAGTTAGAAAGGAGTGGGAGGCGACGCCTGAGGAAAAGCCGCGCAACAATTAATTCGCGCGAGATGTCGGCCCCGATTCGTCCAAAATGTATTCCTCTCTATGGTGTCCGGCGATGCAGTCATCTGCAATCATCGAATTGAGACATCCCAAATATTCGGAGTTTCTGGGATCAGCTTTCGCGGTCAAGACAATGGCGAACGCTAGGTTGCATTTGACGCAGGTCCCTGCCTGAGTCTCGCTTTTCTGCTGAGATTCCGGTGATTTGAAAAACTCGCGGATCTTATCCATCGCTACGACCTCGTGAAAGGCAATGGCTTTGATAGGCATGGGGCCTCCGGGCGGCGGGGGCAGGCATTGCAGGCATTGTACGCTCCATTTGCGTTATGGCTGTGGTCCCGCGAGATAAACTCTTATCACGTCAAGGTCAATCGTATCGGCGTCAGATTCTACTTCCGCGACCGGCTTCACTACGTCCACGATCCGCCAGTATTCGCCGTTGCGTTCGATAGTTTCACCTTTGACTAGCTTTTCCACTTCCTCGTCCTCGTGTATTTCTTCGTCGCCCTCGACGGCGTTGTAGTAATACAAGACACTTTTCATCGGGTTTTGAACTCCTTGGGGGAAGTCGCGAGCAGCCCCTGGCGGCCCTTGACTGAATTGAGGCTACTATACGCTTGAGGTAAATCTCCCCACAAGAACGAGGTCTTCACAGTTACGGGACGCGGGAGGTGAGGCACCGGGGCTGGGGGCTTTGGAAGTGCACAGAGGCGAAGCATTTAGCTCTTACCCGTTTTTACTTGATGGCCCGGCCCTTCTCGATGCCGGCGTGACCCTGACCACCGACAACGGAACGCAGTTCACTTCCACGCGATTCATCGAAACCCTGAACCGGCGCCGCACGGCCTATAATCATCCCGGAAGCATAGAACGGTTTCATCGCAGCTTAAAGGAAGAAGAAGTATGGACGGCGGGGTATCGCAACCTGCAGGAAGCGCGAGCGTCGATCGCTCGCTGGGTCGAAGAGTACAATCACGACCGCCCGCATCGTGGCGTAGGAAATCGTACCCCGCACGAGGCGTTCTTGAGTTTTGCAACTGTACTAAAAACCAGGCCCTGACTGTCTTAATTAGTGGGGAGCTCTACAAAAGGTTCTATGACCTTGACAAGGTGATTTGGGGGTCGAGTCCTACTCTTGCATCCGATTATCAATGAAGAACGGCAATCAATCGGATTCGATGATTTCCGAAAGTCACCTTCGCCACGATCGCTCCTTGTCTCGCGCTTTTGTTAAAGCTTTGATGAAAGTACGAAGAATGAATCCCGTTCTTCTTTGATCTTCTTGTTCTCATCCAGCAAATAGAGACAAGCTCTCGCCATGGTCACCATCGTCCCACCGGGACCCAGACCTATTCTGAAAGTGACCAGAGTCAGTGCGTTACTTTCATCGCCAATTGTTCCGATCACCTGAACGCTCCCTGGCTCTATGAGCTGCGCGGCCTTTACCTTGAGCGCCATGTAATTGTCGATGCCTGTAAATTCGCTGCCACCCAAATTGGGCATCGTAGTTGTTACCAAAGCGTGCACATTTGGCGCGAGTAGTTCTTTTGTCGTATCCCAATCATGACGACTCCAAGCGTCAATATGGGCAAGCGCTATTTTAACGGCCGGTGAGTCTTGCATTTTCATCCCTCCAATATCCTCGACAGCAAGCAGGAATGCGGAATGACCGATAGTCAATCCAAACCAGGCTAGCTGCCCAATAATTGCGCGCCGAGTAGGGAGAGAAATGGCTGTCAGTACATCTGTCAGCTGATCCATTTAATCATTACACCATAAGGTGTAATTAATTGCAAGCATATGTATTCCCTTATGGGCCTCCCTGGTGGGTTTGCATTGAGCTAGCCCGGAAATCTTGACAGAGTGTAGCGAGACTCTTCCATTTGAAGCACATTTTTCACCCCTCCCGTACCCCGTCCTTCGCCTACATGACTGAAGCTTCTTTTGCTCCGCAACGGCGGTCCAGGAAAACTAAAGATGCAACGCGGATGTATGCAACGAAACACCCCCAGCCTGCTGATTCTCAAAAGGAAGCAGACCTGGACAAAGTCGCCGCTGCCGGGAGAGGGCAGGGGCCTGATGCACCCTCCCGCGAGGGAAGGCAGTGCAGTTGCTTGCGATCGCGTAATCGCTTTTTTTTCAACCCACAACCGAACCCACGATCCGCGATTTTGTTGAGTCCCGTTGTTCTCGTAATCAGAGCAGGCCAGTAGCGGCGATGTCGGCGACGCGAAGCGCCTTGATATTGCAGATCAGCGGCTGGCCGAATAACCGGCTGTACTCGCCATTGAATTGGCTCGCGCTTTTATATCCGACTTCAAAGGCCGCAGTCGCGGCGTCAAAAATCCCTCACGCCCTCTTTCCGCCGCACCTCAAAAAAATGCCCAAAACTCTTGCAACTATATTACACCATATGGTGTAATGTTGCTATGGATCAACTGACAGACGTTTTGACCGCGATTTCGCACCCAACTCGGCGAGCAATCATTGGGCAGCTCGCGAATGGGCCAGCTCGATTTTTGGATGTCGCAAAACCATTCGATACTGCTCTGAATGCAGTGACGAAACACCTGAAGCTCCTCGAAAGAGCTGGACTCATTGAACGCAGGAAACAGGGCCGCGAAGTCTTCATATCATTTCGAGGTGAACCACTTCGCGAGGTGGCTGGATGGGTTCATGAGTACGAACGGTTCTGGAACCAGCGCCTCGACCAGTTTGAGGAGCATTTCAGAGACAAAAAGAAGAAGGAGAAGAAGCGATGAAGGACTCCAAGAAGACCCTCGAAGTCAAGGTTGAGCGATCAATCCCGGCTCCTCCGGCAGAGGTGTTTGATGCGTGGCTGAATCCAAAGATCCCCGGCAATCCGTGGAACATGGCTGACAAGCTGCTCTTGAATCCAAAAGTGGACGGGTTCTTTTATTGGCGGACGAAAGGAATTTCCCATTACGGGCGGTTTACCGAGGTGGAGCGACCAGCTCGAATTCAGCATACCTGGGTGTCGCCGAACACCTTGGGAGAAGAGTCTACGGTTACCGTGACTTTTCAGAAAAAGGGAGAAGACACTCTGATGACCCTCGTGCATTCCGGCCTTCCCGATACTGATGGCGGAAGAGGGCACGGGAAAGGTTGGAACTACTTTCTAGATATTTTCCCTGGGCAGTTTGGAAATGGCTCGCGAAAGGAGAAGTAGTTTATGAACTCATGCAACGGTACAACAACGGAAGTCCGCGGATACGCGCCTGTCAACGGTCTGAAGATGTATTACGAAATTGAGGGAACTGGCGATCCGCTGGTTTGCATCCCTCCCGCCTTCGGATACGCCGGCGTGAACCCGTATCCTGCGCTGGCTCAAAGCCACACGGTCATTACGGTCGATCTTCAGGGGCATGGTCGCACGGCCGATATCCCGGAGCGTCCGCTTTCGATCGAGCAATACGCCAAAGATGTGGTTGGCTTGTTGAAATATCTTGGAATCTCAAAGGCCGACTTCTTTGGCGAAAGTTACGGCGGCAATGCAGCGGCCATGACCGCAATTCGCTACCCCGAGCTTGTCGGTCGTATGGTGACCTACGCAGCAACCTTTGGCCCTCCTCAGATTGCCTTAAACCCTCAGACAACGCACTTTGACCACCCGCCTACCGCTGATTCCAGGAACATCCAATTTCAGAGAGAAAACTACAAGAAAGTAGCTCCTGATCCAAACTACTAGCCCAAACTTTTTGACAAGCTTGGAAGCATTCAGTGGGAAGGATTTTCGAACGAAGAGTTGGCTTCAATCAAAGCGCCGATTCTCATCCTTCTCGGAGATTACGATTTTGTCCGCCTTGAGCACGCCGTTGAGACCGTCAAGCTCATCCCCAACGCCGAGCTCGCCGTGATCCCGTCCGCCAGCCACTTCGTCCTATTTTCGGAACAGGAGAGGGTGATCCCAATAGTTAAACATTTCCTGGAAAAGGCTGAGAAGAGCATTCCGTTGGCAACTGCCGAAACTGGCTATCACCCCGGTGAAACGAGATAAAGCTTTACTCAGGAGAAGCTGCAAAAAGGAGAGGAAGATTTCGTACTGTTGTCCAAATCCCCATCAAGAGTGGCGGCGATCTCAGCCGTCCAGCAACCGAGCCACACAAGGCCGCGGTGCTAGCCTCGAAAGAGGGATGCGGTCCACAGGGGCAAAACCCACCTGAGCGTTTCCCAAACTAAACTTTCGCGGGCATCTTTCTCCTTGGAGGATCGATGTCTTCGCATGACTCGTTCGTGTCGTCAGGCAGTTCGCCAACTCAGGAAAAGAAAACCAAATGGGATTTCCGGGTGGAACACCACGGCAGCATCTGCTTGGTTGTTCCACTCTCTCGCCGTGGCGGCGCGTGGATCAACAAAAATATCGGCGCTGACAACGGTTATCAGCCGTACTACCCGACTGTCATTTTGGAGCCGCGCTACCTAGACGGCGTCATCGCCAGCATTCGGAAAAAGGGTTTGGTGGCGCGATGAAGAAGAACGAAGAACAGCAATACACCAGCAGCGTGACTTTCACTGACCAGCGACCGCACCCATCAAGTTCATCGCATCCCGTGAAGCAAAACAGTACTTGCAGTACGAACGTGCCAATGTAGCAAGGCAGTACTTACAGTACGAACGCGCCATTCACAAATGGGATTTTACTAGTGATAATCATCTTCTCGTAGATGGAGCGAACGTGGAAGAGGAAACCTACCAACAAATTTTGTACCTGGGCGACCGGATCGACGTTGGCCCTGATGGGTGCTTCGCCTTGTCGCAGGTTCTGATTGTGCCGGATGACGAAGGCAAAATGCGAATAGCGGTCTCAGTGGGGACCGGCCCGCTACGCGTCAAATTTATGAAAGAGGCGCGATGAGCGAACAAACCTCCTCGGTAACTCTCCACGTACCAAGCTTTACGGACTGCGATGGAATTGAGTACACGAACATCGAGGTCGTCGTCATGGGCGGCGATATCCGTGAGACTGCCAGCCTAGCAAAGACGCTGGAGCGTCCCATCGGCGAGACGGAGTGTAAATGAGTAAAGCTACGAAACGTAAAGTTCGGCTAGGTCCAGAGGTGGAACGATTGATGGCCGCTGGCAAGATGCCTTCGCTGGAACAGCTATTAGTTGTGATCGCGGAGACAAGAAAACTTTCCGTTTTTCAACTTTTGGCGGCAAGGACGGGACGGAAAGGGGGACGCCGTGAGTAAGGACGCAAAACGGAAAGTGCGAACCGAGATGACGACGGAGCAGTTAGCGAAGAAGGCTGTGAAGGATGTGAAGCAGATGTCGGACGTGGAGAAGGCGAAGGTGCGTGAGCATCTTTCGGGGCTGGCGGATGCTGCCCGACGCTGCGCTGCGGAAGAGGCTGCAATGTTGAAATACGACGGGAAGGGGAAGCCAGTTAATTAAGGCGAGCCTCTAGCGCTTGGTCCTCTTCCATCCTGCCGAGGGAACATCCGTAACTACAATCGTTGAGCCTAACCAGTACTTGCAGTTCAGATAATTTTGATAATCTGAGCGGGCTCAGTCTTCACAGGTGTGCCGAACGAAACAATACACCTTCTGGGCTGGTTGTCGGTGGCCGTAATCTTGGCGATGTCTTCGCGACCATCATCGAGGCGGGCGAGGACGGTTGAGCCGATGAATTTCATCTTATGGAAGGGGTTCGGGGCCGTCCCCTTCGGGTACCTTCTCAGCCATTCCGCTCGCGCCTCAAATAATTGAGTCTTGAACGCGGGATTGAAGTTCTTCTTGGGGTCAGCCGAATCCATGGTCGGATAAGTGATCAAGTCTTCCACGATGATCGGTTGTTCCGGGAGAGGCCATGACCATCTCACAAATGTCGGACAGAGAAGTTCGCCAGTGCGGTCTTCAGCAGCGCCGACTGAAGACCGAGGGCGACGAAGGATTCAGCAACGTCAGTCAGATCGTTTCCTGGTTACTCAACCGCCGTTACGGCGTTACCGAATCTGGACTCGGTATGGCCTTGACGAATGTTCAAAACAACAGTAGTCGCAAGCTGTTCTGGCACGAAGGCCCGAAGCAAAGTCGGGAGTATGTTCAGGGAAAGCCCAACCACGCTTTCAACGAGGAAGCGCCAAAGACAGCCATAGGGCAGCCGGAGTTCTATCCGAACGGGCGCAGAAATCACAACTACGTGCCGCCAGAGAATGCCTGGAAGAAACCTGCTTAGCCTGACGCATGGCAGCAAATCTGCAAACTTCATCTCAAAGAATGGGTGAAACCGGGACAACGCGCCAAACTGGAAGCGGAATACAACGCGGGCATCGCATCAGGAAAAAGTTGGCGTGAGATCGGCTCTGCGCTTGGTCAGATCGTGAAAGGATGGAAACGTGGGCGCTAGTTGGTATCTAAAACGCGGTAACTTCGAAGCCCCTTTTCCGGCCAACCTCCAAGTAGTCGATGATTTGCCATCTGGATAGCGTCCGGTTTCGCGACGGTTCTTCCCGCAACCGGACAGTCTGGCAATCGATGAAGTGCTAAGTATAGGCAGCACAGGGAGTTGAAAGAGGGAGGAGCGGAAGAATAGATGCACTTACTCAGCGCAAGGGGAGGGCGTCGCCATGCAAAGACTTTGGCAGGATTTGCGGTACGCGGTTCGCATGCTGAAGAAGAGCCCGGGGTTCACCGCGGTCGCCGTGCTAACCCTGGCCATGGCTATCGGCGCAAACGCCGTCGTCTTTAGTGTCTTGAGCGCGCTGATCCTTCACCCGCTGCATCTGCCTAACGCGGACAGCCTCTACGCAATCCAGCGCGCCGGCGAGGCTTCCTGCTACCAATCCTATGCCGACTACCTCGACCTGCGCGATCGCAACCATAGCTTTGACGGCCTGGCTGCGTACAACGCCGGTGAAGCCGGCCTCGATACCGGCGAAAACACCACCCGCGCCTGGCTGATGGAAGTGAGCGGGAACTTCTTCGACGTATTAGGCGTTCAGCCCTATCTCGGCCGCCTCATTCATCCCTCGGACGAGCATGGCCCAAACAGCGCTCCCTACATCGTGCTCAGCTACGCCTACTGGCACACTCGTTTTCAGGATGATCGCCGCGTCATCGGCCGCGTCGTCCAACTGAACAAGCATCCCTTCACCATCGTTGGTGTAGCGCCGCCTGAATTTCATGGCACCTTAGTCTTCTTCAATCCCGATCTGTTCGTGTCCATCATCAACACGCCTCAGATCGATGGGGAAACTGACTTGAACACGCGCGCCAAGCGTTGGGTTTTTCAGACACTAGGACATGTAAAGGCTGGTGTCAGCCTCGCACAGGCCACTGCCGATTTGGATTCCATCGGCTCCTACCTGGAAAAGACCTACCCCAAAGACGATGACCAACGGCGATTTACCTTGGCGCGCCCAAGTCTTTACGGAGACTATCTTGGCCGGCCCGTGCGCGCATTCATGGGCGCATTAATGCTCCTCGCAGGGCTGATTCTCCTGGCCGCGTGCGCCAACCTGGGAAGCCTGTTCGCGGCGCGCGCGGCGGACCGCTCCCGCGAAGTTGCTTTGCGCCTCGCTCTTGGCGCTGGCCGTATACGTGTTCTGCAGCAACTCTTCACCGAAGCCCTCTTGCTTTCCCTGATGGGAGGCGCGGTCGGAATCTGGGGCAGTGTTGTGCTCTTGCATGGGCTCAGCCTGTGGCAGCCATTTACTCGCTGGCCCATTCATATGCCCGTGAACCCTGACGCCAATGTCTACGCGGTCGCTGTGCTGCTGACTTTGGCCAGCGGATTCCTGTTTGGCGCCGTCCCGGTCAGACAGGTGCTTCACACCGATCCGTACCAGATCGTCAAGGCAGGATCGCTTGGCAGAGTTGGTCGGGGCTTAACAGTTCGAGACCTGGTGCTTGGCGCGCAAATCGGAATCTGCGCCATGCTGGTCACTTCTTCGGTGGTTGCTGTGCGTGGATTGCTGCGCTCCCTGCACAGTAATTTCGGTTTTGAGCCGCGCAACACGGTGGTGGCAGATACGGACTTGAGCATGGCCGGCTACCATGGCGACGCCGTGCCCGAAATGCAAAGGCGTACCATCGACGCCCTCGAGAGCATTTCTGGCGTAGACTCCGTGGGATTGATTGATGCGATGCCATTGGTCAGCGGAGGATTTAACGGCTCGCTCGTCTTTACTAACGAAACGGCCGACCTGAGGTCGTCGAATGCGGTCGCTGACTCCTTCGTGTTCGGCATATCTCCCAACTACTTCCACGCGGCAGGCACCGTCCTGCTTTCGGGAAGGACCATCACCTGGCATGACGACAAGGACGCGCCGGGCGTGGCCGTGATCAACGAGGAGCTTGCCCGCAAGACCTTTGGCTCCGTAGCGAACGCCATGGGCCGATATTTCAAGAAGCGCGATGGAACGCGCATTCAAGTCGTGGGTATCGTGGAAGACGGAAGATACAATCGGCTCATGGAAGAGCAACAGCCCGCGATGTTTCTCCCCATGCTGCAATCGCCCTCGAGTCAGACATACTTACTGGTGCGTTCCAGCCGCGATCCGGGCCAATTGGTGGCGGCGATCCGAAATACGGTGCGGGGTCTCGATGCGGGTCTGCCTCTTTACATCGAACCGTTGAACAAACAGCTGGACACCGCATTGTTTGCTTCGCGTATGTCGGCCATCACGCTGGGTGTGCTGGGCATGATGGGCGCGATGCTCTCCATAACCGGCATCTTTGGAATGGCGGCGTATTCGGTCAGCAAGCGCCTGCGAGAGTTGGGAATTCGCATGGCTCTCGGCGCGCAACGCAAGGAAGTGTTACAGGCAGCCTTGGGACGCGCATTGAAATTGCTCGCTTTTGGTTCCGCGGCAGGATTGCTGCTCGGAATTTTGGCGAGCCGCGTCTTGTCTGCTGTCGTATTCCACGCCACTCCCCGCGATCCTCTGGTGTTGACTTGCGTCGTTCTAGCCATGGCGTTGGTCGGACTAGTGGCTACGTGGATCCCAGCCCAACGCGCGCTCTCGATCGATCCTGCGGTACTGCTGCGCGAAGAGTGAATCCCTTGTTGAGTCTCGGCGCACTTCACAAGTAATCGCCTAAGTCTCAATAAACCGCGCTTATCGGAAACTGGGTGGGTACTCTGCCTCAATTCTTGCGCGGGCAAGCGTTGACCTGTCGATGTCCAATAGAGAATTAAATAGTGCCCTAGTAGGAGAGCTTATGGGAGGTGAATGAGGCTCTCCGGCTCTCCCTTGGCTATGCTTTTTCTTCGCCGCGTCCGAGTTTTGACGCAAACGCCCCAGGGCCATCGGCTCCTGACGCGCCGGAAAAAATGAACTAAACGCAGGTTTGGCCGCTGGGAAAAAGCCGTCGTGAGATCGCCACATCCCTGGGGGCAATCGTTCGCGATCAACGCAGGGCCGTTGATAGACATGCCACGGCGTCAGGATTCATACTTCGACCATGGTCGATGATCGCAAGGTTCCCGTGTCCATGTATTACGTTGGACGCGGCAAAGACGGCCAAGTGCAAACGAATGCAAAGCCGCACAATGCCGCGTTGAAAGAATTTAATTTTCTCGCGGCTTCTGGTGTCGGAGTGGATTCGGAATACTCCACGTCTGAAGCATTCTCCGCATCGTCGCACCACGGCGCAGATGAAGACGGCGAAGAAGGTGTAATTTACTTGGCCTTCAAGTACGCCGCTTCGATCCTCTCCAACGCCGCACGCATTTGCTTCACCGAGGCGCGACCATAATGCTTGTCGGTGACGTTCCTCAGAAAAATTGTACGAAAATTGTACGATGGAAGTAAGCGTACAGCGTGGTTTCCGAGCCGACGGCGAAAGGCACTTGATTGCATAACAATGTCCGGTTTGCCCCGCAGCGTTAATTAGCCATTCTGCTCGACAAACTGCCATTCACTCTAAGGATTGGCCGGAGTCAGTTGCTTTATTTTTTGCTCGGCGCTCTCGCGGATGTCATTGCGGCGCTGTTCCCCGTCCACAGTATCGTTCGCGAGCAACTCCACAGCTCTCTTTGCATTCTGAAGCGCCAGATCTTTTTGCCCATCGGCAAGGTAGGCGTCCGACACACTGTCATATACGTTCGGTGAATTGGGGTACCCCATCACATTCAACTTCAAGATCTCCACCGCGCCCTTAGTATCTCCTGCTTGCAGATGTTCGTAGCCGATCAGGTTGACTATGAATTCCGGGAACAACGCCACCGCATCGCCCTCGCGACCTGCCGCTAAACTTTTCGCAAGTCGATCTGCGCCGCCGCCACCCGCTTGGTCAATCAGTTCCAGATTGTTAAGCACTTGCGGCTCCATCGCCCGGCCGTTCGTTTTCGGCGCGGTCTCCGGTTTATTCTCAAGCGTGGCCAAAAACCAATCCGCGACTATCCTGGGTAACTCCTTTTGTTCCGCGAACATTTCCGCCCCGTGTCCGCCAGACGCATAGTGCGCGAACCGGCTGGCTGAGTTTGGCGAAAGACTGAAGTACCACTGCATCAGCAATACCTGCGGGCCGAACACATCGTCATCGGCCGCGGATGTGAATATTGGCATGTTCTTCGACGATTGCAGGAACAGGCGTCCCTCGCGATCCGTCGGTCCCGCCAGCAGAACCAGCGATTTCACTTCTGGATGCCGGCGCGCCAATTTAATCGCATTGTTGACACCGCAACTTGCGCCTCCAGCCCCTATCCGCTTGCGCTCTACCCCAGGCTGAGCCGACAGATACTGGAACGCGACCTCAATATCGCCCGGCCAGGTTTCGGTCTGGACTTTGTTCTCCTCCTCAGGCGTCAACTTGTCGTGCGGAGTTCCGCCGCTCTCTCCGAAACCACGATAGTCGAACGTAAGAACATTTATCCCCGACGAAGCAAGGCGCTCGCCCAGCACGTCCCACAATTTGCGCTGTTGGTTGCACTGGTGAAGCAGCAAAACCCCTGGGCCTGGTTTACTCGAAGTAAAATAGCTCCCCTCCAGTTCAGTTCCGTCGGGCGCATGCAGGCTCACAACTCGTGGCGACGATACCTGCTGTGCCGCGCTGGTGCCTGTGCGCAGCAGTGCGAAAACCAAAACAGCAACAATGCGGACAGCTGGCATGGCTACCTCCCTTACCCGCACTTCCCTCGACTAAAGAGAAGTAGTGCACGACCCTTCCCTACAACCCATCGGTGGCTTAGGCAGAGGCTACCGCGCGAACGTCTTCATTGTCCATTTGGACGTGAGAGCCAGGCACCAAGTCCCGTCGTGCCAGCTCAACCGGTCGATGCAACACTAGCTGTTGATCGGACAACGCTTCCCTGTAGAGAACCGAAATGTCCGACTGCAAGCAATCACACCTAGCCGGGATGGTGTTCCGCTTGAATCAGTGCTCGCGAACGATCCTTAGCTGCTGAAAGGCCTGCGCGTTGGCTTCGAGGTGTTGCGTCGACCCATTGAGACCGCCCGGATAATCGGACAATGAGAATCACTGGCAACCGTTGGCCAAAACCTGATGGATTCGCCCCACTAATCGCTCAAATCTGCCGCTCGATCAACGGCACTTGCGGATGTCTGAGGCGATGGGGTATTGCCCCGCTCTGAATGCACCCGCCTCGCCGTTCTCGCGCTGACACCTAGCCTCCGTCCGATCTCCCGCCAGGACACGTCGGAAGCACGGAGGCGACCTGTGCCCGCCGCGGCTAAGATGCACAACCAATGGCTCGTAACAACGCCCGCCGATCGCCTGGGAACGTCAAGCGGAAACATGACGGGGAGTCGAGGTACTGATTGGTGCGGTTCCTTATTTTGGGCCGCAAACCTTTTTGCCCTTTCAGGAATCCCAACTCCGGAATACGTGGCAGGAACCGCGACGCTCGCGATCAAGGTTTGAGTCACAAGATCACGAAGTAGAATCGACCGATTGTTTAGGAGTTCTTTGTGCCCAAGTCCGTGCTGATCGTCGACGATCATGAGGCAGTGAGAAGAGAGCTTCGGCGTCTGTTTCAGTCGCGGCCGGAGTTTACGGTCTGCGGGGAAGCGGGGGACGGCGTGGAGGCTATCTCCAAGGCGGAACAGTTGTCTCCGGACTTGGTTATCCTCGATCTCGCAATGCCGGAGATGAACGGGTTGGAGGCTGCCGGGGCTCTGCGTTTCATCATCCCGGACGCGGTATTGTTTTTGTTGACTGCGTATAACAATCGAGAATTGGAGCTAGCCGCATTCCAGTCAGGCATCCGGGCGGTGTTCTCTAAATACGAGGACATGGACGGCTTGCTTGGCCGAGCCCGGGCCGAATTGAAAATCGAGGGCCAGTCCGAGACCGAAACGTCATCCCGCCGCGCTGCGAAATCAGCGGATCCCCCAGAGCGCTAGGCCAGAGATGTTGATAGTGCTGTGACTGCGAAGGAGAAACGCCCGGGCTTGTCGTTCGCCCGGGAGTTTCGTCAGAAAGTTGGCGAACTAAACTCGCCGCAACAAATGCGGGGAGAACTCCGATGAATAGATGTCGTAGAAAGGGCGCGATTGCAAACACGCAACTTACAGAACAATCAAACCAAGGAAACGGCAAAAACGCCACACTGACATTTTCGTAGGCCATTTTTAGGTCACGGGGATCGCAGATTCCCAAAGATTCTTCCGAAGCCGCTGGCCCACGACACGCTGATTGCTTTAGCTCCGTTAGCTTATCCAAAAACAAAGAAAGCCCCCACCGACCAGATCGGATGGGGGCTTCGCTTTTGAAGAACCTATGGGTGGACTTCAAGGGGACGAACCTGATTCTTGACCATAGCTTCCTTTTGAGTCCGCACGATTCGCAAATCAAACTCCGACTGAAGATTGAGCCAAAAATCGGGAGTCGTTCCGAACGCATATCCAAGCCGAAGAGCCATCTCAGGCGAGATACCGCGCTCCTCCTTGACGATATCGTAGATGCTTGGAGCAGGAACGTGCAGAGCCAACGCCAGCTTATTAGCGTTCAGGTGAAACGGCACCATAAACTCTTCTCGAAGAATCTCACCCGGATGAATTGGTTTCAGTCGAGCCATGTTTCCTCCCTCAATGATAATCTGTAATCTCCACGTGGTAGGCGTCTCCGTCGCGCCACACAAAACAGATACGCCACTGGTTGTTGATGCTGATACTGTGCTGGCCCGCACGGTCACGTTCCAGTTGATGAAGTCTGTTACCCGGAGGCACTCTCAAATCCATCAAGTGTTTGGCCGCGTGCAGCATCAAAAGCTTTCGTCGCGCTGGCTGTCGAATGTTCACGAACTTACGAACATTCTCATCGTGGAAAAGCCTCTCCGTGTCGGGGCACTTAAAGGACCTTATCACATCCAGAGGATATAATGCTCCGCATTAAACGTCAAGGATTATCTTATTTCACTGAGATACAGTAACGCCGTTCCATAAATGTCGTAAAAAGGGCGCTATTGCAAACACGCAACTTACAGAATGAGTATCGCGAACCTTGCAGAAACGCCGGTTATGCTAACGTGCAGGTAATTGAGGATCGCGACAAGAAATGGATTTGTAGCGTCCTCGGAAATCTGATCGCCAACTGATTAATGCGCAAAAAACGAGCCCATCGTACAAGTGGGTACCGGAAGCAATACAACGACGGAGAAGAATCCAACAAGGAAATGAGCACTTTAGTTGTAGTCGACTGAGGCCTAGCTGTTCAAAGACACCCCCACCAAAGACAAAGCGCCCGAGCCATTCGGCCCAGGCGCATTCTTTTACCGATAACGTAACATTACTAACCTTCCGTCAATAGATGTCGTATTGCTCCCAATGTAGGGTGGCATCGGATTGAATGATTACGTGTTTGTGCGTGGTCTGCTCGAGTTCGTCGATCAGCATGGACTCGCGCGTCTTCAGGGCCTTGGCAATTTCCGGGTGCACCCGGAGAGTCAGGTTCGGGCTCTCGTGATCGGCCGCGGCCATCTTGCGCGCTTCAGCCTGGATCTCGTAGCAGAGCGTGGGGCTGGATTTGACCATGCCAGAGCCAGTGCAATACGGACACGGTTGGCAGAGGACGCGCTCAAGCGCTTGCTTGGTGCGTTTTCTCGTGATGCAGACCAAGCCGAACTCGTTGAACGAGAGCGCTTTCGACGGAGCTTTGTCCTGCTCTAGGGCCTGTTGCAGCGCGGACAAAACTTTTTCGCGATTGCGCCGTTCTTCCATGTCGATGAAATCGACGACGATGATGCCGCCGAGATCGCGCAGGCGGATCTGGCGGACGATTTCTTTCACCGCTTCGATGTTGGTTTTGACGATGGTGTCTTCGAGGCGCGTCGAACCCTTGCCTACGAATTTCCCGGTGTTGACATCAATGGCGACCAGAGCTTCGGTGTGATTGATGACAATATAACCGCCGGACTTCAACCAGACCTTGGCGCGCAGCGCTTTATCAAGCTCGTGCTGGATACCGAATTCTTCGAAGATCGGCGTTTCCTTGGTATAGAGCTTGACGCGGTTCACGAGCTTCGGTTGAAAACGGCTGACGAATTCCACCACCTTGCCGTATTCCTCTTCGTTGTCGATCCAAATGGCGCTGAAATCGTCACTGACGTAATCACGAAGCATGCGCTCGACGAGGTCGAGATCGCGATGCAGGAGCGCGGGGGCCTTACGCTGTTCGCTGCGCTCTTTAATTTCGTTCCAGCTTTTGCCCAAGAAATCGATGTCGGCGCGGATTTCGTCGTCGGTGGCTTCGCCTGCAGCCGTTCGAACGATAAAGCCGCCAGGATAGGCGTTGCCGGCCTCGCTGACGAGCCGGCGGAGGCGCGAGCGATTTTCCGCGGAAATAATTTTGCGCGAAACGCCGGTGTGATGGACGGTCGGCATATAAACCAGGAAGCGGCCCGGTAGAGCGACGTGGCTGGTAATGCGGGCGCCCTTTTTACCGAGAGGTTCTTTAGCAATCTGGATAACTACATCCTGACCGGCCTTGAGCATTTCCGAAATGAGTTGCGGACGCCGCGGTGGGCCGGAACGTCCGCCCTGAGATCCTCGATCATGACGTGGACCGCCGGGACCGCTGGGGCGGCGTTCGAAGCGCCCACTTGGCCGCCCACTGCGAGGGGGACCGCTGGGGCGACCGCGATCACCGCCGCGATTGTCGCGGCCACGATCACGTCCACCACTGCGGAACGGCCGCTGGAAACGGGAGCGGGGATTGCCGCTGCCGATACGCGCGGAATCACGCGGAGCAAAATCTTCACGCGGAGCGCTGGCGCTTCGCGGCGAGCGGGTTTCACCAGGAAGGAGAATGACATCGTCTTCGACAGGGGCGGGTTGTGCTGATTGCTCGGCTGACGATGCCTCGATTGTTTCGTGGCTGTGCTCGCGATCCGGCAGGGCGTGGCCCGGTTCGTCATCGCGATCGTGCACGCCGTCGCCGTGTTCGTGGTGGATTTCGCCTGCGGCCCGTTCGCCGCTACTGACTTGGTGCTCGGCGTCATCGTGAGCGGCGTCGGCTTCGGCATCCGCACGTTCTTGGGGAGTCAGCCGTTCGGTCGGCTCGGGAATCTCCTCGCCGGTTTCGTCGGATACTTCGGTTTCCTCTGCGATCCGAATCTCTTCGGCTTCCTCGGAGCTTCCTTCCGAAGACTCATCGACCGTATCTTCTTCGTCCTCGGCTTCTTCCTCTTCAAACAATGCCCCGCCAACGACGGCGTCGACGTGGGCTTTCGCCTGGGTTTCTTCTTGCTTGGCTTCCACGAGGCTGGTGGAAAGCGCTGCGACGTCCTCTTCGCTT
>OBLW0100001966.1_pt1 | contig 16903 bp, 10 predicted proteins | sample 1520161 | NCBI WGS metagenome assembly OBLW01 (sample SAMEA3539309, study PRJEB22396) | soil metagenome | biome: tundra; feature: field; material: soil | place: USA | collected 2010-05 | depth 0.15 m | reverse complement strand
CGGCTGTAACGCGACATCTGTCATTTATCATTCGTAATCCTAGCTCAGTCGGTGGTCAATGTCACGACATGTTGACCGCGGGGAAGCAGGAGGGTCGCGGGACCGGCGAACCTGGGCGGCTCGTCCGCCCCGTCGATCTGGAGTTTTCGGGGGGGGCGGCTGAAGATCGCGATGCCATGCGAGGCCGATTGATAAGTAAATTCAACGGTATGGGCGTCGATGGCCCGGGCGGCTTTCAAATCGCCGTTCAAGTGCACCAGGCGTGGTCCGGCGGACGGCGTAGCCAGCTCCACGGCGTGCGGACCGGCGGGCAACCAGAGGGTATCGTCGTCCTGTGCGGGCCAGAGTTCCCCGTCCACCCTGGCGCCGCCTTTCCAGGGGATGCCGGCGCCACTGGCGGAATCGATCACGGTTTTCGGCCCCATCTTCTCGAAGCGCGAAACCGCGGAGGCGGCCGCGGGCAGCAGCTTGAGATCGGGCGGCAGCAACGAATACTCAAAATACAACGCCACCCGCGAGAAGCTGCCGGCGGCGCGGTGCACCAACTGGAACAGTTCGGTGCCGGTCTGCTGTTTCGTTGGGTACACGTTCTGGTAGCGCTCCACGATATTGACATCGATAGCGAGCTTGTCGTGGTGCGCCGTCAGGGAACGGTAGCGCTCAGCGATGGCGGGATAGCGTTCGGGACCGAGGTTCCACACGGTCGCCGGGTCCTCAATCAGGAAGGTGAAGCTGCGGGTGTCCAGGAGGGGCATCACGCGCGCGGCGTCGGCGCCGATGGAATCGCGCATACCGGTGTCCAGACGGTCGTCCACGTGGGTCAGCACCAGATCCAGATCGGGCTTGGCGCGGCGCGATTGATCCAACTCGGCGAGCCATTCCTCCTGCATGCGTCGGGCGAGAGCGGCGCGAAAATCGAGAAATGCCCGCCGCGACACGTCGTCGGCGCGGGTGGTGAATAACTCCAGCGGGTCGAAGCCCGCCTGCTGCTGGAAGCGCGCGCGCACGTCGGTATTCATGGGCGTGAAGCGGCTGGGGTTGGCGATGCCCTCCAGCGATTCGAAGTAGAGCTCGGCGAGGTTAACGCCATCCCAATCGAAGCGGGCCACCTCCGCGCGCACGCCGTCGCCGACCGCGCGGAAGCACTCGCGGTTGGTCAGGTTCATGAGCTTGCGCCAATCCAGTTGGGCGTCCTGCTGGAGGGCGGTCTGCTCGCGCCAGGCGGGACGATCGGCCCAGAACCTCTCGCTGACGTGGGGAAGCTCGAACCAGGCATAGACGAGGATGCCCTCGCGGTGACAGGCCTCGATCAGGCGCTTCAGCCAGGCATCGGCTTCCAGGTCCGGCTCGAAGTTGTGCCAGGCGGCGACGTGCAGGGCGGCGATTCCGGCTTTGCGCCAGCGCGCCGCGAAGTAATCCACATCCACGCGTGTGCGGTAGGCGGAATCGAAGAAAGCCCAAAGGCGGTTGGAGCGGAAGGGTGGGTCTAGGCCGAGATCGGCCAGGGCGTTGAGCAGATAGGGAAAGCGCTCGCTGCCGCGCTCGCCGGGCGGGGCGGCCACCCAGAGGACTGCGCCCGAACCGCGCTTCATGCCGGCGGTCATCGGCGCGCCGGTCCAGCGTTCGCGGGCGAAGACCTGGGCGCCTTGCGGAATGTCGAACACGGGTAACTCAAGCCCCTTCTCCCAGACAATGGACAGGGTGGGGCGGTGCACATCGGTAAGGCTCTGTACGCGCACCGGGTCCTTGCGGGAGCGGCGGAAGCCGAAGAGGTCGGCGAGGGAGGACTCGCCTTCGAGGATCAGAATGGCGCCGCGCTCCACGCGGCCGTACCATTCGACGCTGGCGGCGGCACCGGTGCGGGCGACGAAAATCCGCGACACGCCGGCGGGCTGACGCTGGAGGCCGATGGAGGAGAGAATCTGGGGCCACGCGCCGGCGTCATCGGAGAGCACACTGAAGTAGGGAAGTTCGGCGGCGGGGGCTACGGAGGCGAAGAGGAAAAGACAAATGGCCACAGATGAACACAGATGAACACAGATGAAGAAAAGTGGGCGGGTGGGGATGCTATTTGGTGAAGGCATACCAGAATCCGGCGCGGAGGTCGTTGAAGGTGGCGCGGCGCGAGGGGTTGTCGATCAGATAGGCGCCGCGCAGCAGGTTGAAGGTCAGGTACATGGACTGCGCCACGGGAACGCGCAAGCCGGGCCCGGTCTCCACGAAATTGGCCCAATCCTGGCGCCGGGCGTCGAGGGTGAGGTTGCCGTTCCAATGGAGCTGCACCGGGCCGAACTTGTATCCGGCGCGGGATTGCGCGTAGAGCAGAAAATCCTGATTGAAGCGGCTCATATACAACGCATCCAGAGTGGCTTCGGCCAACCAGGCGCTGCCCTCGCGGTGCAGGGCGCGCGCGACCGATACGCCGCCGCGGTAATCGGGCGTGATGTGGCCCTTGAGGTAGTTGATGGCGCTGCCGGCTTCGCCCCAGGCTGTGATGCCGTGCCAGGGCTGGGAGGCCATGCCGACGGCAAGGATGAAGGAACTCTCGGAAAAATACTGCGGGTTGACGCCGCCGACGGCGCCGCGGGTATCGCCCACGAAGCGCATGCTGATGTAGGGGCGCACGGCAAATCCCAGGTTGACTTCTTCCTTGACCTGACCATAGCCGAACAAGTCGTGCCAGCGGGTGGAGAAGATGGGATAGAGCCAGACCGTGGTGCGGAAGCGCTGCACGGCGGTCTGGAGATTGTGGAAGGCCAACTCGGCGTCGGCGGCGATGGTGGGGTCGGGACTGCGCCGCGCCAGGTCGAACCAGCGAAAAGCCATAGCGTCGCGGTGCAGAATGTTGTTGGTCCAGGCGAGCTTGCGCATGACCTCGAAATCGCCGGGATCGCTTTCGTGAGCGGCTTCCAGGTACTTGAGCGCATCCTTCATAAATCCGGCCTTGATGCTGCGTTCGGCCATGACTCTGGCGTCGATGGACGGGGGGGCGCCGGCGGCGCGCGGGCGCAGCACCTGCGGGAGGCGTAGGACGGCGCGGACGCGGTTGGCGAGCTCGTCGTCGTTGCCGGCGAGGACGCGGTCGAACAGGGGCATGGCGGCGATTTTCTCACCGCGGGCGTAGAGCAGGAAGCCGAGTTGGGTGGCGGAAAGGAGATCGCCGGGGGCGTTCTGGGTGAGGACACGGAACTCGGTTTCGGCCTCGCTCTCGCGGCCCATGCGCAGGAGGAGGTAGCCCAGTTCGCGGCGCAGATCGTGATTGGCCGCGTCCAGGGATAGCGCCTGACGGAATTCGCTGACGAAGGGATAGCGTGGCGGCAGTAGTTCGCGGGCCATTTCGGCGGCACGCGGCTCGCCCCCGTAGGCGGCGGCGAGCAGGGCGGACGTGGCGTCGGCCGAGCGGCCCATGGCCAGCCAGACGCGGCCCAAATCGACCAGTACGGTGCGCCGGTCGGGGAGCAGGCGCCAGGCGCGTTCGAAGTGGGTAGCGGCCAGCGCGAGCTCGTCGCGCTGTTCGGCGAGGGTGGCTAACTCGAAGTGCCCGCTGAAGTTATCGCCGCCGAGCAGGATGGCTCTCTGCCAGCGGGCGATGCCAAGGGCGAGGGGGTCGTCGATATTGTGAAAGGCCTGCTCGGCGGTGGCGTTGCCGGCGCGCCGCAGGCGGTCGAAGACGCGCCGGGCTTCGGCCTGTTGTTGGGTCTCGAAGCAGAGGAAGGCGTACTCGAGGGCGGCAGTGGCGTCGGCCGGGTCGAGGCGCATGGCAGCGTGAAACTGGTCGCGGGCCAGGGCGGGCTCGCCGATCTTGAGGTAGGTGTAGGCGAGGTCCTTGCGGATATCGGCGCGGGCGGGAGCGGCCTGGATGGCGGCGAGAAAGGAGGGCACGGCGGCATCGTAATCGCTGGCGCGGAGGGCGGTGTAGGCGCGGTCCGAGGCCTGAAAGGCGGCGTCGCGCGGTTGGGCGGAGGCCAGCGCCACCGCAACGGCGATGAGGACGGGGATACGCATATTGCCTTAGAGATAGATAGTAGTGCGGCGGTGGGGGGGAGGTTCTCAGGGAAATGTGGGGGGCCGTTTCCGAGGCCCCGCGCGCGGTTCCCGCTTACAAAAACAGCCCGCTCCACGACCGGTCCAGATGCGTCCAGCTCTGCGTGCGGAACGAAACCGTCGGGATTTCCGGGACATGCAGCAAACCATGGCCTTTCACGCACACGAACTCAGTCCCGTACCACTCGAGAAACGTTTGCGAGGGCTGCCCGATCGGCGCTGGATGCGCCAACAGTCGCAGGCATTCCGGGCAGCGCCGCCGCTGATCGATGAGCGCCCAACGGAACGCGGCGACATAACCGATCATGATGAAATGGAGCGGCCCGGCAACGATTTTCAGTCCGGTCATCGACGCGAGGTCCAGAACGCCGAGAAAGACGATGGGCAGCAGGAGCGCGATCTTGGCGGCGAAGAACGCCCAGTTCCGGGCGCAACGATTCGCCGGAGACTCCCCTAACCGCAGGGACGTGAGTGCCGGCAACGCGGGGAGTGCCAGCATGGCCATATACAGCATCGCCAGAATCGGCCCGCGGACCGGCAGCCATTTATCGGGTGGGTGGTGGCGAAGCGCCAGCAGCACGCAGGCTGACGCCACCAGGGCGAGGAACCCCAGACACCGCGCCGGCGATTCGAACCACGGCCCGGGCGGCGCATCCGGCACCCGGTTGCGCCACAGCCAGAGCGCATCCCGGAACGCGCCCAGACAAAAAACGGTCGCCTGGCGCCGGCAACTCCGGCGGACATACCAAAGTTCCGCGCTCCACTCGGCAAGCCATTCCGTGCGCTGCTCGCCGGGAACCAGCCAGGCGGCGGTCCGCAGCATCGCGAGGTGAATCCTCATGACGGACCCGCCTCCACGGCCGCCAGTTTGGCCAGCAGCGGATACCGCAACTGCGAGGCCCGGAGCGTCGCCTGGCCCGCCTGTGTCAGCTTGTAGTACTTCCGCGGCGGCCGCTGCCCCGCGTCGGCGATCGATTGCCGCTCCCATTGCGACCGCACCAGCCCGTCCCGCTCCAGCCGCCGCATCGCCGGGTACACCGTGCCACTGGGAAGACCGGTCAGTTCCATCACGCTGAAGCCGTAACCATCGCCCGTATGGACAGCCTGCAGGATGAGCGCGGCGGTGTGCGAAAGCTTGAGCTCGGCAGCCATTATGAACATCATACCCTATGTAGGATAATACTTGACAGTTCGATTGTAGTTTGCTACATAGGGTAGCAGACATGCTCGAACTGCGCCACGTTACCAAACGTTTTCTGGGCATCGCCGCCGTCGATGGCGTGAGCTTTACCGCCCGGGGCGGCGAGATAACCGGCTACCTGGGCCCCAACGGCTCCGGCAAGTCCACCACGATGAAGATGATCACCGGCCTGATGGAGGCGACTTCCGGCGAGATCCTGTTCCAGGGCGAGCGGATTCAGCGCGACCTGATCGCCTACAAGCAGCGCATGGGCTACGTGCCCGAAGAACCGCATCTCTACGCCCACCTGAGCGGCCTGGAGTACCTGGCGATGGTGGGCCAGTTGCGCGGCCTGCCCGCCAAGCCCACGGCCGACCGTATCGACGGACTCCTGCGCCTGCTCTCGCTATATGGCGACCGCCACGTCCCCATCTCGGCTTACTCGAAAGGTATGCGGCAGAAGGTGCTGCTCACCGCCGCCCTGCTGCACAATCCGGACCTCATCCTGCTCGACGAACCCTTCTCCGGCCTCGACGTCGCCACGGGCCTGGTTCTGCGCAGCCTGATCCAGGAGTTGGCGGCCCGCGGCAAAGTAGTGCTGTTCAGCTCGCACGAGCTCGAAACCGTGGAGCGCGTCTGCTGCCACGTCGTGATCCTGCATCGCGGCAAGGTGGTGGCCGACGACTCCATCGAACGTCTGCGCACGCTGATGGCCGCGCCGACGCTGGAAGCCATCTTCTCTCAGCTGGCCGTGGAGCAGGATACGGCCGCGATCTCGCGCCAGGTGGCCGACCTGATTCAGGCATGAGGCCCAATATGGAGAAGCTGCAATTCCGCGTGCTCTATCGTCAGTTCCTCTTCCGCATGGTGGATCTGGAGTTGCTCTCCGCCGATGCGCTCGGGGATTCGAACAAGCTGCTGGGCCAGTTCGCCGCGCTGCTTATCTTTGTGAGCATCTTCTTTCTAGCCGGTCCGGCAATGATCATTGGCACCAGCCACATGCAGTCTCAGGTGCAGCAACTCGCGGCCTGGGGAGCGGAGCATTTTCTGATCGCCACCACCATGCTGGTTGTCGGGCTGTTCGCCGTACTCAGTTGGGATTCCACGTTCCCGGACCGCCGCGACGTTCTGGTGCTGGCGCCGCTGCCGGTGCGTGCGCGCACGATGTTCCTGGCCAAGGTGGCAGCGGCAGGCACGGCGCTCGGCCTGACGGTGGTCTTCCTGCATTCGGCCGCCGGATTAGCCGGTCCGTTCGCGCTGGGTTCGCAATCCGCCGGGCAGGTGACCATGCCGGCATTTGGGTATCTCCCGGCCCTGCCTCCGGTCGAGGCATCCGGCATCGAACCTCTGTTGAAACGCGATCTGCCGCCCGAACTTCCACGCGGTATGGGCATCGTGGCCGGAGTGGTGAAACACGGTGAGCGGCGCGTCTTGGCATACGGGACCGCGCATCCGGATTCCATCTACCAGATCGGGTCGATCACCAAGACCTTCACAGGACTCCTGCTGGCGCAGATGGTGGTGAAAGGGAAGGTTCGCCTGGACGAGCCGGTGCGGGAACTGTTACCCGCCGGCATGGTCCGCAAACCCGCCGGCCCTGAAATCACGCTGCGCGATCTTGCGACGCACCGCTCCGGGTTGCCTCCGATGCCTGACGACTTCAACGCCAACCGCTTTTCCACACTGGCTGCCGGTTATGCAGGCTATCATGCCGGCGATCTCTACGCTTATGTCGCCAGGCGCGGCGTCGCGCGCGAAGCCAGCCCTCCGTTCGTCTATAGCAACCTGGGATTCTCGCTGCTGGGGGAGGCACTCCGCGCGCAGACCGGCATCCCGTATGCGGACTTGATCGCGCAACGGATCACGGGTCCGCTCGGGATGCGCGACACGTCCGTCGTGATCTCGCCGGAACGGCGGGAGCGCCTGATTCAGGCATACGGCGACCGACAAGAGCCGCTGGAGCCGTGGGAACTGGATGCGTTCGCCCCGGCCGGCGCCATCAACTCCACGGCCGGCGACATACTGACCTATCTGGAAGCGCAGCTACGCGCCGATTCGCCCGCTCTCCGGCTGTCCCAGGAACCGCGCGCCGGCGACGGCAGCGACGGGCGCATTGCTCTCGCCTGGTTCTATACCGGGAAGACCGGAACCTACGGACACAACGGAGCCATCTCCGGATATACCAGCACCGCGTTCTTCAATCCCAGGGGCGACTACGCAGGCGTTGTCCTGGTGAACCAGGCGTCGTCGTTCTTCGCGGCCTTATTGCCCCTGCACCTCCGGCAGCGGCTCGCGGGCGAGCCGGCGATCTCGCTTGCATTGGTGAGGGTTCCCCCCAGCGGCGGCCTGATCGGCGTGCCGCGAAAGTTCGCGGTCTACTGGGGCATCATGTTCCTCGCCGGAGCATTCGTCTACTGCTGCGTGCTGGGTCTGCAAGGATTCGCCGCGCAGCTGTTGCCACGGCGACTGTTTTTGCGCGTGTCTTCGTGGCTGCAAATGGCGGCCTTCTGCGTGATCGTCTGCGTCTACTGCCTGCAGCCGATGATGCCGCCGGACCTGGTTCAAGCCAGCGGTCACGGGCTGCTCGCCTGGTCGCCGTCCTATTGGTTTCTGGGCCTGTTTCAGCAGTGGAACGGATCGCCGGCGCTCGCGCTGCTGGCGCGGCGCGCATGGATGGGCCTGGGGATCTCGCTATCCGCCACAACAGCCGCATATGCGCTCTCTTACTTCCGCACGCTGCGCAAGATTGTGGAGGAACCGGATATCGTGGGCGGCGCCGGTGGCGGCACGTGGCTGCCGCGCATGGGCAACGCAGTCGAAACCGCGCTTGTACAGTTCAGTGTACGAACCTTGCTGCGCAGCCGGCTGCATCGCATCATCCTCGCCTTCTACTTAGGCGTAGGATTCGCGTTGGTGATCGCCATGGTGAAGAATGGCGCCCCCGAACCAACTGGCGGATGCGCCGGCCGCCGACCCATGGAGCCAGGTGAACGAGCCGTTGCTGGCCGCCACCATCACCATGATGGGTTTCGCAATGATTGGAACACGCGTCGCCTTCTCCATACCGCTCGATCTGCGCGGAAACTGGATCTTCCGGGTGACCGGCGCGCGCAGCGTACCGGAGTGCCTGGGGGGCGCCCGCCGCTCGCTGCTGCTGCTCTCGGCCGCTCCGATGTGGATTCTGTCGGCCGCATGTTGCTTCCGGCTATGGCCGTGGCGGGCGGCCGCGGGTCACCTGGCGATACTCACGCTCATGGCGCTGATTCTCGCCGAGTTGTGTTTGCACGGGTTCCACAAGATCCCCTTCACGTGCTCCTACCTGCCCGGCAAGTCACAAGTTCATCTGGCGATACTGGGGAGCTTAGCTCTCGTTTGGTTCATCATCCTGAGTGTCATGTATGAGCGGCAGGCACTGGCCGACCCGAAACGGTTCGTGCCGGCGCTGATCGGCTTCGCCGTTGTGTGGGGCTGTCTCCGTTGGCGAACCGCGGCCCACGCCAGCGAGGTGGATGCGGAGGTGCAATTCGAGGAGGTCGCGGCTCCGGCTGTACAGGTGCTAGGCCTGAACCGCGACGGCTCCTGGCCGATGGAGCCGCCCGCAACGACCTGAATCGCAGCGCAGATGCGCCTTGCGCGGGTGGACTCCAGCGAAAGCCGAAGAACCCACCAGGTAAATCGAGGTCTTCTTCAGCTCGACCTGAAACGGGCCAAAGGGGCGCGATGGCATTCAGGAGTTCCTGGTATAGCGCCCGCGCGACGGGCGTTGCGGAAGAAAGAGCGTTGGCTGGCTCGGGGATAGCGCCTCACATCATAGCCGATTCGAAGGAGATTGACAGACCACGCAAGGCGATGGTCTGTCCCACTGGGGTCTGTCCCACTGGGGCATTGAAACCGGGGCGGGGAGGGGGTATGATTCCGGCATCATGACAGATGCAGCGAAGCAGAAACCGATTTCCCGGCGTTCCGTGTTGACGGCGGGCGCGGCGGCATTCACGATTATTCAACCGCACCTGGTGCGCGGCGCCGGAAAGGAGAAACTGCGCGCCGGACTGGTGGGCTGCGGGGGGCGCGGCACGCAGGCCACCATGGACCTGCTGACGGGCAACGAGAACGTGGAACTGGTGGCCATGGCGGACATCTTCGAGGACCACCTGGAAGGCGCGCTGAAGAACCTGCGCGACCCGAAGTATCTGGCGCGCCACGCCGGCATCACGGTGGAGCGCGACGGCAAACCGAAGGAGATGAGCGCGCGGGACCTGGCAGACTCTATCGGGCCGCGAATCGCGGTAGCGCCCGACCGCCACTTCGTGGGCTTCGACGCTTATCAGAAGCTGGCCAAGAGCGATCTCGATATCGTTATGCTGGCCACGCCGCCGGGCTACCGCCCGATGCACTTCGAGGCGGCGGTGGAAGCCGGCAAGCACGTGTTCACCGAGAAACCGATCGCCACCGACGCCACGGGGGCGAGGCGATTCCTGGCGGCGGGGCGCAAAGCGGCCGAGAAGAAGCTCACCGTGATGAGCGGCGCGCAACGGCACGAAGACCGCCCCTACGTGGAGACGGTGAGCAAGATTCACGACGGGGCCATCGGCGAGATTGTCGCCCTACAGGCCAACTACCTGAGCGGTCCGGTGATGCACGCGCAGGCACGCGACGCCAAGTGGGGCGACATGGAATGGGAGCACCGCAACTGGTATTCCTTCCTGTGGTTGTGCGGCGACCAGATTGTGGAGCAGCATTTCCACAACATCGATTTCATGAACTGGGTGATGGGCGCGCATCCGGTGCGCGTGGTGGCGAGCGGCGGCGCCGCCTGGCGTCCGCGCGCCGCGCTGTACGGCAACATCTACGACCACATGAGCTCGGACTTCGAATACGCCAACGGGGTACACCTGAGCAGCTATTGCCGGCAGTATCCCGACGGCACGTTCCGCAATGTGAGTGACATGATTGTCGGCGCCAAGGGGCGCAGCACGGGCGTGGACCTGGGAAGCAAAGGCATCAGCGCGTACGTGCAGGAGCACATCGACATGGTGGACAGCATCCTGGGGCGCGGGCCGTACGTGAACCAAGCGGCGGCGATCGTCGAGAGCACGCTGACGTGCATCATGGCGCGCGAATCGGCGTACTCGGGCCAAGCGATCACGTGGGAGCAGATCGTGAACTCGAAACAGGACCTGATGCCGCGGGAGTTCGGCTACCAGAATACGATGACGCCGACTCCGCTGCCGGTACCGGGGGAGTATAAGTTCGTCTGAAGCGGACCGGCCAGGAGGCCTGTCCTACCCGGCGAGGATTTTTTCGAAGCGGGCGTTCACCTCTTTCAGGTAGGGGGCGTCGCCGCCGGAGAGTTCGACGGTGGCAGTTCCACGATAGCCGATGTCGGCAAGGGCGGCGTGAACGGCGCGCCAATCGATCTCGCCTTCGAGCAGGGGGGTGAACTCGGCCACGCGCTTCTTGAAGGAGAAATCCTTGAAGTGGAGCTTGACGATGCGCTTGCCGAGGGTGCGGATCCAATCCTGCGGATAGGCCTGGATGGCGACGTTGCCGATGTCGAAGTAGGCGCGAATCCACGGCGAGGCGAAGTCATCGACGTAGCGGGCGAATTCGAGCGGGCTGAGCAGGAACTTGTTCCACACCTCTTCGATGCCAATGACGACATTGAGCTCTTCGGCGAGCGGGATGAGTTTGCGGATCTGGCGCTGGCTGCGCTCCCAAGCCTGGGCATAAGTGGTTTCGGGGGTGACCACGGCGGGGACGAGCAGGACGGTGTCAGCGCCCCAGAGTTTGGCGTTACGCAGGCTGATGCGCATGCCGTCGAGGCTCTTCTCGACGACGGCGGGGTCGGAGGAGGAGAGCGGGCTGCGCCAGTGTTCGGCATTCATCACGGAGTGGATGGGGAGGTCGGTTTTGCGGGAGACGGCGAGAATCTCTTCGGCCGCGGCGGCGTCCGGCGTGGTGGGGCACTCGATGGCCTCGAAGCCCGCGTCGCGGGCCATCTGGAAGCGTTCGAGGACAGGAATTGTTGCGGGTAGCATGCTGAACTCAACGGCCCGGCGAATGGGCAGGCGGGCGGGAGCGGCGGCGGCGAGAAACGGCGCGGCAGCCAGGATCTGACGGCGGGTGAGGCGCGGCATGGGTCGATTGTAGAACACGGCGGGCAGACCCGGGGGGTACCCCGCCTGCCCCACCTTGGACAGGCCGGAGGCCTATCCTACTGCGATCATGAGGGCGGTGATTCCGGGGAGGCGGGCATGGCGGATGTCCTGGAAGCCGGCCTCGGCGAGCCAGGCGGAATATTCGGGCTCGCTGTAACTGGCGCCGGCGCGGGTGCCCACCAGCATGTTGAGGGCGAAGAGCGCGGCGAAGCGGGGAGCGGTCTTGTCGGGCTCCAGGATGAAGTCCTGAATGACGACGCGGCCGCCGGGCGCCAGGGCTTGGCGGCAGCGGCGCAGCAGATCGAGGTTTTCGTCGGGACTGAGCATGTGGCAGATGGCGGAGACGAAGACCATGTCGTAGCCTTCGCCGAGGGGGCCGGAACGCAGGTCGCCGGGGCGGACGTGGACGCGGTCCGCGACTCCGGCTTCCTGGATGTGGCGGCGGGCGATGGGTTCGACGGTGGACAGGTCCAGGATGTCGGAGCGCAACGCGAGGTTGGCCTGGGCGAACGCAATGGAATAAGCGCCCGATCCGCCGCCGACGTCCAACATGCGGCGGACGTTCTCCACGCCCACGGATCGGACCACGAGGGGCGCGCGTTCGGCGGCATTGCGGTGCATGGCGGCGATAAAGGCCTCGGTCCAATGCGGGCCGCGGCCGGCGATTTCGTCGTGGGCCACGGCGGTGCCGGCGCGCACGCATTCGGTGAGGGTGGACCAGCGGTGCCACAGGTGGGCGGTGTGCAGCAAGGCGGGGCGGGCGTTATCGGGCGACCCGGTGGTGAAGTAGCGTGCGGCGGGCGGCGAGTTGTGAAAGACGCCTTCGCGCTTGACGAGGAGCCGCAGGGAGGCGAGCGCATTGAGGAGCATTTCGGTGGAGCGCGGGTCGCCGTGGATTCTGGCTGCCACGTCCACGGCGGCGGCGCCGTCGCCCACGGCGGTGAAGAGGTCGAGTTCGAGCGCGGTCAGGGTGACGCGGCTCTCCTGGAAGGCACGGACACGGTCGTTCAGGTCGTCGGGGAGGACGCCGGCGGCTTCGCGGGCGCGGCGGGCGGCGAACATCTTATCGCGGTTTTGCAGGATCTCGGCGCGCAGGGCGGCAGGGTCGGTGCGCACGAGGCGCTCGACTGGCGTATTCTCCTGGAAATGGGAGCGGACGATCTCCGGCACGTCGGCCGGGGCCACACAGGAATACCAGATGCCTTCGGGATAGACGACGAGGTTGGGCCCGTGCTCGCACAAACCGAGCGAGCCGCAGGTGGTCACCTGGACTTCGTCTTCGAGGCCGCGCGCGTTGACTTCGCGGCGCAGCGCCTCCAGGACCTGGCCCGAGCCGTGCGCCGAGCAGCACGGCACGCCTTCGGGCTTCTGCTGGTCGCAGACAAATACGTGAAAGCGGAAAGGCTCCATAGGGGATCTCCGGTTTTACGGTAACAGAATTTTAGTCCGGGGCGAGCTTCCGCTCGGATGGCAAGCTTCGCTCGGATGGCAAGCTGAAGCATGCCCCACCGATGCTACGCAGGAGTCTGGAAATGGCCAAACGCCAGGGACAGGCCGGGAGGCCTGTCCTACTTAGGTGTACGATGGAGTCGCATGCGTGCTCGAGCCCTGTGTCTTGCGGCGGCGCTGTCGCTCTGTCTAGAAGCGGCGGCAGCCGATGTCCGGGTGTGGCAGGATGTGCTCACCCTTCCCACTTACCAGGAGGGGCCGCCGAATCCCAATCCGCCCTTCGACCAGTTCGCGGCGGCGCGATTCAACTACCCGTACACATTGCGCGAGAGTATTACGGACCGGCGTGTGGACACCGCCTGGCGCGCCGTCTACCTGGAAAACGAGTACCTGAAGTGCTCCGTGCTGCCGGATATCGGCGGCCACCTCTACACGTGCATCGACAAGATCAGCGGGCAGCCGATGTTCTACGCCAACCCGTCGATCAAGAAGGCGCAGATCGGCTACCGCGGCGCGTGGGCGGCATTCGGCATCGAGTTCAATTTCCCGGTGTCGCACAACTGGGTCTCGATGTCTCCGGTGGATTTCGCGTGGGCGAAGAACGGGGACGGCAGCGCGAGCGTGTGGGTGAGCAATATCGACCGGCCGTACGGGATGCAGTGGACGGTGGAGCTGCGCCTGGCGCCGGGATCGGCCGTATTGGAAGAGCGCGTGACGCTCTACAACCGGAGCGACGCTCGGCACAGATTCTACTGGTGGAACAACGCCGGAGTGCGGGTGTGGGACGACTCGAAAATCTGGTATCCCATGCGCTGGGCGGCGAGCCACGGTTTCACGGCGGTGGACACGTGGCCCGTCAACCTGGCGGGAGTGGACGTGAGCGTGATCCGCAACCAGACGCGGGGGACGGTTTCGGAGTTCGTCCACGGCAGCAGGGAACCGTTCATGGGCATCTACCATCCGAAGACGCAGACCGGGGTGGCGCACTATGCCGACTATGCGGATCTGCCGGCGAAGAAGATCTGGTCGTGGGGTGTGGATGCGGACGGCCTCGACTGGCGGCGGGCGCTTTCCGACGACAACAGCGGGTACGTGGAGGTGCAGGCTGGGCTGATGCGCAATCAGGAGACGTATGCGTTCCTGGAGCCGCGGCAGAGCATACACTTCACGGAATACTGGATGCCGGTGCGCGGCATCGGCGGCATCGCGCGCGCCAACCGGGCTGGGGTGCTCGAACTGCATCGCGAAGCAGGGCGCCTGGTGGCCGGGTTCAATGCGAACCGGACGGTAGCGGGCGGCAAGGTGCGGATCCTGGCGGGGACGCGGGTGGTACGGGAAGAGACGGTGGACCTGGCGCCGGAGCGGACATGGCGGCTGGAAATCGCCGGGGCTCCGCAGCCGCCTCTGACGTTTGAATTGCGGGACGAGGCCGGTCACGTCTTGATGCGGCAGACGGAGGGCGAGTACGACTGGACGCCGGAAGCGGAGATCCGGACGGGCGCGCAGGCGCGGCTGCCGGCGGGCGGCGCGCTGGATGCGGGCGCGGATCTGGAGTTGAACGGGAACCTGCCGGCGGCGTACGAAGTATACGAGCGCGCGCTCGGGCAGTCGCCGGACGACGAGGCGCTGCGCGTGGCGGCGGGACGGCTGGCAGCGTCGCTGCTGCGCTATGAGGACGCGGTAAAGTGGCTGGAGCCGGCGCAGGCGAGGGCCACGCAGGATGGGGAGATTGCCTACTATCTCGGTTTGGCGTACCAGGGGCTGGGGCGGATTCGTGAGGCGCGGCTACAACTGGAGACGGCGCGGCGGATGCCGCGCTGGCGTGCCGCCGGGAACCTGAAGCTGGGCGAATTGCTGGCGCGGGCGGGCGACCTGGCGGGCGCGGCCAGCTATTTAGCAGACGCGATGCACAGCGAACCGGGCGACGAGCGCGCGCGGGAAGAGTGGACGGCGGTGGAGCGGGCGCTGGTCCAGACGCCGGAGGCGGCAAAGCCGCCGCTGAGTTTGTTCTTCAGCGGGGAGACCGGATCGGATGCCGAAAGGGTGCTGGCCATCGCCGCGGAGTACATGCGGCTGGGGCTATGGCGCGAGGCGGGGACGGTGCTGGCGCGTGCGTATCCGGCGGCGCCGCCGGAGCAATCCGAACCCGGCGTGCCGGCTCCGCGGCAGCATCCGATGGTGGCCTACTATCGCGCTTTCTGCCGGCAGAAGCTGGGAGAGCCGGCGGCGGCGGATTACGAAGCGGCCGCGAAGCTGCCCACGGCATATGTGTTCCCAAATGGGGCGCAAACACAGGAGGTGCTGGAGAGCGTGGTGCGGGAGAGGCCGGGCGATGCCACGGCGCATTTCCTGCTGGGAACGCTGCGCATGGCATCCGGACGGACCGACGCCGCCATCGAGGAATGGCGAACGGCGCAGAAGCTTAACCCGTCGATCCCGGTGTTGCAGGCGAATCTGGGCCGCGTGCTGCTGCGCATGAAACGCGACGTACCGGGGGCGGCGGAAGCGTTCCGCGCGGGTCTGGCGGCGGACCCGTCGAATACCGAAATCTACGCGGGGCTGGCCACCACGTTGGGCATGCTGGGGCGGCCGGCGGCGGAAGTGGCGGCGGCATTGGAGCGTTATCCGGACCGGCCGGGAATGCCGGCGGCGCTGGTTTACGACCTGGCGCTCAGCTATGCCGAGGCGGGGCGATTCGACGATGCCAAGGCAATGTTCCGAGACCGCTTCTTCCCGCGCGAGGAGGGCGGCACCAACGTACGGCAGGTGTGGATCCGGGTGCGCGCGCTGGAAGCGCAGGCCGCCGCGGGGTGCGACGCGGCACTGGCGATTGTGGATCATATCGGGGAAGAAGTGGGGCAACTGGCTTTCACGAAAGATGGCTTAGAGCACTTCATTGCGGCGGCGCCCAACCAGGCGGCGCTAGGAAGGGCGGAGGCGCGGTGCGGACGGGCGGAGGCGGCGGCGGGACGGTTGCGAAGCTTAAGCGCGGCAGGCGATGCGGAAAGCCTGGTCTTCGCGTATGAACTGGCACGGCAACTGCCGGGCTTCCAGGCGGCGGAGTGGACGGCGCGGTTGCAGGCGGCGGGGCGGCGGGGCGCGGGGGGGCGCGGAGGGGTGACTGCGGGAATACTGGAGCTGGATTTGGGGCAGACGGAAGAAGGGCGGGCGGCGATCGAGGGTGCGCTGCTGCTGCCGGATCGGAACCTGGCGCACCATTTGGGGCGGGAGGCTTTGCGGGGGATTGGGAAGAAGTGAAAAGAAGTTATAGCCACAGATGAACACAGATGAACACAGATAAGAAAGGCGTTTGTGTTATCTGTGTTTATCTGTGTTCATCTGTGGCCCAATGTGTTTTGTTAGGCTGATTCTTCAATATGCACCGCTATTCCGAGTTGCGCGCGCGGGCGGCGGAGTTTGTCGCCGAGTGGGCGGGGCGGGGTGCGGTGGCGGTGGTCGCGGGGGTGCGCGAGGCGGCCGACGAAGTTGCTTTGGCCGCGTGCGGCGACGCGCTGGTGGGAGTGCATCGATGGGCATTCCGCGAGCTGGTGGCGGAGCTTTCCGCCGCGGAGTTGAACCGGCGCGCGCTGGTGCCGGTGGGCCGGACGGTGCGCGAGGCGCTGGCGGCGCGGGTCACGCAAGCGGCGGTGAGCGCCGGCGGATTGAGCTACCTGGGGCCGGTGGCCGGATTTCCCGGATTTCCGCGGGCGCTGGCCTCCACGTTTGAAGAGCTGCGCCTCAACGCGGTGCCGCGCGAGCGGCTGCGCGAGTGCGGCGAATCGGGAGCGGACCTGGCGCTGCTGCTGAGCGCGTATGAGGACGAGCTGGCAGGGCGCGGCTTCGCCGACCACGCCACGCGCGTCGAGCTGGCGCTTGCGGGAGTGCGGGAGCAGCCTGGCGACAGGGCCGTGGTGGCGCTGGAGCTGGCTCCGCGCACCCGTGCGGAGCGCGACCTGCTCACGCTCATACTGAATTCCGCCAGCGCCCAGCTGGACCTGCGCCTGGGTGCGGGCGGAGGGCCGCCGGAATCTTCGCTGCAATCGCTGCAGCGAAATCAGATCGGAAGAGCACA
>OBLW0100001965.1_pt1 | contig 16906 bp, 8 predicted proteins | sample 1520161 | NCBI WGS metagenome assembly OBLW01 (sample SAMEA3539309, study PRJEB22396) | soil metagenome | biome: tundra; feature: field; material: soil | place: USA | collected 2010-05 | depth 0.15 m | reverse complement strand
GCATCAACCAGGTGCTGTGCGCGGCCATGGGAGTGGTGATCGTGGTGTTCTTCGGCGTGGCTTTCCGCTATCTCACGTCCACCGGCCCGCATACGGCGGCGTTTTTCCTGCAGCCGTTCTACAACCCGCACGCCTTCACTCCGCGTGTGCTGCTGCACGGAACCTCGCTGGCGGTGCTGACCTATATCGGATTCGACGGCATCTCTACGTTGTCGGAAGAGGTGCACAATCCCAAGCGCAACATCCTGCTGGCCACGGTGCTGGTGTGCGTGATCACCGGAGTGCTGGCATCGGCCGAGGTGTATTCGGCGCAACTGCTGCGTCCCGGATACGGCTTCTCCGAGGCCGAAGCCGAGCGCGCGTTCGCGCACGTAGCCGCGATTGCCGGGGGAGCGGCCATCTCGTTTGCCATCACCATCACGCTGCTGGTCGCCACCATCGGCTCGGGCATGGGAGCGCAACTGGGCGCGGCGCGCCTGCTCTATGGCATGGGACGCAGCAACGCCATCCCCAAATCGTTCTTCGGAGCGCTCGATCCGCGCACCCGGATTCCGCGCAACAACGTGATTGCCGTGGGAGTGGTGGCGCTGGTGGGGGCGTACATCATCCGCGATTATGACCGCGCCGCCGAACTACTTAACTACGGAGCGCTGATCGCCTTCATGGGAGTGAACATTGCGTCGCTTACTCACTACTTCATCCGCGGCGCCAACCGGTCGCTGTCGAACCTGCTGGTTCCGGTGTGCGGATTCCTGATCTGCGGCGCGCTGTGGCTCAACCTGTCGAAGATGGCGCTGATTGCGGGCTCCATCTGGATGGCCGCAGGCGTGGCCTACGGCGCCTGGAAGACCCGCGGCTTCCAGGCAGACCTGGTGAACTTCGACGTGCCCTCGGAGTAGGCGCTGTATAACCGTCAGTTGATCGAGACGGTTATCGAGGCTGTGTGGCTGAGGTTTCCGCTTGTGCCAGTCACCGTAACGGTGCCGCTCAACGGAGTAGGACCAGAGCCGCTGCCACCTCCGCCGCCTCCGCCTCCGCACGAAACCAGTCCAAGCATGACGCCAAGTAGCAGCAGGCCGAGCAGGCTGGTACGCCAGCTTTTGCCACGCGGGCTGCGGCGCGGCTTCATGGTCAACACCATCCCCATGGCGAAAACAAACGTTGCATAAGCTTCGATACCGCGATGCGAGAACGGCCGCGGTCCGCCCCGATCCATGGCGAGGGTGGCGGCGCGAATGGTGAGTGTCGAGGTGCCGTTGCCCCCGGTAACTGTAGTTGGAGACAGGCTGCAAGTCGTAGCACCGAGCGAGGAAGTCACGCTGCACGTGAGGGCCACGTCCGAATTGAAGCTGCCGACGGAAGCGACAGTGAGGGTAGTGGTGATGAGTCCCCCGCTAAGAATCGAGACGACTGGGTTGGCGACAGTCAGGGTGAAGTCGGGCGGGATGGCGTTGACCGTCACGGGAATTTGCAGCGTGTGCGTGAGGCTGCCGCTGGTCCCCGTGACTGTAATCGAGCCAGAGGTCGCAGATGAGGAAGCTGTGACCGTGAGCACGCTTGACGACGGGAAAGACAAGCTGGTCGGACTCAAGGAGCAAGTTAGTCCGGCGGTCCCATTGCAAGAGAAGCTCACGATGCCCCCAAAGTTCAGCACCGCTGTGAAGGTGACTGTATCGGTTGTGACGCCGCCTGCATTAACGGTTTCCGTGCTGTTTCCAGAGGTGAGCTGGAAGTCGGGAACGGTGAAGCTCATGTTGACGACCATGGAGGCGGTGGTGCTGCCGCTCGTGCCTTGTACCGTGACGGTGCCAGTCTGCGCACCCTGGGTGGAACTGGGCTGGATGATGAGGGTGACAGTAGCGGGAGGAACGACAGTCGCGTTGTCGAAGCTGCAGCCGACACCCGCCAGCGTTTGGGACACCGAGCAGGTGAGGGAAATGGTCCCCGTGAAACCCTGCTTTGGAGCAACACTGACCGATACGATGCCGTTGTTGTTGCCGGCAGGGACGCTTACGTTGACGAAGGGTGGCAACAAGATGAAATGAGGATCGGGATTGCCGGTGAAGGCATTGAGCAGCGCAACGGTGTCGACCGAACCCCATCCCGTAACCAAATCGTAGCCAGCGCCGCCGGAGTATCCCATAAGGTCGAAGCCCGGACAGTCAGGTGATCCGGTTTGGCATTGGACCATGTTGTCGCCGCCGACGATGTCATTAAACGCCCAGGAAGAACTCGCGGCCAGCGCGTAAATCTTCGGGTTCAGGTTGCCCTGCCGGATGCCGAGCTTTTGATTCACAAGGGCAGCGATACCAGCAAAAGCAGGCGCAGCCGCGGAGGTCCCGCCGATGATGGTGAAGGTCTGGTCGGAGTTGCGGCGGTATCCGGTCTGGCAACTGCCCTGCGAACAAATGATGTAACCGTCGTGGTTGGGTGAGGATGAAAGCGCCAGATCGGGCACGTCGCGATGGCCGTCGGCGGGGACGCCCGTGCCCGTTTGCCACGCGGGCTTGGTGAATTGCTTGCTGACGCCGCCGCCGGTTGCGACGTTCTCACCAATGCTGTTGGAGTTATTCCATACGGTTTCGGTAATGTAGGAAAGTGCCGAGGCGCTGGTATCGTTGGGATCGCTGGAGCCATTCCAGTAATTGGTTGGCAAATCTGACCCCAAATCGCCAAAAAACTCCGTACCGCCCATAGCCGTGACGTACACCGAACTGGCCGGGTAGTCCACGGCGAGGCCGTGAGTCGCAATGGTCACGGGATTCTGGGCGGTGCCGTCGCAATCGGCCGCGCCAACATCGCCGGCGGCGGCGGTGACGGTCTGTCCCTGGGCGTTAGCCTGCGCAAAATAGCCCTCGATGGCGGTGTAGTCGCTGGTAGCGAAATTGGCTTCGCAATCGCCATAGCTGATGCTGATCACCGACGCGACATTCTGGTTCACCAGGTACTGCAGCGAGGCGCCGAGCGCGTTGTTGGAATAGGCAAAGATGATTGCAGCGTTGGGCACGACCGCTCCCGACCACTCGATGTCGAGGTTGGCCTCATCGGCATCGCTGCTGCTGAAGCTGGCTCCCGTTCCCGCCAGAGTTGCGGTAAAGTTGGCCGCCGGCAGCTTGGAGATACTGCGAAACGTGTCGTTGTCGGTGTAGGGGCCGGAACTGGTCAGCGTGGTTTGGCCGACGATGCCGATGGTCTGTCCGGAGCCGTCGTTGCCCGACTGAAAGCTGCCCTGAACATAATCGGGCAAGTCATAGATGGTGCCGAAGTCTCCCGGCGCGAGGTAGTGATTGCCGGAAAGGCTCGAGGTCAGGCGCGGGCTGGCGTGGCGCACGCGCGAATGCAGGCGTGGACGAAAGTCGTGCAATCCGCTGATGGCGGCTACGACGCCGGGAAAAGCGCTGGGAATGGATGGCTCGGTGCTGGGCGCGAAGTGAGTCTGTCCATCAACCACAAAGTTGTGGATGGAGGTATGGAAGGCGACTTCGACCTGCGCAGCGATCCCGCTGAAGGCGATCCAGGTGCGGCTGCGGGCGATTTCGTCCACGGTGAAGCCCTGGACTTGCAGCCACACGGCGATAAGGTCCACGTCCTGGGTGGCCAATCCGAAGCGGTCGCCGAATTGCTCCGGCGTGAGCCACTTGTGATAGTTCGGCGAAGAGCGGTCCTGCTGCGCCGCCAATAACTGGTCGAGGTCAGCCTGCTGCGCGGCGGTGCGACTGAACACCACGGTCATGCGCTGCAGAGGCATATCGCCGGGGGCAGCACCGCGGTCGAGTTCCATGCGGGCGCGGGGATGCACGGTTCCCTGCAGGCGCACAACGCTGCGGTTGTCAACCGGGCGAACGATGCGAAGTTGATGAGTGTCCTGAGCGGAGGCGAGTGAAGCAAGAAGTAAAGATGGCAAGCAATAAGAACGCGGGCTTCAATCTCATGGGATTCCCGGTAGTAGTGCTATGAACGAAACAGCATACAGGGAATCCTGTAAGAAGTAAGTGACAGATGCAGGACTACTTGCTGGTTGTCGTGCGGGTAGGAACCTTTTTGCGCGCAAGCACACCCGGAGTTTGCACCCCGGGCTTACAACGCAGTCGCTAAATTACGGCGGGTGTCCAGATCCGCCGTGTGCCGGTTAGTTGATGGTGACGGGGATGGAAATCGAGGCGGTAAGATTTCCGCTGGCGCCAGTGACGATCACCGTGCCGCTCAACGGATTAGTACCGCCGCCACCACCACCACTGCCGCCGCCTCCGCAGGAAACCAGGCCCAGCATGACGCCAAGCAGCAGGAGACCGAGCACGGATTTGCGCCAGCCCTTGCCACGCGGACGGCGTCGCGGGGTCAGGGTGAGCACCACGCCGAGCGAGAATACAAGCGTCCCATAGGCGCCAACGCCGCGGTGCAAAAACGGCAGCGGCGCGCCGCGAAGCATCGACACAGTAGCCGCATGGATGGTGAGCGTCGAAGTGCCGTTGCCTCCGGCCACGGTAGTCGGCGAGAGGCTGCAGGTGGTAGCGCCGAGTGTGGACGTCAAGGAGCAAGTGAGGGCGACATTGGAAGAGAAACCCGAGGTAGGAGTGACCGTGATGGTCGCTGTCCCGACCTGGGCACTCGACAGCACCAGCGATCCGGTCGAGGCGGACAAGTTGAAGCTGGGCGTGGCCGATACCAGAAGTTGAAGCGTATGGACAAGCGTCCCGCTGGTGGCCGTGATGGTAATGGAACCGGTCTGTGCGGCAGAAGAAGCGCTAACGGTGAGGGTGCTGGTGGCGGACGAGCTGACCGTCACCGGATTGGGGCTCAACGAGCAGGTGAGGCCAGTGGTTCCGCTGCAGGAGAAACTCACGCTGCCGGAAAAGCTATTTACCGAAGTGACGGTGATGGTGTCAGTGGTCGAGTCTCCCGCCGTGACGGTTTCGCTGCCGTTTGTTGAAGCGAGTTGGAAGTCAGGAGTTGTTCCGTTGACGATGACCGTGACGGGCACAAGATGGGAAACCGAGCCATTGGTAGCGGTCACGTTGACTGCGCCCGTTGCCGAGGAGCCGCTGGTGGTGCTGATGCCCAGAGTCGCGCTGACCGCGGTGCTGCCGTTCGTGGTAACCGGAGATGGAGCTGTGCAAGTGGTCGCGGTCAACGGCGCGACTGCGGTGCAGGTGAAGCTTATGTTTGACCCGACCGTACCCAGCAGGCTGAGAGTAACCGTCCCTGAGCCGTTGGACGAGAGTGTCAGGCTGTTGGGGGAAGGCGTGACCGAGAAATCGGAGACGCCGGTCATGGCATTGAGCAACACGTCCACATCGAGCGATCCCAAGCCTGTGACCAGGTCGTAGCCGGGTCCCGCGGAATATCCCAACGCGCCATTGGTGCAGCCCGTTCCCGTTGTGCAAGCAACCACGTTGTTGCCGGTGGTGATGTCATGAAAGGCCCACGGTGCGCTGGTCGCCTGGGCGTAGAGTTGCGGGTTAATGTTGCCCTGGGCGGTTCCGAGCTTCTGATTGATGAGCGCTACTATTCCGGCAAAGGAGGGCGTGGGAGCCGACGTCCCCCCGATCACGTTGAAGGAAGTGGTGGCGTCGCGGTAGCCGTTAACGCAACTCGACTGGGAGCAAATCACATAGCCATCATGTTCGGCCGATGCGGTGAATGAAATGTCAGGCACATCGCGCTGGCCGTCCTGCGGCACGCCGAGCCCGGTCTGCCAGACGGGCTTGGCGAAGAACGTACTGACGCCGCCGCCGCCGGCCGAGAGGGAAGGTGTGGTAATGGCGAAATCGTTCCAAGCCGTTTCAGGAATGTAAGCCAGCGCGGTTGCCTTGCTGTCGTTCGGATCGCTCGAACCGTAGGATCCGGCCCAATAAGGAGTCGCCACGCTGGGGTTGGCGGTGTTGGCGGAGTCGGCGGCGAACTCGGTTCCCCCAACGGCGGTCACCGTGGGGATGCTTGCCGGGAAGTCGACGGCGATGCCCTGGGTGGCAGGGGAGTTGGAGTCGCAATCGGCCGCGCCGCTATCGCCTGAGGGAACGACAATGGTCTGGCCTTGCGAATTGGCCTGCTGGCCAACCGCGATGAGCTGAGCTTTTGTGGTGGCGTCGACCTGCGGTTCACATTCGCCGTAGCTGATGCTGAAGATGTTCGCCTTCACGTTGTTTACGGCCCATACCAGCGCGCCGAAGGCCCCATTGCTGGTGGTCGGATTGTTGATTACGTAGATCAGATTGGCGTTGGGGGCGGTTGCTCCCGACCACTCGACGTCGAGGTTTGCTTCATTTGCGTCGGCGGTAACGACACCCGGATCGGCGACTCCGGTAACCAGCAGCGACTGAAAATTGCTGGACGTCAGCGCAGGCAGGCCGGCGAGACCGCGAAAGGTGACCACATCGTATTGCTGGCCGTTGACTCCGGGGGTGCCGTTGCGTCCGGGATTGCTGTCGGTGGTCAGGTCAGTCTGGCCCATGATGGCGATCGTCTGACCGGTACCGTTGAATCCGGCGTTGTAAAGCGGTTGCAAATCGTAGATGACGGCGAAATCGCCGGGCGCTATGAAGTGGTTGCCGGTGAGCGAAGACGTAATGCGCGGCTTGGCCTTGAGGCTGCGAGCATGAGGCGCGAAATTGTGCATTGCGCCGATGCCTGTAACCACGCCTTCAAAAGCCGCGGGGACCGCAGGCTCAGTTGCGGCGGCGTAATGAATTTTGCCGTTTACGAGATAGTTGTGGATGGACGTCTGAAATGCGGCTTCAACTTGTGCCGCGATGCCGCTGAAGGCAACCCAGGTGCGGCTGCGGGCGATTTCGTCCACGGTGAAGCCCTGCAAGCGCAGCCAGGCGGCGAGGGCGGCGGCGTCCTGTGCGCTGATTCCGAAGCGGTCGGCGAACTCTTCCGGCGTGAGCCATTTGTGATAGTTCGGGGACGTCGGGTCCTGCTGCTCAGCCAGCAACTGGTCGAGCGCGGCCTGCTGCTCCGCCGTGGGCTGGAAGAACAGCGTCATGCGCTGCATGGGCTGCGTCGGCGAGGCCGGCCCTTGATCGACCGCAGTGCGAGCCAGGGGATGCATCGTTCCCTGAAGACGCACCACGCTGCGATTGTCAACGGCGCGGACGATGCGGTTCTGCTGCGGAGTTTGGCCGAAGGCAAGGCAGCCAAGAAGAAACACCAGCGCAAACGGTGCTGTCGCGAACTTGCAGACGAGCTTTGAAGTCATAAGGTTCCCAGATTGGCAGTGGCTGATCGCGCGGACCAGCGAATGTGGTGCGATGACTGGATATAGGGAATTCGCTCAACGGCGCGCAAAAGTTCCAGCAAATGCTTAAACGTAGTTACAAGAGAGAAGTTGCGCGTTGTGCCGAAAACCAGGTCCTTTCACTTGCACGGGAATTGTTTCTCCGCCATTTTTCAGGATGACGAGTGGATCATTTGCCGGCGAACAGCAAAGGCGCGAAGTTGATCAGGTTGCGGCGCCAGACCATCCAGGTGTGCGCGCCGGGAGTTTCGATGTCGGTAAACGCGATGTCCTTCGATTTCAGCCACGCCTTGAATTTACGGTTGTCGTCGATGAGGTGGTCGCTGGTTCCGCAGGCAATCCACAGCGTTCGCAATTGCGCAGCTTGCTTGGCGTCGAGCGCAGGGAAGGCAGCCGGGTAGTCGTCAAACAATCCGCCGGCACTGAAGGACCCGACATAGGCGAACTTGTCGATGTTGTTCAGCCCCGTCAACAAACTCTCCGCGCCTCCCATCGACAACCCGGCGATGGCGCGATCCTCGCGCTTGGCAGAAATCGGGTAAGCGCCTTCCACTATGGGCATGACTTCGGTGAGCAGCGATTGGCTGAAGCCATCGAAATTTTGCTGGCGCACGTCGTGGTGAGACCAGGCGGCCTGCTTGAGCCTGATCATGTCCGGCGTGCCGTACCCGAGTGGCATCACGACGATCATCGGCTTCACCTTGCCCTGCGCGATCAGGTTATCGAGGATGACGTTGGCCTTGCCGACCGCAGTCCATCCGTCGGCGGAATCGCTGAAGCCGTGCAGCAGGTAGAAGACGGGATATTTCGTCTTGGCCTTGGGATCGAATCCGGGCGGCGTGTACACGTAAAAATCGCGCTGGTCGCCAACCACCTTCGACTTGAAGAAGTGATGATGAATGACGCCGTGCGGCACTTCCGCGACATCCCACAATTGCGGAGTGGCGCCTGTCACTTCGACCACATTCTGCGGCTGCAGCAGATTTGGCTTGAGGCTGGCGTTGTTGGGGTCGAGCAGAAACACACCATCGGCGATGAAATCGTAGCCGTAGAGATCGGGATCGAGTGGACCGATCGCGAGGCTCCAGATGCCGGAATCGTCGCGCGTCATGGGCGTTGGTTTGGGGTCGCCTTCGAAGTTCAGCATCACCTCTTTCGCGCCGGGATCGTAGAGCCGAAATGTGACCTTGCCGTCGGCCTGAACTTCGGGTGACTGCACGGCGGGCGGCGTCTGGGCCTGAAGTGAAAAAGCAGCACCAGTCAGGAGCGCGAGAACAAGAGCAATGCGACGAGACATTAAGGTTCTCCGGAATTCGATGGTGGCCTGATCAATGGCATTAGTGTAAATGCGATCGAGCAGCGCGGCAGATTATTGCGTACGCTTCTGCAATTCCAAACATTGATCGTGGAGCTTGGCGTCGTGGGAGAGGCCGTCGGCGACCATGCATTCATCGAGCGCCGTCTTTGGGTCGGAGTCCTTCAGTATCTTCACCAGCATCAGGCGCGGGGAAATCCAGTCGGGCGCGAGCTTAGTCGCGGATTTCAACTCCGCGATGGCCGACGTCAAGTCCTTGTTGTTCTGGTAGGCGATGGCGAGATTGAAATGGATGTTGGCGTCGTTGGGGCGCAGGCGCACCGCCTCTTTGTATTCGACAATGGCCTCGTCGGTCTTGCCGATCACATCCAGCGCCGTGGCCAGGTTCATGCGCGCATCCGGGTTGTTCGGCTGGATTTGCAGCGCCGCCTGATAGTGGGCTATGGCCGCGGCATACTGCTTGTTGGCATATAAGAGGTTGGCGAGATTGTTATGCGCGACCGCCAGCCTGGGATTCAAGCGGATCGCTTGCATGTATTCCGCAGCCGCGCCTTTGGCGTCGCCACTTTTCTTCAGCGCGAATCCCAGATCGTTGCGGGCATTGGCGTCATTGGGCCGCAGCATCACCACCTGGCGCAATTCGGCGATGGCTTCGTTGTATCCCTGGTGGTCCATCAACAGGTTGGCAAGGCGGTAGCGCGCGTCCACATAGTCGGGATATTCCTTGATGGCGGCCCGGTATTCGGCGATCGCGGTTTCGGAGTCCTTTTCCTTTTCCGCCATACGACCGGCATGATAATGGCGCTCGGCTGCGGCGGGAATGATGATTTCTGCCTTGCCGTCAGCAGCAGCAGCGTCCTTCACCGCAGTCGACGGCGCGCTGGACGGCGCAGTGCGCGGCGTCGGTGGCGAAGCGGGCGCCTTGGGCGAAGCCTGTGGCTGCGGATTGGATGGGAACTGGCCTTCCGCCGCACTTTGCGCCAGCACAATACAGCCGGCAACAAGCACCAGGCAAAATACGCCGATCAGCGTCCGGCAACCCACGGGAGTGATCCAGATTCTCATCGAAGCCCAAGATGAGTATATCGCCTCGTCTCGCCTCCCCCTCAGATCGTAATTTGACGGCGCGTTGACGGTGATCCTCTGGAGTTCAAACCCACCCGTCCTCATGGGTGGTGTGATCTGCATCAACGATATGAGTAGAAACTACACTATTCGGGAAAATATTCCCCTTTAGTCTATCCCGCAGGGCTTCTAAGTGCCTAACAACATTGTGCGGACTCGTGGCCTGCAAAGTGCAATGGGTAAGGTCACGGAGTCATGTACGCACTGCTTTTCGATCGCGGCAATTCGCGGTCAGGCAGAGGCTCCGTTCAGACACGGGTGAGGATTCGTGGTGCAACGGCCTACAGCAAGTTTCGTTCTGCTTAATTCCCGATGCGAGGGACTCCGCCGGTAACGTAACGGCAAGACCAACACGACAATTGAGCTTCTCGAAGTAACACCAACAAAAAGTAGATAGCGCTTCTCCTGTCGATGGGAGAACAGACGATGCGAACGACTGTCAAAACACGTCTAGGCCGAAGGCCACTCATGATGCAACGGCAACTGCAGGTAACGGTCGGCTCCGTCCAGTGACGGTCAAGATGTTGGCTAGAGAATTCAGACTAAGAAAGGAAATTAATATCGTGAAAGCTACCGCAATGTGGGCGCTGTTCGCTGCTTTGGTTCTAGTATCGTTTACCTCAGCCGTATGCCAGGACAACCAGGACACAGCATTAACTCAAAATGGAGTCACTCCATCAACCACCAAACCGGCGCCGGTTTGGCAGAAAATGGGAAACACGGGACTACCCGATCAGAATTGGTGGATTCAATTCGACCACAAAGGAGTGATGTACGTCTCCAGCAATAATCCCCCGGCTGGCGGAGTATCACGGTCGTTGGACAAGGGAGTTCATTGGACAGAGATCAACACTGGATTTGCCTGTCATTTACACCGAGGTATGGGCCTGGCTCCGGACGGTACAGTATTCGTCGGCAGCGATTATTGCAGAACATTTAATCAGGGATACGATCACTTCTACTGGCTGGATAACGTCGCGGGAAGCGGTACGAGCTGGACGCTAGTGACAACCCCTCAATCCAACGGCGGGGGGGCAATCGGAGCCTCTGTCATTGCCAATGACGGAAAGACGATTGTATCCGCTACCTATGCTGGCATTTGGCTGTCAACCAATAATGCGCGAAGCTGGCTTTTGTCTCCTGGATCTCCAGCCATGGGAGTAAACGGAGTCGCAGAAGGTATGGTGACTCACAAGCAGCCCGACGGAACGATTTATGTAGGGTTCGCGCATGGCGGCGTGTTCTATTCCAAGGACAATGGTTATCACTTCACGCAGCTTGGATATCCCACTGGAAATATTGGCAATGGCAACCACACAGGCGGTGACATCTGGGCTATGGCTACTGCTCCTGCAGGCCCGGTGCAAGGGTACTTAATGATTGGGGCTGGCAATCCCGGTTCCGCAAATACTGCAGGAACCGGCTTGTGGTGTTACGGTCCGCAAGCTCCGCCCCAGGGGCACTGGACATTCTGCGGGAATAATCAATATGTAGGACAGTCGCCCGAGGAAGTCACGGCGATAGCCGTGAATATATCGAAAACCAGGGCAATTGCTATCCACTATGGCGATAGAGGTACGTCGGTAGTCTATACCGACGATGGCATGAACTGGAATGCCTGCAATACCGGGCTTCCTAAGGATCCGCATACCACCGACGGCGGGGCCAATACGCAGGGCATGAACATCGATCCGGTTACCGGATATGTATACATCGTATTAAAGAATGGAGACATTTACCGGACGACGGTGCCTCAATAAGTCACCCGGAATAGCAGTCGATTGCTCGCAGAAGCATAATCCCCACTCAGGTATGAAAGCTTGGGTGGGGAATTCCACTATTTCTAGTCGGGCTATTGTGCTGGGAAGTGAAGTGAAATATTCTGAGTTGCATAGGTACCATGGGCTCCCGCTGGAAACGAAATCTCCAACGCTAATCCTGACGCCGTCCTGGTGATGACGGCGCCGTCGGCAGCGATACCAGCGGGCGCATTGAAAATGGGGACCTGATACCTGGCCCCAGCCACTCCGGCGACCTGCAGTTGCAACCGGTCGTGGGTATCGTTCCATACTTCTGAAACCATCTTTAAGTTTGAACTGGTAGCTCCGTCAGCGGGCGGGGCAAACGGATAGGCGATCCCGAAATCGCCGCTGACGCGCAGGCGGACGGTTGTGTTGTCGCTGGCGATCGACGCTGACACCGTCGCGTGCTGGTCGTTCTCGTTGGCTGATATCTTCGGTGAAATCTTGCTGCCATCTACGGTAGCTTCGAGAACTTTCGCATGCAGGCTGATAGCCGGAGAGAATTCCAGATGCACTGAGTCACTGCCGCGGCGTTGGACCTCGAGAGTGATGTCGTCCCCGGCGCGATGGAAAGTGAAATCGAGTGTCGTGGTTCCAACCTTCACATTGTGAATCGCAAAGTCATTCCAGTCCGCCGGCAGATGCGGTGCCAGCACCACGCTCGACTTCAGCGCATTGACCTCGAGTCCGAGCAGTCCGCGCATCAGCGGAGTAATGACCATCGCCGACGACCAGATCTGGTGCGGCGTGCTGGTGGAAAGCTGCGTGTAGTAGTCGCCGGAGAGCACCTCAGTCACGCGGCCTAGCGATCCGTCGTGCGCGAGTTGCGCATTGGCCATGAGGTTGGCATAGCCATAGCTCGGGCGGTGATAGCGGTATCCGGCGAGCGAGGCCCATCCGGTGAAGAGCGGCCAGACGCTGCCGAAGTGGTAGCCGGTCGGCCCGTAGTTGGGGTCCTGTTGGGAGATGATGCGCATCCCCCAGTCGGCCTGATGAGCGGGCCCGGCAATCTGGTTGAGGAAGAGATCGCTCTTGTGCTGGTCAAGTTCGCCGAACCACATGGGCACGGTACCGAGCACGCTGGGCTTCTCGATGAGCTTGCCGGCGGAGTCAAGCGCGTAGCCGTAGAAGTTGTTTTGCGGCGACCAGAAAACTTTTTCGATCGTGCCGCGCTGCTGCGCAGCTTCTAGATCAAGCGTGTGGGCGACATCGAACTTTCCGATCGCACGGGCAAGGCTGGCGAGTGCCTCGACTCCGGCAACGCCAACACCAGCCTGGTACAACTCGCCCGAAAGTTCACCCTCAGCCGCGCCCGGCTGCTGGCCCGGAATGAAGCGCAGCGGACCGCCCTCGATCCAGCCATGCCCGACGTGCAAATTCTTCGACAGACCGTTGGTCCCGTAGCTTGACCTTAGATATTCGTACGCACGCCACAGGTTGTCCCAGTGATCGCGCGCGAAGGCAACGTCGCCACTGCTGCGGACATAGTCGTCAAATCCCACGATGAAGAGCGGCGTGCCGTCGGCAGAAGCGGTGCCATAAGGATAATCTTTCCACCAATCGATTAGCTTCACGGTCTGCGCAATTTCGTGCGGAATCTTGCCGTCGGGCCGCTGGTACTGCATCAGGAATTCAAGCGCAGTGCGGGTCGTGGCAAAGTCGCCGATGGCATTGAGCGCGAGCGAAGTCCACATCGAGTCGCGGCCGAAGTACCAACTGAATCCCGGACGATGACTGCCGCTGGAGATGTTGTAGCCGGCCACCAGGCCCTTGCCGGCATAGGGTTCGTCCACCAATCCCTGGAAGGTGCTGACGCGCGACCAGTCGTAAGCGAGTTGCAGATTGCGGTCAGGCAGCGAGAGCTTCACCGTGCTGTCGAGGTAGTGCGAGTAATAATCGCGAGCTTCGGTCACCAGCGTGGCATCGCCAGCGAGCAGCTTGTGATAGAGGTCGTCCGCCTGCTGCTGATTTTCAAACGACCCAGCCATGACCAAGCGATACGTCGTGTTGCCCTTGGCTGCCGGACCGAACGAGATCACGTCAGTGTGTCCAGCCGAATAGTTGTCGTTGTAGGTGGTGGTGCGGGCGCTGGCGTTCGCGGTCCCAGCGGCGGCGAAAAAGCCGTGACGGTCGCTGCCGAACCGGAACGCCTTGAGTTGCGCATCCCATTGACCGTAGGAGTCGCCCATGCCCGCTGGCCACATCCACGCTACGTCAGGAACAAACGATGCCTCGACTGCGACCGGATCGAAACTGTTGACCTCGACGGTGACGATGGCCGCACGCTCGCTGATGGGCGCGAACCAGGTGGCACATGCGGTGAACGAGTCGTAGATGTAGTTGACGGACACGGATTCCGGGCGGACGGTGATGGTGCGCGGCAGCATATTGCCGTCATGCACGACGTCACCAACCCGGAACTTCAAGCTGAAATCGCGGAACAGCTTCAGCGGATAGATCCAGGCCTCGAAGACGCCGTCTTCGCGGCCGAGCAGTCCGGCGCGAGGACTGACGGCGTCGAGGAATTGCCAGTCACGAGCGGCGCGAGTGACCGTCATGCCGCCGGAATTGTCGCAATTTGATTGGGCAAGCAGCGGGGAAGTGAGCGCGAGACCGAGGGCGACGGGCATAAGAAACGTGCGGAGGCTCATCGGTTTGCGATGTTAGAGGAAACACGCTCGCAGGGCAACTACTGAGAGTTGCACTAAGGATTGCACTGAGGATTGCACTACTGAGGATTGCACAATATATAGGTACGCACTCATGAATTGTCATCACGAGCGAAGCGAGGGATCTGCTCTCCCTTCCCCAGCCAAAAAAGCAGATTCGTCCCGCCAAAAAACGGGCGCTTGTAATGACAAATCTGAAAGGAGAACGCCCCTGCGCAGCTCCCGTCTCAGAATAATCGGCAATTCTCAATAGGACTCAGCCTGTGCGCGCCCGGCAATCCGACTCAACGATCGCAAACACCGGAATCACGCCAGCTTTGCCGAAATTGCGCAGCCGGTTCACAGTCCGATATCAAACGGAAGGCCATCATCCGAAAGGCACACCACAATTACTGGGAAACGTGCCCGGATGCGCGTAAAATTCGGCGGTTGACATTAGCCAGACCATAACGGAGCCGCCACCGTGAGCAGATACATTCTGTTTTACGTACTCAGCAGTGCCGTCCTTTCTTCATTCCTGTTCGCACAATCACCCAACCCGCAAGCCAACCCGGCGTTCCGTCAGAAATATGCGGACGGGCGCGCTGCCCTCGACGCGGGAAAGAATAAGGACGCCGTCAAGTCGTTTGAACAGGCGGCCAATCTGGTCAACGACAACTGCGCCGAGTGCTATCTCGGCATCGCGGTAGCTTACAGTCGGGCGCAAATGCTGCCTGAAGCGCTGGCGAATTGCGACAAGGCTTACAGTTCCGCAACCGACAATTCCATGAAAGCCACGGCGCTGGTGATGAAGGGCAAAGCGCTGATGTCGGTTTCGCCGCTCGATGATAAGCGGCTTCCGCAGGCGGAACAGGCTTTTCGCGACGCGATAGCGCTGCTGGGAAAAGACCCGGTGGCGCACTTCAACCTCGCGTTGGCACTACTGCGCCAGAACAAGGATGAGCAGGCCACGGTGGAGTTGCAGCAATGCCTCGCTCTCAATCCGCCTTCCCAGATTGGGGATGAGGCGAAGAAACTACTGGACCATCCTCAACGGGCGCGCCAAGACGTTGCGCCTGAATTCAAGCTGGCGACACTGCAAGGCCAGGAAGTTTCATTGCAGGACCTGCAAGGCAAGATTGTGGTGCTGGATTTCTGGGCGACCTGGTGTCCGCCGTGCCGCGAATCGGTGGGCGAACTCAAGGACCTCACGAAAAAGTATCCGGCGGATAAAGTGGTGCTCATCAGCATCAGCGTGGACTCCGACGATGCCGCGTGGCGCAAGTTCGTCGCCGATAAGAAAATGATGTGGCTGCAATATCGCGACGCCGACGGCAAGATGCAACACTCCTACGGCGTGCACAGCTTTCCAACCTACATGGTCATCGACGGAGATGGCGTGTTGCGGCAGCGCTTGTCGGGATTGAATCCGCAGCAGACCGTGGTGCACCGATTGAAAGAGACGCTAGCGGCCATGCCCCAACTCGAAGGAGTGTCTGGGAAGTAGCGCCATCCCAATTACTGACTCTACTCGGAATGCGCGCGCTCCAACCCTTATCGCGCTCTCTCGGTTCAGCCCCATGATGTTCTTTACAGGTTGTCTCAAGACTTCTCTAACACATCCACCAGCCCCGGAGGGGCGGCATATCATAGCCCAGCGTTTCAACGTTGGGAAACGGTTTGAAATGAAACCGAGGCCCGGCAGGGACGGCAGATCGTCACGAAGGCTTCAGCCCGAGCCATGCCTTATGACAATCTGCAGGCACCGTTTCAGCCGCCTCTAGCGGGGAGTTGTGCCGAGGTCGTCGGAAAACCCGGCCTTCAGCCGAGACCACTGGGGAATGGGACGCCCATCGGTGCGGAAGTTTTGCTGGCCACTAAACCGTTGTGGCCAGCCGGTCGGCGAGTCCTCCCACGTTTCCTGGCGCCCATAGACAGTCAAGTCGAGCAACCGGTAGCTATTATCCATCACCTCGACGCCGCGACTTGTCGTCCAGTAAGTCTCGAAGACATTGGATCCTTGTCGCAGGTAGCAAACGATGTGCATCCTGCCCACCCGGCGTCCCGCCAGGAGGGTGTCGAGCGAGTCTTGCGCCGAATACCATGGCATCTCCCAGCCCATGAAGTCGCGGTACCGGACGCTCTCTTCGTACGGGCCCTGGCAAAACACAGCGAAGGTGACATCGCGAGAATGAATATAGGACAGCTCGCGGACCTGCGATGTCACCCAGGTGCACCCCTCGCATTGCTCCGGCGCGGGGCGGCCGGTATTCCACATGAAGTAGTAGGCGATGAGCATCCGGCGACCCTCAAACGTATCCAAGAGTGTCACCGCCCCTCGTTCGCCAATAAGCGGCGTGGCGCTGTCCACCTCGGCCATCGGGAGCCGTCGGCGCGCAGCCGCAATCGCGTCTTCCTCATGCGTGTGCGCCTTCTCGCGGACCCGCAATGCCTCCAACTCGGCGTGAAAGGTGCTCCGATCGACCACCTTCGGCACTCCAAGATCATCTCTCATGACGTCTGTCATCGTTCTCTCCGTTAGCGACCGCGGCGCTGGTGTGAATGCTAAGCCGCTTCGAGCACCGACAAAATATTCCCCGCTGGGTCCTTGAACCACGCGATTGTCGGCCCATTTCCACGAGAAATCCCGCGCGCATCCGTCTTCAAGTTGGGTTCGTCGTAGACTTCAAAACGCACGCCGCGCTGGCTCAATTCATCCACGGTTTTTTCTACGCTGTCTACGGGAAAATTCAGGACCGTGAAAGTGGCAGGCTGGTGA
>OBLW0100001964.1_pt1 | contig 16914 bp, 20 predicted proteins | sample 1520161 | NCBI WGS metagenome assembly OBLW01 (sample SAMEA3539309, study PRJEB22396) | soil metagenome | biome: tundra; feature: field; material: soil | place: USA | collected 2010-05 | depth 0.15 m | reverse complement strand
CATCCATCGCACCACCATTTTTTGTCGACATTTGCGATTCAGCCCTGAACGACTTGCTGTATGCCGCGTGCACGACATCGCAGGAATTTTTGGCAGCGCCGCCCTGCGCGGCAGCAACACCCACCTTCAGGGTCTGCGCCGCCGAATCCGCGACCAATGCACTCGCCAATACAATTGCCAAAACGACTCTCGCAAAGAAGCAATTCATTTCCCCTCCAGCACTTTCCAGTTAGTTCGTTCCGCACAAATCTTTCTCTTCGTCCGCATCCGCTAGCCTTAGCGCGAGACGCTCGGCGCCGATATGGTCGCCGGCCAAGCGTCGGAAACGCTAGAGTCTTGCTCCGCCGGCACATTTTCAGAGCGGAGGGTTAACATTGGAGTAGTCGTAGCGAATGGAATAATGGTTCAGATCCGATTTGCCTCCGCCCGAATCGATATCGAGTTCGTTCCGAAGAATAAGACCCGAGCGTTTGCTGATCCACACTTGACCGTCGGATTTTGCGTCTTCCGATTCGTAGTGTGCGAAATGGACAGAAGCGGCTTCGCCGTTCACAGTGTCGTCCTTCACAAAATGGCACGATTGATTTTTTGCATTGTTTCGATTTTCGGCCTCCTGATCTCTCATCTGCGGAACCGTGATAGGGCTTTGCTTCCATTGCCCCCGGAACTGAATATAGCGAATACCGCTGACGAAAATGGTTTCACTTGTTTCTGGTTTTCCGGACTTGCTCGTGCCCCGCAACTCGGTCAGGTACATATGCCAAGGCGTAGTGTTCAGCTTGTCGCTAGCGTCGAACACGAACTTACACGCTGGGTCTTCAACAGGAGCAGCAACCGCAGACTGCGCGACAGAAACGGTGAACGCGAGGAATGCAACCGAGCCAATAATGTTTCGAATACCGAAGTATTTTCCTGATGAACAATCCATAAAGTCTCCTTTTTAAAAGTTGACTTCCAAGCAGTTCTGCGTTGCCGATTTCCTGAGGAGGCCTCGTCGCGCCGTACTGTCGCTACGGACAAACAATTTGTTGCGTATTCAGACTGACGATCGCTTTCTCCGAGAGCGGCGGTTGAAACTTGGCGTAAACGATGGCGTAGGTATCTGAGTTTTCGCCACCCTTGGCGGGGCTTCCCGTAATACCCACCATCAAAGTTCCCGCCGAGTTATAAAACGCATCTTGCGACCTGCCGCTGGCATAGGCGTGCGTCTTCTTGAAGCCCGGAAGGTGAGAGCCGTACCAGGTAAGAGTGGCGTCAACCTTCAGCTGGTTGACAGAGTAGAAATCTATCTCCATTTTAGTTTTGCAGACAGTCGTGTCCGGAAGTTTTTGGGGTTCATTGCCGAGATGCAGTGGATCAGGCGAGGGAATGATAGGCAGCTCAGTGAGCGGATCCGTCGTTAAAGTCTTATTGCCGGCAGAGAGTGGGAAGCTGAAACAAAGGGTGATCGCTGCGATGTTTATGAGTTTCATTGAAGTTCTCCTATCGGGAAATGTCCAGGCTGGAAGTTGAAGCCCGGCAATGCGCTTACTTCGAAACATACCGATTCCGTTTTTTCCTCCGCGCTGTGACAGCCAGGATGAGGTCCGCAAGCTGCTGAGTGCATCGTGTTCACGAACGATAAAATCCAAAAGTCATTACTCACGCGAGAGCTCCACGCGGCGATTGCGCGCCCGGCCTTCCAGCGTGTCGTTTGTGTCGATGGCTCCGGCAGAACCAAATCCGTCCGTGGCCAGTCTGTCAGGAGGAATGTGATAGCGATCCACAAGCGCCTGTTTCACAGAGGCAGCTCGTCGCTTCGATAGATCAAGATTGTGAGCATCAGGTCCGATATTGTCGGTGTGACCCTCGACCTTAAGTTTCCAGTCGGGGTTGTCCGTCACTCTGCGGCCGTTTGCGTAGGTCTGAGAAACCGAAGAAGTTTGCCAGCGGCCCTCTGGGGTGGGAGATGAAAGAGCTACACTTTCCTGAATTTGATCGTTTAGATCGCGGTCGTCATATTCCGTCGAACTCGATTTCTTTTCGTCGGGATTATTCTTCGCACCCGGAAAATCCGCAGCGATATAGGAAATCATGTTGTTCGGATCGATCTTCTGGTTCATCGCGAACTTGCCGTTTTTGATGACGTCACCGAGTTGGATCGAACCGAGGATGACGGAGACCGTGTCGCCATCTTTACGGAGGCTAAGAATGCGGCCCACGGCCCGACCGGTGGCGAAGACGACTTTTCCTTCGGCAAATTCGTTGACATGCGGAGCGCTGGCGTCGAACTTCCAAGTAAGGCCTTCCGATCCGACGGAGCGGATTGCCTTATCGCCCTCCTCCATAAGAATGATGTCAGGCTGGTATTCCACATTGGCAGTACGCTTCGGAGCGACACCGAATTGAATTTCCGACTGGCTCATCTTGTGAGGATCGAGTGCTGTCAGGATGGTTGCGCCAGGGAGGGCATCTGGACCGAACATTCCCGGGGGCGGACCGCCGGTGACACCGTTGATGGGGGTTCCTGGCGGTTGTTCCGCGGGAATTGCGGCATCTGCAGATTGCGAAAGCTCGGCGTGCGGCGTCGGTTGTTGTTGCTGAGGATTTTGAGTACTCGCCTGTGGCTGCGCGTTCGGAGCAACAGGTTCTTTTTTGCAGACATCGACAATTCCGAGCATGAAGATGAGCGCAATGGCTGTGGCGCGGCGGAACGGATCAACGCGATTCAAGGTTTTACTCCCGCCTGTTCCGCGGCGAGCTTTCCGATGAACGGCAGACGAAAAAGCTTTTGCTGGTAGGCTTGGTACATAAGGAAGAGCCAGAGGCCGAATCCGAGCAAGGCAAGAATCAAAATCAGCGGAATTGCGATCAAACCGAAGATTCCCGCGGTGAGCGGAGTCAGGATCGCGGAAATAATCATCCAGACAATCCAAAAACCGAACCAGGCGACGTTGAAAACGATCGACTGGTAAGCGTGGAAGCGGATGACCGAGTTATTTTTGTACGGATCGACTACCAAAAAAATGATTCCGGTGATGAACCCGGCAAGATACGCCAACGCTCCGGCTACGTTGGTGGCCATCGGCTGCGTGTTTGCGGCGGCATCGGCCGGCATTGCAGCGGCGGCCGCACCCACAGACGTTTCTGCCGAATGCGCGGACGCTCCACACGCGGGACAGAACGCATTTCCATTTGACAATTCTTTTCCGCACGATTTACAGAAGCTCATTTTCCCCTCGTTTTCCTTGGCGATACAGACGACCATCCGCAACCCGCACGGGCAGCGCTCAAAGTTCACATCGACGCGGAGTCCACTGGACGTTTCTGAAGAGCCCTTTCCCGCAACGATAACGGTTTGGTGCGAGCAATCTCGGCGAAGCGAGGATGGTGATTTCAAGGAACATCCTCACAATGCGGCTGCGAGCTTTTGCACCAAGGGCTCGACGGCCGTCGTGCCGCAGGGACAGTTCATGTAGGTGACTCGAATGAGCTTGTCACCCTTGCGAGCGATGATGCTGCTATCGCCGGTGACAAACGCTTCGTCGCCGACTCCAGGCATGTCCTGAACCGCAGGGCCACCGACACGCTGCATCGCCTTGCGATTCAGACTCATCTGTTCGACTGCGGAGTTGTTATCGATGCTGTAGTTGAGAACGACCACAGTTCCGGAGCCGTCGCCAGCGTCTTGTTTCTCGGACTGGAACGACTTCCCGAGCGCACCGGTAATTCCCTGGATCATTTTTTGCGTCTGTGCGTCCGCGCCTTTGGCGGCCATCATCGCGCTCATGTGTTTGGCGGTCATTTCCGCCTGGTCACCCTTAGCGTAAAAATTGCAGCCGTCGTCAATCGATTCCGCGCGTACCACTTCCACACCAATCGCCGTGCCAACGTCTTCCTTGCTGAGATAACGGCAAACATTTCCCAGCGAACTCGGCGAAGAACCCTTTTGTGCCGGCGAGACATCGTCAAGCTTTCCGCTGACCGCTTCATGAAACTTCTCACTCACCCGATGGGCCGCGTAATACATTCCAGTCACGGCGACAACGCCGCCGACAAAAATAATTACCACCGCGGCGATCGCCAGCTTCGCCAGCGCACTCATTCCCTTAGGCACTGGTGCGGGCGCCGCCAGTGGCGAGGTCGAACTTGCGACGGGTGCAGTTGGTCCCGTCGGTGCGCCGCACTTGGCGCAAAATCTGCTGTTGTCTTCAACTGCTGTTCCACAACTTCCGCAAAAAACTGGCATATTCTCTCCAATGTACGGATCGGCATAAGGCGAGGAGCTGTGCGGTCGGCTAAGCCCTCCGCAATTTCCCAGCTCTTTGTGCTCGCCAATCCGTAAAATTCAGATTGGAAACGGCCCGACTGCGCAAACTTGCAGCAGATCGCAAATGCAGTCAAAGAAACTTCTCCCAAAGTCTCTCTAACCAAATAAGTTCCGTTTCTTGAGTTAGTTAGCGTTCGGCATTAACTGGACAAAACCGAAGCGGCGTGTGGTAAGCTCCGCTCAGCCCGCAGCAATACATCATTTCCATGAACTCAGGCCTAGGAAATCCCACGCATTTTCGCTTTGGAGTCTTTGAAGCGAGCACCAAAACCGGTGAACTTCAGAAGAAGGGTGTGCGCGTTAAATTGCAGGAGCAGCCTTTCCAGCTGCTATCGCTACTGCTTGAAAACGCAGGCGAGATTGTTAGCAGGGAAAGCGTCCGGGAGCGCCTTTGGCCGGGCAATACATTTGTAGAATTTGACGCCTCACTCAGCGTCGCGGTCGGCAAATTGCGCGACGCACTGGGGGATAGTGCTGATAATCCCAGGTTTGTCGAAACAATTCCTCGTAAGGGCTACAGGTTCATTGCGCCCGTTGAGTGCGTCGCGGAACCGCCATCTAGCTCTGCGAAATCAAATTCCATTTCGACTCGAGACCGGGTCGCTCAGGCACCAGGTCTGCCTTCGGCAAAATCGTGGAGACTTAATACCGGCTATCTTGCCCTCGCAATTGTGGCATTGGGATGGACCGGTGCGTATCTATTTCAGTCCTTACATAAACATCCAGCGGCGGCTGCTGAGAGTATTGTTGTGCCAGCTCCCCCCCACATCCGGCGTTCGGTTGCGGTCCTTGGGTTCCGCAATTTACCGGGCCGCAAGGACGACGAATGGCTCTCCCAAGCGTTCAGCGAAATGCTAGGAACGGAGCTGTCTGCTGGAGGAGCTCTGCGAGTGGTATCTGATGAGGATGTGGCACGCAGTAAGCGCGAGATTCCCCTTGGCGATGAAGAAACGCTGGCCAAATCGACTTTGGAGCACTTGCGGAAAAATGCTGGTGCGGATGTTGTGGTCGTCGGCTCCTACACGCCGATAACCGGAAAAGATCGGGAGCGCATCCGGCTTGATGTCCGGCTACAAGATACTGCCACCGGAGAAACGATCGCCGAAGATGCTGTCACTGGCAGCAAAGAAGATCTCTTTGAGATCGCCACTCGTGCCGGCGAGCATCTTCGCAAGAGCCTTGGCTTGAACGAGCTCACCGCTGATAACGCCAATGCGGTGCGCGCTTCTCTCCCAGCCAATCAAGATGCTGTGCGCTACTACTCTGAAGGAAGAGCTAAGCTGTGGGTTTTCGATTTCGTCGGCGCACGCGACCTCCTTACCAAGGCGGTCAAGGCCGACCCGACATACCCACTCGCTCACTCGGCGTTGTCCGACGCGTGGTGGCACTTAGGCTACGTTTCCAATGCCATCGCGGAAGCCAAGCGCGCGATCGATCTTAGGGGAACACTCCCAGAGGAAGAACGCTTGCGAATCGAAGCATCTTACTGGGGAACGACCGGAGACTGGCAGAAAACCGCTGACGCTTATCGCGCTCTTTTCGCTATACATCCTGACAGTCTTGAGTACGGCCTAAAACTGGCCGGCGCGCAGTATCACATAAAGCCTGCCGATTCACTGCAAACGCTGGCAACGCTCCGCCGACTCCCCTCGCCCACCGGTGATGATCCGCGAATTGACCTATTGGAAGCCTCCGCGCAGGTGAGCCAAAACCTGGCCGCCGGTCGCGCGGCGGCTAGGCGCGCCGTGGAAAAAGGCTCGGCACAGGGATCCCCACTGATGGTTGCGCGAGCGTACGGAATCTTGTGTCAGGTAGGTTCCTCCATCGGCACCTCGACCGAGGAAACAATCAGGGATTGCGAGAATGCCAAACAAAGCTACGCAGCTGCAGGCGATCACAACAATGAAACTCGGACGGTTAACGATCTTGCGGGCCTCTATTTTCAACGCGGCGATTTGGCACAGGCCGAATCAATGTGGCGCGTTGCCGAAAAGGAATTTCGGCAGATTGGTGACACATCCGGTTTTGCGGTAACTTCAAACAATATCGGCGATGTCCTACTACTTAGCGGAAGACTTCCTGAGGCCAAACGCCTGCTCGAGCAAGCACTCGCAAACTATCGGGCGCTGAACGATAAGGAAGGCGAGTCGCTGGTCTTGAATGACCTGGGTGATATTGCAAGAAGGCAGGGAAACTTAAAGTTGGCGGAGGCCACCTATGAGCAAGCCAAAGTGCCGGCGTCCGAGATTGGGAACAAGAACGCTGTGGCCTATGTTCTCGCTGGACTTGGCGATGTGTTGACGGACCGCGGCAATCTTTCCGCGGCGCGCGAATCCTATGGAGAAGCGATGGCGTTGCGTACTCAACTCGGTGAAAAACAGGCGATTCTCGAAACTCAGGTCTCACTCGCCATGCTCTCCATCGAGGAGGGTCATCCAGCGGAAGTGGAAGCTTCACTTCGAAGGTGGAAAGAACAATTTCACCAGGAGAAGCAGGCTGACGACGAACTCTTCGCTTCCGCCGCGCTGGTCCAAGCGTTGCTCTCGCAAGGCAAGTTGCCAGATGTAACTGCCGAAATAGAACGAGCAACTCCACTCGCAAAAAGCAGTCAAAACTTTTTCGTGCGGTTGCAATTCGAATTGGTGTCGGCTCGTGCAATTGTGGCGTCGGACCATCCGGAATCCGCTCGCGCTGCGCTGCAACAGATTCTAAAAGCCGCACGCTCACATGGATTCGTGGGCACTGAACTCGAAGCCCGTCTGGCCGTTTCTCAAATGGAGTTGAAGGCAGGAAACATCAGCACTGCGAGAGCACAGCTGGCTGCCCTGGAGAAAGATGCCAGCGCCGCAGGTTTCGGACTCGTTGCGAAAAAAGCCGCTGCGGCGCGAACTTGAAACCTCGTTGTTCGACGCTCGAGAAATTTACTGGAGAATCAGAGCTGTAGGTCACTAGGCGAGGTCGTCATTCTTCTCGCAAGGAAGGAAGCGTGTCGGTCTCCCGCGAGACATTCCTTGGCAGGGTAAGAATGTCCACACGGGTATTTGGAAAAAACGGACGGAACGAAACAACTTCGTTATGTCGTCACGGAGGACATCAAGCCCTGGGTCAAAGCCGGAAGAGAAACGTCAGAAACGGAATACATCGAGCTCATGCAAGAACAATTCGATTTCGATTCGGCAATCATTCAGGAGAAAAAGTCATGACGACGCGTCCACCATTGCCGCCCTTTAGTCTCGAAACTGCGACGCAAAAAGTCCGGCTCGCGGAAGATAGCTGGAATTCGCGCGATCCTGAGAGAGTCTCTCAAGGTTACGCCCTGGATTCAAGGTGGAGGAACCGCGCCGAATTTGTGACTGGCAGGCAGGACATCGTCGCCTTCCTTGCGCGGAAGTGGACGAAGGAGTTGGACTACCGGCTCATCAAAGAGCTTTGGGCGTTCACCGGAAATCGCATCGCGGTTCGCTTTGCCTACGAATGGCACGACGACTCAGGGAATTGGTACCGCGCATTCGGCAACGAAAACTGGGAATACAACGACGACGGCCTGATGCGTATGAGGTTTGCATGCATCAATGATCTTCCTATCAAAGAATCAGACCGCAAATACCACTGGCCGCTTGGACGGCGTCCTGACGAGCATCCGGGATTGAGCGACCTTGGTTTCTAAAACAGTCGCAAAGTATCTGCCTAATTCAGCCGCGGAAAGCCAGCATCCCGATTTGCCGGAAGAGAACAGAAAAGGAGTCACAGATGATCACCAATTCGTCAGGCGAAATGTCACGGCGCCACTTTGTTGCCGCCGGAGGTCTTTCGGCGGCGGTAGCTTGTCTTACTCCGAGCCTGCTTTTTGCACAGGAAGACACCCTTGTTGTAGACGCCTTCAAAGAAGCCGCCACAACAAAGATCACCGTGCAACCCCTTCGCCGCAATGTCACAGCTCTGTTGGGCGCTGGCGGGAATATCGCGGTACTTGACGGCCCGGACGGCAAGCTCCTCATAGATTCGGAAATCGTCACCGCGGGTCCTCACGTCGTGGAAGCCCTGGCCGGTATCAATGCCGATCCTATCGAGCAGCTCATAAACACCCATTGGCACTTCGACCATGCCGGCGGCAACGAGTGGGTACACCAAGCTGGCGCCAGCATTCTCGCGCAAGAGAACACACTCAAGCATCTCTCCGTGGACACTCGCACCGAGGGCTGGCACTACACTTTCCCGGCCGCGCCGGCGGGCGCGCTCCCCTCCACTGTATTCAAAGAAGACCACACTCTGCATATGAACGGCACGACTCTTGTCCTCAAGCACTACTTGCCCGCTCACACGGATTCTGACATCTCCGTTCTTTTTGCGGAGGCCGACATTTTTCATACGGGAGACACTTTTTGGAATCGCAATTACCCCTTCATTGACTACTCCACTGGGGGCAGCATAGACGGACAAATCCGCGCCGCGGAAGCAAACATTGCGAAAGTAACGGACAAGACGATCGTCATTCCGGGGCACGGGGCCGTAGCTGGTAAAGCGGACTTGATTCTATTCCGCGACGTGCTTGTCGGTATCCGCGACAAAGTAGCCGCTCTCAAAAAGCAGGGCAGATCTTTAGCAGAGATTGTCGCGGCCAAGCCCGGTGCCAGCACCGATGCCGAATGGGGAAATGGATTCTGGACCCCTGCCAAATTTGTCGGCTCGGTGTACCAAGGCGTCTAACACTTGAAAAGAGGGCGAGAAGAAATGCTCAAAATGGTCGTCGGATCAGTTCTAGGATTGTTTATTGGTGCTAGCTGTCGGTGGTTTGATATCCCGGTCCCTAGCCCACCGAAGCTCGCCGGCGCTTTGCTTGTTGTGGCAATGACAGTCGGCTACATGGTGACAGATAGGCTCATCGCGACCAAGTTCTCCACCAAAGACCCTGCTTCCACCCAAGAAATGTGTGGAGGGCCGACAGGGGACGTCGTTTCCAAGCGGTCTTCATAGAATGCACAGGTCTTTCGCCTCTTTGACAAACGGACGCGACGGACAGCGTTGCGAAGTTCTGTTAACCAACGAAAGGAAGCAAGATCATGACTCCTCCATAGCTGGCATCACCATTCCTGACTCTCGCCTGGCGGTTGAGACAACTGAGTTCATCCGCGACACCGAATCACCGTTGCTGTACCACCACTCCCGACGAACGTTCCTGTTCGGGATGCTCCACGGCGAGATCCGTGGCCTGAAGGCGGACCCGGAACTGCTCTACGTCGGGGCCATGTTCCATGACATCGGTCTAGTTGAGGGGCACCGAAACTTAACTCGACGATTCGAGGTCGATGGCGCCTACGCGGCCCGGGACTTCCTACGTCCCACGGCATGCCCGACGACGCCGTCCGCCGAGTCTGGTCATCCATCGCTCTGCACACCACTCACGGGGTCCCGGAGTTCATGGAACCGGAAATCGCTCTCGTGGCAGCGGGTGTAGAGACTGACGTCGACGGCGCAGGCCTGAAGCTTCTCAACCCCGCTACCGTCAAAGAGATCACCGCGGCGCACCCGCGGGCGATAGTCATCTCGAGAATCGCGACGAACGGCCCAGATCGAATTGTGCCAAAGTATCGTATTCTTACCTTTCTTTCCTTACCAAAAACAGCGGGCGCTCCAGACGCAGCAGTAATGAATCGAGGGATCCGATGCTCACACGACGGGAATTCCTTGCCACCGCAGCCTGCACCGTGGCTGCAGCGCGTCTTCACGCGCAGGGCCAAAGCAAGGTTCGGGTTACCCTCGCCATTCCCAGCGAAGCGACTGGCCCCCATATGCCCGTTGACTTTGTCGGCCTGTCTTATGAGGTGCAGCAACTCTCGGACCCGACTTTCTTTTCGGCGCAGAACAGTGGCTTGATTCGCGAGTTCAAAGCACTCTCGTCAACTGGCGTTCTCCGCCTTGGCGGCAACACCAGCGAGTTCGCTTACTGGAAACCTAAGCCCGACTCTCCCGAACCTGAGCATCCTCAAGTCCGCGAGGTCACGGGCGAGCCGAAGGCTCGGTACTACGCGGTGACGGTCGAGGCAGTCAGGAATTTGTCGGAGTTCCTCCAAGCCACTGGTTGGACCTGCGTGTACGGCATCGGGATGGGCACCAATACACAGGCACGCGCCGCCGAGGAAGCGGTCTTTGTAGCCGAGACGCTGGGCAACCGCTTGCAGTACTTCCAGATCGGAAACGAGGCGGATCTATTTGACCGGCACCTGCGCGATCCGAAAACATGGTCGGCCAAGACGTACCTCGAAGAATGGCTCTCCCTGTCCCGCGCTATCGCAGCTCGGGTGCCTGCAGCAAAATTCGGGATGCCTGATGTCGCGAGCAAGGTGTCATGGCTGACTGAGATTGCCGATCAATGGCCTTCCATCCAGGCTCCGCCCCACGTAACGACCCTGACTCATCATTATTACTTTGGCGGGCCGGCTACGAACCCCGAGGTCAACATTCCGAACCTCCTGAAACCGGCGACGATGCAAAGGGTGCAGAACACGGCGAATATCGCAACGGCCGCGGCCAGCAAAATCGGTGCGCGCGTACGCATGACCGAAGGCAACACGTGCTATCGCGGAGGCAAGCCGGGTGTCTCCGACGTCTTCGCTGCTGCGCTTTGGTCAGCCGACTATTCGCTGCTGCTGGCCAGTAATGACTATTCCGGCGTCAATCTGCACGGGGGTACGGGCAAATCTGTGGCCAATTCCGTTGGTGGATCTCTGCCCGGCGACGTGCTTCTCGAAGCGACTGGCGAAACTCCCGAACAGATTGCCGCGCATCCACATCCTTTCTATACACCGATTGCGACGTTTGGCTCGGACTATCAGCTGGAGCCGGTTGCGTATGGACTTAAGTTCGCAGGCTCGTTCAGCGGCGGAACACTGTTGAAGACCGAGTTCTCGACGAAGCTGCAGGCTGTGGGAGTCAATGCAGCGGCGTATGCCGCGAAACTGCCCGGCGGCCAGACATCGGTGATCATTCTGAACAAGGACGCGGTAACGGAGCTCGAGGTAGAACTCGATTTTGGTCGCGGCATGGGCGGTGTGGTGGAAACCGAAACATTACAGGCGCCAGCATTAGAGAGCCGCGAAGCACACATCACAACGTCAACGAAGATAGGTTCGCTCAAGCGGGGCAAGTGTTCCGTCATTATTTCCCGTGCAACCGGATTGCGCCTGACGGTGATCTGAGCCGTCGCCGTGGAGATTGATCCCTACTTCAAAGCTTAGCAGGTCGTCCATGCACTGGAAGTGGTGACACCTGGAAGCTTCGCTTTCATTTGTGGACCTGTTTGAAGTCGAAATAAGCCAGATTCATGTTGCCGTTCGTCAATATGTGCACGGTGAGAACATTTTTCCCTTTGCTCAGGCGAACTTTGAAAAGTTGCGAAGCGAGATTCCAGTGGTGCCATTGACGCCAGGCCAGCGGGTCTGCAGGATCATATGTTGAAGCGATCTCCAGGGGCCCTGTCGCATCCTTTCCATTCACATCGACGGATATTGTTCCGCCACGATTCGATGTGTACAGGAAATCGGCCGCGTATGTTCCCGCCTGTCTCACATCTACAGTGATGTTGAACCACTCTCCGGGTTCGGTCCAGCCAACATAGAGCAGGTCTGCAGGAGGGATTGTTGCCATCCGAACCAAAATCGACGAACAGCGACCCAGAAGAGCCTGTCGAGCAGGTCTAATCTTGGCCGCGGATGCCGACGCTTCAGTGCAGCGAGTTGTTGACGTAGTGCGAGATTCTCCAGTAGAAGGCTCCGACGCGCGCGCAAGAGGCGAACGAGCGTTCCGAGGCACAGGCTGATAAAGTGAAACATGGATAGGAGTTATAACAGAACAGTAGTGGGAGGACGGCTATGTCATTGATTTCAAAGTCGGCCAGAGTTTTGGCGAACCACAGGTGTGGGACGGGTACCTAGCCGGCGGCCGCGACCGCTCTGGCTTCAGAGGCTCGGTCGTCTGGGGCTCAATTCCTAAACAGCGAGAAGTCGCCCGAAGAATGAGCGATACCGACGGAGCGCCATACGAAGATCTTCGGTTGAAACGTCTCCTCCACGATCCCACTGGCCTTCAAGTCTCGATCGTTCTTCGGCGAATTGCTCCGCCAGACGCTTCATAGCCATGGCCACGAGACTGTCCGCTTCCTCGACGGCCCGCCGCGGCTCATCCACAAAGCCCACCTGAATCACATCCCATTTCGTTCGAAGGTTCCCGGCTTCCTCTTGAGAAAACAGGGGCCCGGACTCCGGTTCCCTCGCCATCGCGGTCGCAGTGCCACCAACGCCGGCCTGTGAGCTTGGGACAGCTTGCACGGAGGACCCGCTTGCCACAGTCACCGGCGGGACGGGGATACGGCCTTCGTCGCGCGGAAATGTCACAACATCCGCACGCGCTAGGTCTAGGTTCGCGTTACGCGGCTCCTCTCGGCCGGCATCCGCCAAGTCCGCAGTCGTGAGTCGTTCCTCTTCAACGTGTTCCATGAGCTCTTCCTTTCGATCAGCGTCGTTCACGGCAATCTCCTCCTCGACTGAGCAGTGTTTCCGTCCTTGATCGTCCCTATGCGACGGCAGTTCGGGCGCGAGCTACTTCGGGTTCCGGCTCTCCAACTAGATCGTCGAACAGTTCCCGGCAATGAATCATGCCTTGACGCAGGTCTTCCGTACTCGCGTGTCCCTGTGAATGGCGCACAGCAATTTCGTGGCTTGCGCGGTAATGTTCCACAACAGACGGATGGTTCACGGAAAGATCCGCGGCCTGCTGGTCGAAGTCCACTACCGGATAGCCGCGAGCTGTCATCACTTCACGAACCAGGAGATCGCCCTCCTGTAATGCGAGATCCGGTGAATCTACAAATTTCGCTTGGACCGATCGCCAAGCGTCAACGAAACGCGAACGATCGGATGTTGAGAGTGGATGGATGCTGAACCGTTCCACTCGCTTTTCAAGTTTTGCAAGGCGCTCTTCCCCACGAGCTGCGCTTCCCGATTCTGTCACGGCACGACCATACTCCGGCCCAAACCGCGCACGCAGCCTTCGGGTCTTTTGCGCTTTGAGCAGAATCAGGACAACGCCAGCCACGAGGGCAACGGCGACGATGATGATCAGAATCAATTGCGCGTTGGTCATAGGATAGGCTCCCCACTTTGATAAACCCTGCGGCGGCTACGTACTATCCGTATGTCCCTGTACCTTCCAACAAGTAAGTGCGTAGGCGAATCTTTGAGGGTGCGGCTTCCGTAGTTCAACCGGGCGAGTGCACGGATCGAACAGCGCCATTTACCGTTTAGGCATTTCTAGGGTCGGTTGTAGTACCCGCGGCATCGAGGTCTCGTGGTGGGGAATGGAATCCTTCCCGATGGAGGCTGGAATGGCAATTCTATACGCACTACCAATTGGATCCGCCCTCATCGCTGGCGGCGGGGATTCTCGCGTATCTGATCTACCTCGCGAGCGAATTCCACGAGTCCGCACGGCCGCGATGGAGGCCGAGGGTTTAGTCGCCCGTCAGTTGCTCGCTTTACGGGCTCCGCTTGAGCGTTCATGTCGTAACCGAGATAGCTGGTCGATTTCCGTATTCCCATCCTGCCGGCCCTTCCAAAACCGCGCGAGGGGATTTTGGAGGGCGCCGGTGTCTCGCCTACGCCTACTGCTCCTTCAAGAATCCCATACGCTGGCGGCCGATTATGGGGCTGCTGCATTGTTAGACAAATCTCGGCTCGCCTCGGACCTGATTCCCGCCATCGTTCAGGTCCGCTAATTAAAAGCTACCGGCCGGTCGTGTCTTTCGGCGTTTGGAGCATGCAGTCGTCCCAAGATTCGGAGATGGGAAGCCGAGGGGACCTGCGATTCTTTTTGTCGCGTTGCTGCTTCCGCCCAAGTTGCGCCAGACCAGCCCCGCCACATGGCCCCTTGGCTTCCCAGGGGACAGAGTACCGGATCGCCGCGCGATCTGTATGTGCCTTAGGAGACAGATTTCAAGTCTCCCATCTGGGAGCCTTAACCGAGCACGAATCCGAAGTCGGCATCCGTGCTGTGCGCGACAGGGATTTCCATTGACGCGCAAGTTAAGGAGTGACGACATGCTTGGAATGATTGCAGCGGTTCTGATTGTGCTTTGGTTACTAGGTTTTTTTGCTTTCCACGTTTCCACCGGGCTAATTCACATTCTGCTCGTAATCGGTATCGTGATGCTCCTGTTTCATTTGTTCAGAGGTAGAACAGCCACAGCGTGAAGAAGACCAATCCGAGATACGTGATTCGCCGGATTTACAGGGGTCCGCGAAATTGGTAAAAGGAAAATCGTGGACCCTTGCACGCATTGGTATGTGGCAAAGCGAACTCGCTTGCTGATTTTCTGGATCGTCGGTAGTGTGCTGCTTGGCGGCTTTGCCTTTTATCTGAACTGGAAACTAGGTGCTGTTTGGAGTGTGCTCGCGGTACTAGGATTCGTCGTTATCGAAAAGAGCCTGATGCGTCGCGTCGATCCGGCTTCCCCAAGGTAACCAGCGCCCCGAGGCCACCCGGGGGCAGCCTAATAATACAGTCAAGTTTTCTTCCGCAGTTGCTTCCAAATGCTCCTGCGTTGCACTTCGAGCAGGTGTAGGGTATCGGACATCTTTTCCGAGGCGACCACCGCACACTCGTTGCTAGCCCGAGTATTCCCGATGGAAATCTTGAGCCAGGAAGACGACATGCACCATAGTCATCGATATTTTTTCGGTTTCTTTGTTCTTACCGCAGCCCTTGCCGCCCCCGCAGCAATTCGCGCTGCGGCCAAGCCACAAGACAATGGACGCCAGGCAGAAAACCATCAAGACGACAAAGACCAAAACAGGGTCTACGACCGTAGCCACAAGGACTATCACAAATTGGGATGGCAACGAAGACCGTTCCTACCGTCAGTACCTCGGCGATAAACACAAGGAATATCGTCCCTTTACTGAAACGAAACCGAAAGAGCAAACCGCGTATTGGAATTGGCGTCACAGTCATCCAGATCAAGACAACGGACGCCAATAAGGTAGTCGACCCGCAAAGAATGTTTGCATCGGGCCGAGGGAGCGCGTCATCCAGGGACCACTCCCATTCCCTAAGCTCCGTGATTTAAGAACGGGCAAAAGACAGGCGTCCACAAATTGGACAAGGAAAATCTCAGGATGGAGCCCTTTATAGGGAGTGGTTCTCCGGCCAGCGAGATTGCACTGGGGCTAGGTCGCCCGAGCTAAACGTCGCCTTGTCCGTGTGTTCAAGGCGTTTCGGTCGCCCAGTTGTGTCAGCTTGCCCAGTACTCGCTTCTCCAATTCTTCCAGTTTCCTTCCGAGTTTGACGGTGCGGTCCTTAAGTGGACGGATTTGATCGTAGGCCAGTTCGACCATAGGCTGATCTTCCTCATTCAGCACATCGTCACAAAGGCCGATATACTGCGCCGCTACGTCCAGCATTTCGCCAAGCAGGAACAGGTTGTCAGCACAGCATTGTCGTCGGGGCATTGTTTTCCTTTGGATGGGAAGGGGGGACGATCATGCCACAGCTTCAGGATCGGCACCCACATCTTCGGCGGTAACGGTAACCTCGACATGAGCGCCTTTTTTGAGCTTCACTTCGTCGCCGTGTTCGTCAGTCAGCGAATTCTCAATACGAAGGTCTCGATGTCCATGGTCGCCTTCGACAGAAATCTGCGCCTTCTCCGGCTGGCTTGGACGTCGAGACGGGATGAGCTTGTCAACGGTGCCAGGTATGACGGTCCTTGGCTGTTCGGGAATTGTCGCCGTGTCTGAGTTGCGTTCCGCTATTCTTGCGGACTTGGACATGCGCGGCAGCGCCATTTCCGCCTGGACGCCGGCAAGTATCGTATTAGTTGGTTCTTTTTTGTGTTTGTTGTTCATAGATTCATTCCGTGAATTCACCCTTACAGTTTCCTGATAATCCAAACGATCAAGCAGATGACCACCAAAGTCCCAAGTAGTCCGTATCCAAGCATTGTTGTCTCCTATCCTCTAACCAGCCTTATTTGAAAGGGGGCAAGTTCCACTGTAGGCGGTTCACAGGACGAAATCTGTGCGGTTCCGGACAGAGCCGTGGCTCAGGGTTTGGGCTCCTTTTCTTGCAGCGCTGCGAGCAACCACTTCTGCATGACAATACGGAAATCCGGCTTCACGTCGCGAAATGCGAGGCCCATTCCCAGTGCCGGATGGGCGTAGACAACGGTTGCCTTAGCCTCGAAGTATTCGTCAGACTTGAAAATCTTCACCAAGACCGGAGTTTTCGGACTAAATGGAGCGGGCGTGTCCACGTAGCACCCGTGCAAACTCAGTTCCTTAACGGTCGCTGTGATGCTTGCACTGGGCGAACTTTCGGGTGCGATCTCGGCGGCGGCTACGAACCGAAACCTTAGAGTGCTGCGTTGTTGCTCCATGCTGTTAGGCCGTCGTGGGACGGTCCATCGGAAGTAAATCAAAGCCTAAAAGAACGTGTCAAGTGGTCTTCGAATGAACGGGGGGAGCAAGATCACTTTATCCCACTCTGGGTTTGCAGTATGCTGTGCGCGACCGCATGTACTTTGACGACCTCACCGATGAGCGACGCAAGCACCG
>OBLW0100001963.1_pt1 | contig 16919 bp, 12 predicted proteins | sample 1520161 | NCBI WGS metagenome assembly OBLW01 (sample SAMEA3539309, study PRJEB22396) | soil metagenome | biome: tundra; feature: field; material: soil | place: USA | collected 2010-05 | depth 0.15 m | reverse complement strand
GATGCCTAAGTGACTGGAGTTCAGACGTGTGCTCTTCCGATCTGGGCAGGCGGCGCCGGCGGCTGGGGGTGGCAGGGGCGCGCCTGGCGCGGGCGCCGCGCAAACCTCCTCGTACGCTATCGTGATTTCCACCGGACCCGACGACTACACCATCCTGGGCAGCGGGTTACAAGCTACGTTCAATGGTCCGGGCGGGTCGGCTGCCGCGGTGGCGAAACTGGAAGAAGGCACGTACGTGGACGGACGCTGGGTTCCGGGGCGTCGCCTGAACGGTGATGACATCATGTTGAATTACGATGCTCCGACCAAGGCCATCAAGGGCGAGTGCGGCCAGGGTTTTCGACTGGCTGCCGGCGCTCCCAATGCAGTCCATTTGCAGATTTACCAATACTAGCGCACCGTAAAGGAGTCTTTCATCAGATGAGAAACAAGCGATTCATTGCCCTGATTGTGGCTGCTGGTGGCGTGTGCGCGATTGCGCCTGTACTGGCGCAGGAAGCCAAGCCCGCAGCGGCTGCAAAACCCGCTTTTCCCAGCGTCCTGCCAGGCAAAGGTCTGGCGCAACATGACTTCTTCTATGCCGGGGAGGCAAAGACGGAAGATATGTATATCGTGCGAGGCGGCAAGGTCGCCTGGGAGTATCACGATCCCGAGGGGAAGGGCGAAATCAGCGATGCCACGATGCTCTCCAACGGCAGCGTGCTCTTTGCGCACCAATTCGGCGTGAAGCTGATCGACCGGGAAAAGAAGACGCTCTGGAGCTACGATGCTCCACCCGGAACGGAGATACACACCGCGCAGCCAATCGGCCATGACCGGGTGGTCTACGTGCAGAACGGCGACCCTGCCAAAGTTGTGGTGGTGAATATTGTCACCGGCAAGAACGAACGCGAGTTCACCGTGCCGGTCAGAAACCCGAAGAGCGTGCACGGCCATTTCCGCCATGCGCGGCTCACCGAGGCCGGCACGTTGCTGGTGGCGCACATGGACCTGAACAAAGTAGTCGAATACGATTCGACCGGCAAGGACCTCTGGTCGTATCAGGTGGATAACGCCCTCTGGTCCGCGGAGCGTTTGAAGAACGGCAACACCCTGATCTCCGGAGGGCGGTCGGTTCGCGAGGTGAACCCCGCCGCGGCCACTGTCTGGGAGTTCACGTCCGCGGACGTGCCGGACTACCTGTTCAACTCGATTCAGATCGCCAAACGGCTGCCCAACGGGAATACGCTCATCAATAACTGGTTCAATCAGTGGAACGGGGCGGCCGATCCTGGCACGGCGCCCGTTCAGGCGCTGGAGGTTACGCCGGACAAGAAGGTCGTGTGGGCGTTGCGGGCGTGGGGCGACCCGGGAAATCTCGGGCCTTCGACCACGATTCAGCTACTCGACGAGCCGGCTGTTCCCGAGGCCGTGCACTTCGGAGATTTGAGATAGCATGACCAACGAAAACGCCGTGAATCAATACGTCACTCCGTCCTACCGGGCGGGGTGGAAGCTATAGGTGGCGAAGAGGGAATCATGCACAAGAAAACCAACCTAAGCCCAGTGGGATTGTTCGCCGCACTGGCTCTCTTTCCATTCCAACCGGTCAAGGCGGCGACGCCAATCAGGATCGACGCCAAGAACCTGATGGTCACGGTCGACCCGACGGCCTGCCGCTGGTCGGCGGAGATCAAAGGGACGCCGATGCTGCTGAACAACGTCTATTTTCTTCCTGGCGACGATCCGGCGGGCTGGGCCGTGACATCTTCGGTCGACAACAACGACTCCAACAATCTCGGATCGTTCACCACGGTGACGCTACGCGGCAAGAAACCGGGGCAACTCGACTTCGAGTATCGCCTCTCGGTCGGCAAGACCGGGAACGACATCCTGGTCAGCCTTGGCCGCACGAACAGGACGGGCAAAGCAGTCGCCGTCGGCGAGATGACTTATTTTGCCTCCGCCGATGCGCGGCTGGGCGGGACCGAGGACAAGTGGATTTCCCTGGGAACTCACTCCCGCAACCGCGACCTATACGATCTCTTATCCGTGATCAATCTGATTGCCACCAAGACCTATGAAGTGAATCACGTAATCCGGGACAGCGACACGGGCAACAGCCTGTTGATGGGACATGTGACGGCCTTTAAGGGCGCCGCCCGGTTCGATGTGAGGTCCGGTTGGGGCGGCAAAGCCGCCGACCGCATGTACGTTCGGGGATATTGCGCCTACAAGATCGTGATGCCCCCCGGCAAGAGCTTCTCCGGAGAGAAGCTGCTTATCGACTTCAATCAAGACGCGCTTCGCGCCATGGAGCATCAGGCGGACCTGATCGCCATCGCCCACGATATCCGGCTGAAGCAGCGGCGGCCGATCAATCTGGACGACCGGGAGTGGGTATCGAACGACTACAGCCGCTTCCACGGATGGATGTCGGGTGGCAACAACGCCAGCGCCGCGAAGTTTTTCAAGGATAATGGCCTGGTCGATTTCTACTGGGGCATGGGCGGTCCCGGTCCGCAGGGGAGTTTTGGGTTATACAGCATGGGGGGCGGAACTCAGGGACGTCCCGCCCGCGTGAACTATCCGGCCGAATGTTATCTGCCGGTACACACCGTCAAGTACGGCGGCGAACGGGTTATCGACTTCTCCAATCCTCTGACCGTCAAGCTGGAGAGCGACCGGATTCTTCAGTGGATCTCCGGTCAAGAGAAGAGCACGGGCCGGGCGGAGATGGACTTCGCGGACTGGTGGGACTCCTGGCCCGGACAGTACGACCCCTTCATGAGCGGGCTTGAAACCTATCGCGCGGATGGAATGCTTTGGCGCGAAGCGATCGACCAGAAGGCTCCGCGAATGGTCATCCGGTCTAATATGCAGCCGGTCGATCACTCCTACGGGATTGTGGACATCTGCCGGATCTCCGAGGACGCCGATCAGGGGTATGAGGAGCCTGGATCGTCCCTGGCGGGAAAGGAGTTCACGGGACTGTTAACGGAATCCGTGCTGGGCTCGGCGAACCGGTTCTTTTACAACGGCCGCGTCTTCTGGAACGATGCCGACGGCTTCCATATCTTCAAGTACGCCGCGCCGGACAAACAGGATTTTTCGTATGCCCAGGGCAAGGTGGATGCCAACTTTCACGCCATTGCGGGGAATACGCTTTTCCTGTCGGAAGCCTTGAATGTGCCCTATCCAGCCGACCGGATTGAGTTGCTGAAACGGATCAGCCCGCCCACCATGGATGTCTCTTATCCCGTGGACTTATTCGTCCGCCGGCCGGCGCGCGTCTGGAATATGCCCGTGGAACGGCCGTTTGGCAAATGGAACGTTCTGGCGGTATTCAATTACACCGGCGCGGGCAGCCGGCCCTTCACCACCTCGCTCGACGCGGCGAAGGACCTGCGCCTGGACCCGAACAAGGAGTACATCGTCTACGAATTCTGGAGCAAGAAACTGATCGGGACTTTCAAGGGTAGCTTCGCGACGCGTCCGCTGAACGCGTACGACTGCGACATCTACAGCATCGTCGAGAAACAGGACCACCCGACGCTCATCTCGACCAGCCGGCATGTCCGGCAGATGGCGTTCGACATCAAGGATCTCGCCTGGGACGGTGGGCAGCGCATGCTGCGAGGCGTTTCGCGGGCGGTGGCAAGCGATCCTTATCAATTGCGTATTTACGTTCCGGACGGCTTCGCCGCGAAGCGCGTGGAACTGTCCGGCGGCTTGACGGCGAAGACGGCGGCGGACGGTCCTCTGTTGACGGTCGACTACACGGCGTCCACCGGCAACGATGTGGAGTGGAAGGTCTTTTTCTGAAGGAGGGACCAACATGAGAAACGTCACAGTCCGGTCATGCGCTTTGTGCGTCGCCATGGCTTTCGCTATTGCCCAGACGCCCACTCAAAGCCAGTACCAGTATCCATTTCAGGACCCCAAGCTGCCGATGGAGGAGAGAGTCACTAACATCATCTCCCTGTTGACCCCGGCGGAAAAGGTCGACGTGCTGGGCGCCAATTACTACCTGGGGGGCGGCCGTGGCGGCCCCGGTCCCACTCTGACCCGCCTCGGGATTAAGGGTTACAACCAGGGCGAAGGCTTGCATGGACTGTCGCGCGGCAAACCCCCCAATGGCACCGCGACGACCACCTTCCCGCAGTCCATCGGCCTCGGGGAAACCTGGGACGCCGATCTTCTCCAGAAGGCGGCGGCCGAGGAAGGCTACGAGGCGCGCTGGTTCAACCAAACCGCGAAATACAGCCGCGGCGGTTCCCAGTCCCTGATTGTCCGCGCGCCGAATGCGGATCTTGGCCGGGACATCCGCTGGGGCAGAAATGAAGAGTGCTACGGCGAGGACGCCTACCTCAACGGCACGCTCACCGCCGCCTTCGTCCGCGGGCTCCAGGGCGACGATCGCAAGTACTGGCAGACCGCCGCCCTGTTAAAGCACTTTCTGGCCAATAGCAATGAGAAAGGCCGGATGGGGTCGTCCTCCAACTTTGACGAGCGGCTCTTGCGCGAATATTACTCCGTCCCATTCCGCATGGGCGTCGAAGCGGGAGCGCGTTCTTACATGGCCGCATACAACGGCATGAACGGCATCCCCATGACCGCCCAGCCGATCCTGAGGGACATCACCATCAAGGAATGGGGAGTGAACCAGATTATCACCACGGACGCCGGCTCTCTGGATGCCATGGTGAGGGCTCACAAGTACTTTCCGGACTTGCCGTCGGCCGCGGCGGGGGCCATCAAAGTGGGCATCAACCAGTTTCTTGACGGCATCTACAAGGACGCGGTCAACCAGGCGCTTCAGAAGAACCTCATCACCATGCCGGAGATTGAGGAAGTCATCAGAGGCAGCTTTCGGGCGATGATTCAACTCGGAATGCTGGATCCTCCCGAAATGGTGCCCTACACGAAAATCAAAGACGGCGTCGAGCCCCCGGCCAGAGAAGAGAACAAGCTGCTCGCCCGTCAGGTGACGCAAGAGGCGATCGTGCTCCTGAAGAATCAGAACAACCTGCTACCCCTGGACAAGTCCAAGCTGAAGTCCATCGCGGTGGTCGGCCAGCGGTCGGGCGACGTTGCCTGGGACTGGTATAGCGGCGCGTACCCCTACGCGATCACCCCGCTCGATGGGATCAAGAGCAAGGTCGGCTCCGGCGTCAAGGTGAACTTCGCCCTTAACAACGACAACAATGCGGCGGTCGACGCGGCCAAAGCCTCGATGTCGCCATCGTGGTCGTCGGCAACCACCCCACATGCGAAACCATGTCGTACGGCGGCAAGTGCGACCCGAGCGAGGGCAAGGAAAGCATCGACCGCGTGACCATCGACTTGCAACCGGCGCAGGAACAGTTGATCAAGGATGTGTTCAAGGCCAATCCGCGGACCATCGTGGTGCTCAAGGCCAGCTTTCCGTTCGCCATCAATTGGGCACAGGACAACGTCCCCGCCATCGTTCACATGGCCCACAACAGCCAGGAGGAAGGCAACGCCCTGGCCGACGTCATCTTCGGCGACTACAACCCCGCCGGGCGTTTGGTGCAGACGTGGGTGAAGTCCGTCGACGATTTGCCACCCATGATGGACTACAATATCCGCAATGGCCGCACCTACATGTACTTCAAGGGTCAGCCGCTGTATCCATTCGGCTTCGGATTGAGTTACACGACGTTCGCGTACTCAAACCTTCGCCCCAGCTCTTCGCATATGGCCAAAGACGGCCAGATGAACGTGACCGTCAGCGTTCGCAATACCGGCAAACGGGACGGCCAGGAGGTGGTTCAGTTCTACCTGACGCACAGGGGATCCAAGGTCGAGCGGCCCATCAAGGAACTCAAGGGCTTCCAACGCGTCTCCCTGAAGGCGGGCGAGACGAAGGTCGTATTGTTCCCGCTCAAGGCGAAAGACCTGGCCTACTGGGATGAGCAGAAGAAACAGTGGGTGGTGGAGGACGAGAAAGTCAACCTGATGTTGGGCGGCTCTTCCACCGACGTCAAGCTGCAGCAGACTATCAACGTGGGGTCGTAGCTAAGAAGGAGAAGGCGCCACATGAAACCCAGTGAGATGAGAGACTTGAGCCGGCGAGCGATGCTCTGCCGGTCCGCAGTCGCTACGGGTTACTGAGGAAGTCGAGAGGACTGGTCTGACATGAATATCGAGCGCTTTGTAGAGCATCTCGTCCCGGCCACTGTCGTGGCCTTTCTCGCAGTCTGTGGCGCCGCCGCGCAGCAAGCGCCGGTGAAGGAGCGGCCCATCCCGCAAATCGTGAAGAAGGACGGGCGCTACGCCCTGATGGTGGATGGCGCGCCGTTCCTGATGCTGGGCGCGCAGGCCCATAACTCGAGCGGTTGGCCGGAAATGCTTCCGAAGGTATGGCCCGCTATCGAATATCTCCACGCCAATACTCTGGAAATACCGGTTTATTGGGAACAAATCGAGGCCCACCAGGGACAGTTCGACTTTTCGGTGGTCGACACCATCATTACTCAGGCGCGCGAACATCACGTCCGTCTGGACCTGCTCTGGTTCGGCACCTGGAAGAACGGCAGCCAGCACTACATGCCGGAGTGGATGAAGGCGGACCCGGCCAAATACTTCCACTTGATCGACAAGAACGGGCGCCCCGCGGACTCACCGTCGCCGTTCTGCACCGCATCGCAGGAGTTGGATATCCGTGCGTTTACCGCCTTTATGCGCCACCTGAAGGCGTTCGACACGCAGCGCACCGTAATCATCGTGCAGGTGGAAAACGAGTCCGGCACGTGGGGATCGACGCGCGACTATTCACCGGTCGCGCAAAAACTCTTCGAAGCGCCCGTTCCAGCCGAAGTTCTCAAGGCCATGGGCAAGCCGGCCGGCGCTCCAGTGAACTGGACGGATGCCTTCGGCGTGGAAGCCGAAGTGAACTTCCACGCCTGGGCCGTAGCCGCCTACGTAGGGAAGGTCGCGGCGGCGGGCAAGGCGGTCTATCCACTGCCGCTCTACGCCAACGCAGCGTTACGCGATCCCATGAGGCCCGGCGCTCCCGGCAGCTACGAAGCCGGCGGGCCCACCGATAATGTGATTCCCATCTGGAAAATCGCGGCCCCGGCCATCGACATTGTATCGCCTGACATTTACATGAACGACCCGGTCGCGTACCTGAAGGTGCTGGAACTCTACCACCGGGACGACAATCCCTTATTTGTCCCAGAGACCAGCGGCAGCGCTTCCGTCTCCAGGTTCTTCTTCTCCGCTCTCGGATTGGAGGCAATCGGCTTCTCGCCGTTCGGACTAGACTACAGCGGCGTGCCGTCGGTCCCACCTGCGCCTAGTCCGGCTGGTGGGCCGGGCCCTGCTGCCGCGGCCGCCGCTCCGCCGTCATCACCTCAGGACCAGTTCGCTCCCACGGCGCAGAATTACAGGCTCATCGGCCCGATGATGCGAGATGTCGCACGCCTCAACTTCGAAGGCAAGCTCCAGGCCATTGCGGAAGACGCCGCCACGCCGAACCAGACGCTCCACTTCGGCGCGTGGAACGCTACCATCTCTTACGGCGGTGGCCGGGGCGGCCGCGGCGCAACCCCCACGCCGAATCCCAATCCCACAGGGCAGGCCCTGGTGGCGCAACTTGGGGACAACAGGTTCCTGGTGGCTGGCTACTCTTGCCGGGTGGATTTCCGGCCGGTCACCGCCGACAAGCATCGCCAGTTCATGCGCGCGGAAGAGGGAACCTACGAAAACGGGGTCTTCAAGTTCGTTCGCATCCTGAACGGCGACGAAACAGACAACGGGCTCAACCTCCGCGCAGAGCCGATCGCATTGCGCGTCTCCCTTGGGGTTTATTGAACCGGCGCGGAAAATAGGAGTAACGCCATGAAATCGATAACCATCGCATGGATCGCGCTGGCGTGTTGCGCCGCGGCCATTACGGCTCCCTGCTACGGACAGGCCGCATCGGGCATTCCCCACTTGCAGAAGCAGGGGACGGCGACGGAGTTGATTGTGGACGGCAGGCCTTTTCTGGCTCTGACGGGAGAGTTGGGGAACAACACGGCAACCAGTTTAGAGAATATGGAGCCCATCTGGCCGCGGCTGGTGGCGGGCAATATGAACTGCGTGCTGGCCGCCATCTCATGGGCCGAGATGGAACCGGCGGAAGGCAAGTACGAGTTTGTGCTGACGGACGGCTTGATCCAGGAGGCCCGGCGCAACAATTTGAAGATTGTGTTCCTGTGGTTTGGGAGTTGGAAAAACGGCCTTTCCAGCTACGCGCCGACTTGGGTGAAGAGGGACTACAAGAAGTACCCGCGAATCCGGATCAAAGGGGGCAGGAGCATCGAACTGCTCAGCACGTTTGGCGATGCCAGCCGAGACGCCGATGCGCGGGCCTTCCGCGCCCTCATGCGCCACATCAAGGAAGTGGACGGGCAGCGGCACACTGTCTTGATGATCCAGGTGGAAAACGAGGTGGGCGTGCTGCGCGACTCTCGCGACCGCTCCGATGCGGCCAACAAGGCATTCGCCGGACCTGTCCCGAAAGAACTGATGGACTACCTCCAGCAGCACAAAGATACATTAGCGCCGGAACTTAAGGAGGTCTGGACGGCCAATGGCTCCAAGACCTCCGGGACGTGGGAGGAAGTTTTCGGGCCAGGCAAACCCGATAGCGTGGACATGCCCATCCAAACCAACAGCCCTCCGCTGAGCCAGGAAGAGTACCAGACCGGCTGGCGCAAGCTGCACTGGCCGGCGGATGAGTTCTTCATGGCTTGGAACTATGCGAAGTACGTGAACAAGGTGGTAGAGCAAGGCAAGGCGGAGTACGCTGTCCCGATGTACGTGAATGCCTGGTTGCAGCAGCCGAATATGGCGTGGCCGGGGACGTACCCGAGCGGCGGGCCGTTGCCGCAGGTGCATGACATCTGGCGCGCCGGCGCGCCGGCCGTGGACATCCTTGCGCCGGACCTCTATTTGCAGTACTTCGACGAGGTCGCCCAGAGGTTCACGCGAAACGGGAACCCGTTCTTCGTGCCAGAAACTAGCGCCAACGCGGCCAACGCCTTCTTGGCTGTGGGCAAGTACAACGCCATTGGGTTTTCGCCATTCGGCATCGAACGGAGCGTTGCGCCGGATAATGAACTGGCCGCCGCGTACCACGTGCTCTCGGAGATGGCGCCTGCGATTCTGGCGCAGCAGGGCAAGGACACGATCACGACCGTGCTCATGAATCAGGGCGATGCGCCTGCGAAGGTCAAGCTTGGCGACTACACGCTCAGTCTCAGTTATGTTGGCAGGGGCCGCGTCCCGATCGCGCCGGAGCCGGCCGCTCCAGCCGAGCGCGGGCAGGCGGCGCAAGCGGGACCGCCACAAGCTCAGGCGGGTGGACGCGGCGGCCAGGGCGCGCAGCCAGGGCCGGCGCAAGCCAACGCGATTCTGGTCGCTTCGGGGCCGGACGAGTACTTCATGTGCGCCGGTTCGGGCGGGATACGGATTGCGTTTACGCCCAACTCGCCGGGACCCGCGACAGTAGGGCTCGGCGATGTGCAGGAGGGGCGGTTCGTGGACGGCAAGTGGGTCGTGGTCCGCCAGTTGGGAGGCGACGACACGGGACAGGGGGAGATTCTCAGCCTGCGGGCGAATACCGTGATGCGAGTGACGGTCTATCGGTACGATTAGTCACTGTTGCGCTTCTCCCCTGGTTTTCCGGGACGCCGCAGGTAGTGGCGCGCTGAATGCCTGCGCTATTGCCCATACGGCCGTGGCGCGTTCGCCGCGGGCTCGGCGGGAATATCGAACGTGCTCACCGGGTCGGGATGTGCGGGATCGAACGGCAGCATGTCGAAGAGGTACTTCGTGATCGGCAGTTTGTCCTGCCGGATGCCTTCCTCGATGCACTTGGCCAGCTCGTAGCTGCCGTAGTTGTCGTGGTGGGTCTTGTCGTTCCCGGCGAAAGCCAGGTGCGCATCCGCCGGTCCGAGAGCCTCGTAGAATGGCTTACTCATGGCGTTGAGATCGATAAGCGCCACGTTATCTTCCTTGGCCACCTGTCGGACGGCCTCCGGGTAGTCGCGCAGGCTGTTCGTGATCTTGCCCGCGTCGTCGAAAGTTTGGCGGTTCATGGGCGTGACCACCACTGGTGTCGCGCCGTGCTGGCGCGTGTCGGCCACAAACCTCTTGAGATCGGTCTTATAGCTGGTGAACGCTCCGATTCCCTCGCCCGTCTCCTTCTGGTCGTTGTGCCCCATCTGAATCAGAACGTAGTCGCCGGGCTTAATGACGCTGAGGAGTTTCGCCCAGCGGTTCTCTCCCAGGAACCCACGGAGAGACTCGCCCGATTCGCCGTGATTGGCGATGGCAACCTCGGGCTTGAAAAACACGGTCAGCATCTGCCCCCAATTGTTGAAGGGTTCTCGCGGCTGGTCGGTGGAAGTCGAGTCGCCGGCGATGTAGATGGTCGGGACGTTATCGGCCTTCTCCACCTCGACCGTGCGCACCGCGGGATGCGCGTCGGTAAACTCCAGCGTGAGGCGATTGTCCCAGGCCCAGGCTTCGGTGGTCTTTTCGCGATCCTTCAAGCGAACTTCGCCGCCGCCGGCAATCTTCGGTGTGCGCACGTTGACCAGAAACGAGCGCGTCTCAATCTTGCCCGCGGGAACGCGCACGCGCTCCAGCATCAGGCGGCGCAACTCGGCTTTGACGGTGGTCACCGAATCGGCGGCCGGATCGCCTAGCGTTACCGTGACTCTGTAGTTGCCCTCTTCCGGCACGCGAATGGAAAAGTAGAATGGCGGCTGCTTGGCAGCGTCTTCGAAGCCGTATCCCGTCTCGTCAGAGTACATCGCGCCCGGAAGCGCCTTCTGAAAACCCGGCGCCGACTTGTCGGAAACGAAATCGAATTTGAGGCCTTGCGCGCCGAGCGCGGTTGTTGCCAGAATCAGAAGCGCGTATTTCATTCCGCCATCATATCCGAGTGCCGTATTCCTGGCAGCCCCACCAATCTCCGCGGGTAGGTATACACTTGTCGCTCGGATCATTCAGTTCCCGCCGGACAAGAAGGTCCCGCTGGGTGCTACCACCGTGCCTCCACCCTCCTTGGAGACCTTGTCGATCAACGCCTGGATCGCTTGCGTGTGAGGCGTCTTGCCACCGCCACGGCGCCAATGCTGGTAATCTCGAACGTTCGCCCTCGCTCGCCTGGGCGGCCGTCCCCAGGGCGAGCAGCGCGGCCACCAGAATCAGCCAGCGAACTGGGGGGAAACTGGGGGGATTCTGGCGGGTAAATTCGGCGGTAGATGGATCGGATACCGGGCTGGTCCAGTACGTCGAACCCCAGGCGAGCTAGGCCATAAGGACCGGAGGCGTTATCAATCAGGCGGTTGCCACTGATAGGCTGTTAACCAAGGCCGAGCCGTTTCGCTGATTTCGCAGATTCGCCGGACGTTGTTGATAAAAAATGACTTTGGTGGCTTGGGCCAGAAAATCCCCAGGTCGGAGAATCCCCGGCCCGGCGCATCCGGAAGCGGCTGGGGCCTTTGCAACGCCGGGGCCTACTGCGCCCGTTCCAAAACCAGCGCTGTGCTATCGAAATCGCCTCCGAGCCGCAGGTTCACTCCGCGGCTCATCAGGTAGGCCCCGCTGGCGGTCTGCAACTGCTCGACGAGTTTGTTGTCGATGGGCCGAATCCGGTAGGTCGCCTTTTCGTCCAGCCCCGAGAGCCGCACAGTGGGCGGCGGATAGCCGTAATGTTGCGCGCTGCTGAAAGCGAACACGACCGCCTGCCGCCCATCTTCGGCAACGTACTCACTGGCCGAAAAGCCGCCCGATTGAGGCGAGAACAGACGATACAGCAGTCCCTCCTGAACCGTCTTCCGAATCGACTTATACAACTCCACCATGCGCGCCGCCAGAGTCATATCGGCCGACGACCACTTATTGAGATTGCCCCCGATGCCGAGCGAGCCGGTCATAGCCGCAAGAAACCTATACTGCAGCGGCGTCGTGCGTCCATTGTAGTTGGGCACGTCCGTCACCCAGTCCATCATGATTTTAGGAGTGTGGGCATAACTGAAACCTTCCTGGATGCGAAGGCGGTCGAAAGCGTCGGTGTTGTCCGACGTCCATACCTCTTCGACGCGACTCAATATTCCTTCGTCCACGCGTCCGCCTCCGCCGGAGCATGACTCAATCTCGAGCTTGGGATGCTTGGCGCGCAGGCGGTCGACGATCTCATAGACGTTGCGCGTGTAGGCGACCCAGAGTTTCTTCTCTTCAGCCGGCGCCTCTTCCGGCCAGCCCGGTTCCGAGAAGTTGCGGTTCATGTCCCATTTGATGAAAGCGATGCCATCGTTTTCAGATAGCAGGCGATCAAGCGCGCCGAAGATGTATTCCTTCACGTCGTTGCGCGCCATGTTCAACACTAGCTGGTTGCGCGCTTCGGTTCGCGGGCGGTCGGGAAAATGCATCGCCCAGTCGGGGTGCTGGCGGTACAGGTCGCTGTTCGGGTTGACCATCTCGGGCTCGACCCAGATGCCGAAATCCATCCCCAGCTTGTTGACGTACTCGATCAACGGCCGCAGCCCGTTGGGGAACTTCGTGCGGTTCACGGTCCAGTCGCCCAGGCCGGCGCGGTCGTTATTGCGTGCGCCGAACCAGCCATCGTCCATCACGAAGCGCTCCACGCCGAGCTTGGCCGCCTTGTCGGCGAGGGCCTTCTGCCCCGGCTCGTCGACAGCGAACTCGGTCGCCTCCCAGGAGTTGTAGATCACCGGCCGCTGCCGCGATGTCGCGCCGCCCGGCAGAATCGCGGTGCGTTCGAAGCGGTGCATCAGACGCGACGCTTCGCCGAAGCCGCCCTCGGTGTACCCGCCGTAAAACGGCGGCGTTTCCAGCGATTCGCCGGCGGCAAGTGGATAACTGAAATCGAAAGGATTGAAGCCGCCCGTCACCCGTACCTGCTGGTGCGCCGTCTGCTCGATGGAGAACTTCCAGTTACCGCTCCAGCCGAGCGCTCCGAACCACACGCTGCCCTGGCTCTCATCCGCGCGCCCGCCTTCATCGATGGCGAACCACGGGTTCGCCTGGTGGCCGGTGTTGCCGCGCCGGCTCTCGATGACCTTTATCCCCGGGTGGATCGGCTCCTGGTTGATCTGCCACTCACCGGCCCACCTCCCAACGAGATACGTCAGGCGGTACCCTTCGCCCGGCGGCAGATTCCACGCGCCGGATTGGGCACTCTCTAGGGTCACCGCGCCGCCGGTGCGGTTTGTAATTACGGCGTGCTTACGGATCATGCCCGCGTCCGGAAATACCTTGTAGACGAGCGTCACGCCGAGGTCGTACGACACGTCCTTCAGGTCGATCAGGAGTGTGTCCCCGTCGATCTTGTGCGAGACATACTTCAATACGAGGTCGCGGACGCCGCTCGGCAGGGTTACCTTCAAACAGGGTTCCGTGTAGCGTCCCCCGCCCCAGCCTGGAAACTCCTCGGGGGTTGTGTTGGCGCTGTTATCGAATGACGCCCACTCGGGATTCGAGCGCGCCGCGGCCAAATCGTCGTCGCGCCACAGGCGCTTCCCCCAATAGATGTGCTGGAGTTCGTTGCGTTCGTTCACGCCGAAGACGTACGAGACCTGTCCCGCTTCGAGATGCCACAGCTTCTTGGCGGCGACGTAGCGGATCTCGCCGGACAACACTGGTGCGAGCATGCTCAGCAGCACAGGTAGCGCCACGCGAATCTTCATGGGGCCATGGTATCGACACGGCTCACGCAAGGCAATCCCGCGGGACCCTGCGTTTCAGTTCATCGCCGGTGAACAGCAGCTTCCCCGAAGATCCCACCCCAGTCCCCACAGCTCTTGTTCGAGGTCAGGATGATGCTGCCCGCTCGTAGCGGGCGCTCACTAACTGAAGAAGATAGTCGCTCCCGGATCACCCAGAGGCAGATATCCCATCTCATCGATAAATGTTGAGCTCAACATTTATTGACGAAGTGGGCTACGTGCCGCTGGCCGACATCGGCGCGGAGTTCTTGTTCCAGGTGATTTCGGGTAATCTCCAACTCATGGTCGAGCGTGCGGACGGAGTGCTCGTCAAGGGTCATCGTACACGCAACCCTCGATGTGAAGTTCCAACGGAACGATCCCGCGCGGATCGTTCATGATCATGGGAAAGTTGCTGGCCGTCAGCTTCCGGCTCACTACCCAGCTTGTTTGGACGGTCGCAATGAGGGCTATTGGCGGACAGGCCCTCTAATCCGCAGAGATCTATAGGCGTTCGGAGTGGTACTTCACGAAACGCTCACCGGAAAGCAATTGTTCGCCGGCCCGACCGCTCACCGGTGCTCGGCGATAGCAGGCCAGGCGAAAACGTCGCTGAGTTCCGCCGCCTCCGGGAGCACCCGCGCCACCGGTAGATCCGCCGCTCCAGCCAGCGGCGCACACAAGAGGGAAAGGACAAGACCGTACGCAGCACGCGTCTTCATTTTTCTCCGATTGAGATCCGGTCAGGCGACGAGTATGTGATCGATAGCACCGCGTCATCCGTGCCGATGTTGCGGGCGTTGTGCGGCGTATTTTCCGGGATGGTCACGGTGTCGCCCGCCCGCATCTCATATACCTTGTCGCCGACCCGGTTCAAGATGTGCCCCTGGAGGACGTGCAGAATCTCCACGCAATTGGGGTGGCTGTGGAGCGGGTTTTCCTTGCCAGCGCTGATGGTGGCTATGCCCACTGTCATTGAGGTAGAGTTCCCAAGCGCCCGCGAGGCGAACCATTCGAGCTTGCCCCAAGGCTGCGGCTCCACCAGGGCTTCCGCCTTCGTCAGCACCACACGCTCAGGTGCGGCCGAGCCGCCGCGGCCCGCGCGGCCCACGCCATGGGGCATGGTGGGAGCGTTCGTGGTCGCCCCACCTGCCGGTACGTTGCGCTTCGCTGTCCAGAGGATCGCGTTCAAAAGAGCGGTGCGTATCTGGGGCTGATCAAGAGTCAACAGATAGTGGGCGCCGGTGAATCCGAAGGAACGGCCGCCATTCGGCCGCTCGGCGGCCCACCCAATCACATGTTCCGCCGCAGGGTCCTCGAACACGGGCTGGTTGTTTCGGGTTTGGATATGTACCTTCGCGATAAGGATCGGCGTGACTTTGGTGGTCGTCGAGAAGGTCACGGTCGAGTAGAATTCGTCCAGATACTCAAAGGCTTTCAGTCCGTTGGCGACAGGATTGCCCGCTCCTGAAATCCGTACCGGAGCGATCTCGGTCGAGCGGTCAGCCATACCGAAGCGGACGCCGCCGAGCCAATCAGCCATTGGGACGGCGCTCTTCTGATCGGGTACTGTCGATGCCTGGTGCAGGGCGATGAGCCCCGCGCCTTTCGCCATCAACCACTCCATTGCCGCGCGGCGCGGGGCGTCGTCCAGCACGTGGCTCATCGCCCCGTAGTTCATCCCGAAATACAGGAGCACCACATCGGCGTCGGCGATCTGGGACAGGTCGGACGGAAAGCCCGTCGGAAACGACTTGACGACTGGATTGATGGCCTGGAGTTGGGGTGACCCCTTGATCAACCGCTCTATCGCGAGGATCCCGTCAGGATAGTCGTGCTCGGTCCTTGGATAACCCTGCTTGTCTCCCCCGATCAGAACAATAGTAGGCCCGGATGGGGCCGCGGCGGCGCTAAACCCGGATGTTACCGCGGCGGCGCTAAAGAACGCGACCGCCGCCAAAATGCAAATCGCCGACATCGCGGCGGGCAAGTGGATAGCTTTTAAAAGGAGCATAACTTAGTTTCCGTCGGCAAGTGCTCCATCGGGGTGGCTCCGTAGAAGCCGTCGATGGAGGGGCAGCCTTCGAAAATGTGGGCCGCATCCGCGGGCGTTGAGATCGGCCCGCCGTGGCAAAGCACGATGACCTCCGGATTTTTCAGCCGCGCGGCATCGGCGATCTAATTCACGCAGTCCCGCGCGCTGACGCCACCATGTTTTCATAGACTTACAGCCAGCATGTGCGCACAAGTGCGCACGCAGCCGATCAAAGAAACCGTGACCCTCCGCCCTTTCCTCCCGGCCCCTTCTTGGCTCGGCCACGGCCGACTATTCCTTCACGCTTTTCGATCCGTTCGATCCGAAGCGCCGTCTGCTCGAGAATCGGACCCGAAAGAGCGGAGTATTTTCCCTCCGCCTGTAGCGATTGTTTCCGCAGTTTGCGATAGGTCCGCCACCACATTCCGCCCGGCTTCCCAGGAAACTGCTCATAAAGGGAGGCGCTGCCGCCGAGAAGCACGCGGATTCTCTGGGCCTTCGATATGGCCCGTGCTCTCGCGTCCTCGTTCCGGCTATCATACGCAAGGTGGTAGCAGTGCCGACAGCCGAAGTATTGCCCTACGATTGGTAGGTAAAGCTTTTGCGCGCGACGGCCGCAGGGCTTTCCGTCCACGACGAGAGGACAAGTGAACCACCATCGGAGGCCTCCCCAGTGCAGCGCTGTAGTCTGCGGACGGACCGCGTAGTTCAGCCGCTCACCGGTTTTCACGTCAGTGTAAATCAGTCGAACCGTCGGGCTGAAATCGGTGGTGTCCGCCTGGTATTGGATGGAGGATACGACCTCGCCGGTGGTAGGATTGCTCCAATGCTGCGTGCCGGCACGGCTGCTGCCTTGGCGGAGTATGCCTTCGCGCATCCAGCGGATTGCGTCAAGGACGAGGCAGCTTTCCACGGTGTCATGCGACCGGTAGGACTTCCGCCGCCCTGAACCGAAGCCTCCCATGCGCCGATTTTATCGAAAACCTCGAGCAAGCTGGGCAAAAACCGGCCAAAACGAGTGAAAACCGGCCAAGACCGGCCAAAACGCGCGGAACCGCGCAGTTCGACCACCTTCAATCGTGGTATGGTGCCAACAACAACGAGGATCGACTAACTTTGCCATCCCGGCGGGCCTTGCGCCGAACCCGGGC
>OBLW0100001962.1_pt1 | contig 16920 bp, 18 predicted proteins | sample 1520161 | NCBI WGS metagenome assembly OBLW01 (sample SAMEA3539309, study PRJEB22396) | soil metagenome | biome: tundra; feature: field; material: soil | place: USA | collected 2010-05 | depth 0.15 m | reverse complement strand
GCCATGTCGATGTGATCGTGGCTGACGGCTTCGTCGGCAATGTCGCGCTGAAGACCTCGGAAGGCGTAGCGCGCTTGGTGCGGACGGTATTGAAAGAGACGCTGAAGACGACGATTACGCGCCAGGTGGGCGCATATCTGTCGCGCAATGCCTTTTCGGATTTCAAAAAGCGCTTGGATCATACCGAGTATGGCGGCGCTCCGCTGCTCGGCGTGAAGGGCGTGTGCATCATTACCCATGGATCGTCGAACACCAACGCGATCAAGAATGCAGTCCGCGTGGCGGCCGAGTTCGCCGAGGGCAAAGTGAACGAAACGATCGAGCGCGAGTTGGCCGCGCTGAGCGTGGCAGTAACCTAAAAGTTCAGAGGTAAGAGGTCAGATTGCAGAGGTCAAATCCGAAGTCAGAAGTTACAAGTCAGATTGCAGAGGCGGCGAGTTCGATAGGTTTCACCTCTGCAATCTGACCTCTAACCTCTGACCTGATTCACTATGACAAACAGTTCTTCTTCGATCTCTTTCCTCTTTCCCGGTCAGGGTTCGCAAGCCGTTGGAATGGGAAAAGAACTTTCCGACAACCACGAAGTCGCGCGTCGAACCTTTGAAGAGGCCGATGACGCCCTCGGCTACAAACTGTCGCAGGTTTGTTTCGAAGGTCCGGAAGACAAATTAAAGTTGACCGAAATCACCCAGCCCGCAATCCTGACGGCTTCGATCGCAGCCTGGCGCGTGTTGCAGGAAAAAGGTCTGACCCCTGATTTTGTGGCCGGACACAGTCTGGGCGAATACTCCGCGCATGTCGCCGCCGGCACGCTGACTTTTGCCGACGCCGTGCGTACGGTCCGCAACCGCGGAAAATATATGCAGGAAGCGGTGCCAGTAGGCGTGGGCGCGATGGCGGCAATTCTGGGAATGCCCGCAGCCGAAGTCGCTGAAGTTGCCGCCGATGCGGCTCAGGGGGAAGTTTGCCAGGCCGCCAACATCAATTCGCCCGAGCAAATCGTGATCTCGGGCAACACCGGCGCCGTAGAACGCGCCATCAAACTAGCCGGGCAGCGCGGAGCGAAGAAAGCTGTCAGCTTGCCGGTGAGCGCACCATTCCATTGTTCGCTGATGCAACCGGCGCAGGATCGCCTGGCGGAAGACTTGCGCAGCCTACCTTTCAAAGACCCGTCCCGAACCGTGGTCTGCAACGCGGATGCGGCGGTAGTCGCTTCCGCCGAGGCCTCGCGCGAAGCGCTGATTCGACAGGTGACAGGCACGGTAAAGTGGGAGCCGTCAATCCGCTTGCTGATCGATCAGGGAGTCAGCCTGTTTATCGAAGTCGGCCCGGGTAAAGTTCTTTGGGGACTGATGCGGCAAATCGATCGCTCGAAGACCTGCCTTACTGTGGGAGACGAAGCATCGCTACAAAAGACATTGACACAGATTGCAGCTTTAGCAGCCTAGGAAAGGAAGCCGTCAGCCCTCAGCCATCAGGTAGAGCAGATTTTCCTGATGGCTGACGGCTGATGGCTAACAAGTGAAGACACTCAGTACGGATAGACCGTCAGCGTTTTATCCGATTTTTGTACAAACATGCGGGCGTGCTCGCCGCGCTCGTTTACGATCACCTCGACGACTACGCCTCCTCCGCCAAAGCCCTTGGTATTGGCCGATCCGTAGATGCGGTGAGATTTGACCAGACCCCACTCCCCGCCCGGTCCCCAATCGCGATAAAAGTCCGCATAGGTGTATTGCGAATACTTCTGCAGATGCTGGCGAAAGTCCGGATCGTTGAAATAGATGCCATAGGCCGTTTCGTATTGCTGCTGCTGCAACGCGGTGAAGAACTTGTCGACCGCGTGTTCCTCGGGCCAGTTGCGATAGAGGAAGGCGAGCGCGGCCAGCACGAGCACACCGACGATAGCGGCGGCGATGAGGATTTTGCGCCGCCGTGCTTTTGCCGCGTCATAGATAGGAGCGTCGAGCAGAGTCATAAGTCTGCAATAAGAATAACGGATTCTTGCGTTCGAAGGGACCCATTGACCAAGACCGCCTTAGTTTCAGGAGAAGACCACCAGAACCGCCATTTCCTCTGAGCATGGTTACGTATGGACATACCTGATGCGCCGGACGGATCCTGGAGGCGCACCGCTCCTCAAGCACAGGTGTGAACTGCCGATATAAGTCAAGTCAGCAAAGAAACGGGCGGCATGCAAGCCGGGGGTTGGACCTCGGTTGGGCCCGATTTTCCAGCGGGGCGATCTTCGGGTGTGAAGTTCTTCAGGTGTGAAGTTCTCAGGCGGTGAAAATTATGGATAAGATTCGGGCGCTCATTGTGGACGACTCCTCGGTGATGCGCAAGATCGTGGAACGCTCGCTACGCCAGGCGGGCATCGAACTGGAAAAAGTTTTGGAAGCCTCGAATGGGGCTGAAGCTTTGACTGCATTGCACGGCAATGCGGTCGACCTCATCCTGTGCGATATCAATATGCCGGTCATGGATGGGCTGGAATTTGTTCGCGAGGCGACCAAGCTGGACAGCGCCAAGGGCGTCCCCATCGTGATGATTACCACTGAAGGCAGCGAGTCTTACGTGGTGCAGGCTCTGACCGCCGGGGCTCGCGGATACATTCGCAAGCCGTTCACTCCAGATCAAGTAAAAGAGCACGTGTTGCCCGTGCTGGGGAAGAAAGTATGAATACAGATACCTCTTTTGCCACTCGCTCTCAAGAGGAGAACTGGCTGCCGGTTCTTGAACTCGCCGCCGAAGAAGTATTCGAGATCATGGTGGGATGCCGGGTGAAGCCGGCTGCCCAACCGGAACTGAAGCCGGACAACGAATTCACAGCCATGATCGGTTTGGCGGGAGCGCTGTGCGGTGTTCTCACCATCGGTTGCAAGGCGGAGGTCGCCGGCCAGATTGCCAAAAAAATGTTGGGCGATACCGCCACATCCTCCGCGGAAGTGGGAGATGCGCTCGGAGAAATCTGCAACATGATCGCGGGGAATTTCAAGAACAAGCTCGCCGGCACCGATGAACGCTGCATGTTGAGTGTGCCCACCGTAATCAGCGGCCAGGAATACAGTTTGCATTCGATGGCCGACGGAAAGTCGGTGGAAACGGTGATGATGTTCGAGGGTGCTCCGGTATCGGTGCGTCTCGAACTACAAAGCTGATCGCGCCTCCATATTCCTCGCAGTGAAGGTTGTGGAAGCGAGCATTTCTCTGCCAGTGAAGCGACCATGAACCCAAACGGCGCCCTTATTCCGTGTACCGAAGAGAGCTTGCTGCCCATTCTCGAAATGGCGACGCAGGAAGTTTTCGAGATTATGTTGGGATGCAAGGTGCAATGCGCGAAGCCCTCCGAAAAGACCAGCGGAATCACCGCCATCGTCGGCCTCGCCGGGGCGCTTTGCGGAGTCGTTACCACCTGCTGCGAGATGCAGACCGCCGCCCAGATCGCCAAGGGCATGCTGGGGGATACGGCCGACAGCGATGCCGAGATTGTGGATGCGCTGGGAGAGATGTGCAACATGATTGCCGGAAATTTCAAGAATAAGCTTGCCGGCACCGATGAGCGCTGCATGTTAAGCGTGCCCAGTGTGATCCGCGGCTCCGCTTATCAATTCCATTCTCTGGTCGATGGAATTTCCATGGAGACGGTCGTAGGGTTCGCCGACGCACCGGTTGCGATTCGACTTCAACTCAAGAAATGAGAACGCAGCTCTCAGCTTTTAGCTCTTAGCTCTCAGCGTACGAGGCCGAGGCTGCCTGTCTTAAGATGTAGGACTCTACACCTGAGACGTGCATTTTTTGCCGGGCAGAATCTTCCCGGATCCCCAAAACTTGGAAATCTCTAATCGTCTTGAGCCGGACTTCCGCCGCCAAGCGGTTTAGAACGCATTCCTTCGTGAAAAATTCCCAACCTTCACCGTGGTGATCGGGTTGCATCATGTTTCGGCACAAGGAGCCAAACGTGGACAGCGGATTTTATGCGTCATGCGCCGAGCTACGGGCCCAGAGCCAAGCACTCGAAGTGGCGGCACACAATCTCGCCAACCTGAATACCACCGGCTTCCGGGGCCAGCAGACGACCTTCCGGTCAATCCTTGCGGCATCAAGCTCGGCTGGCCCCAATGGGCTTAGCTACGTTGCAAATTCGGTGCTCAACCGGGCGACTAATAATTTTGGAGTGCTCGAAGGTACGCATACGGATATGACTGCCGGCAACCTGGTGTCGACCGGCAATCCTCTCGACGTGGCCATCGAAGGCAGCGGATTTTTTGCCATACGGACTGCCGCGGGAACACAGTACACCCGCAATGGAAGCTTTCAAGTCTCCAGCAGCGGACGACTGGTGACGGCAACGGGCGATCTGGTCCTGAGCAACCCGGCGCTCAAGGATAAAGATCCTGGCATCAACGTCCCCGCGGGCCCCGTTTCGATTGCGTCCGATGGCACCGTCTCGGTGAATGGCGCGGTGGCGGGAACGATTGGCCTCGTGGATTTCGCGCCCGGTACCCAGCTTACGTCCGAAGGTGGAACTTTGATGTCCGCTCCCGAAGGCAGCGCGAAAGTGGCGCTCCAGTCGCAGATGAAACAAGGTGCGCTGGAATCTTCGAACGTGAACTCGATCGGCGCCGTGGTGACGCTGATTGGAGTGCAACGGCAGGCCGATATGCTGCAGCGGTGTATGTCGCTATTCGACACCGAATTCAGCCAGATCGCCAGCACCCAATTGGCAAAAGTTTAGCAATAAGAGGTTGGATGAGGAGAAATCATGTTTCGAGCTCTCTACACGGCGGCGACGGGGATGCAGGCGCAGCAAACCAATCTGGATACGATTGCCAACAACCTTTCCAACTCCAGTACGGCCGGTTTTCAAAGCCGTCGTATGCAGTTTCAGGATCTGATCTATCAGAATTCGGTAGTGCCGGGCGCGGCGGCTTCGCAACAGACGACCGTGGCCGTGGGGCTGCAAATCGGTTTGGGTACGCGCTCGGCCGCCTCGGAAATTCTGCAGATGCAGGGCGATCTCAGCCAGACGAGCAACCCACTCGATCTGGCCATCGAGGGCCAAGGATTGTTCCAGGTTCTGTTGCCGACCGGCGAGACGGCTTACACCCGCAGCGGCCAGTTTCACCAGGATTCGACGGGAAACGTGGTTACCGCAGCTGGCAATCCGCTGCAGCCGACGATTAACATCCCCACCGGCGCGACCTCGGTAACGATTGCATCGGACGGGACAGTGTCGGTCACGCTGGCGGGGCAAACCGCGGCGCAGCAGGTTGGCAGTGTACAACTCGCGCTGTTTCCAAATCCCGGAGGATTAAACAGCATCGGCCAGAACCTTTATCTCGCCACCACTGCTTCCGGCGATCCCGTGATTGGCACGCCCGGCGGCAGTTCCGGCCTGGGACAGATCGAACAGGGTTACCTCGAGCAATCGAACGTCAGCGTGGTCGATGAATTCATCACCATGATCGTCGCGCAACGTTCCTATGAAGCCAGTTCGCGCGTGGTGCAGGCGGCCGATGAAATGTTTCAGCTCGTCAACAATCTCGGCAAATAGTTGGAGAAACAGGTAGTGGCTCATTTTGAATCGGTTTTGAAAGGGCACGGCTTCAGCCGTGCCGAAAGTGGGCAAAATCAAAGCGGCTTCAAGCCGCTGAGGGAATGCGTACTTTAAACTGCGCCCCTACCGAGAAACAGCCTAAGAAAGCAGAGGACCGGAGTGCCCGCTCGCATGATTCTCGCCAGCTTCCTTTTCAGCTTTGCGATCCGAGCGGATCCGTTCTTTGCCGTTCAACTCTCCGCCCAAGATTCCGTCACCGCGTTCGACCACCCGTCCGCGGTGGCAACCCGGCAGGAAGTGTGGCAGGCGGTGTTGGCCGAACTCCGCAGCCGTGGATTCTTGCCCGAACAGTTGCCCGGCATCGAGGAAGTCGATCTGCCCGGCGGCCTGCCGGACGTCGCCGGGCGGAAGTTGCGGGTCTCATCCGCGTGCTGGGAACAGATTTCGCAACGGACCCAATTTCGCCTGGCATGCGGGTCGCCGGGCCAGTGTTTGCCATTTTTCGTTTATGTTCACGATCTCAACCGCAAGGACGTTCAGGGCCAGGACGTTCATGGGCAGGATCGGGAGCGGAGCCCGACCGACCCAGGCGCACGGTTCGGATCGTGCCGGCAAAAAACCGAAACGCCCGCTGCGGCTGAGGCTCCCCTGAAACCGCTTCTCAACTCGACGGTGAAAGCTGGAGACCGGGCTACGGCGGTATTTGTTTCCGCCAGTTTGCGAATTACCGCGAGTGTCACCTGTCTCGATCGAGGCCGGCAGGGAGAGGTGATCCGGGTGCGCAACCAGGATGGAGAGGTCTTCCGGGCGAGGATTTCCAGCCCCGGCCTGCTGGAGGTTTTGCCGCAGTAGTCAGTACGAGTCTATGGACGCGGGCGGGCCTGCACGAGAAGGAGAATATAAGTGAAAACGGCGCTCTGCTGCTTGCTGCTGCTGACGACTTCGGGTTGGTTGAGTGCGTCGAAAGGGAAGGCGAAGGTAAAGAAAGACAGTCTGGAAAATTACCTGGCGCGTGTTCAGACCGGGCAACCGGCGGCGCCCACGGTCACTTTAGGAAGCATCTGGGTCGACTCCGGCCGGATGGCTTTTCTGAGCACCGATTACAAGGCGATGGCGGTTGGAGATTTGATCGAAATCGTGGTCTCGCAAGGTTTGACTTCGACCAATGCAAACTCGGTGGCTACGACGCGTACGCTCACGACTAGTGGAGGTATCGATTCGGTGCCCGTCCTCGGAACCGGAGGAGCGCAGACTCTGCTCGGGTTGAACTCCTCCGAGGCATTGGCGGGCAAGGGCGCCGCGTCGACCGCGACCAGCGTAACCACAAATCTCTCGGGGCGAGTCGTTGCGGTTCTGGCCAGCGGCAATCTGGTGGTTGAGGCGGAGCGCGTGATCAACATGAACCGCGAGAAGCAGACGATCATATTGCGCGGCGTGGTGCGGTGGGGAGACATCGGTCCGAACAACCGGGTCGCCTCGGATGCGGTCGGGGATCTGGAACTGGAGATCAAGGGCAAGGGCGTGATCTCGGACGGAGTGCGGCCGCCACATTGGCTGCTGCGCAAGATTTTGAATTTGTTTGATTTCTAGGAGGCTGCTGAAAAAAGCCGATCCGTATCAGGATATCGCTTTAGCGATATCGCAATGCCGGAGAATCAATCGCCCCTTCAGGGGCTGCGGGGGTCAAGTCGACTTTTTCGCAGCCTTCTAAAGCGTGCTGTCGTTGCAGCCATTTTTTCGAGCACAAGGCCAAGGAGTCTGGTTCCTATGAAAGCCGCTTTTGCCGCCGGTTTAGTCTGGTTCGCGCTATCCGGAATCCTGCTCGTTTTTACCTGCCCAGGTTGCGCCAGTGAAGTGGTCGTGATCAAGATCCGTGACCTAACGAGCGTCGAAGGGGTTAGGGAAAATCCGCTGATTGGCTACGGCATGGTGGTGGGGCTTACCCAGACCGGGGATAGTCAGCAGACCATATTCACGACTCAGACCCTGGCCAACATCATGCAGCGCATGGGGGCGCAGATTCCGCCCGCGACGGCGGTCGTCAAGAATGTGGCGGCGGTGTTTGTCACCGCCAGCCTGCCTGCGTTTGCGCGGCCCGGAAGTCAAGTGGATGTGACCGTTTCCTCCATTGGAGATGCGAAGAGCCTGGAAGGAGGAGTGCTCTTAATCACTCCGCTCTATGGCGCGGACGGAAAGGTTTATGCCGCCGCGCAGGGACCGATTGCGGTGGGCGGGTTTGCGGCGGGAGGAGCGGGCGCGACCAAGCAGATGAACCATCCGACGACGGGAAGAGTGCCGTCAGGCGGGCGCGTCGAACGCAGTGTGCCTTTCGAGTTCAACCAGATGTCTCCGGTTTCGCTGCTCTTGCGCGAGTCGGACTACTCCACCGCCGGAGAAATCTCGGACGCCATCAATCGCGAATTTGGGCACGCCTTGGCGAGCGCGCGGGATGGCGGCCGGGTGGAAGTCGATCCCGCAGCCAGCGGCATGCCAAACCTTACCGCCATGCTGGCGCGCATCGAGAATTTAACCGTAACCGTACACCGGCGTGCGCGCGTCGTGTTGAGCGAGCGCACGGGAACGATTGTGATGGGGAGAGAAGTGCGTCTCGGGGCAGTATCCATTCTGCACGGCGGATTTTCGGTACAGATTTTGACCGAGCACACGGTTTCGCAACCCGCGCCGCTGTCGAACGGAACAACCGAGGTTACAACCCAAACCGATGTGCAGGCCAAGGACAGTCCGGTCAAACGGCTCGAAATTGGCGAAGAGCGAGCATCGACGAACTGGTCAGCGGTTTGCACAATATGGGGGCGACCGCCCGCGACGTGATTTCAATTGTGCAGGCGATCAAAGCGGCGGGCGCGCTGGATGCGGACTTGCAAGTGATCTGAACCCTGGTCGTTGGTCGCTAGTCGTTAGTCGTTCGGAGTTTTCTGGCGATTCGAAATTCATCGCCTGGACTAAGAGCTGCGATCCAGACAGAAAAGCGCGAGCGACTAACGACTAACGACCATCGACGATTACTCATCGACCACCCGGAGACAAATGCATATGAACATTAAACCCGTTTCAACTTCGGTCCCACCGCCCGCCGCCAATCCTCTGACTGCGAAAGCGATTTTAAAAAACGAAAAAGCGGCGCGCGACTTTGAGGCCATGCTGATCGGTCCCGTGCTCGACGCTCTGCAGAAGACGTTCGCGGGCGATGCCAACGATTCGAAAACGCCGGGAGCCAGCGACTATCGGCAGATGGGGACGCAGGCGCTGGCCCAGGCGATTGCAGCCCGCGGCGGGCTAGGCATTGCGCAGATGGTCTTGCGCCATTTGCAGCCACCAAAGGTATCGGGTCAAGGCTGAACAGGAGATTCGCAAAAAGCGCTAAAGTTTTTCCGGCACCCTGCCGATCTTTGCAGTAAGGCGAATCGGGTCGCAATCCGTCGCGGAACGAGCGGCTTGCGCATTAAGAATTGCTAAGGTTTGCCGATATAGAAAGTAGCAGGGGATTGGAGAAGTTATGCGAGTCGATCTTACAACGTTTGGAGTGGAGCCCCCCGAAAATGGAAAGTCGGGCCGCGCAGCCGGGAGTCCGGAGAGCGCGGGAGGAAGCACTTCGACCAACACGTCAGCCAGCAATTCAGCCAGCGCGGCTAGCAATTCAGCAGTTGATGCGGCCCGCTTTTCGTCCACGCGGGTCCAGTCGCTCGCAGCGCAGGCCCTGGAGCAGCCTGAAATTCGGGCGGCCAAAGTGCAATCGCTGAGACAGTCGATCGGCAAAGGGGAATATGCAGTTTCTCCCGGGCAGGTTGCCGATGCGCTGGCTAGCGACCTCGGTTTTGAAGCCCGAGCCTGATGGGGGTGAGCGATGGAGCCTCTAAGCACCAACGGGTTCGATCCGGCGCTGCTGCGCGTGGTCGAAAAGCGCGGCCACGAGCGTGAACTCACGCCGCGGCGTAAGCGGACCGCGGCGACGGAGAGACGAGCCAGCGACGAAAATGTGGGCGCGGAAACGGTCAGCGACAACAACGATGACCGGCAAGCCGCTGACGGGACCGGGAACGCGGAAAGCCCCAAGCATGCCCTCGACGACTTGGCTTGATCGTGATGTTGAACTGGCTTGAACACCTGGCCGCCGGCTCCTCTTTGATTTTGATCCTCGACTTTTGACCGATTGCTGTTCGGCAGCGATTCCACCCTGCCAATTTGAGCTCAGCCTCTTATGAACGATCTCGACATCTCGCTTCCCGAACTCACACTCCTGATCGAGCAGCGGCTGGCGCTGGTGCGCAACCTGGCCGAGAGTTTGGAGGCGAGCACTCCGGCGCTCGTACGAAATGATGTAGAGGCGATCGCGCGCGGCGCTGCCCATCAGGCGGAACTTTGCCGGCAATGGAGCCATCTGGAAGACGAACTTCGCCCCGCCGTCGCGGGCTGGAGCCCGCCGGGCGCAGCCAATCATTTAAGCGAGGCCGAACGCTGTGCCCAGCTGCAAGCCGAATGGAACACGCTAGGAGCGCGAATCCGCTATCTCACGCGCGTGCACCGGTCACTGCTTCGGCATCTGGAGCGCAGTCTGGCGGTCCTCGGAAGAGTGGTTGACAGCTGTGCCGAAACCTATACCGCCAAGCCCAGCTTGCTCCGGACGGAAGCCTGAAATCAGCGCAAACTTTGAAGGGAATTACGGCATCGCTCAAGCGATACCCCGATTCGAAACTGAGCGAACTGCCAGATAAGGAGCACCACGATGGCGGGTTTGAACGGAACACTTGCAGTCGCGCTGAGCGCGCTGGAAGTCAGCCAGCAGGAGATGGAAACCACCTCCAACAACGTGGCCAACGCGAACACGCCGGGATATTCGCGCCAAGTCCCCGTGGTAGTACCGGCAGATCCGCTGCAGATCGGAGCGGAAAGTGTCGGCAGGGGAGTCGTCCTGCAAAAAATCCAGAGCCTGCGCGACCCGATTCTTCTGATCCAAATCGATCAGGCGACGCAGCAGGGCGCGGCTTTGGGAGCTTCTCTGGCGCAATTGCAACAAATTCAGGGTCAGTTCGCGAGCGCCACTTCGGGCATCGGCGCGGATATCAGCAATTTCTTTAACAGTCTGCAGCAGCTCTCCCCCGACCCTTCGAATTTGACCTTGCGGCAAGGCGTGCTAACCGCAGCGCAAACTCTGGCCGTGGCCTTCAACAACGCCGCGCGGAACCTGCAAACCCAGCGCGGCAATATTGACCAGAACGTGGAGCAGACCGTGACCCAGGTCAACAGCCTGGCAGCGCAGGTCGCCGACCTCAACCAACAGATCGGCAACCTGAAGAGCATCAATCCCGACCCCGGCCCCTTGATCGACAAGCGGAACAGTCTGATCCAACAGCTTTCCGGTTTGATCGATGTGCAGGTCATTCCGACGGATCAGGGCGTTACGCTGGCGACCTCGAACGGAACGACACTGGTCTCCGGATCGCAGAGTTTCGCTCTGACGACCGAGTCGGTTGGAACTGTGCAAGATATTTTTTCTGGAGCAAAAGATATCACTGCAACTCTGACCGGGGGGAGCCTGGCGGGGCTGATCCAGATACGCGACCAGGAAATTCCGGGCATTAGCGGCAGTCTCGATCAGCTGGCGGCGGGCCTCGCTACCAACCTGAACGCCGCGAACGCCCAGGGCTTCGACTTGAGCGGGAATCCGGGCGGCAACATCTTTGTGCCCCCTCCCGCCAACGGAGTCGGCGCAGCCGCGACTTTGACCGTCGCCATCACCGACCCCGCGCTGATTGCCGCCAGTTCCGACGGAAGCGCGGGCAGCAACGGGGACCTGAGTGTGCTCTCTGCCGTGGCCACGACCGCTCTGACCGGAGGCCAAACACCGATCGATACTTATTCCAACCTCGTCGGCCAGATCGGAACCTCGACCGCGAACACCTCGGCAGATGCCGGCGCCTCGGGTCTGATCCTGCAACAACTGCAGGACCAGAATGGAAGCATTTCCGGAGTGTCGCTCAACGAGGAAGCGGCCAACCTGATCCAGTATCAAAACACGTATCAGGCCGCTGCCCGGGTCGTCTCCGTCATCAACCTCTTGCTCCTGGACGCTGTCAATCTCGGAGGTGGGACGGAACAGTAAAGTAATTAGCATTAACCAAGAACTATTTTGAGGTGAATCGTATGCGTGTCGATCCGAATTCCATGCCCGATCTTCTGGCGGCGCTGAACCAGTCCCAACTGGAAGCGCAGCAAGCAGAATTGGAGATTGCCAGTGGCCGAAGTGTGAACGTGCCCTCCGACGATCCCACGGCCGCGGCTTTGCTGGTCCAGGCCAACGATCAGGCCACCTTCACCAGCGGATACCTCAGAAGTATCAGCGCGGTCCAAGGCCAACTCGCGACCGCGAGTTCGACGCTCAGTTCCTTCAACACCTCGTTGCAGCAAGCTCTCACCCTGGGCATCGAGGCCGCGAATGGTACCGTGTCTCCCGCCGATCAAGCGGCCGTCGCGATTCAACTCCAGGCCATCCAAAGCCAGTTGGTGTCGTTGGCCAATACCGCCTATCAGGGGAAGTATGTGTTCTCGGGCACTAAAACGGATACCGCGCCCTTCGTACTCAACCCTTCCGATCCTTCCGGCTCCGGTGTCACTTATAACGGCAACACCGGTGTCAATCAGGTCTCGATTGGCACCGGATACAATCTCGCCGTCAACGTCCCTGGATCGCAGCTATTTTCAGGCGGGGGAAACGACGTCTTTCTCGCCATCAACAACCTGATTACCGCCGTGCAAACCAACAACGGCATTGAAAGCGCCGTGAACGCGCTGAGTTCCGCTTCCAGTTACCTTTCCGCGCAGACTGTCTTTTACGGCAATGCCACCGATCAGACGCAGTCGGAAACCACCTATCTCAACGCCGCCAAGCTGCAAATCAGCCAGCAGCAGAACACGCTTGGAGCTGCGGATGTAGTCGCTGCGGCCACCAGTCTCACCCAGGCGCAAACCGACAGCCAGGCCGCAGTCGAGGCCATTGGCAAGCTCTCGCAAAATAATCTGTTCAATTACATCACCTAGATTCAGGACGATCGAACCATCGAATCGTTCGCAGACAAGGTGGGATGCGAACGAGTTGGGTCTTTCGAGACTCCCCCTGGTTCGATCTTTTAAAATCAAAGATTTAGCGGTAGATTTCCGCCAAATCTTTGAGGAATAAGGACTTAGCTGTAAAGTATTTTGGAATCAATGAGTTAGCTGATTTTCGCCTGATACTAGAATGCAGGAACAATCTCATCCGTAGCCGCAGCGTCCGGATACCCAGGCAACGAGCTACGGCAGCTTCGTGTACTCAGCTCGGGCTTCCCTCAGTATGGGAACACCGGGATCGGCGTCTTTCCACAGCCCCAAGAAGTCCGCGTAAGCCACTCGCGCGCTGCCCGTGTCACCTTCCATCGCGTAAGCGCGAGCGAGCCCCAAATGCGCCAATGATGCTTGAATAGAGTTTAGCGCGATTCCTCGATGATCGAGCATTTTCTGAAACTCCGCAGCTGCCTCCTTGGCTCGTCTCGCCCGCAAGTAAGCTTCGCCGCGCACATACAAAGAGCAAAGGCAGTTGATCGGCGGCACCTCTCCGAGATCATATCCGACGGTGGGCTCCAACAATCGCAGCGCCTTGACCGGGTCGCGCTCCATTTCGATCGTGGCCCGGATGATCGGCAGCCAATAAAGGCTTCGGGTCGTAGAAAGCGGAAACTCGGACAATTCTTCAGCCAGTCCTCGTGCGCTCGTTGCGTCTCCGGCGCGCGCCAGCGCCATGGCCGCCAGAATCTTCACGTCCCAGTCCGACGCAATTTTCAATGCCGACCGCGCGCCCAGGCGTGCCAGATCCCCGCTGCCTACCTCCGCGTCGCGCACTGCCGCGATTGCTTGATACAAAGCCGCCGTGGCTTTGGAGTCGGCTCGCTGTGCCGATTCCGTCGCTCGGCGCGACCAATCTCCGGCATTTTTCATCCGCCCGTGATAGGCCTCCGTATCGGCTTGCGCCGCGAGCAGGATGTCTTCTTCTCCTGGCTTTCCTTTGGCCCACTCAACCTGTCGCTCCATATCCGCTGTGTCTCCTTCCAGAAACGCCAGAAAATAAGCGTTTTGATGGAGAAACGCGCCCTCCAAGCCATAACCGAACGCTTCCTGAATTGTCCCCTTCGCTTCTTTCGGCTGGTCCAGTGCCAAATAGATAAGTCCCAGATTCCCAAGATTGATAATGTGTTTGGGCCTGAACTGGTGGGCTTCTAGCGCCGTGGCTTTCGCTTGCTCCCACTGTCCAAGAATCATGTGAATGCCCGCCAGGTTGATCAGTATGATTGGCCGGTCTGGGTCATTCGGATAGCTCTGCGCCCACATCTCAAGTGTTTCCCGGGCTTTCTCCGACTCGGCGGTCGCGAACATGTAATAAACAGCCTGGATATGAAGCTTCTCACGCTCGCTTGTCCGGTCCCGCAAATCGTACGCCTTTTTCGCAGTCTCGGCGGCTAATCCGTACTCCCCCATATTGTTGTAGCTGCCCGCCAGATCGGCGTATGCCAGCGCGAAATTGGAGTCCAGCTCAATCGCTCTTTTAAGGAAGCGGATAGACGCTACGCTTCCTTTTTCCTGTAGCGCCTTGTGGCTCAGACTGACGGCTTGGAGGGCCTCGAGCGAAGACGTCGTGCCCTCAGTAAGCGGAACGTCGAATTTTTGCAGCGAAGCCAGCGATTCCCCCAGCTCCTCGCGCAGTTTGAAAGCCGCTTGGTCGAGCACACCGAGCACCTTCTCTTTCGAGGCTGCCGTGCCCTGCTCCTGGACCAACGTATCCTCGCTTTGGCAATTCACTGCCTTCAGGCCCAGTACATACTCGGTGCCTAGACTGCCGATCGAGCCTGCGATATAGACCTTGCTGCCCGCCCGTTGGCAAAGTTCCCGGGCAACTTTGGGCGTGAGCTTTGTGCCTGGCGGAAGCGTCATTTCCTGCAAAATCTTAGTCACATCCCGGTCCGCCAGCACGCTGAGGAAAGGCGATTGCCGCAGGGAAAAGGTGAGCGCTGTCTTGAGCGTGCCGTCGAATATCGCGTCCCCCGTGCTGTTGTCAAAATCGGTGAGCACCACCGTGTCTTTCGGAGACAGGGAGCGTGCCCGGAGAGCATGCAGCCGGTACACGACGACACCGGCCGTAGCTAGAATCAGGACCAATGCAACCGCCAGACCGAGCCGGTTCGGGCGCTTCGTAGCGGGCTCTTCTAATGGGGTCGGCGCCTTTGCGAACGCCGGCGCAGCTTCGACCGCCGACGGTTCGCTTTCGGACTTGGTTCCATCGGGTTCACGCTCCTCCACAACCAGTGCAATGAAACGATATCCTCGCCGGTGCAACGTCTCCACGTAGATGGGGTGATCGGCGGAGTCTCCCAAGGCATCGCGGAGTTTCTTTATGGCTCCGTTTAACCCGGCATCGAAATCTCCCGCCGTCTCTGTCGGCCACAGTTTTTGCCGTAAATCCTCGCGTGTTACTACTTCCCCGCGATTCGCCAACAAAAGCTTTAAGACCTGAAACGGTTGACCTTGGAGCTTCACCCGATCATGGCCCTTATAAACCTCTTCGGAACGCAGATCGACGGAAAAAGGCCCGAATCGGAGTTTGCGCACCGGGGGGATGTTTGCATTCATAACAGAGGACCGCAGAACGGAATCGGAATTGTAACACTCCCGCCCCAACTCACGAATCATAAGTCGTCGAATCTCTCTTGGAACCAATGACTTATCTGTTTACTAATAAGTGAGAAAAAGAATACGCCGAGTTTATTGACCTTCCTGGCTTTTCGAAATAAACAACTCTCGGACCGGCGAACCCGGTCACATCAAAACAGATTTTCAGGAGGCAGTATGAACAAACATAGCTTAAGCTCCACCGCCGCGATTCTCATGCTCATCGTTTCACTCGCGATGAGTGCCTCAGCCCAAACCCTTCTCGCATCCGTGCCCGTGCCGTCGAACGATTGCTGTCAAGTCGCCGTCAACGTCGCTCTCAACAAAATCTACGTCAGCGGAGGCTACTCGGGTGGCCAGGATGTCTTCGAGATCGACGGGACAACTTTCACCGGCAGCGACGTCGGCACGGGCAGCACTGTCGCTGTTGACATTAAAAATGACAATTACTGGGCAGCTACCGTCTATGGCGGGAGCGCCGTGGTTCGCAAGGGCAGCGATAACTCGACACTCGCGACCATCAATCTGGGCGATTGCCCGGTGAACACCGCCTTCGACTGCAAATCCCGTCGCGTCTGGGTTGGAGCGCAGTGTGGAGGCGGCAACGACCCGCTCTATGAGCTCGATGCCGATAAATTCACCGTCGTCGCCGGGCCTATCGGATCCGGCGGCGTCCTCGGCGAAACCGTTGTCAATCCCTCCACCGGCAGAATCTACATGACGTTATGGCACAACGGAGGCTCGAGGAGGATCAATCCGAAAACCCTCGCGGTCACCACCAACGCTTTCGGCACCGTCGAGTCGGTCAACCCCGTTACCAGCAAACTCTATGCGATTTCCGACACTACTTTGCAGATTATCAACGGCAAGCCCGACCCGGAGACAATCACCGCTAGCGTCAATCTGGGATACTCTCCGTCGTATATGGGTGTAAATAACGCGCTCGGTCACCTATACGTCAGTAATCCCGACACCGCCCAGCTCGAAATAAGGAACAGCACGAACGGCTCGCTCATCACCTCCTTATCACTCGGAGCAGGAGTAACTCCAGAAGGCATCGCCGTTGACTCGACCCGTGGAAGAGTCTATATCGGCGGTTCCTCCAGTAGCGGCAACTTCCTCTATGCGATCGAAGATCTTTCAACGGCGAGAAAGTGCCTGGCTGCTGGAACCTGCTAATTCCCCCCAAACGACTGCCCCCTTCGCTGTGGAAGTGGAGGGGGCATCCTGGGGACATGACCGCAGCCGGAATCGCTTATTTTCGTGCGCGTGCTAGATATTGCAAGCACGGAACTCCGGAAAACGAACCTACACCTAGATTAGTTTTGGCCCGCGCAACCAATAAAAAGCCTGACAAAGAATGCGGGGACGGGAGTACCTGGCTTGCCCGTATTCGTCACATCCAACCAGTGAGCGCCATCACATACAAAACCGTCGCCATGCTGGAAAATGAAACGCAGATCGGCCAAGGGGAACGTGTGTCCGTCGCGAGAGACGGGCATTGAGGCCCCAACGAATCGCAGATCGGCGGTCTTTGACAACATAAATAACACCAGGGCGCTTCGCCCCCAGCAACTCATCCGAAAACGGAAATTCGCCCCTAAGTCCTTTGCTTTGTATTTGATGGAGTTAAGTCCTTATTTGTG
>OBLW0100001961.1_pt1 | contig 16923 bp, 18 predicted proteins | sample 1520161 | NCBI WGS metagenome assembly OBLW01 (sample SAMEA3539309, study PRJEB22396) | soil metagenome | biome: tundra; feature: field; material: soil | place: USA | collected 2010-05 | depth 0.15 m | reverse complement strand
ATCTCCTCTCAGTTAAACGGATATTCAGTCTGCGGCGAAATACAGATCCCTCGCTCCGCTCGGGATGACAAATCGGTAATGTGCAGTTTGTACGACTAGGGACAGATCATCGATATTTTGAAATTATACTAACGTGCGTTATACCTAACCGCCGGAGAAATGTGGGCCACCCTCTATAACCGTGTCGGCGTTGTCAAGAGACACTTCGAGTGAGCCGGTGACGATCCTGCCAGTTCATCGTGCCTTTGGGGAGAGTGCCTATCTGAATTTGCGCACCCTGCGTCCCGACACCCCCAGCTAATTCTTAATCTCTCCTGCTACAATCGCTAGTTCTACGATTCGAGGCAACATCCTGCTCGATAGAAATGTACTTCTCCTGTGTTAGAGATCTGTGCATCGCGCGGGCAAATACATAGGTCCTTCGCTTCGCTCAGGATGACAAATTTATGGGATGGCGAACCATGAAACGAAGTCCTCGGATTGGATGGATCGCACTGCCGCTGCTTTCTTTACTAGTAGTGGCGCCGATCTATGCGCAGCTTCAGCCCTTGCACCGCGGCGGGGACTCGAACCCGCAGGAACCTCTCCCTGATGGGGTTTATCGGGTGGGACGCGATACCAAGGCTCCCCGGGCTACGTACATGCCTGATCCTGAGTTCTCGGAACAGGCTCGCAACGTGGGATATGAAGGTACTTGCGTTCTCTGGCTGGTGGTTGACGCCGAGGGGATGCCGCAAAAAATCAAGGTGACGCGAGCTGTCGGCATGGGGCTCGATGACAAGGCCATCGAGGCGGTTCGGCAGTGGAGATTCACGCCCGCGACGAAAGATGGCAACCCGGTCGCCGTCCAGATCAACGTTGAAGTGAGCTTCCATCTCTACGGTCAGGGCGATAAGAAGCCAAAGTTACTCCAGAAGGCCAACGCGGGAGATGCCAAAGCGCAGTTCGAGATTGCTCAAATCTTGCTGTCGGATCCCTATCTCGCCAAGGACGACTCCAAAGGATTCGCCTTTCTTGAGAAAGCGGCCAAGCAGGGCCTGCCCCCCGCCCAGTTCGCGATGGGGGATTATTTTTCCTCGCACAGAGACGATTTGGTGACGGCTTATGTTTGGTACGCGCTCGCCCGGAAAAATCGTTATAAGCAGAGCGATCAAAAGCTGAAAGATCTGGCGGAGAAAATGACTCCGGAACAATTGGCCGAGGCGCGTCGGCGAGCCGAAAGCAACAGCCCGTTCTGAGGAAGTGGAGCTGACGGGATTCGTGGAATCGCTCCAAAACCCGAGCGTCTGCCCCTCTTTGGCTCCTGCTACAATCGCTAGCTCCATGATTCAAGGGAACTTCCTGCCCGACAGAAACGTACTTCACCTGTGCTGTTAAAGATCTGTGCAGCGCAGGCAAATACAGAGGTCCTTCGCTTCGCTCAGGATGACAGCGTAATTTGTGTCACGAATTTGCGGGACGCGGCGGTAGACGTTCAAGCGCATTTTACGGAGTCCAGTTTTGGAAGAAGCCCAGGTTGTCGGATTGCTGGTCCGTCGCTGCGTTGGGGGCGATGCCGCGGCCTGGGAAGAGATTGTGCAGCGCTATCACCGGCGGATTTACAACGTCTGCTACCGGTTTGCTGGGGATTCCGACAACGCTCAGGACCTCACCCAAGAGGTCTTTATCAAGATGTATCGCACCCTGAGCACATATGACGCTGGTAAAGGCGCGTTCATGACTTGGGTAACAACTATTACTCGCAATCTGCTGGTGGATCATTTTCGGAAGTCTAAGGGCGACCGGATTACGGATTCGCTCGATTCGGCGCCTTCCGAGCACGAGGATGCGCAGCCGCTTAGCGAGCGGATCGCGGATCGGGGGCTGCCGCCGGATGCCGCGGTGCAGAGCCGGGAAACTCGGGAAATGGTGCATTTGGCTTTGCAGAAACTGTCTCCAGAGCTGCGGGAGGCGGTGATTTTGAGGGATTTGCAGGACATGGACTATCGGGAAATTGCCACGGCTTTGAGGGTTCCGGAGGGGACCGTCAAATCGAGAATTAACCGGGGACGCGCGGAACTTGCGCGGCTCCTACAACGTACATATAGGCAGGTGATGTGATGCCACAGGAAACCAAACACGGGACCCCCACCCCGCCCGGCCAAAACCGGGCCGGTCGGGGACCCCAGGTCGAGTGCACCGAGTTCGAAGCGCTCGTCAGCGACGCCCTGGAAGGCCGGTTGAGTCCGGCTCGCAAGGAGAGCTTCGAAGCCCATCGGCGCGTCTGTGCGGTTTGCGGTCCGCTGTTGGCGGACGTGCAGGCGGGGCAGCAGTGGCTGCGGGCATTGGCATTGGAGCCGGCCGAGCCTCCGGCGGATCTGGTGCGCAACATTCTGGCGGCTACCAGTGGAGTCGTGAGCACGCGGCCGCAAGCGGCGACGCGCGACGGCAGGACGACTCCGTTCGGCGAGCGGGCGCGGGAGCGGTGGGATTCCTTCTCGGCTTCCTTCTTCAGACCAGTGGCGGCCTTTGTACGTCAGCCGCGGTTTGTGATGTCGTTCGGGATGATCTTCTTCTCGTTTTCGCTGGCGCTGAACGCGGCGGGCGTGAAGCCGTCTGACGTGGCGAAGGTCGACCTGCGGCCCGTGGCGTTGCGGCATGCCTACAACGACGCGCAGATCAAGATCGTAAAGTACTACGAGAATATTCGCTTCGTGTACGAGATCGAATCGAAGGTGCGCGAGCTGAAGCGGGCCAACACTCCCGCCGAGCCCGGGCCTGAGCAACCGAAAGAAAATCCCAAGAACAATACCAGTGGACAACCAGAGCAGAGACAGGATCGTAACTATTCCCAGGAATACAACCAGCCGGTGCTAGCCGCGCTGCGGGCCGGGGCCCCCGTCACGCCGGTTTTGCGTGATGGGGTGGGGGATGCTTCACCTGCCGTTGCGGTGATCACGAATCGGAGGATTGTATGAACTGCGCCAATCATGCTGATGCGTCAGCAGTGGCCTATTGCCGCACTTGCGGAAAGGCACTGTGCGCGACCTGTACACGTCCCGTGCGGGGCGTGATCTACTGCGAGGACTGCCTGGGAGCAAAGATGGAAGGCGCTGTGCCGGGAGCGGCTGGATTCGTTTCCGGCGGCTTCTCCCCCACGGCGTACTCCCCGGCAGCGTCCGGGCAGGTTCCCCCACCGCCGCCGCCTCCGGTTGGCAGCAGCGGACCGAACCCGACCGTGGCTGGAATTCTTGCCGGATTTTTTCCCTTCGGCGTGGGCGCCGTTTACACCGGGCAATATGCCAAGGGGCTGGCACATCTGGCCATCTTTGCGTTGCTGATAGCGGGCATCAACGCTGCCGAGGGTCATGGCTCAGATGCGTTAGAGACAATCTCGATATTCGGACTGGTATTCTTCATCGTCTACCAAATCATCGACGCCGTCCGCTCCGCGCGCGCCATTCAAGCCGGTCTGCCCGCTCCTGATCCGTACGGTTTGGGAGCAACCTTTGGGGGCGGAGCCAAGATCGAGACCAGCAAAGTTCCGATGGGTGCGATCGTGCTCATTTTGGTGGGCGTGCTCTTCCTGCTGCATACCCTGGGCCTGACCGAATTCGGACTGGATCGCTTCTGGCCGTTGATTTTGATCTTCCTCGGCGCCTGGCTGTTCGCTCGCAACTGGGGCTTGCTAGGTCCGGGGGGCTGTTCGGGCTGCCAATGTGCACGCTGCCGCACCCGGCGGATCATGGGTCCGGCGATGCTTTTGACCGTCGGCATCTTGTTCCTGCTGGAGAACCTGCACGAGTCGAGCCTTGGCTTTCACCGCACCTGGCCGGTAATCCTGCTGGTGGTTGGCGGAGTCAAGTTGCTGCAGGGAAGCGCATCGGTTGAAGGACACATTCCGTCATTGGCGTCGGGCACACGCCCGGCGGGAGGGCCGATTCCTCCCGCGCCGCCGGTTCCGCCCGTTCCGCCCGTTCCGCCTGTTCCGCCTGTTCCGCCAACAAGTGAGGTGAACCGTGGCTAGCCCAGTAACGCCTTTGACTCCGCCTCCGCGTCCTCCGCATCGTTCGATCGCCGGGCCGGTCGTGCTGATCCTGCTGGGAATGCTGTTCCTGCTGGGGACGATGGGCATTCTGGAATGGCACGGGCTCGGCACGCTGTTCGCCCGCTTCTGGCCTGCCCTGCTGATCCTGTGGGGCGTGCTGAAGCTGATCGAATACGAACAGGCCAAGCGCTTAGGCCAACCGGCGCGCGGGATTGGGGTCGGTGGCGTTTTCCTGATGCTGTTCCTGATCATGGCCGGACTGATTGCAACCCAGGCGGCGCGTGTGAACTGGAAGAGCCTCGGGGAGCACATCCAGATTGGCGATGAGGAAGGACTGGACGAGATCTTTGGCGGGTCCACATTCGACTACAGCGACGAACTGAGCCAGGAAATCCCGGCGGGCACAAGCCTGCACGTGAATGACGACCGCGGCACGATCACGATCAACGTGGCGGACAGCAAGACGAAGATGAAAGTCTCTGTGCGCAAGAAGGTCCGCGCGGAAAAGGAGCAGGACGCCGAAAACTACAACGGCAAGACCAAGCCGCAGATCACGGTCGCCGACAAGGTCGTCACGCTGAACGCCAACACGCAGGGCGCGGGCGACAAGGGCGTGACTACCGACATGGATATTTATGTGCCACTCAATACCGCACTGGTGATCACCTCGAGCCGAGGCGACGTGACCATCGCGGGCATGTCCAGCAACGTTGAGGTCAACCACCATCGCGGCGAAGTCAACATCAACGACCACACCGGAAACGTCTCGCTGAACCTGGACGGCAGTTCCGTCCGGCTGGGACATGTGAAGGGCGACGTGACCATTCAGGGCAAGGCGAACGAAGTGGCCGTCGAAGATGTGGATGGCGCGGTTCACCTGAATGGAGAGTTTCAGGAAAGCGTGCGGCTGGTTCGAGTCAGCAAGACGGTGAGTTTTCACTCGTCGCGCACGGACATGGAATTTTCGCGCCTGGATGGCAGGCTGGATCTGGATTCCGGCGACCTGCGCGCCGATTCGCTGGCCGGACCGATGCGCCTGACGACACGGTCGAAGGACATCGCGTTGGAAGGCTTGTCGGGCGATCTGCGATTGGAAGACACAAACGGGACGGTCGAGGTCGGGCTGCACAACCCGGGGAACATCCAGATCGATAACCGCAAGGGCGACGTGCGGGTTTCGATTCCGCCGAATACGGCGATCAAGGTGGAGGCGCGCACGCGCCAAGGAGAGATCGAGAGCGACTTCGACGAGATCAAAGTTGACAATCGCGACAAAGAATCGAGCGCCAGCGGTTCGATCGGAACGAATGGCCCGCGGCTGGCGATGAACTGCGAAAAGGGAACGATCGAGATCCGCAAAGGGACGGTTGCAGTGGTCCCTCCGGTCGCGCCGACTCCGCCAGCCACGCCGGCGAAACCGGGAAAACCAGCGAAAGCGCTGCCTGCTCCGAAGGCGGCGCCGGTGGAGAGCGAGAACTAGGGGTTCGGCTGTCAGCTGTCAGGTATCAGCTATCAGGTCTCAGCTTTTAGCTTACGCTGAGTGACTTGTTTATGAGATGAGTGCTGGTCAGTTAGGGGCCGGCGAGCGAAACATATTTTCCCCGCAGCCTGCTCGGGCGCTTTTACGCTGCCCGGAATCTTGAAAATCCACAGAAACATCTAAATAGAAGTGGTGTTATCGCTATTGAAGGATGGTGACAACAAAGTGAAGAAGCTGATTGGAGTGCTCGTAATATGTTTCGTGTTTTCTCTCTCAGCGCTGGCACAGCATGGCGGCCAGCAAGGCGGCGGCCGGCCGGAGGTCGGTGGCGGCCATCAAAACATTCCTAAGCACGGTCCTGCGAGAGTAAACACTCCGCGTCCAGCCGAGGAAAACCGCCACTTCAACGACAGGGGCGGACATCCCGATGCTCCTCACGTACATTCCAATGGACAATGGGTGGGCCATGATACCGGCCGCAACGACGCTCATTACCATCTAGATCATCCGTGGGAACATGGCCGCTTTACCGGCGGTTTCGGTCGCAGCCACGTGTGGCGCCTCGGAGGCGGTGGTCCCGGCCGCTTCTGGTTTGGCGGTTTCTACTTCAACGTAGCTCCCTATGACGTTGGTTTCGCTAACGGTTGGTTCTGGGATTCGGACGACATCGTCGTCTACGACGATCCCGATCACATCGGCTGGTACCTCGCCTATAACGTGAGGCTCGGAACCTACGTCCACGTAATGTATCTGGGAAGGTAGCGCGGTGAGATTTTTGTGAGGCGGCAGTATTTCTTGTGAGGCAGCGCTCCGGTGGAGAGACGGGCGGGGATGCCCGGATCTCCACCGGCCAAAGATTTCGCTACTTCTTTTTTTCGCTCTTGTCGTCCTTGCTCTTGTCGTCTTTCGTCTTATCCTGGATCGAGATCAGTTCGACCTCAAAAATCAGGGTCTCATTGGGCTCAATTCCGCCGCGCGGCTCTCCCCGCTCGCCATAGGCAAGGTTCGAAGGAATGAAGAGCTGCCACTTCGATCCCACGGGCATGAGCTGCAACGCTTCCGTCCATCCTTTGATGACCTGACCGACTCCAAACGTCGCCGGTTGCCCGCGCTTGTAGGAGCTGTCAAATTCCGTGCCATTGACGAGAGTGCCGCGATAGTTGCAGACCACCGAGTCGGTCGCGGTGGGCTTCGGTCCGGTTCCGGCGTTCAGAATCTTGTATTGCAATCCGCTGGGCAAGGTGACGACGCCTTCTTTATCTTTGTTGGCGGCGAGAAAGGCTTCGCCCTCGGTCTTGTTCTTAGGCGCAGCCGCTTGCATTTTCTCCTGCATCTGCTTGCGAACCTGGGCCTGCACCTCGTTGAGCACGGTCTGCGCTTCTTCTTCCGTTAGCAAAGTCTTGCCGCCTGACGCGGCATCCTTAAATCCCTGGGATATGAGCGCCAGGTCCACTTCCACCGACTGCTTTTTGAGGCTGCCCTCGATGCTCATTCCCAGAGCGTAGCTGAACTTTTCTTTTTGGGTTGGGAGTGGAGCCGGCGCCGCGCTTTTCGCCGCCGTTCCCGTCTTCTTCACCGGAGCTTTCGGAGTTGTGGCTGCAGGAGCCGCTGGAGTCGTCGCCGCCGGAGTGCTTGCGGCTGGAGTCTGCTGGGCATAGCCAGCTCCGGCCATTATCATCGCTGCGGCCAATAGTAGCGCTGTAGTGAGAGATCTTTGCATTCACCTATTGTCACATTGCCCCGCGTTCTGCGCCAGACCGGAGGTAATGCGGTAGTGGTCTAATTCCGTGTCGCTGAGCCGCGAGCTTCGAGCCACGAGCTTCGAGCAAACCGGTGGCTCGCAGCTCGCAGCTCGCAGCTTATTTGACGCCTGTCGCGGGGCCCCGCATTTCGCTATAATCCCCCCATGAAAACCCATCGCTTGTTATCCCTCGCACTGCTCGTGATCGCGCTCGCATCGGCCAGTTCGGCCAAGATTCTGGTTCAACTCAAGGATGCTCAAGGCAAGGTAGTGGGCTCCGCGATTCTGTGGGAATCGGCCCCGGGAATCGGGATGGAAGTCAATCTCGAGAATCTGCCTCCCGGCGAACATGCCATCCACTTTCATCAGAACGCGAAGTGCGACGCTCCGGACTTCAAGTCCGCGGGAGGCCACTTCAATCCCGATGCAAAGAAGCATGGGCTGGAGAATCCGGAAGGCCATCACGCTGGCGACAATCCCAACTTCACGGCGGGCGCGAACGGCAAAGCGCATTTCAAGGCTGAGAATAAGGACGTCACGCTCGGCAGCGACAACCATTCGCTGTTCAGCAACGGAGGCACGGCAATCGTAGTACACGCCAAGGCCGACGACCAGAAAACCGACCCCGCGGGCAACGCCGGCGACCGCATCGCCTGCGGCGTGATTACGAAATAGAGCCGTTCGGGAATCGCCGGGCTCGTTCTCGTTGCCGTGACCAGCCGCCGGCGGGTTTCGCTCACGCTCGACCGGAGGGCATTTTCCTACTACGACAGCGGCGGGCGCCCCGTCGAATCACAACCCCAAATACGCCGCCCGGATTTGTTCGTTGCCTAAGAGTTCTTTCGGAGATCCCTGCAGGGTGACTTCACCATTTTCCACCACGTAGCCGCGGTCGGAGATGCTCAGCCCATCCACCACGTTCTGCTCCACAATGAGCACGGTCACACCAGACTTGCCGATCTGCTGCACCTTGGTGAAAACTTCTTCGACGATCTTGGGGGCCAGGCCGAGCGAGGGTTCATCGAGCAAGAGCAATTTCGGCGCGGCCATCAGACCGCGCGCAATGGCCACCATTTGCTGCTCACCGCCGGAAAGCGTACCCGCCAGTTGTTTGCGGCGCTCTTTCAAACGGGGAAACAATTCGAACTGTTCTTCAATGGCCTGTTTGAGCCCGGGGCGCTGGCGCGGAATGTAGGCTCCGAGCGCCAGGTTTTCGTCCACGCTCATGAAGGGGAAAAGTTGCCGCCCTTCGGGAACGTGGCTGACGCCGCGCATCACGATCTCGTGCGGCGGCAGCTTCGAAATGTCCTGGCCGTCAAAGTACACCTTGCCCTGTCTCGACTTCAACAAACCGGAAATCACGCGCAGGGTGGTGGTCTTGCCGGCGCCGTTGGCCCCGATGAGCGTCACAATTTCTCCGGCCTTCACCTCGAAAGTGATGCCGAACAGCGCCTGCAGATCGCCGTAGCTGGCGCGCACATCATCGAGACGCAGCAAAGCCGCATTCACGCGACAATCTCCTTGTACTTCGACCCGAGATAGGCTTCGATGACTTCCGGCCGGTGCACGACGTCCTGGGGCAAGCCTTCGGCAATCAGCGTGCCGCGATCGAGAACCATGACGCGGTCGGCGACGCGCATCACCACCTGCATCACGTGCTCAATGCCGCCGATGGCCGAGATGCCCCATTCCGGCAGGCGCTTCAACAACATGGCCAATTGAATCGCTTCCGAAGTCGGCAGACCGGCCACCACTTCATCGAGCAGCACCAGCTTAGGTTGTGTGGCCAGGGCACGAGCGATCTCCAGGCGCTTCAGCATGGGCAATCCCATGCCGCGCGCGGGCAGATGAAGGACCTTTTCCATCTGCAGAAACTTCAGGATCTTGATCGCCTCCTGCTCGGCTTTGGCTGGGCTGGAGGTACGCAGAAAAGCACCCAGCATCACGTTCTCCAACACCGTCAGGTTGCGCAGCGGCTTCACGATCTGGAAAGTGCGACCGATCCCAAGTTTGGCGGCGCGGTCTGGCGAAACCTTCGTAATTTCGCGCCCCTCGAAATGAATGCTGCCACGGTCAGGATGAAAAACACCGGTAATCAGGTTGAACAAGGTGGTCTTGCCCGCTCCATTGGGCCCCACGATAAAGGCCATTTCACCTGGCCGCACCGAGAAAGACACGTCGTTGATCGCCTTGAGGCCGCCAAACCGCTTGCTGACGTGTTTTGCTTCCAGCAGGGACATCCCCAAAATCTCCTACTCCGAAATCACCGCTCGCCGCGCTGCTTCCTCTGGATCGGGCGGTTCCGGTGTGGCGAACGGCGCGATCGGCGCGGCTTTGAAAACGCGCAACTTGTTGGCGATGGTGCCCACAATGCCTTCCGGCAGGAACAAAACCACCACGACAATCAGCACTCCATAAATCAGCAGGTTCGCTTCCTTGAAAAAATTCTTGAAGATTTCCGAGGCCGTCTCCAGAGTAATGGAACCGACCAGCGGTCCGATCAGCGTTCCCGCGCCGCCCAGCATGGCCACGATCGCGATCTCGGTTGAGATCTCCATCGCCAGCACCTGGTCCGGAACAATGAATAAAAACAGGCTGGCATAGAGTGCGCCCCCGATGGCGGTGAACGCGGCGCTAATCAGCAGAATCCACAGCTTGCAACGCGCTGTGTTCACTCCAACCGCTAACGCTGCATCCTCGTCTTCGCGAATGGCCAGCAGATAGTAGCCGAACCTGGAATGCTCGATCCACGCCGTGAGTGCGAGGACAATCACCGTCAGCAGCACGCCGGAAATATAGAAAGCCTTGGTGGTGGATTGGGGAAAGAGGAGCGGAACCTGCGCTCCCACGTCGCCGCCCGTCAGGTTCGGCAAATTCTTGGCCGTCAGCCGAAGCACTTCCGCGAAGGCAATTGTGGATAGCGCAAAGTAAGGCCCCCGCAGCCGAAAAGAAACACTGCCAATAACCGCCGCCGAAATCACCGCCAGCACCATGCCCAACAAGACCGACACCCAGGGAGACACACCCGCCTTCGAGAACAACGCCAGCGAGTAAGCGCCCACGCCAAAATAGGCGGCATGTCCCAGCGACAACTGGCCGGTGTACCCGCCGACCAGGTTCCAGGCCAGTCCCAGGGCCGCGAACAGGAAGACGCGAAACAGAATTTGCAGCGTGTAATCGGATTGCACCACCAGCGGAACCAGCAGGGCCAGCAAAAAGAAAATCCCCATCAGGATGAAGAACCAACGCTTCATGCGCGCTGGCTCCCGAAAATCCCGCTGGGTTTCAACGACAGGACCAGAATGAAGATCACGAAATCGACGGCCAGGGCCCACTCGTTGCCCCAGTAGAGACTGGTCAGACTCTCGACCACGCCTAACACCAGCCCCGCAATGGCCGCGCCCTGGATGGAGCCCATGCCTCCGAGCACAACCATCACGAAGGACTTGAGCTTGAACTGATTGCCGACGTCAGGGAATAGATAGAAGACCGGCAGCAGCAGCGCTCCCGCGACGCCGGCGGCGGCGGAGCCGATGCCGAACGAGATGGCCTGCACCTGGTTGACATTGATACCCATCAGGGGCGCCGCATAACGGTTCTGAGCGATGGCGCGCGCCGCCCGCCCGAACATGGTGTGGGTCACCACGAAATACAGGGCCAGCGCCAGGACTGCCGCGAGCGCAAACGATACCAGCCAAGGCGCATTGATCGAAATCTGGGAACCGAGGCGAATGTTCTTCGATAAGAGTGGAATACTGATCTGGTGATAATCGGCGCCAAAGATCAACTGCACTCCGTCGGTGATAATCAGTGCCAGGCCCATGGTCAGCAGAATCACCATGAAATCGACCTGCCCGCGAATCGGCCGCAGCAGCCCCATGTAGGTGGCATATCCGATGACAAACAACACCGCGCCGACAAGCGGAAAACCGTAATAAGGACTGATGCCAGTGCTCTGAAACAGCACATAGCTCGCGTACATCCCCAGCATGAGGAAAGCGCCGTGAGCGAAATTCACAATGCGCATCACGCCAAAAATCAGCGCCATGCCCATGGCGATCAGGCCATAGAGCGCCCCGGTCAAAAGGCCGTTGAGGATGGCCTGGATGGTGGAATAAAACCAGTTCACAAGATCGCGGCAGCTCCTTCCCTGCGAAGACAGGCACCCCACAACGTTTGCTGAATTCTACTCGGTCATCGTGCCGGGTCGAAGGTGAAAACCCCTACGGGCGCTTCGACCACTCCGGGGTCGGGATGATGGGTTTGCTCTCGGCGGCGTCGGGAGGCCAAACCACTTTGTATTGCCCGGCTTGCACTTGCGTGACCAGCACCGGATGTGAGTTTTGCCCGCGGGCATCGAACTTCACCGGGCCAAACGGAGTTTCTGCGAGATTGATCTGTCTCAGCGTATCCCGCAGGGTCTGGGGCTGCGTCGATTTCGCGCTATCGATTGCCGCTGCCGCCACCACCAGCGCCGCGTAGGCCTCGATCGCGTGATAAGCAGGATGGGTGTTGGTCAGCTTGAAGAACTTCTGATCGAACTCAGCCGAGCCTTTCCATTTTGCCGAGGGCAGCCACTGCGAAACCGAAAACGTGTACTCCGCGTATTTTCCGGCGCCCTTATCGGGCGTGGGAAACTCCGCCGCCGCAAACCCGGTGCCGGCTGAGGTGTAGAACTTGGGATTCAAGCGCACCTGCTCCGCCTGGTGCATCAGCGTGCCGGCATCGAGCAAATACGACGCGAAGTAAACTACTTCGGGGTTCTTGTTCTTCACGCGCTGCAACAGCGACTTGTAGTCCGGCGAACTGGCTTGATAAGTCTCGCTGTCCACCAGGTTCAGGCCTGCCGCTTTCGCCGCATCGGTCATGGACTTGTTGTTCGATTGTCCAAAGTTCGTGTTCTCGGAGACGATGGCCAGGGTCCTGGGGTCGCCATTGTTTTTCAGAAAATCCAGGGTCGCGGCGGCAAACGATCCCGAGCCGGCGCAAATACGGAAAACCCAGGCGGAGCCGGTTTCCATCACGTTGTCGGCCACCGCAGTCGGAATGATAAGAGGAATTTGCTTCTGGGTAACCACCGGCACGATCGCGCGCGTGCTCTCCGAGGAGTAGGCTCCCAGAATGATGGTCACGTGGTCCTGGTCCACGAGCTTGGAGACACCCTGCACCGCCTGGTCAGGACGGCTTTGGTCGTCGTAGTAATCGAGTTCAACCTTTTTCCCCAGGAGACCGCCTTTGGCATTGATCTCATCGAGCGCGATCGTGTACCCATTCTTGTGCGCCTGGCCGAACGCCGCGTTGCTCCCGGTGAGCGATGTCACCACGCCGATCTTGATCGTGTTCCCGTCGCCGCCCGATCCTCCGTGGCATCCTACCCAGGCGATCAGTATTACGAGCAAGCATGGAAGCAAGAGATAAAGTCGTTTCATCATGAATCTCCTTCTCGACCGCAAAGAACGGCACTGATTGTACGCCCATCTCGCCCGTTCGCGACATTGTGAAATGATTTTGATCTGGAGGGCTTGGCTTCGGCGTGATGCACGAGGTCGTGGAGCGCTGCCTTGTCAGATCGCGGAAGCGGGCAGAATCGCCCCACGGCAACTGCCCAGTCCGATGCGACGGAACCCTTCTCGCTCACAGGTTCCCCGGAGGATGACTTCATCTCCATCTTCCAGAAATTTCCTCTGCTCTTCAGTCGGCAGCGTCACCGGATCCTTGCCGCGCGAGGTTAGCTCCAACAGGCATCCGCGCGCGGTCTTGTCCGCGCCCGACACAGTTCCGCTTGCCAGCAAATCGCCGGCGCGAAGATTGCAGCCATTGCTCGCGTGATGGGTCAGCATCTGCGCCATGGTCCAGTACATGTCGCGAAAATTGCTCCGGCCCAAAACCACAGGAGCGATGCCGGCCTCTCGCATCCGGACCGACAGCAGAGAAACTTCCAGCCACAGGTTCAGACCACCCTGTTCCTGATCGCTCTGGCCGAAAAGATAAGGCAATGGCGCGGGGTCGCCATCCGCACGCGCAAAGGCAGCCGTGCGAAACGGAGCGAGCGCTTCCATCGTCACCACCCATGGCGAGAGTGAAGTCGCAAAACTCTTCCCCAGAAAAGGTCCGAGCGGCTGATACTCCCAAGACTGAATGTCCCGCGCCGACCAGTCATTCACCAGGCAGATTCCGAAAATATGTTCTTCCGCTTCGCGGATTGGAATGGTTTCTCCCAACGGATTTCCAGTACTCACAAAAAAGCCTAGTTCCAGTTCGTAATCCAGCGCCTTGGTCGGCCCGAATTTAGGATCGGCCTCGCCATCGCGCGTCTGGCCAGACGGGCGCCGGACCGGCGTTCCCGTCGGCACCAGCGAGGACGCTCGCCCGTGATAGCCAATCGGAATGTATTTGTAATTCGGCAGCAGCGGATTGTCGGGGCGGAACAGCTTCCCTACGTTGGTAGCGTGGAAGATCGATGCGTAGAAATCCGTGTAGTCGCCGACGACCGCGGGCAGCAGCATGTCAACATCAGTCTGTGCCGCGAGATGGCGCGCAGCGGCCTGCCGATCGGAGGCGGGCGCATCCTGACGCAAAATAGCATGAAGACGCCGGCGCAAAGCACGCCGCGGACCGGCGCCGAGCGACATCAGTGGATTCAGCGAATCGGAGGCGCAAGCATTTGCAGAGAGCCGCACACTCTCCTCGGCTAGCAAGCCTTCACTTTGCATTCCGTGGAGGTCAAGAATGCGGTCTCCGATCGCCACTCCCACTCTCGCCCCGGTGCCGGCATCCCGTCGCCGAAAAACTCCGAAGGGCAAATTCTGGATGGGAAAGTCGGAGCTGGCAACGTTGGCGGATTCAACCCAACTTTGCACTTTGGAATCGTGGGTCTCGTCGAGAACAGGTTTCATAACAGGTGTTTCATAGCAAGTGTAGAGTCCGTAAGTCGTCGAGGGGCTCCGTGAATGAGCACGACCCAAACGAAATTGAGAAGTCCCGGCGCGCTGCGGCGATTTCATGCCGGCTGAGCCGATGCTGGCGCCAGCCGACTCCATCCAAATCAAAGTGGAACACCTCCGCCGATTTTTCCTCGAGCAACTGAACGGCAAGATTGGTTTCCATTCCCGCCCGCAAAAACGCGGCGGCCAGAAAAACATTTACAAATCCGTGCATGATTCCCGATGGGCTCTCGGGTTGATAGGTAAACCGGTGCACCGAGCGCAGCGGATGATGCAGTCCGGCGGTTGCCTTGAAGGGCACATTGGCCGCCACACACAGGCGAAGGAATTCGATCACGCTCTCGAGAGCCGGAAACTTGTCGGCCGTCTCGCCGCCCGTCCGGATCTTGGCTCTGCGTCCGCAGCCGGCCACCGCCGCAATGCACTCGCTGCAACTGGACAGCGGAATTTCGAAATAGGTCGCGAGCTCTGCCGGGATGATTCCGGACAGCCGCCTGACCTCTTCGGGACTCGCAACCTTCACCTCAACCGACTCGACGACCGCTCTTCTGCCGGAACTCGAGCTCGTAATTCGAGCATTGAATTCGCGGATGAGAGCGACATCCGCAGCCGGATCGGAGCCCAGAAGAACCGACAGCCGCCAGTTCGTGAAGCCTGTTCCAGGCGTCGGAGTTGGCAATCCGGCAAGCGCTTCTTCGAACTCGATGAGCCGCGCGACCGGAACGATGAAACGTCCGAGAATCCAGTTCCATTCCGACCGCGAATAGGCGTTGTAGTTAGCCACAGACGGCGCCATGGCCAACGATGCAGGAGGAAATAATCCCGCATAGTCGATCAGGTCGCACAGCAGGACACCGGCGGCATCCACCGCATCCGCGGAATTTCGCACCGTCTGGAAAGTTTGCAAATTCATACGCTAACTTCATTACTCCCGATGTTGTCATCCTGAGCGTAGCGAAGGACCTCTGTGTTTGAATTCTCCATGCAAAGGTCCTTCGCTTCGAATTTATGGACACAACATTAACCGCCCGACCTCTTGAACTTCTTCCGCAATCCCTGCCAGCACTCGAAGTACTGATGATCAAGCTGCGAAGTCTCCAGCGCAAACTTCGTCGGCTGGCACACGAAGCGAGTCTCGAACATGAACGCCATAGTGTCGCCTAGATAGACCGGTTTCAGTTCGGCCTTGCTCGCCTTTTCAAATGTTTCAGCGTCGGGCCCGTGACCCGCCATGCAATTGTGGAGGCTGGCGCCGCCCGGCACGAATCCTTCCGCCTTGGCGTCATATTCGCCGTGGATCAGTCCCATGAACTCGTTCATGAAGTTGCGATGGAACCACGGCGGACGAAACGTGCGCTCGGACACCATCCATCGCGGCGGAAAAATTACGAAGTCAACATTGGCGGTTCCCGGAATTTCTGAAGGCGAAGTCAGCACCGTGTAAATCGACGGATCCGGATGGTCGAAACTTACTGTATTGATGCAATTGAAGTTCGCCAGATCGTATTTATAGGGCACGTAGTTTCCGTGCCAGGCAACCACGTTCAGCGGCGAGTGATCGATGCCCGCTTCCCAAAGGCGCCCTTGGAACTTGGTCACAATTCGGAAGTCGCCTTCGAGGTCCTCGAACGCCGCTACCGGAGACAGAAAGTCGCGCGGGTTTGCCAGTCCGTTCGCGCCAATCGGTCCCAGATCCGGCAGACGAAGCAGCGCGCCGTAGTTCTCGCAGATGTAGCCGCGCGCTTCTTTCTCCAGGAGTTCGACGCGGAAACGAATTCCCCGTTGAATCACTGCGATCTCGCCGGGACCGGCTTCGAGAACACCCATCTCCGTGCGCAGCAGCAGCCTTCCGGTTTGCGGCACGATCAACATCTCTCCGTCGGCGTTGTAGAAAAACCGATCCGTCATCGAGGTGTTAGCGACGTAGATGTGAATCGCAACGCCCGCGTGCGTATGGGCGTTGCCGTTGCCTGCCATGGTGATCAGGCCGTCGACGAAGTCGGTGCGTTCGGAAGGAATCGGAATCGGACTCCAACGCAACTGGTTCGGCGGTGTCGGCACTTCGTCAAACGGCGCGCTGCGCAGCCTTCCCAGGCTGATGGGTTCGAATGGCTTGTGCGCCACCGATGGACGCATGCGGTAAAGCCACGTCCGGCGATTGACGCCGCGCGGCGCTGTGAATGCCGTGCCGCTCAGTTGCTCCGCGTACAACCCATGCGCCACTTTCTGCGGAGAATTTTGCCCGCGCGGCAGCACACCTTCCACCGCCTCGCTGGCGAACTCGTTGCCGAATCCCGACTGGTAACGCAACGCGGTCTTCCCTGGCGTCCTTTTTGCGTTCGTCATTCTTGCATTCGCTCGTTCTCACTTTACAGCTTGCGGAAAAAGTGTTCCTTGGCCGTAGTCGGACCGCAGCGGCTAAAGCCTGTACTGAGAATACGCCGGTTATCGCAGCGGTAAACCGCTGCGCCACCCAAAATCGAGTGCGGCAGCTAGTTCCTTCCGCAGCCGTCTAGCCATTGCCTACAGATTCCCTCGCCGCGCCTGTTCCATCTCGATCGATTCAAACAGCGCTTTAAAATTCCCCTTGCCAAATCCGCGGCTGCCTTTGCGCTGGATGACTTCGAAGAACACGGTCGGACGATCCTCCACCGGCTTCGAGAAAATCTGCAGCAAGTAGCCTTCCTCGTAGATCGGAAGAGCACACGTCTGAACTCCAGTCACTTAGGCA
>OBLW0100001960.1_pt1 | contig 16923 bp, 19 predicted proteins | sample 1520161 | NCBI WGS metagenome assembly OBLW01 (sample SAMEA3539309, study PRJEB22396) | soil metagenome | biome: tundra; feature: field; material: soil | place: USA | collected 2010-05 | depth 0.15 m | reverse complement strand
ATGTTAAGGTCGGCCCCGTGGTTGCCCCTCCGGACGAATCTGACGCACAGGACACCGTAAATGCAGCCGTATGAGCTGATTGTTATAGGTTCGGGCCCCGGCGGGCAGCGCGCTGCCATTCAGGCAGTGAAGGCGGGAAAGCGCGTGGCGCTGGTGGAACGCCAGAGCGCCGTGGGCGGAGTGTGCATTAATACCGGAACGATCCCCAGCAAAACGATGCGCGAGGCGGTGCTGCACCTCTCGGGATTTTACGATCAGAGTTTCTACGGCGCAAACTATCATTCAAAAGACCAAGTTACGATGGCAGACCTGAATTTCCGGGTGCAACGCGTCATTGAAAACGAAGTGTCGGTCATTCAGGATCAGCTCAAGCGGAATGGCGTGGATCTGATTCATGGTTTGGGGAAATTCATCGACCCCCACCACGTGCGCGTGGAGAATAACAACGGATTCAGCGAACTGGCAGGCGAATACATAATTCTTGCGACCGGCACCAAACCGGCGGTAAATCCCAAGGTGCCGATCAATGGCCGCAACATCATTAACAGCGATCAGATTTTGGCGATGCCCCAGGTTCCACGAACGCTGATTGTGGTAGGCGGGGGCGTTATCGGCGTGGAATATGCTTGCATGTTCGCAACACTTGGCGTGCGCGTGATCATCGTGGAAAAACGGCCACGACTGTTGGAATTCGCGGACACCGAGATGGTCGAAGCTCTCAGCTACCACATGCGCGACCGCCGGGCGACCATGCGTTTGAACGAGGAGGTGGAGAGCGTCGAGGAGTTGCCCGACGGAAAAGTGGCGGCGAACCTCGTCAGTAAGAAGCGCATCATCGCAGATGCCCTGCTGTATGCGGTGGGCCGTGGAGGAAATGTCGACCCGCTGGATTTGTCGGCGGCCGGCCTGACCGCCGACGATCGGGGACGGATCAAAGTGGATTCTGATTTTCGCACTTCGGTGCCGCACATTTTTGCGGTTGGTGACGTAATCGGCTTTCCCAGCCTCGCGTCGGTATCGATGGAGCAGGGGCGCATTGCCGCAGCCCGCGCGTTTGGATTGGATGTGCAGAGCGATCCGGCTGGGTATCCGTATGGCATCTACACCATTCCGCAAATTTCTTTCATCGGCAAAACCGAAGAGCAACTCACAGACTCCGACGTCCCGTACGAAGTGGGCGTGGCGTATTACCGGGAGATCGCCCGGGGCCAGATCACCGGTCACACCGACGGGCGCCTCAAGTTACTGTTCCACCGCGAAACCCTCGAACTCTTGGGGGTGCACATCTTCGGCGAAGACGCGGCCGAGCTGCTGCACATCGGCCAGGCGGTGATGCTGCTCAAGGGCAAAGTCACCTATTTCAAAAACACAGTCTTCAACTATCCCACCCTCGCAGAGTGCTATAAGACGGCCGCCTTCAATGGTCTGAACCGTCTCTCATAGCAATTGGTGAGTCGGCTGTTGCGGTAGATTTGACTACATCGTCGTTATCGCTAAGGGCGTCCCCAATTGGCCTCAGCCACTCCGGAATATGCTAGGCATACCTGTATTCGCCGTCGCCATGGTTCTTGTTGTCGGATGATATAGCACTACTCGCCGCGTAGTGGAGCGGGTGAGGTCTGTGAATGCACCTCGTAGTGCTGGACACCGGGCTCCATTTTGATCAAATAGTCGGAGTCGAAATCGTAGTACTTGGCCCTGCTGTAGTCGTCTCCAGCGAAACGCTTGATGGAATCGGCGTCGTCCCAAAACGTTAGCATCTCGAAATGCGTTACATCTCCTTCGGTGCGGCATAAACACCACGCCCCGCGATTTCCTTGTGTCGCCAGGTACTCGGGAAGCGCAATCCTCCGCATGAGGTCCAGGTATTCATCACGCTTCGAAACCGGAACGACGCCGTGCCATATTCGAGCAATCATTCAGCCCTCTCATCCAAGCGAGCGAAAGCCGAGGAGACAGGCCATCGCAACTATGAGATTACTTCGTCAAAGAAACATGGTGCCACTGCCTGCTTCAAGAATCTGGGTCAATCCCGACAGAACGCCGTAATCGGAAACTTGATCCCAGCGTCCGGTTACGATTTATCGGTAGCTAGCTTAGAGCGGTTTCCTATCGTTTGACATCGCGTCTTCCAGGCGTTTTGTACTATGGCTAAGCATTCGCGGGCGGAACGCGCTCCGGCGATAACGAATCAACGAAGCATCTCAACTTTATGCTTAACCCGTGCAAATCCATGGGCGCCCGCATCCTTCTGTCTCGTCCAGGTAACGAACAGGGCCTGGAGAAAGAGCCGCTGTACTCCTTTTTTGCACAAAGGAAGTTTTCGATTCTCCTTGACACATACACTCTCGAAGAACAGTATCAGGTCGAAGTTTCGCTATCTTGAGGCGAGACTCCCGCTTCTCAGTCCATTCGCAGTTTCTATAGGACAAGCTCCGCATCGAGCGCCGACAGGGCAGAACCTATCAGGTTCTTATTCATTCTGTCGCGCGGGGCCCTACCGCCTGTTCGACGTACAGGTTCTTGTATACCCAAGACGCCAGCGGTTTCAAGCCACATCACTCCAGCCCGACTCGCTACATGCGGGTTGGAATATCGCGCTTTTAAAAAAGGAGAACCACCATGTCTGAACAAAACAAAACTAGCGTCCGTCGTTTGTTCGAAGAGGTTTGGAACAAGGGCCTTGTACCTGTGGCAGACGAGCTCTTCGCACCTAGCTACACTCACCATGACAGTTCGACGCCCGATGTTGGGCGGGGTCCCGAGGGTGAGAAGAAGAGAGTGACCCTTTACCGCAATGCCTTCCCCGACATTCGATTCACGATCGAGGACATCATTGCCGAAGGTGAAACAGTAGTAGCTCGTTGGTCTTGCCGCGGTACCCACAAGGGCGATCTTAACGGGATCGCACCAACAGGGAAGCAATTCAACATTGCGGGCGTAAGCATTGCCCGCTTTACGAACGGCAAAATGTTCGAAGGCTTTGTCAATTGGGATGCTTTGGGCCTCATGCAGCAACTCGGCGTGGTCCCTGTGCTCGGCAAAGTCAAAGCTGTCGCCGCATCCACCTCCACAAGGTAAGCCTCTCGGCTACGTCGAGAAATCGGAAGGCCCGAACACGCATCGGGCCTTCTGTTCGATTTGCGGCGAATCCTGAAATGCAGGCTCGCCTCATCAGCGACTACGTAGTCGCACGACTGCGCTGATCGAATGAAATTTGCGGCAACGAGTGGGCTACGGAATCATGATCGATTTTCGACTGCCCTACTCTGATTTATAGTTAAGGAGGAATGTAAGTGAGCGAAAGAATATCGGCAACCCCAGAAAAAATTGAACAACGGGCATACGAGCTATACCTTGAACGCGGCGGCGAAAATGGTGACGATCTAGCAGATTGGCTGGCCGCCGAGAGAGAATTGACAGCATTGCCTCAACAATCCAATTCCAGCGCGCCCCAGGTGCGAGCGGCCGCTTCTGAACTTCAGGCGACGCCACTAAAGGGTGGTCGGGTCTCGCAGGAAGTCCCCGTGGAATATTCGAGCAAATAGTCGGCGTTAACGGACCATCTCCATAAGGGCTTCGGTTTTCTCCGAGGCCCATTCTCCTTCTCGACGTCGCGCTCAAACACGAATATTGCGGCTTTAATCGCCCAGCGTCGAACCAGTCACCGTTCTTGGTATTGCCACGCATGCGCAAAAAACGGGCGCGAAATTAGAACATGGAAAAATGACTGGCAACAAGAATCTTGACCGTTTTGGAAGAAACCAAAAGAAGCGGTCGGTGGGACGAAGTATACGACTGTCCCCCACGTCCCTGGGCATTCTGAACCGTCTGTCTGCGGATGTTTGCATCGTTAGCGAAACGATACAAAGCGGTGAGTCGGCTTCTTAATTGCCCGGGATCCGGGCCAAATCCTGAGATGCGCCAGTCTGCGAACATTCATAGTCCAATTCGCGTGATTTTGTTTCTAGCCAGGAGTCCTTACTCCCTTCTTGAGCAATTCAATGGCTTTCTCTAATCTCTTCAATCTTGTTTCTTCCCTCTTGGCTTCGGTAATCCAGCGGCAGTACTCCTTTCGGTGGGTGTAGCTCAGTTTTTTGAAAGCTGGGAGCAGCCCTTCTTTCTTCATCAACTTTTAAAATTGAGCAGGCACCTCGGCGGTTCTTGCCTCTTCATCCTTCCAAACGACGACTTCGATAGTATCGCCCGGGCCTTTCCCAGTGTGCTCGCGTATGACTTTAAGCATACCCAGCATATGAAGCGGATTACCGTACTCGATAAGCGAGCCTGTATACGGAACACCATTGAAAGTCACCTTCACGGGCACTTTACTTTTGGTGACATTCTGAGGAATTACGCGACCACTAGATGTATTCGACGCATTTCTGCCCGCCATTCAGAAGCGAATCAAAGGCGAAGGAAGCACAGATTTTGAGATTCCCCGGCGGCTTCGGCAGGTCCTCGCGACTAAAATGACTCTGAACCGCGTAATGCCCGAGACTCGGCGGGCTACGAAGGGGCGTGACCGGCAAATTCGACCTTAATGCTGCGAGATGACTGACCCCAGCGAGCTTAAAAAGTGGTGCCATCGAACGCAGGGTACTAGTCGACCCAAAGATCAGCCGCGTCGTCGTCTCGTCTTTGCTAGATGAGGTCAAGCATCATTCTGACATTGAAGCTTAAAATTATTCATAGATTCCACGGATTCTTCACGACAGCGCACCGGCGGCGACCTTAGTTCCGGTGAGTGACCCGTGAAATCACAGCATCGGCGGACTTGTTTTTGGTTTGCGTCTACTGCTCCCCTGGATGCTAGGATCTCCGCATGAAAACGAAAATTATAATCATTTTTCTCATCACCACTTTTCTGTTCGACATTCAGCTCGTGCGGTCAAAGGCTTCGACTGACCACAGGAGCAAATACTGGAACGCACAGTGGATTACCTCTCCAGGTATCCCGCAGAGAGATGAAATCGTGCTTCACTTCAAAAAGGTCATCGAACTTTCCGAGCGGCCGCAACACTTTTATGTAGATGTGAGCGCCGACAACCAGTTTGTCTTCCACGTAAATCAGCAACGTGCAGGTAACGGGCCGAGTCGAGCCGACCTGGCGCATTGGAGATACGAAACATACGACTTTGCTCCCCTTCTCCACCCGGGTAAGAACGTGCTTGCGGCGACGGTTTGGAATTTTGGCACCCGTTCAGCCATTGCGCAGATGAGCGACAGGGTGGGCTTACTTGTTCACGGGCACGGAGATGCGGAACGTGCGGCAGACACCGACGCGAGTTGGAGTGTGGTGGAGGAAAAAGGTATCCGTGCCGTACTGCCACAGGTTAAGGGTTACTTCGCTGCAGATCCAGGTGAACGACTTGACGGCTCAGTGTTCGACTGGTCATGGGATAGCGGTACGGATTTTGGAGCCTCCTGGCAAAAAGCCGTCCCTATTGGTCGTGGTTCGTTAAGAGGAGAAACGGATTCACCGGACCGCTGGCAGCTGGTAAGCGATCCCCTTCCGCCAATGGAAATGAGGCTTGTTCCAGCCGGAAAAGTAGTCAGAGCAGCACAGATCGCGATGCCGCTGAGCTTTCCGGACCAGGGTTTCACAGTTCCTGCGCACGTCAAGGCGACTATCTTGATTGACAACTCGACATTGACAACCGGCTATCCCGTGTTGAGAGTCAGTGAAGGACAAGGCTCCGCTATCCGAATGACTTATGCGGAGGCACTTTTGGATGATGCAGACCAGAAGGGAAATCGCAATTTGATTGAAGGGCGCCACATTGAGGGAGTGATTGATGAATTCATACTTGGAGGAGGCGCTTCTCGTGAGCTCATGCCCTTGAGCTGGAGGACATGGCGATATTTACAGATTGACGTGAAGGCGGCGAACGAACCCGTCCGCGTCGAAGGACTAAAAACGTGGTTCAGTGCATTTCCCTTTGCCCAACGCGCGTCCTTCTCCACCGACGATGAATCCTTGCACTCAATATGGGAGATTGGCTGGCGGACGGCGCGTTTGGACGCGCACGACACCTACATGGATACGCCCTATTGGGAACGCCTGCAATACATCGGCGATACGCGAATACAGGCATTGATATCCTATGCGGTTGCTGGAGACGACCGGCTCGCACGCCAGGCCATTGAAGCCTTTAACGATTCACGAGTCCCGGATGGGATCACTCAAAGCCGCTATCCATCATCACTCACACAGATGATCCCAACATTCTCTTTGATGTGGGTCGGCATGGTGCACGACTTCTGGCTTTACCGGGGCGATGCCAGCTTCGTTCGTGCCCAGATCTCCGGTACCCGTACGGTAATGAGTTGGTATCTTGAGCGCCAGCGAGCAGACGGTTTGATGGGAAAGTTGCCATGGTGGCCCTTTGTCGATTGGGGTAAGGATTTTGACTCTGGAATGCCGCCCCAGGGCGATGACGGAGGGTCAGCGATCATTACCCTGCAGTTCATCGAGGCCCTGCAATACGCGGCGCAGCTCGAAGATAGTTTTGGGAATCCCCAAATGGCGAATGCCTACCGCACTGCAGCCAAGCATGCGATTGAGGGGGTACGTGCCCTTTGCGGTGATAATCGGTATGGCTTGATTGCGGACGATCCTTCGCATCAGCACTACAGTCAGCACGCAAATATTCTCGCGGTCTGGCTCGATGTTGTCCCTAAGGAAAAGCAGAAAGAAGTGCTTGAGAAAATCCTCTCCACTACCGACCCGGGGTTCCACGCAACTGCAAATCTGCCATCGATGACGGCCGCGACTTATTATTTCCGTTTTTACCTGTCGCGGGCTTTGTTGCACGCCGGGATAGGAGACCAGTACCTCCAAACGCTTGGGCCTTGGCGCGAGATGATTTCCCTAGGGTTAACCACATGGGCTGAGTCGCCGGAGCCAACTCGATCGGATTCTCATGCGTGGAGCGCGCACCCCAATTTCGACTTGCTGACGATTGTCGCGGGAATTCGCCCAAAGGCACCAGGTTTCGAAACCGTAGTAATCGAGCCGCATCTGGGTGCTCTAATGCACGTCGATGCTGATATGCCAACTCCGAAAGGAATGGTGGAGGTGCAATATCTCCGCGAAGCGAATGGCGTCAGTGCACAAATCACTCTTCCGACAGGAGTATCTGGCGAACTGGTCTGGAAAGGCCACGAAACCGCCGTTCGTGAAGGTAAGCAGACACTCGTCTTGCCCTAAATCGCGCGTTTACCAGGCAGTATAGGCGAGCATCGAGTTGCTCCAGGTCCCTCCGCTGAGAAAGTATTTAAGGGCGTCGACTGACTCCACAGCCCAGAGGGAGCCAATTAAGCCCTCGGGGGTCACTTCAAAACCGGCCAACGGATGCGGCCCGGAACTAGATGCTTTTATCCTGGTTTCTCCTGTTCAGACAAGTCTGTTTTCGTTCGCCAGCTGCGGGGCCCGCATTTCAGGATGTGGGGGTGGTGTAGCAGGCGGTCGAGCATGGCAGTGACCGCCGCGCTATCACCGAGCAGTTTGCCCCAGTCTCCTACAGGGCGGTTGGAAGTAGGTAGAGTCCTGGTACGCTCATGACGACGCATAAACGCTGTTACCGTCGATGTGGATTAAAAGTTTCCGATTACCCGACGCAATCGGGAGTTGAGATCGAATGTAGAGTGGAACCATGACAGCACGCGCAATCATTCTTCGATGTTTGTGTCCGGCAATCTTTGTACTGAATTTCGCTGAGCCACCTATTGGTCTTTGTCAGGACGCCACACAGCAAAATAAATGCGCTATAACTCAATCCTTAAACCTACCAAGACGGTCTTTGGAACTTACACGGAAGAAGCCTCGAAAAAGAATACGGAAGGTACGGTTGTTCTCTGCGCCACCGTGGACGGGCATGGAAACGTAACCGACGTCAGCCCGATTAGCGGTCCGCCGGAGCTGTTGCAATTATCCATGGTGGCCGCACGACAATGGCACTTCGAAACGCCTTCGAAGTCTCCGGCCTTTGCGGAGATTCAAATGCAGTACAGCCTGACAAAAGCGTGTCCCGAGGGAAACGGGTCGGATGTGAGCGAAATCGTCACAACAATAGTGCCCACTGAGGAGAAACCGGGCGATTTAAAGATTGTTCGCAAACTGTACCATCCATGGCCCCCTCATCCGGAGGCAGCAAGAGCCGAGCGGCGCCGAGGGCAGCTTTGCCTCTCCATAGTTGTCAATCCGGACGGAAGTGTCTCCGATGTCCAAATCGTAAGATCACTCGACGAACTTCTCGATAAACCAGCCGCGGAAACTGTTCGGACGTGGAGATTCAAAGTGTCTCCCGAAGGCAGCCCAGCTCGATTTTCTGTCACCTTGAGTCTCCGCATACCGTGCCTTGACCATTGATGCGTATCAGCATGTGAAGCCCAGGTACGCCAGATGTCCGATGTCCGATACTCCGACCAGGCACATGGTGATAGACTTCGGCTCGGAGACTTCCGTCAGCTCTTCGAGGCAGCGAGGAACTCGACGATGGAAATTCCGGTAAATGCAAACGGCGATGACACCACCCCCTCGCGGAAGGGTTGGTCATGGCGCTGGTAGTTGCTCGCGCTTTTGTTTCCGTTACCCTCTAGCCCGTGGTGGATAACGATCATCTGCTTGGCGGATTCTGCTCCTTGGTGTACCTGTTCACCCGTGACGGGAGTAGGCGAGGTTGAAGGTGGAATCCAGCCGACAAGAAACCGCAAAGTACCACAAATTTACTACAGTGCACTATTTTGGGGCACTTCAATCTTCCCCCAACTGTGGCCGGGGTGATCCGAGATTGACACCAGAGGCTGGAAGGCATAGGGTCTTGCACGAAGATAAAATTGACGGTCTAAGTCAACCAGCAACGGGAGTAAATAATAATTCCGTAAAATTGCCCTTTGATGGCGGGGGATTTTAAATGGGCTTCCCCACAAATGGGGGCGCGCCCCGGCGTGACCAATTTACGCTCGATGAGGACGATCTGTGTGAGGGTAAAATGGCAAACCACAGTTCATCTATTGTATCTCCTGCCGCTCTTTACTCCAGGCTCAGAAGTATCCTCTATGAAACGCCGTGGGTATATAAGATCGCACGTACCGTCCGGTTTGCCGCGCTAGTTGGGCCTTGGAGGTCCCTTCTGGTAGGCCATTACCGGAGATTCAGCCGGAATCCAAAGGTATCCGCGATTGGCCCGACCTTGGTTCCGAACGTGAATGCGGCCGAAATTGCTTCTACACTTGAGCAGACCGGATTCGCCATCGGTGGGGTTCTGCCTCAGGATTACGTTAGTCGCGTGGCTGAGCTTTGCGGCCCGATGCAGTGCGCCGCGATCGTCAACCCTCACGAGAAGTGGGATGCGGTCAAGGAGATTGCTTACGACCCCAAATTCCTAGAGATCGCGAGGAACTACTTTGGAGTTGAACCGGTAGTCTATTCATCTAAGATTTGGTGGTCGGTCCCAGGTGCAACGGGCGAAGATCGCTTGACCTCTAAGGGACACAATGCCACGTTCCACTTTGATGTCGCCGACTACAAGTCCTTGGTCGTTTTCATTTACCTGACCGATGTTGTCGATGGAGAGTGCGGTCCCCATATGGTTATCGAAGGAACGCACAAGAGAAAGACATTATCTGATCTGGTGAAGGTATACCTTGATGACGATACTGCACTTCGAAGATTTGGCGAACGCATCAAGACCGTGTTGGGAAGAAAAGGGACGTTCTTCTTTGAGGAACTGACAGCCTACCACAAGGGTGTGGGTGCAAAGAAACCGCGACTCATTTTGGCCATCGACTATACCCTTCACCGAAAACCAGTGAAGTAAACAGATCATTGGAACGTTGTCGGTGTTGTACTCAATGGGCGGGATAGTTCAAATCGCACCGGCCGTCAGCCGTAAGGAAATCCAGAAAAAGCTCGCAGATGCAAAAGACTTCGACCCCGAGCAATTACGGAAGCTCCAGCACCTCAAAGTGGCAACGAGCGGGGATACGCGGCACCGTTCTAGATGCAGAGCATGTTCGGGACTTAGGGCTGTCTCCAGACAAAACGCCTTGTTGAGTCCAAAAAATTCAAGGCAAGAATTTCAACCTTATTCGTACTTGAAAGGCAACCAAAGGATCGACGCGAGACGCACGGCGGGCGGGGATATAGCTAGCGAGCAAGGCCACGAAACAAAGAAGCAACGTGACACCTATTGGCCGCAGGAAGGAGCCGTCGTGACATCGCGGCGTCGTTGGGCGCAATCATCCGTGACCAACAAAGAGGCCGTTAATGGAGACTTGTTACGGCGTGAAATTACACGCCACCAAAAAGATGAAGGAGGGAACTCGCGAGTGGTCTGTTCCTTTCTTCTCGTACTACTCCGGTCGCAAAAATGGGCAGCTACAAACAACTGCAAACCATTACGCCGCCACACCCTTGACGAAAAACCTCGCCGAACAGCTAACCCAAAAATTAGTTTCATCGGGATTGGATGCAGCCGTCTGCGATCTTTTCGCGGACCCAGAAACATTGATCCACAAAAACTTGATCGACATCGGTGAAGAACCATTGCAGCAAAATCGTGCTGCTAGGATGATCCAATGAAAATCAGGATGGGTACGATTCCCGGTAGCTCCTTCATAAAGGCCGTGGGCTTTTCCGGTGTATCTGGCGATGACGCTACGCTTCGTATTCAATTTCACGACGCCCTTTTGGACTTCGCTAAAGTTCCATTTGCAATTTTCAAGGCACTGGTGAGAAGCAAAGAACCATCGCACATCTACCTGCGAAACATTTACGGCGCGTACTCCCACACAAAAATTTAATCTTCACGGCGAACTCGCAACCCCAATCGGGGACCGAGAGAGTCGGTTGAGGTAAACCCATCTTGGCCAAAGGTGGAAACCGAACTTCTAATGGCACGGGGCGGCGAGCGATCCGCCCATCCCAGGAGATTTAATTCTACTTCCCCACAACCTCCAGTCCCAACTTCCGCCGCGAAAGACGCTTTGGACGAGGGTGTTCGGCGACTGAAAGGACTTGCCGATTACCCGACAAATCAGGAGTTACGCGCCACACATCAAGTGAAAATCTGGTGAAAGCCTCGTAGCCCGCAGAACGCCCTTTGTGGGTTGCAATGTCGCGGAGTCGCTATGGAAACTGGGTGACTGCATTGCATTGCCCGGGCGCGCAGTGCTAGATTACCCGCCGGTCCGAACACCAGAATCGAAATCCAAGTCAAGTTTACGGAGGAAAGAATGAAGCTTATAAAGCTCACAACAAGCTTGTGTGCGGTCGCATTCCTTGCCGTCGGGGCGCTGGCTCAAGATAAACCGGGTACGATCGCAGGTCTTGAATTCCAGACACCCAAGAATGGCATGGTGAAACAGTACGAAGAGGGACGAAAAGCGAAAGTCGAATGGCACAAGCAACAAAAAGACAAGGACGCGCTTCTTGTGTCTGAAGTTCTCACCGGCGAGAACATGGGAACCTACCTCGTCGGGCGATTCGGCTTGCACTGGGCGGATATGGACTCCCCGTCCGTGACCGATGCTGCCGATTTGGAGCAATACCGGAAGGGCATCGCACCTTACGTCGAAAAATTGACCGCCTCCTATTACGAGTTCTTGCCCAAGTGGAGCAACCCTTCTCCTGACATGAAGGCAAAGTACATCGAGGTGGTCACCTTCCACATCAGGTACGGTAAGAGTGACGATTTCCGCAGCGCCGTCGCAAAAGCCCATGAAGCCAATCAAAAGCTGAAGACGCCGACTCACTACTCCTGGTATCACCTTGTGAACGGAGGGCCTGGTGGCACATACGTTCTGACCACCGATCATGCGAACTGGGCCTCGTTCGAGGATGATCCGGCAGTAAAGCCCCTGCGCGACAGACTCCGTGAGGCGTTCGGCGAGCAGGAAGCCATGTCTGTGATCGAACGTCTCAACGGCTCTATCGAGAGCACCTACAGCGATCTCGTCCAGCCTCGTCCGGATTTGAGCTACCTACCGGCCAAGTAAGGCGGCCTCAATTACATCTCGGCTCTCGTTTGCCGGGTTGATCTCTTAGCGTCTCGCGGGCGTGGCGGATTTTTTCACCGCGCTCGCGAACTTCGCTTTTGCAAACTGCGCTAACTAAGGGAAATGACGCGGATACGGTACGGGCAAGCACCCGATTCCGAACTGGCGTGGTGTAGACCTGTGGCTAGAGAAGAAGAAAGGTCGGGGCTAGAGGACGCGCTTAAACTTGAGGCGACCCACCTGTAAGGTTGGCGTGAACTGTCGGCGCCACCGTGTAGCCTCATTGTCCGGTTACGCGACTACACATCCGAGTGGATTTTCGGTGCGATAAGCTGGTTTTTCGACACCTCCATTTATGGCGGCACCAGACCTCCAACCGTTGTGGGATCAGCTTGTGGGCGAGGACCTAAGCGGGATTGTTTTTGTCCGAGATTACTCGCAGTTGCAGTTCAACCCTCCTCCTCAGGTCAACGTGTATTCGAGGCGGGTCGTCGTCTTATCCGATGGTCGGTCCGCAGCCTTCGGTGAAGATGCCTTTGCCAATCTTGCCATCGGTTTGATCGGTCGCTTCGTGCGCGAAGTAAATGTCGACATGGCGAAGAGCTTTCGCATCGTTCTTACAGATGAGTCTGAAATCATGATCTCGCTGCTCTCAGAGCACTATCAAGGCCCAGAGGCCGTTGACTTCCAAGGTCGCAACAATCAGTGGCCGGTTATCTGGGCTCCGGGGTCCTGTTATCGCGAAAATCGGACATGTGCCGCCCACTGATCCAGATGTACGGTTACCCGACCAATCGTGCACTACGCTGCACTGGGTAGCACATTGCGCCACGGCAGATAAGGACCGTCGAGATTTGGTCCCCAATGTGACTCTAGACTTCTGTACATGAGAGTTTATTCCCGCATGATGTTTTTACTTGCTGTCGCATCGTTGCTGGGGACGGTGGCGGCTAATGTCCCAAACGCTCAAGACCAGCCGCTGAAAGCGATGCCCGAACTTATTCGCACGAGATACTGCTATGGTGACGAGCAAGTTTTCTCTGTGTGCCTAAAGTTGCGTGTGAAATACATTAACCGGAGCGAGAAAACTGTCATCCTCGACAATGAAATTGGAAAATCATGGTATGGCGAAAAGGTGGCCCGCACTTTGGGAGACCTCTCTGCTGGAAAGTATGAATACGATCCCAACAACGATTGGTTCTTCTCCGACAAGGACAAGTTGCCCGCCAAACCTAACGCTCAGTCGCCAAGTCCCGACTTCATCGTCTTGTCGCCGGGTCAGACGTTTGTGAGCGAAATTAATGCGTCTGTCGTGGCCCAGTATGAGAACCCAAAGGATTTTGCAGGCTCACTAAGGCCGGGAGTCTACATATTCCAAATGGAACTCGCCGCATGGAATCATCCGGGCGAAGCGTTTGGGTTTGCGAAGTCTTGGAAGAAATTCGGAGACCTTGTGATGGGTATGGTCAAAACCGAGCCATTGGAGATAAGCATACCTTCAAACCCTAAAGTTGAAAGGGATTGCAAATAACCAGACTGGCCCAATCGGGACCAGGTCCTGGTAATCGGGCGTTAGGGTGCGGGTTGGGCTGCCGAAGTGCTCCGGCCCGGATGAAAATCGGTGTACAGTATCGCGAGCAAGTGAGACGGGTGTAGCATAGCGCTGGTTGTGAAGTTTAGTAGCGGTTCTGGTCACAACAGGTCGATCAAGAGGAATATCACGACGGGAGTTGACAACCCCATGATGACCAAGGCTATAGGAATAACGACGATTACGTGTGTCGCAGCTTGCCTTCTGGCTGCTGGCGCGAGCAATACTTCTCAACCTACGATCTCTTGGAACCAAAAGGCTGCGGCTGCGTATCTCGATGGACGAGAAGGCTGGTGGATGAACTGGTCCACAGCGGCTCGCGATCGTAAGACCTTCTGTATCTCCTGTCATACAGTCCTGCCTTACGCTCTCTCGCGACCAACACTTCATTCAACGCTGGGTGAACAATCCACCTCCCTCAATGAACAAAAACTCATTGATAATGTCACGACGCGGGTCCGCCTTTGGAAGGAGGTCGAGCCGTGGTACAGCGACGAGAACGTAGGCGTTCATAAGACAAGGGAATCGCGCGGGACCGAATCCATTCTGAATGCATTGGTTCTTTCTAGCCATGACGCCGAGACAGGTACTCTGAGCGCCGATGCGAAACTGGCATTTGCTAACATGTGGGCTCTTCAACAACAAACGGGCGACGAAAAAGGATCATGGTATTGGTATCAGTTTGACAATCAGCCTTGGGAAGCATACGACTCGGCGTACTACGGAACGGCCCTTGCGGCCATCGCGGTCGGAACCGCACCGCAAAATTATCGTTCGATCCCGGAGATTCAAACTAATCTCAAGATTCTCCGCGAATATCTTCGAGGAAAAGCCTCCAAACAATCCCCGCTCAATCGAGCGATGCTTCTGTGGGTGTCCGCGAAGTTGCCGGGAACACTCGAACCGGAGGATAAACAATCCATCATCAAGGAGATTCTGAGTGTACAGCGAGAAGATGGGGGCTGGAGTCTGACTTCGCTCGTTGGGCCCTGGAAACGACACGACGGCACTCCTCTCGAAACGATGAGCGACGGATATGCCACAGGTCTTTCTGTGTATGCACTAGAAGAGGCAGGCATTACTCGCAAGAACCTCCAAATGAATGAGGGGTTGTCGTGGCTTGCGAATAATCAGGATAAGACCGAAGGCCGGTGGCTGGCTTACTCTCTGAACAAAAAACGCGACCTGTCGTCCAATACCGGCCCTTTCATGAACGACGCGGCAACGGCATACGCCGTTCTGGCTCTCACTCAGGCAAAGTGATTCTGGCGTCGGCATGGCTATCGCAGCAAATCGTCCTTCGAGTGACATCACTTAGCTAGAGAACTGAGAAATGCCTCCAGAATTCGTCCATCGATCGACCGTCATAAGAACTACACATTAGTCGGATGTCTCCCCTGCTCAAACGCCGTAATCGGAAACTGACGTTCACCGGGCCTGATGCTGCAGCTACGCATTCTGAAGGGTCTTATCCGGTCGCGCCGGTCGTCGTAACCCAAGCGTTGATTCCGCCGTGGACGGCGTGAGGTGGCAAATCCCGGAAAATGAACACTTCATATAAACTTGTGCCATGTTCAGCCGCGCCAAGTTCGTCTTGGCAGTATTTTCCCTTTTTTGCACTGGAAACACTGCCGCACAATCGGTCGAGGAGGAGAAGGAGCTTGCTGTAGTTGAGGTAGGGGCCGCTGCATTCCATAGTGTCACAGGGGATGCCTCAAGCAGCTTCGGCCCTTCCGTGGCTGTCGAGATCACGCCGGTAAAAAACTGGCTTGAACTGGAATTCGGCACTACGGCACTCTTCCGACGCCACTCCACCGAATGGGGAACCGACCTCCTGTTTAAGAAGCCGTGGGACCTTTCACCGAAAGTGGAATTTATGTTTGGCATCGGCCCGGAATGGGATCACTCGAACCAATACGGAATAAAGACCAACTCCGTGAGCGGTGAAGCCGTTGCGGATTTCATGTTTTGGCCCTCGCGTAAGCACAGATTCGGTTGGTATCTCGAACCGACCTACGAGTACAGCTTTGCGCGTGGCCATGAGCAATCGGTGGGCATCACCGGAGGCCTCTTGATCTCGATCCCTTAGGGCCTGATCCCTTGCAGTTTGTGATTCCCGAACTGATTGGATCGTGGACGGGCAGAAAATTTCGGGTTCCTCGCATGTTGTGCTACTGTCGTAGTGAACTCGGTGGCGTACGTTGCCCCACGGTTGCTGTTTCCAAAGCCACGGACCTGAGATCGTCCATTAAGGCGATCCCATGTCCAGAAAACAACCACCGCAGCAGCCCGTTCCGTTTATTTCCCCAGAAAATCTCACCGCGCTTATTACGCCAGAAAATCTCACCGTCGAGGCTCGCCGTCTTCACCCCGACCTTCCGCCAGGGAAAGGGAATCCATGGGTGCCGCGATAAGTCAGCACGTCTGCACGGCAGGCGCAAATATAGAGCCTCGCGAGTGAAGGATGTACCGCGCTCGAACGCGGTTCCACCAACCAACCCCTAGATTGGCCCCGTCGATGAGAGAAGCACCTGATATGCGAACCAGAACCAATTACGAATCCAAAGTATTTCCGCATCCTGCGCCAGCGTTGCGTTCAAGCGATGATCGCGAAGAAGATTTCATGACAATCGAGATGATCGCTGGAAAACTACACCAGACTACTGAATGGGTGGAATCCAAGTGCGGCCGTCGTAGCCCGAACCCTATTCCGCTTCATAACGCGTGCAACCATCGTCTGTTTTTGTGGTCTGAGGTTCACGCGTGGGTGATGAACTCACCGAAGGTAATCCGCTCCCGCCATCGTCGCCGCACTAAGACGGAGATCGCTGCTATACAGGAAGCCAAGAGGAAGGCGGCATAAAATGGGTTGGTGGGCCTCGAAGGATTTGAACCTTCAACCTGCGGATTATGAGTCCGATGCTCTAACCAGATTGAGCTAGAGGCCCCGGTCGCTAACCTATTGATTTTATATCAGTTCAGGGAATTCCGGTAGGATTCGACAGCGTGCCCGACCGCGAGTGTCATAAAAGTGTCATGGTTATTTGAACAAGATAACCCTCAACACATCGCAGATTCGATGCCATTCCGCGCCCGAGCACTCCTCTACCGCCTCGGCAATGACTATCGGAGAGAAATGTTCATGTCTGTCCGGTTTGAGGCTTCAAGCCATCTCATAAATGCCTCAGGAGGATGATGGCGGAAGCTAAGTGAATCATCCCGAGGAAATTTTCTGGGTAGCGTTCCCAGCGGACCACGATGCGGCGATAGTTATGCAACCACGCAAACAAGCGTTCGACTTTCCATCGACGGCGATAACGCCGCAGCAC
>OBLW0100001959.1_pt1 | contig 16924 bp, 14 predicted proteins | sample 1520161 | NCBI WGS metagenome assembly OBLW01 (sample SAMEA3539309, study PRJEB22396) | soil metagenome | biome: tundra; feature: field; material: soil | place: USA | collected 2010-05 | depth 0.15 m | reverse complement strand
TCTTGATTGCGATTTCTCGCGGCATGTTTACTGGTTGGTACTCCCACCCCCCTCCCCCCCGGTCTTCTGGAATCATGGGGTTAGCGGGAATTTTTCGACTCAGTCTTTGAATCTAAAGGACTTATATCAAAGTATTCTGGAATAAGGACTTAGGGGATTTCTCGCCTCGTTTCGGGCTTTGGGGTCCTTCGTAGTGGGGTAAAGCGTGTCAAGCCCCCTTTTTCGGGCTCCTCGCCACTGGCAAGCGCGTCAATTTGTCAAAGAGGGGCGACCCGAGTGCGATATGCGCTCTCATTCAAGTTTGGGGTGTTGGTGACCTTAAGTCAAGGAGTTTATGGCAAAAGTTGTCGGTCGGCTTGGAATCAGCACTCCTGAGGCACCTCTTCCGGCCCCTAACAGGCTGCGAAAAAAGTAATTTTCAAACGCAGCATTCCCCCAGCGGCTGGAAGCCGCCATTGATTCTGCGCCGGTTACGGCACGAGTGGAACTCGTGCCCTTCCCGAAACTGGCACGAATTGGAGTTTTTCGGCAGCCTGCTAAAGGGGAAATGATCCAATAGGAGTTTCCGATATCGCTAAAGCGATATCCTGACACGAACCGGGGTTTTTTCAGCGGGCTCCGCCGCCAAGATAGGGTTTGTGTGCAGTCACGGCACGGCTGAAACCGCGCCTTTTCAAAACGAATTCAAAGCGACCCCTGTATTTCCTCGGTGGTTACGAGCCTTGCTCCCAGGCGTTGCAATTCGGCGAGCGTAGTATCGCCGACCTCGGGTGCCAGGGTTTCGATGGCATCGCGGACAATCGCTACCTTGCGGTTACGTTTCAGTAGGCCTCTTGCCGCCAACCCTACGCAGTATTCCGTGACAACTCCGAAGACTACAAATTCCGCGGCGCTGCCCAGGCGTTCGAGTAATTCATCGGCATGACGGCTCTCGAAGATATCTAGGGTTTGTTTCTCCAGAATGATCTGCTGATGCTTGAGGAGATCTTCCGGTAATTTCGCCGAGGCATCGTTTTCCACGCGAACGAAATCGCCGGTTAGTGCTTCGGGGAGGAACTCGGCTCCGGGCGTGCCTTTTACGCAGTGGGGAGGGAACTGGGCGAACTCGGGATCATTTGGGACATGGAAGCAACCGTGCGAGACCAGGAAGACTTCGCCGCGCCGCGCCGCGTCGGTCAGCTTGCGAATATTCGGCAAAAGCTTCTCGGCTCCCGGAACGTAGAGTTTGCCGCCGGGCAGCATGAAATCGGCTTGTACATCGACCTCCCAAAATATGAAATTGCGAGATGGCATTCGGTCTCCAGATTTCGCAGTGGATCAGTTTGAAAGAGACATTCCCGCAGCGGCTAAAAGCCGCATTGATTTTGCAACACTTCCGGCACGGCTGAAGCCGTGCCCTTTCAAAACAGATTCAAACCGAGCTACTACCGCATTACTGCATTTCGAGCGACGCGGCCACCGATTTCTGGTACTCGCGCGCTTTCGCCACGGCTTCGCGCTCATTAACGGTAAGGAGAGTGCGGTCCCACATCACAATTTGTCCGGCGATCATCACTGTTTCCACGTCGCTGGCTTTTAGCGAATATGCGATTTGCGCGTAGACGTCGTACATCGGCACAGCGTTCGGTGCGTCCAATCCGATCAGAATCAGATCTGCTTTCTTGTCTTTTTCCAGCGACCCGATGTCGTTTTCCATGTGCAAGGCACGGGCACCGTCGATGGTCGCCATTTCCACGACGGATTGGGCGTTAAGCGCCAGGGGATTCATTTTTGTGATCTTGGCCAGTTTGGCGGCCAGGTCGATTTCTTCCATCAAGTCGAGATCATTGTTGCTGCCGGCCGGTCCGTCGGTACCGAGGCCGACGGCGATTCCGGCGGCGCGCATTTCTGGGACTGGAGCCACGCCGCTGGCGATCATCATGTTGCTCGAAGGGTTATGCACGCAGCCCACGCGATTCTTTGCGAGAAGTTTTCGGTCGGCCTCGTCTACAAAAATGCAGTGCGCCGCCACTACGTCCGGGCCCAGTACTCCGATTTTGTCGAGATATTGGACGGGCGACATTCCATTCTGCTTCTCGCTGTCTTCCCACTCCTTTTTCATCTCCGCGACATGAATCAGGATGGGGGCATGATATTTGCGGGCGAGAGCGGAAGCATCCTGCAAGGTCTTTTGGGAGCAGGTATAGATCGAATGCGGCGCTGGCGCGGCATGAATGAGCGGGTCGCCCTGCCACTTCTTCAGGAACTTCTCGGTGTAGTCGAGCATGGCCGCTTCGTTTTTATTATCGGGGGCGGGAAAGTCGATGAAGGTTTCGCCTAACACTCCGCGCATGCCGGCTTTTTTCGTTTCTTCGGCCACGGCGTCTTCGAAGTAATACATATCGGCAAAGGTGGTTACGCCGGAGCGAATCTGTTCGGCGGCGGCTAGGCGCGTTCCCCAACGCACGAACGTCTCCGTAACGTTCTTTGCTTCGGCGGGAAAGATGTACTTATAAAGCCAGTCGGCGAGGGTGACATCGTCATGTAGGCCGCGGAATAACGTCATCGGAACATGGGTATGGCCGTTGATGAATCCGGGGAGAACGAGTTTGTTCGTGGCGTCGATGACCTGCCGGGCCTCGTAGCGCGCTTCCAACTTGGCTCGCGGGCCGACCGCGACAATGGAGTCGCCTTTTACCACGACTGCGCCGTCCTCGTAGATGTGACGGTCGTTGTCCATGGTCACGATGGTGCCGCCGGTCAAGATCGTATCGGCACGCTCTTTAGTAGATTGGCCGTAGAGAAAAATTGAGAAAGAAAGTTGAAACACGCAGAAGAGACGACAGATGCTTTCAGTTTTCATGACAGTGGCTCAGTTGTATAGCAGAACCTGGATTTGTACAACGCTCGCCGCGGGTAGCGGGTCAGCTTGAAATCAACATTCGCGCAGCGGCTGAAGCCGGCATTGATTTGTGGCGAGTTGCGGCACGGCTGAAGAGGCTGCGGCAAAAGTCCTTCGGTTGCGGAGTGCGCGACCTCAGCGCCTAAAGGCGCGATCAAAACAAAGCGTTTACCGCAGCGCTGAAGCGCTGCGCCACCCAAAAGCAGGGGCAACGCCGAGTTTTTTCCGCAACCTCTGAAGCCGCGCCCTTTCAAAACAAATTAAAACTGAGAGACTACGAGGCCGGATGGGCCGGCGATGGCCGCGGATCGGGTTCCCTACGCGTATAATTCTGGCTCACGACAAATCGCTATTCGATTTACTTCGGGGGATTTCTCTTGTCAATCAGGTTGTTTTTCGCGTCCATCCTGCTCTCCGGACTGGCCCTTTGGGCCGCCGACAATATCACGCACCTCAATGTCAGAGAAGGGCTCTGGGAAACGACTTCGACTAAATTGATGACCGGCATGGGAATTCCCGCCGATTCTCTGGCGAAGATGTCTCCCGACCAACGCGCTCGCGTCGAAGCGATGATGAAACAGAATGGGTTGGGTTCACCGGCGACCGATGTCCGTAAAGAATGCGTCACGAAAGAGAAGCTGGAAAAGCAGTCTGCCTTCAGTAGCAACGGCGGCGGCCAGGGAGATTGCAGCCACACGGTCGTGAATTCCACGGGCTCCAAGCTGGAGATGAAGATGCATTGCGAGGGAAAAGATCATAACAGCGACGGCACCGTCCTGGTGGAGGTCATCAATTCCGATTCGGTGAAAGGAAAGATGCAATTTGCCACCACTTCAAAAGGCCGAAACATGAATATGGAGATGACGTTTACCGGCCGGTACCTGGGCTCGGATTGCGGAGACGTGAAGTAAAGCGGAAGAGTATGTTCCGACCTTGGATCAGTTATCGCACGATGCGGGTAATTCCCGCGGTAGTACTGGTCGTCCGACTTTTACTAGGCGCGCTCGGGGTCGCCCAGCCGAGTCGAATTGCTCCTGAACAAAAAGCCCAACTTGGGGCTGCCATCGCGCGTTTCATGGCCGCGAACAGCATTCCGGGAGTATCGGTTGCGGTCGTCGAAAATGGCGCGTTGGCGTGGGCGGCGGGATTTGGCAGCGCCGATCTGGAAAATGCTGTACCGGCGACGGCTCACACGTTGTATCGGCTGGCGTCGATCTCCAAGCCGATTACAGCGACTGCGGCGCTGCTGCTTTGGCAGCAAGGCAAACTTGACCTTGACGCTCCCGTGCAAAAGTACTGTCCGGCGTTTCCCGAGAAAGACACTCCGATTACGACGCGCGAGTTACTGGGTCACATAGCCGGAATACGCCACTACAAATCCGATTCGCAAGACGATCCGGAGAGCGGCAATACCAGGCACTTTGCGAATCCGATCCAGGCGGGCCTGGATTTTTTTAAGAACGATGCGCTGGTCGCTAAACCCGGGAGCGAATTTCACTATTCCACGCAAGGATACACGGTGGTGGGATGCGCGATGGAAGGCGCTTCGGGAGAGAAATATGCCGATTACGTGCGCAAGAATGTACTGACGCCCGCGGGCATGGATCACACCGTAGTCGATGACCGATTCGCGATCATTCCGTTCCGCGCCCGTTTCTACAGCAAAGACGATGCGGGGGCGATCACGAACGCGGATCTACTCGATTCCAGCTACAAGATTCCTGGCGGCGGCTGGCTCTCATCGGCCGATGATATGGCTCAATTCGAAGTAGCGATGCTCGCGGATCGAATCGTGACGCGCTCGACCCGCGATCTGATGTGGACTCCCTTGAAACCATCCGATGGCAAGGAAGATCGCTATGGGCTGGGTTGGGGGACGGGCCATGAATTGGGAATTCTGGACGTCGGGCACAGTGGCAGCCAGCAGGGAACCAGCACATCGTTGAAGATTGTGCCGGAGCGGCGCGCGGGAGTAGTTGTGCTCATCAACATGGACGGCGGTAAGGCCTCGGATCTTGCAACCGAGTTGATGAAGATTGTTTTGAAGTAAAAGGCTTCAAGGTTTCAGAGGCGAACCGTCCACTCTGAAACCCTGAAACCTTTAAGCTCTGCAACCTGCTTAGTTGGGCATTACGACGGAATCGATGACGTGAATTACGCCGTTCGATTGAAACACATTGGCAATCGTGACCATGGCTGTGCCGCCCTTTTCGTCCTTCAGTTCAATGTGTTTGCCATCGTGCAGCATGACCCAGAGCTTGCCGCCTTCGACCGTGGTCAATTCGGCGGTGCCGTTACCCGCTTTGATTTTCTCCATCAGGTCGTGCGCGGACAGGCGCCCGGCGACGACGTGATACGTCAGCACCTTCGTAAGCGTGGCCTTGTTCTCGGGTTTCAACAGCGTGTCGACGGTGCCGGCCGGCAATTTGTTGAAGGCTTCGTTGGTGGGAGCAAAGACCGTGAATGGGCCGGCGCCCTCGAGGGTATCGACCAGTCCCGCGGCCTTTACAGCAGCGACCAAAGTCGTGTGATCGGCGGAGTTCACCGCGTTTTCAATGGATGTTCTTGGTGGGATACATCTTCTGGCCGCCGACCATAGGTTCTTTTTCACCGGCCACGGCTGCCATCACGGCCAGTCCCACAATTGTTGCAACGAGCAAAAGTTTGCGCTTCATAGTCTTCGAATCCTCTCAGTTTGATTTACGGCTTCGACTTAGGTACGTGGCGCGGGGTAGTTTGGATTTACTGTGGCGGGCATCATGATGAGAGCGGGACTTCGCTGGCAGGTTCGTAGCAGTGCATCGCCTTAGCGATGCTATGCAAATCCAGCGCCTGAAGGCGCGATGTTTTGGGCTCTTGTGCCACGGATGAAGGCGTGGCCTGATACGAACCTTAGTACACTCTCCGATAACTGCTATTTCAGAGGTCAAAAAAAAGCGCGCAGCCGATGGGCTGCGCGCAAGAGGTACGTCTGGAGGGTTATCGGCCGGCAGCCATTGCCATTGCGCGGGGCTGGACTTGCTCGGAAGTGGCTACATACATTTTGTAGGACTGATAGATGGCAAAGAGCACAGCCATCAGAGTGCCTAATGTAACCAGGCCGCTGACGGTGGTGAAGACCGTGGCGATCGCAGTCAATCCCGCACCGATTACATAGTTCGGGAAAGACCACAGGAAGACCTTGTGCCAGAGGGCAAAAGGATTGCCGCCTTCGGTCAGGCCGATAATGCTGGCTACGGGCGCCGTATTCGCTACGAAGTAAGTGACGGCGGCCAGTACCAGAGACATGGTGTGCGCTATCGCGTGGGCTGCGAACATCTGGCTGTGGTAGACCAGGTAAGCGAGGCCGGTGGCGTTCAGCAGTGTACATGCGTTGAAGAGGAATTGGATCGGTTTTACTTTGTTGCCGGACGTGTAGGACTGCGCGATGGCTGCGGTGATTCCCACCAGCAGGCTCGCGAACAATCCCAGTTGCGTAACTCCCAGAAGAATGACGGGCAGATTTCCCGACATCGAGCTTGTCATTCCAGGCAGCTTCACCTTGAAGCGCGAGCTCAGCGCGGCTGCGGCTGAAAGGAGAAGCAACTGTGGCCAGGCTTGCGATTGCCACCTGATTATGCCGAACGACAGGGCGCAGAGGCTCGCTACGGCCACCATTCCGATCATCACTTTGGCTTTAATTGGCATTGTATTTGTCATGGTAGTCTCCGAGTATGGTGTCAGTTCGGTTATCTAGTTGTCTCCCGGGTCGCCTTCGCTCAGAGCCGTAGTGGCGCTCTGGACGGAGGAAGTTGCACCCCAGACGACGCTGTAACCAGATATTGAGGTCGCTCCCCAGACAACGCTGGTTGCGCCCCAAACGACCGAAGAGGCGGACACGGCGGTCGAACCCCAGACCACCGAATTGCCCCAGACTACTGATGTCGCGCCCCATACAACACTGGAGCCCGCGAACAGTGTGCCGACCGCAGTATTCTTTATCGTGACATTCCCATTGGAGTTGAAGACCACCGTCGGGGAAAGTGCCAGCCCCGTGGCCAGGTCCGTGTTGGCAAGAGCGGCATTGACATCGAGATATCCCGCTCCGTAGGTGAACAGATCGTATTCGTTGTTGTAAAGGTTTCCGCCGCTGTCATGGGAATAGGTGTATTGTCCGATCCCCTTCCAGGCAGTCTTCATCAAGCGCGCTTTTACTTGATCGGGAGTCAATGCAGAATTCTGCTGCAACATCAGCGCAACGGTTCCGGCCACGACTGGAGTCGCCATACTGGTGCCGCTCAATTCGTAGTACTTGGCGGTTCCGCTGCTCGGAGCCACCTGGTACTGCGGATAAGCTGTGTCGAGCGTGCTGCCCGCGACGCGCAAGGAAACCAGCCGGTTTCCCGGAGCGACCAGGTCAGGCTTTACGATGTGGTCGACCACCGTCGGGCCTTTGGAACTGTAGCTGGCGATCTGATCGTCGGCTCGCGACGCCGTCAGTTCCGTCATGGTCGCGCCGACCGTGATCACGGCAGGATCGTTGGCCGGAACGCCGATGGTGGCGAAGCCGTTGGCCGCAGCCGAGCGTCCGTTGTTGCCCGCGGCGCACACTACAACGATACCTGCCTTCCAGGCAGCTTCGACCGCCTGATCGACCGGATCGAGGGTGTAGCTCTCGAAGATCGGGCGTCCGAGTGACATATTGATCACGCGGATGTTGTAGGTGCTCTTGAGAGCGATGGCCTGCTGAATGGCGGCGATCACCTGACTATCGGTGCCCGATCCGTTTTGATCGAGTACGCGCAGGTTGATGATGTTGACGTTAGGAGCCATTCCAGCGTAGGTCGCCGAATAGCCATTGCCGTTGCCCGAGCTTTTGCCGCTCGCGCCGATCAGCCCGGCTACGTGCGTTCCGTGGCCGAACTTGTCGGAGGTCGTGGTGTCGCCAGCCACGAAACTCTGGCTATAGACGACCCGGCTGCCACCCGTAGCGGCGTGAAGATCGGCGTGATCCGCGATTCCGCTGTCGATCACTGCGACTCCAACGCCGGTGCCGTCCAAGCCGTAGTGCGATGCTGCGATGTCGGCCTCGATGGCGGTTGCGAACTGTTCAATGACCGGATTCGCAGTCATTTTTTGTACACGGTCCGGAGTGATGTAGGCGACGTTGGGGTTTTGCTCCAACTCCGCCAATTGGCTCTGTGAGACGCGCATGGTTACCGCACGGATCGACTGGAACTTCGAACCGATGCGAGCGCCACCTGCACGCAGCGCATTAAGATGTGCGGCAGCGGGCATGGTGCGGTACTGAACAATGACCGTCACCAAGCCATCGGCGTCTGCGCGCTGACGCATGTCTGGAGAAAACTTGCCGGAGGGTGTGTCGTTGTCCAGCGTTGCCCGGTTGCCGGCAAAGGACGGGGCCGCCACTGAAAGCAGTAGCAGCGCCAGTCCAACTTTTCGGCCCCAAGCAGCGCCGAACGCTGGGGAATTGAGCGGGCGCCTTTGGCCTCCGCTTTCGATCTGTGATCTACCGTTGTTGTTCATAAGTGTTGGCTTTGGCCTTCTCGAGCGGCATGCGTACATGGCACTCGTGCCTGCCTTACTAAGGCAATCGGGCAGCCAATGTCGTGAACGTTAAGATCATTTTTTACAATGAGTTAACCTAAGATTGTTATGGGTGTGTATCAGGACACTCTGGCCCATCGAGGAGGGTCGATGGTGGTAAGAATGTTGGCAAATCATTGGAAACAAATGTGGGCGGACCTTTCGGAGCGATTGGGACAAAATGGCCAAGGGTGGGCTGCGGCGTTCGTGGGCGCTCAGGCCGCTAATAAGGGTGAGAAATCAAAATAGAGCGCTCCCGGAGCTTTGCCTTATTTTTTTGGCAGTGTCAGTACAAAAGCCCAGAATGCTTCGTTCTTCTTCAGCTTGAGAATGGAGTCGTCCTTGGTGGGATCGGGCATTGATTCTCCCTTCAAGACATTTGCCTGGCGGTCAAAGGCCTGCTGCAAATGCAACTTGGCGGCGGTTGCGTCCCCCTGCTCCGCGTCCGCACAAGCCAGGTTGTAGTAGTTGAGTGGGTAGTCGGGGTCAGTGGCGATCGCTTTCTCGGCGACGGCACGACTGTTCTTGAGGTCTCCACTCATGCCGAGCGACATCACTAGTTGATCCGTTGTAACCCGGCGAGGAGTGATAGAGGTGGTGTCACTTGGCATCGCGTCCAGTGAGGCTTTATAGTACGGCGCTGCCAGACTGGGCGAGTCCTTGAAAAGAACCGATGCCAACCTGAAGTAGTCCAGCGCGTTCGGTTGATAGGTTAAATCGGGATGAAAGCCAGCCAGGACAAATTTCATCCTGTCTTCGGTGGGAGTTCCGCTCACGCTCGAGATATGTATTTCGGCGCAGGCCTTGGCATTCCCCGTGAAACCGAACAGGTTGTGCGAATAATGGCCGCCCGCCAGTCCCATGTCGAGTAGATAAGACGTTGTGGCGAGGGTTTCTCCAGTTGTTGTCTTCACCTCGCCATCAACTCGTTTGGAGATCAGTTTCGCATCGTGTTTGAGGATCGGACTAATTGCATCCTCGCGACATCCTTCGGCTGACGGCTTGCCGGATTGATTTTCGAAAATACTGAACGATACTGTTAGGCCAGCGTCACCTTTACTGAACTGCGCCACCGGACGCGTGACGTTGTCGTACACCGTGAGCATTTCCGCCTTCCAGTCCTGCCCGTGAGGTAACGCAATCGCGCCAGGGCCGAACCATGTCACCAACATCAGTGGCGTACTTGCGGCGGTCTGCTGAGCAAAAGCGTTGATGTAATAGGTCTGAAAAGCAAACGCAAGACACACGATAGCGACAGTGCGTGCGGAGACAATGCGCGTTTTCAATGTCGGACACTGCATCAACATCGGTAGAAATCTCATCCGAAACCGCCCGAATTATAACGCCCGTGAACCGTTAAGCAATACTAGTCCTTCGCTTCACTCAGGATTAGAACTTCGTTTAACGCCACGAACTTGCGGGACAGGCCACTAGTTGGGTGCGCGAACGGGACGTAGAGGGGCGCTCAATCCGCGCATGACATTCTCGAACTGCGCGAGGTCGAGCGACTGAGGGCCATCGGAGAGCGCTCTCTCCGGGCAGGGATGGACCTCAACGATCAGGCCGTCCGCACCGACCGCGATCGCCGCCCGCGAGACCGCCCCGATTAGACTCTGCTTGCCGGTACCATGCGAAGGATCGGCCACCACCGGCAGATGCGAAAGTTCCTTGGCCAGGGCGACGGCGGCGAGATCGAAGGTGTTGCGCATTCCTGTTTCGAAGGTTTTGATTCCGCGCTCACAAAGGACGACCTGGTCGTTGCCTCCAGAGAGGAGATACTCGGCCGCCAACAACCACTCTTTCACGGAGGCAGAGGGCCCGCGTTTGAGAAGAATTGGTTTTTTGAGGATAGCGAGTCTGCGCAATAAGGCGAAGTTCTGCATGTTGCGGGCCCCGACTTGGAGCATGTTAGCATGCTCGCAGATCACATCGACATCTTCGGTACTCATGACCTCGGTTACGACCGGAAGGCCGGTGAGTTCGCGGGCTTCGCGCAAGATTTTCAGCGCTTCGATTCCGAGGCCCTGGAACTCATAAGGAGAAGTGCGGGGCTTGTAAGCTCCGCCGCGCAGCATGGTTGCGCCGGCGCGCTTTACCGCTTGCGCAGTTTCCAGCAACTGCTCGCGCGATTCGACCGAGCAGGGACCGGCAATCACGATTACTTCCGGGCCGCCGATCTTGACGCCACCAACATCGACCACCGAAGGGTGCGGTCGGGTTTGACGGCTGACCAACTTGAAGGGCTGAGCGATGGCGACCACGTTGTCCACACCGGGCGCGACCGAAAGCGCCTCAATCTCATGGCGGCGTCCGCCGCTGCCCACCGCCGCAACGATGGTGCGCTCGGTGCCGCGCGTGACGTGCGGCTGGAAGCCGGCTTCGCGGATGCGCTGAATGATGTGTTCGATCTGCTGTTCGGTGGCGCTGTCGGACATGTTTACAATCATGGCGAGACTCCTCGATGAGGCGCTAAAAAGAAAAAACCGCGATGCGATCGCGGCTTGGACAGAACCGGTGAGCTATTTCTAAGAGTAAGGGGACTTGCTCGTGTTCCGCGCCGCCGCCGTAAATGAAAAACCGAAGCGGCATAGAGGACGGAAGCTGCGAAATCGTACTCTGGAAAGTGAAATCGACATATTAACGCCAGAGCGCAAACGTGACGTTTACGCTAGTTATCTTCACGACGACTGGTGGGCCTCGCCTAACTACTTAGGGAACTGGCAACCTGGGAGAACGCGTTGTTGGCATTGGATCCGATTAGTTTCACGGTTCCAATCACCAAAACCAAGATGACGGCCAACATGACGGCGTATTCGGCAATGTCTTGTCCTTGCTCGTCCGCCCACATCGTACGGCAAAACTGAAGCATAGATCCTCCGACCGGGAATAGGTTTTTGGCCAGTTGGTTGTAAATATTGTAGCTAATAATGACGACTCAGGCCCGGATTGTCAATCGAGTTCGGAGCTTAGTTTTCCACTGTTCGAATGGGTTATGGGAGGCACGACCCACGATCGCAGGGCCTGCCTGGAAGAGTCGATAGACTTCTCTCGCCGAAAAACCCGCAAACATTTCCGCCTCGTTTTGTTTTGGGGTGGCGCGAGAGATCCTCGCGAGATCCACGAGAGATCAAGGACCGGCAACCAGGGAATGGGGCGTGGTTGGGTTGGCGGACCTGCTTACCAGTTGGCGAGCGGAATCGCCGGCGTAGTCGAGCACGCGTCCCGGCCACACTCCCAACAGAAGCGTTGCCAGCACGCAAATCGCGAGCGCGAGCAAGGCGGAGGGGGTCATGGGAGTTACGGGCACCTCGCCGCGAGGTTCACGCATATACATCAGAACAATAATGCGAAGGTAGTAATAGGCGCCTAAAGCGCTATTCAGGACGAGGATGATGGCGAGCAGATTGAGATTCGACTTGAGCGCCGCGCTTAGTACGTAGAACTTCGCAAAAAATCCGCCGGTGATCGGAATGCCGATCAAAGACATCAGAAAGAAGGTGAAGGTCGCAGCCAGGAAAGGGGACTTCTTGCCCAGTCCCGCGTAGTCTTCGATGGAGACGTATCTTTCGTTGGCGGCGGCGAGGTGGCTGACGATGGCGAATGCTCCGACGTTCATCGCCGCATAGGCGGCGCTGTAGAACATAGCGGCGGAGACGCCTAATTCCGGGATCGCTGCGAAGGCGACGAGCAGATATCCCGCATGGGCGATCGAGGAATAGGCGAGCAGACGCTTGACGTTGTCCTGCACCAGGGCACAGATATTTCCAAACGTCATGGTCAACGCGGCCGAGACCCAGATCAGCCAGAAATATCCAGGGGCGTTGGCTTCGAATATCACGCGCAGCAAAACTGCAAAGGCCGCCGCTTTGGGGCCAGTCGACATGAGGCCCACAATCGGAGCCGGCGCGCCTTCGTAGACGTCGGGCGTCCACACATGAAAAGGCACGGTGGCGACCTTAAAGCCGAGGCCGACGAACATCATCGCGGTCGCAACATAGGCGAGGACCGGTACGGCGCCATTGCCGGAGTGCAGGGACTGGTTGATGGCATCGAGGTTCGTCGATCCGGTGGCGCCAAACATCAGGGCGACGCCGTAGAGAAAAAAGGCAGTGGCGAACGATCCCAGCAGGAAATACTTCAAGGACGATTCGCTACTGGAGGCATCATGGCGCCGAAAACCTGCGAGGATGTAAGTCGAAATCGATGAGATTTCAAGCGCGATGAAAATCAGAACGAGTTCGATGGCGGAGGACATCAGGCACATGCCGACCGTTCCGAACAGGATGAGACCGTAATATTCTCCGGCGCGGATGCGCTGCACCTTGAGATATTCGAAAGAACTGAGAATTGAGACTGCTGCGATGGCGATCACGAGAAAATGAAAGAAGATGCTGAAGCCTTCGACGCGGATCACGTTCGAAAAAGCCGTGCCGGGATATTGCGCCATCCAGAAGGTCGATGCCAGCGCGGCCAAAGCTCCAATCAGAGCAATCGTGCCTAATGACTGGTGACTTTTTTCGTGATCCAGCAGCGGATCGACAACCATGATCACCATGCCGAAGATGGTTAGGATTAGCTCGGGCAGGACGCGAATGTAATCGGCAAGGGGAGGAGGCTGAAAAGCCTGCGCCTGGGCGAGCAGAGCCGGAAAGTGCGCGATGGCCGTCGCGATTGTCGTTGGGATCATCGAGGTCATTATTATTGGCCCACCATCTTACTGGCCAACTGCGTGAATGGAGCAAGCGCGGCTTGCACCGCCGGATCAATCGCGCTCAGCCACAACATGGGTGCGACGCCCATTACCAGTGCCGCAACCGCAATTGGAATTAGCGCCGTCCGCTCGCGCAGATTCAGGTCGGGTAGCGATTTGTTGATTTCGTGCGTCACCTGGCCGAAGAAAACGCGCTGGTACATCCAGAGCAAATATCCGGCGCTCCAGATCACTCCAGTTGCGGCCAAGATTCCATAGATCGGACGCGCCTGAAAGGCTCCGCTCAACACCAGAAATTCGCCGATGAAGCCATTCATCAAGGGAAGCCCAACCGAGGCCAGCACGGTGACCAAAAAGAAAGTCGCGTATTTGGGCATGGGCGTGGCGAGTCCGCCGAACTCCGAGATCTGGTAGGTATGGCGGCGTTCGTAGAGAATGCCGGCGAGCATGAAGAGTCCGCCGGTAGCGACTCCGTGAGCCAGCATGACGAAGACTGCGCCGTTCAGACCGGCGGTTGTGAAACTGAAAATCCCTAGCACTACGAAACCGAGATGGCTGACCGAGGAGTAGGCGATCAGCTTTTTCATGTTGGGCTGCACAAGCGCTACGAGTGCGCCATAGATGATACCGATAATCGCCAGCACGATGATCCAGGGCGCATTGCGGCGAGCCTGATCGGGAAAGAGGCCGACGTTGAAACGCAGCAGACCGTAGGTGCCCATCTTCAGCAACACCCCGGCCAACAGCACCGATCCCGCAGTGGGCGCCTCTACGTGTGCGTCGGGCAGCCATGTGTGAAGAGGAAAGAGCGGGACCTTGACCGCGAAGGCGATGAAAAATCCTAGAAAGAGCCAGAGCGAGGCGTTTTCGAAACCGGGAACACTGCCGTTGCGAATCGCATTTTGAATGACGACGAAATCGAAGCTGCCGGTCTTGGCATAGAGCCAGAGAATCGCCGCCAGCATGAACATGGAACCGATCATGGTGAAGAGGAAATACTTCACTGCGGCATAGACCTTGCGTCCGTGGCCATACATGCCGATTAACAGCGCCATGGGAATCAGCGTCGCTTCCCAGAAGAAGTAGAAGAGGAACAAGTCGAGCGAGGTAAAGACGCCGATCAGAGCCGTCTCCAGAATCAGGAGGAGGATGAAGAATTCCTTCACGCGCTCGTGAATCGAGGTCCAGGAAATCAGCACGCACAAGGGCGTGAGGAAAGTCGTCAATACGACCAGCCAGACGGAGATTCCGTCGATGCCCATGTGGTAGTGAATGTTGGGAGTCGTAACCCAGATCTTGTCGATCTCGAATTTGAAGAGATTCGGATCGCGATGCAGGTGCACGGGAAGATGCAGGGAAGCGACAAACGCCAACAGCGAGATGACCAGCGCAAACAGCTTGATGTCGCGATCACGGCGTGGGATGAGCAGAATCAGCAGACCGCCCGCCGCGGGAATGAAAGTCACGAGCGACAGAATGATTGGATTGAGGCTGTCGAGGTTATTCATCGAACTCCCATCCAGACCATGTAGGCGATTACGGCGGCTCCGCCGGCGGCGACCCATCCGGCGTAGGAGCGCAGGTTTCCGGATTGCATGTGACGTAGATTGTCGGATACATGACGCGCGGCATCGGCGGAGTCATTGACCGCAGCGTCGATTCCGCCCTGGTCGATGCCGTGCCAGAGAATGGTGGTCGAGCCGTCGATTAAGGGTTTAACGAAGAGAAGCGCATAGAGTTCGTCGATGTAGTACTTGTTGGAGACTGCGGTATAAAGTCTGCCGAGGCCAGCCGCGATGCGCGCGGGAAGTTGCGGGCGGCGGAAGTAAAGCGCCCAGGCGAGCAGCAACCCGAGTACGGCGGCGCTAACGGAAATTGCCATGAGCAGATATTCGAGCGAACTGCTTGCGGCTTCGGGCGCTGGTTGCTCGGCCACGACTCTGCCTGCCTCGAAGACCGGCGCAAGGAAATGTTCGAAGCGGCCGCCGATCCCGATCCATCCTCCGACAAAGGATAGGAGGGCCAGAATAAACAATGGGACCAGCATTACCGCCGGACTTTCGTGAGGGCCGTGACCGTGGTCGTGCCCATGTGGCGCGGGCGCCCCTGCCCGCGAGCCGTGCCCGTGCTCCCCTCCCTCGCCGCGGTAATCGCCGAAAAAGGTCATGAACCACAACCGGAACATATAGAAGGAAGTGATGAACGCGGTAATGACGCCGATCAGCCAAAACGCCCAGCTTCCGTGATCGCTGGAATACGCCTTCCACAAGATCTCGTCTTTCGAAAAAAATCCCGCGAAGGGTGGAAAGCCGGCAATCGCAAATGTTGCCACGGTCATGGTGAGGAACGTCCACGGCATGTAAGCGCGCAGGCCGCCCATTTTGCGCATGTCCTGCTCGCCACCGACGCCATGAATGACCGAACCTGCCGCGAGGAATAGCAGGCCTTTGAAGAAGGCGTGCGTCATGAGGTGGAAGATGCCGGCGGAGAAGGCTCCTACTCCGCAGGCCATGAACATGTACCCGAGTTGGGAAACGGTCGAGTAGGCGAGCACTTTCTTGATGTCGGTCTGGGCGATGCCTATGGTCGCCGCAAACAGGGCGGTAAGGGTTCCGACAATGGCTACAACCATCATCGCCATCGGAGCGCGGTCGAAGATCGCCGACGAGCGCGCCACCATGTACACGCCCGCAGTGACCATGGTGGCGGCGTGGATTAACGCCGAAACGGGAGTCGGGCCTTCCATCGCGTCGGGCAGCCATACATAAAGAGGAATCTGCGCCGATTTTCCAGCTGCGCCTACCATTAATAAAAGGCCGATTGCGGTTAGTGTTCCGACGGCAGCTGTCTCCGATGGAAGAGCGCTGACCTTCGCAAAGACATTTGTGAAGTCTAGCGATCCGAAGTGTTTGATCATCAGGAAGAGTGCGATCAGGAATCCAAAATCGCCGATCCGGTTGACAATGAATGCTTTTTTGCCCGCCGACGCCGCCGAATCTTTCGTGAACCAGAATCCGATGAGCAGGTACGACGCCAGGCCGACACCCTCCCAGCCGATGAACATAACGAGGTAATTCTTCGCCAGAACCAGCGTCAGCATGAAGAACATGAACAGGTTCAGGTAAGACATGAAGCGGTAGTAGCCGTCGTCGTCCCACATGTAACCGACCGAGTAGATGTGGATGAGGAAGCCGACGCCGGTGACTACGAGCAACATGACCAGCGACAACTGGTCCAGATAGAAACTGAAGTCCACCTGGAAAGTACCGGAGCGGATCCAGTGGGCGAGGTCGTAATAATAAGGAGCGGACGTTGAGGAGAATCCCGCCGCCAAAAACAGCGCCATGGCGAAGGCTGCGCCACAGAAGAAGAGCGCGACCGCCGTGATCGCTTTCTTCGACGAATGGCGTCCGAAGTAGCCGTTGATCGCCGCCCCGGCGAGCGGCAGAATCGGGACGAGCCAGAGATAGGGATTCGGCGTCATAACTTGAGCAGGTTCACCTGATCGACGTTCAAAGTTTCACGCGTGCGATAGACGGCGATGATGATTGCCAGGCCCACGGCGGCTTCCGCCGCGGCCACCACCATTACGAAGAAGACGAAGACCTGCCCGCTGAGTGCGTGCCATTGCGCAGCGAAGGCGACGAAGGAAAGATTCACTCCGTTGAGCATTAGCTCGATCGACATGAAGATGGTGATGATGTTGCGCTTGATGAGGAAGCCGATTACTCCGCAGACGAAGAGGA
>OBLW0100001958.1_pt1 | contig 16926 bp, 17 predicted proteins | sample 1520161 | NCBI WGS metagenome assembly OBLW01 (sample SAMEA3539309, study PRJEB22396) | soil metagenome | biome: tundra; feature: field; material: soil | place: USA | collected 2010-05 | depth 0.15 m | reverse complement strand
GTTGAGCGACTTAGCCTTTACCGATCTCGACGGTTCGAATCCCCGTGGGGACGCCGATTCTTACGTCACGTAATTCGAACGAGTTGTGATCATTTATATGGAGGCGGAGAGGAAAGCTTTGAAAGACGGTTTTTCAAAACTTAACGAGGTCTGTCTTTTCCTGTCATTCGGACAGATGGTAGTCTTGAGTAAGGCGCTCAACGAACGCGCTCAGATCTCCTCATCCGATTCCCTGTCAGGTCCAGGCCGATTCCGACCACTTATACGGTGACGGCATGACGCCGATCGCCATTTCCTCCGCCGACAGTAATGACACCGAGCTCGTTGAGCAAAGCCTTGCGGGTGACCGTCAGGCCTTTGGCCAGATCGTCGCCCGCTACCAGTCGCTGGTTTGCGCCCTCGCTTACAGCGCCACCGGCAGCCGCAGCCACAGCGAAGACCTGGCACAGGACACGTTTCTCGCCGCGTGGCTGAATCTGCGCGATCTGCACGAGCCCAGCCGGCTCTGTTCGTGGCTCTGCGGCATCGCCCGCAACGTCATTCACGGCGATCTCCGCCGGCTCGGGCGCCAGCCCGCGCACGAGGCCGCCACGCTCGACACCGCTTTGGAACTGCCGTCCGCCGAACCGCTGCCTACCGCACAGGCAGTCAGCAACGAGGAGATGGCCATCCTCTGGAGCGAGATCGGGCGCCTGCCGGAAATCTACCGTGAACCGCTGATCCTGTTCTATCGCGATCACAAGTCGGTTGGGCATGTGGCGGAGGCACTCGCGCTGACCCCGGACGCGGTCATGCAACGGCTGACCCGCGGGCGCCGCCAATTGCAGGAACGCATGCTGGAATTTGTGGAATCGACGCTGGAACGGACCAATCCCGGCCCGCAATTCACGCTCCAGGTCCAGGCCGCCATTCCCCTCCTGGCGGGGGCGGGACCGGCTGCGGCGATAGGCACCGCCGCCAAGGGCGGTGCCGCGGCCAAAGGCGGTCTGCTCGGTTTCCTGCTGGCGTGGGTCGCGCCCTTGGTCGGGCTCTTTGCGGCCATCGGAATGTCCTGGGCTGAGATTTCCCAGGCCGCGACGAAGCGCGAACGCAGGTTCGTGGCCCGCTGGACGCTCGTGCTCTGGCTCTCGGTGGTGGGTTTTGTGGCGGCGCTCTACAGCGGCGCCTCTCTGGCCCGGTCCGCCGGCCTGGATCACCGTCAGGACTGGACGACGACCGCTACGGGGGTCGCCGTTTGGTTCGGCTTCACCATGATCGCCCTCACGCTGATCGTGTTCATGCTCCAGGGGAAGGCCGCGCTCCGCAGTCAAATGATCGCCGAAGGCCTCATCTCATTGGCCACGCCGGCACCGGTCTCGATGAAAAGGCGCGTGGCCATGACCGCGGGTTTCCTGACAGCAGTTTTCTGGGTGTTGATTTTCCTCGCCTGGCAGACCGGCGACCGCGCCGTGGCGGCCGGCATCGCGGGCGGCGCATTCCTCCTGGGGGCGGCGCCTTTCTGGCTCGCACGAAATCACCCCTCGCCGGTCGATGAGGCGAAAACGGGGGGCTGGTATATCTCGTCTTGCGGCCTAGTCTTTCTTGGCATCTTGAACTGGCGCCTCGATGTGTGGCTGGCGCCCACCTACGGCGTCGGCGTGGAAACCATGCAACGCCTTCTCCCCATGGCCATCATCCACTGGCTCTCCGCCATCGTTGTCGCCTGGGCTGCCGCACTGGTGTTTATCACCCAGCCGGACGAGAAGCCCTAAACCTCCGCCGGTCGGTGAGGCCCCCTGACCCTTCGTGCCAAGCATCCACGCTTGATTCAGCCGCCCATGCGGCAGCGCCGACGAAACCTATTGTCAAGAAGAACGCCGAAAGGGCTGGCGTGCGGAACGGCATAGGATTGCTCTACGCCAAATCCACGGCAGACGGCAAGGTGACACGTTGCCGGGCCGACCGTCCCGGACGGTTTCTATCTGTGTTCCATACCCACGCGGGACGGAATCATAGGATGATGCCGCCTTGCGCTTCGCCCCTGTAGTTACGTTTTGGGCAAACTTCGGCTCCGATCAAAGCCCTTTGAGGGATGGCACTAGGCAGAGCGGGCGAAGGCAGAGTAGGCGTGACGCAGAAGTTCGATTTCTTGAACCAATCGATCAATTGGTTCCAACTCGCCACCGTGTGGGACGTCAACGGCTAACATCCTTGTCTCGTCTTGTTTAGGAATTCCTCGTTTCGGTTGCTGGCAACAGGACCGGCGACACCATCGCTAGGCTGCTGCCCAGGTTAATTGGGGCTCAAGCCTTCAAGCCTGAGATGAAGCTTGAGCCTTGCGCCAGCGGCGTTGCCGAAGCCGGGTTTTTTCACGATGTTCCTCCAGGGACTTACGCGGGCGCCCGCGTCTGGGTCTCCATTCGATTTCCGATGTCGTGAAAAGATTGCGGTTCTTGAATTCCGCAGGGGCATCTCGGATCAGGATTGCCCGCAGGCCCGCAGGGGCATCGGAATAGCCAAACCAAGGATCGTCGAGCACATACTCCGGAGAACCTGTCCAGCGTGGCGGTCGAACTGCGGCATGCCGACATAGATATTCGACCTGCGCCGCGAGGAATGCGTCAGCGATTTGCCCTTCCGGAAAGCTTTTGCGCAATCTTTGGGGGCGATGAGACACAGCGGCCAAGAGGCCATCGCGGGTCGTAACGTGGCGTAGCTCATGGAACCAGTCCCGGACATTCATCCCGAACTGCTCAAGCGTGTCAGCGCGACCGGCCACCGCGCGAGCGGTCCTGGGTCGGAAGTGATGCCGGGTGTTCATGGAAAAGGGGCTCCTATTCTTTAGAATGCGTGAGCAATCTCTCGATAACAGCACTGGTCGCAGCAGGAAGAACCGTGTCGGGAAAGTATTGGCCGACGATGCGCTCAACCTCGGCAGCGCTTTTGATCGCCATCTTGCTAAGGAGGAAGGCGATGTCTGTCTCATCGCCAGGATAGCCGGGAATGGCCTTGCGGCAGGCCATCACTTTCATCGCAAGAAGATACTTGGCTGTCGGCTTTGAGATCTTAAGATAGGGGGCGTTCAGACCGGTAGGCGTCCACGAGTGCCGGGTTTCGACTGCGCTGACGAAGAGTCTTACGTCATCATTGAGCCAGTCATCATGCCACCCCATTTCCTGGGCAACCTTGGCGGCAAGCCTACGCCCAACCTCGGGCGGATGGATAATGGCATCCACGTCCTTGGTCGTTTGACGGGAATCGTACGCCAAAAGCATCAAGGCCCCGCCGTAGAGAGAAACCTCCAATATGACGTTCTCCCGCTGCGCCAACTCGGAAAGACGGGTCAGGCCGGCCAAGATGTCTGCTTTCGTCAGATTCTTAATAGGCATTTTTGTTAATATATCGTTACGTATCTGAATGTCAATGCCCCCATAATCGCTACGATCAAGCTCGGCTGATCTGCGCCACAAGCCAGAAGTAGGCGCCGATCATGCCCTCATTGGAATGCCGCCCCGTTTGCGAGAAGGTAAACCGCAAACGAAGCGAGCCAGTGTTCGCCGGCGTAGTCGCCGCTTGAGACGTGCGCTAGCCCGGCCCGCGCGTGGCGTTCCGCCGCAGCGCGGACCTTGTCGCCCAGGGGCATGACGGACGCAATCCTGTGAAGCGCCCAGGCCCGGCTCAGGCACAGGCCGTCCAGGTGCACCTGCTTCGGATCACGGCGGTCAATGACCCGCGGCGGCCTCATGAGGGCGCAGGCTTCGCCACTAGCAAATCCCGGAAGGAACCGCGCCAGCCAACGCCGGAATTCCGCTGCGGGAAGGACCCGGGACATAAGGTCGGCCTCGGCCAGCGAGGGTGATAGGAAATCCTCTCCACCAGGTTCCCAAGCGACCGGAGCGTCGGCGTCCGCACCGTAGAAGTCGCGGCTCCGCGAGAAAATGACCTCCTCCAAGCGGCGATGGACCGCCGCCTGCGCGTAGTCCAGCGCAAGCGATAAGGCGAAGGCAGTATTGGAATGCACACCCGTCCGGACTGGGTACGCCAACCGCGAGAGGTAGCCGCAAAAGCTCTCCGCAATGAATTTCTCAAGCGGACGGATAGCCCGCGACCACCGGCGGGCGTATGGATCGCGTCCCGCGCGTAATTCGGCAGCAAGAGCAAGCAGCCATCCCCAGCCATACGGACGCTCAAACGACTCCCGTCCCGGGGCCTGAAAATAAGCCAGTTCCGCGGCAATGTGGTCTTTGGTCAGGCTTCCATCAAGGGCCGCGCGGATGCGCGCGGCGGAAGGGAGCGTCGGGAAGCGCCTGAGGACGCGCGCCAGCGTCCAATGGCCATGCACCGAGGAATGCCAGTCAAGACAACCAAAGAATGCCGGGTGCAACTCGCGCGGCGAACGCACGTCCGCAGGGCGCCGCGCCAAGTGCTGGTAGGAGTGGGGCCACTCGCGCCCGATTCCGGCCAACGCCAGGCCGGCAAATCTCGACGCGAGGGGTGGGGTGAGCAATCGAGGCAAGCGGTCAGAAACGGTAGACGCAAAACTCCATGAGGAGCAGATTAAACGCAAAGAGCGCCAAACCGATCGGCATCTGCGCCCTGATGACCGCGTTCTTGTCTTCCAGCTCAAGAAGCATGACCGGCACGAGGTTGAAGTTGGCGGCCATGGGCGTCAGCAGCGTCCCGCAAAAACCCGACAGCATTCCGACGGCCGCCATAATCGCGGGATTGCCGCCGTGCGCGTGGACGATGAGCGGCACGCCAATACCTCCGGTGACGACGGCAAACGCGGCAAAGGCATTGCCCAAGCAGACTGTAAAAAGCATCATCCCAAAGCAGTAGGCCGCTACCGCGACAAACGAATACTGCGTCGGCAGCGCCCGCTCCACCAGTCCGGCCACAACGGTGCCCACACCGGCGCGGGCGAATAGGCCGCCCAGCGCGGCCAATGCCTGAGGCAGAATGAGCGCCCAACCCACGGCCTGGATAAGCCGGCTTCCCTCGCCCACCGCCGCACGCACCGGCGCCCGGGTCAGGCGAAGCCCAACCGCAAGAGCCAGCACGGCGCCGATACACACCGATGTGACTGACATATTGGCCGAGTCGACGAGCGAGACGCCATGCCAGCGGATTCGGCCAAAGAAAAGGCTGCCGAGGATCGCCGTGACGGGAATCAAAAGCGCAGGCCAAAACAGACTGTCCCCAAGGCGCCTTGCCGACTCCAACCTTTCCTCACGTCCCGTCGTGCGCTCGCGGGATACCCCCACCCTCCCGCTCGCGGCCAAGATCGTCATCCCGAGGACCAGGTATCCGACAACCGTTGGCGGCATCGACCCGCCAAAGACAAAACTGACGCCCAGAAGGCCCCAGAAAAGGGCCGTGCTCCATCGCAGCGTGTGCCCTTCGTCCAACACGACTCGCAGGGCTGTCGCCAGCAGGAAGGCGCCCGCCAGGACGTAGAACGAATTCAGGTTGACCAAGCTCACGCCTTCTCCGGTTTCGCACCCTCGGCCGCACGGAGGGCCTCCCGGGCTATTCGTCGATCCAGGGCATGGGTCCGCCATGCCATCAAGGCAAAGGCGGCTATGGCGGTGGGTATCCCCCAGAGCGCCATCGCCCAGGAACTGACCTCGATCTTCAGGCCTTCGAAGAAGGCCTTCATGAGTAGGATTGAGCCCACCGCGATGAAAATGTCCTCGCCGAAGAAGTTCCCGACGTTTTCAGCCGCCGCCGCGTGTGCGCGAATTCGCTCCACCATCGCTTTCGACAGGTTTCCGTGGCACGCGTGCGCGGCCCCTTCGGCGAGTGGGGCGAGCAGCGGACGCACCGCACCGGCGTGCCCGCCTATGTTGATTCCAAGGGCGATCGAAACCTGACGAACGCCCGTATAAAGAAGCAGCACCCGGCCGGCAGTCGCCGCCGCAGACCGGCGGATCAGCGTCTCGGCCCGCTCCCGAAGTCCGTAGCGTTCCAGAAGGCCCACCACCGGAAGCATCATCACGATCGGCAGCGTCATGTACCGGTTCGTGAGAAACAGCCGGCCAAACTCCTCCATGATGGCGTTAAACGACATCCCGGAAACCAAGCCCGTGACGATCCCGGATACAAGGACCACCAGCAGGGTGTTGAGCCGTAGCGCAAAACCGGCCGCAATGACGATGATGCCGATAAGTTTGATCACAGATTGACCGGGAATTTTGAAGTATTCAATTTCGGGACAATCACGAGGTATTTTGCGGAAACGCTTGTCGCCACGAGGGCAGCGAACGCAACCAGAGCGGCAGTCCGGGAGAGAGAGGTTGCCCTTCTGCGAGGCATGGCAATGGCAGAGTCGAGACGGAGAAAATCATTTTTGCTTCCAGCCTGTGGCGATGCCGTTCAATAAACGGGAGTTTGCCGCAAGTTCGGGCTCTCAGCTGATCAAGAATTGGTTGAACTCCATGGTGAAGATTATGGATTCCCGAAGATCCCAATCCCTTCGCCTCGGCGTGTCTCGAATAGGAGGCGTTTGGCTAATGCTATCGTCAACGGGAGCTGGCAACAATACTGGCAACAGCTCGAGTGTTTACAGAAGCAACTATTGTCTACGCTCATAGGGAAACCCGGTAAGCGGTTGATCTTCAATAATGGCCTGCGTTAACCGGGGTTCGAATCCCCGTGAGGAAGCCAGCTCAGAAACACCAGCATCTCGAATGAGTTACGGGTTTCTCATTTTCCGGCTGGCAACAATGGCGCGCCGTGTTGGCGACCGTTCCTTAGCACACGGGCCCCAGCATCCATTTCTTCATTGGCCTTAACCTCGCGTGAGGGTCAGCCTCTGCTCGCACACCCCAAAGCCCTGTAGTACCTCATGTCGCTCTTCGACCTCGTCATCGGCAAACCGCTCGCAACAACGGAAGAGCGTGCCGAGCACATCGGCCCCATCTCGGGCATCCCCGTCTTCGGCCTGGACGCCCTAAGCTCCGCCGCCTACGGCCCAGAGGCCGCCCTCACCTTGCTCATCCCTCTCGGCTTCGCAGGCATCGAACAAATTGTCCCCATCAGCCTCGCGATCATCGGCCTGCTCGCCATCGTATTCTTCTCCTACCGCCAGACAATCGAAGCCTACCCTAGCGGCGGCGGCAGCTACACCGTCGCCTCCGAGAATCTCGGGGAGCAAGCGGGGCTGCTCGCCGCCGCCGCGCTGATGATCGACTACATCCTGAACGCGGCCGTCGGCATCGCCGCTGGCGTTGGAGCCCTCGTGTCCGCTTTTCCGCGCCTCCAACCCCACACCCTCGGCCTCTGCCTCGCGATTCTGCTGATCCTCACGCTCATCAACATGCGCGGCATCAAAGACGCCGGCTCGGCCTTCCTGATCCCGACATACCTCTTCGTCGGCACGCTGCTTCTCGTGATCATCGTCGGAGCTGTCCGCGCCATCGCCGCCGGCGGCCATCCCATGCCAATCGTCGCACCCCCGCGCCTGCCCGCCAGCGCATCGCTGCTTACCTTCTGGCTCCTGGCCAAGGTATTTGCCAGCGGATGCACCGCAATGACCGGTGTCGAGGCCGTCTCGAACGGCGTAAACGCCTTCCGCGAGCCCACTCAGAAGAACGCCAAGCGCACGCTCACCATCATCATCGTGCTCCTGATGATCTTCCTCGCCGGCATTGCATTGCTCTGCCGCGCCTACGGCATCGGCGCAACCGACCCCACGGGCTCCGGCTACCAGAGCATCCTTTCCCAACTCGTTTCCGCCGTGATGGGCCGCGGCTGGTTCTACTACGTCACCATCGCCTCCGTCCTCGCCGCCCTCGCCCTATCCGCCAACACCTCTTTCGCCGACTTCCCGCGCCTCACCCGCGCCGTCGCCCAACGCGACTACCTTCCGCACGTCCTCAAGATCCGCGGCCGCCGCCTCCTCTACTCGTACGGCATCTCAGCCCTAGTCGGATTCACCGCCCTCCTGCTCATTGTCTTCGATGGTGTCACCGACCGCCTCATCCCACTCTTCGCCATCGGCGCCTTCCTCGCCTTCACCCTCTCCCAGGCCGGCATGGTCATGCACTGGAAGCGCAAAGGCGCCCGCCACCACATGATCATCAATGGCGTCGGAGCCGTCGCCACCGGCATCACCCTGCTCGTCGTCCTGGTAGCCAAGTTCACCGAAGGGGCATGGATCACCGCCATCCTTGTTCCCGCCCTCATCCTCACCATGAGGGCCATCAAACGCCACTACGGCCGCGTCGCCTGCGAGGTCAATATCGACCGCCCAATGAGCCTCGAAAACCTAGCCGAACCTCTTGTCATCGTTCCCCTCGACCGCTGGAGCCGCATCACTGAAAAAGGCCTCCGCTTCGCCATAAAGCTCAGCGATCAGATCCAGGCTGTTCACGTCGATGCCGAAGACAGCTGCGAAGAGATAAAGCAGATCTGGCAACGCGACGTCGCCGCGCCTCTCACCCAGTCAGGGCACGCGGTCCCCAGCCTCGTAATCCTTCCCTCCCCGTTTCGCTACGTCCTCCCGCCTCTCGTCGATTACGTCCTCAAGGTCGAACACGACCACCCCGAACGTCAGATCGCCGTCCTCATCCCCGAGCTAATGGTCAAACACTGGTGGCAGACCCCGCTCCACAACCAGCGCGCTCAGCTTCTAAAGCTGCTCCTACTCGTGCGCGGCAACAAGCGAATCATCGTCATCTACATCCCCTGGTACCTGTAGCGGAGCGCAGTGTACGGGTTGCCAACGGTGTCCCGTTGCGCCCCTTTTGTCGCACCGGAGCCATGAACTGTTGCTCCGGATCAGGTGCGCCGCCCCGGCGTTCTGCTAGGCTTCGTTTTTCGCATGTGGATTCCCCTGATTCATCTGGCGCGTTCTCGACCACTGCCCCACTCCGTTTCTAAGCCGGTCTCTTGTCAGACAGCGTTCAATCTCCATCAGCTCACGAGGGCCCTCAAGGGGCCGAATCCCGCCAGTTCAAAGGCTGGCTTTGGTCTTCTCGAAAATGGCCCGCGCCAGGGTCTCGTCGCCAACAAGGATTGCCACGTTGGTCACGTTATTGGCAGCCGCTGCAATTCTGAATTCGACCGGCTTATCATGCGTTGTCCGAGCGATTATCACCACGGAGGACGCGACCCGGGTCTCACTGACCTTGGAAAGCTGGAATTGAGGTATCACGCTATCAAACGCGTTGACGACGGAGTCGAGGCCATTGCTCAGTGAAGCGTCCAGTTCGCCACTGATGTAGGATGCGGTTTCCGAACCGGCGGTTACCGAGGGTACGAGCTGATCGGTTGTCGGCGCCTTTTCTACCCGAGGGGAGAACCACCCATAGGCGAATAAGCCACTATTTTTCGTGTTCGGATGGTATTGCTGTTTTATCACGAGGAAACCCGCAAAGGCGCAGCCAACGAGCGCGCTAATGAATATGAAGGGAGGAAGTTTGACTGCAGCCATATGGGGCAAATGTAAGACTAAACGCTGCCTGGCGGATATAGGGTGTTTCCCATACCCTCCAAACGTCCGTTAATGGTCATTTTCGGGCCGCTTGCCGTTTTAAGCCTACATTGGACCGTCACGGATCGAATTCTTGCCGTGCGCTCATGGCCAATTTCGACGTGACGTAGTTCGCGTCCAAAGAGGCGAGACGCTGTGTCACCCATCATCAACCTAACACCATCCAGGTCACCTAGAGGTTCCCGCCTTCGTTCTCCCAAGCTGTTTCGGCCGGAGCCGCGGCCACTTGAGCCGGAGCGTCAGGCCGCACCATCGCAAGGGGCTCCAAAACACGGTCCAAAGTGGCCGCGTCCATAAGCCCTCGCGCAGGCTCAGAGCATTTGACAGGCCTCGTCGAACTCCAGGTGCGGGCCGCGCGGATGGAGCTTTGCAGCGTCTCCATAGCCGAGATTGCATAGGAAGTTCGATTTCACAGGACCCGCCGCTATGAATGCCCCGGCCGCCGAACCCGTCCCGGGTGCCGAGGTGCCGAAGAATTCGAGATCGACCTTCGCATTATCGAAACCGGACATGGGGCCGCAATCGAGGCCAAGCGAGCGAGCTGCGATCATGAAATAGGCGCCTTGCAAGGAGCCGTTTCGCATCGCGGTGGAGGCCGCCAACTCTGGCGACTTCGCAAACTTGTCCTTCATGGTGGGCATCGCAGGAAAAAGCCTTGGCAGCAGCTCATAGAAGCTCGAATCGTAGTTGGCCAGGCGAGCCAATCTTAGGGCTCCGCCAGAAGCTGCGACCGATAATGGATTAGCCTTCTTGAGTTCGGTGTTCTTCTAGCCTGAATCTATTGCCATGGACAACCCCCGGCTCGACAAGGTGCTCTGGAGTCTGCGGGTGTTCACGACGCGCTCCATTGCCATGGCGGCCTGCCGAGCAGGTCATGTACTTATCGGCGAGCTCGAAGCCAAGCCGGGCCGCGATGTCCATCTCGGAGATGTTCTCGTAGTGCGCATCGGTGTGATCACCCGCACGCTCAAGTTAATCGCGATACCGCGCTCGCGCGTCAGCGCGAAGCAGTTGCCGGAGTTCATGACGGATCACACCCCGCAGCCGAATATGAGCGCGTGAAGCAGGCCGGAATTGAGCACAAGCTTGGCCGTCAACGGGGCACGGGCCGCCCCACAAAAAAGGAGCGCCGCGGTATTTCGGAGCTATTCGGGTTCGGCTAAGTCGGTGATTTAGGTAACGTCTAGCACAGCGCGCTGAAGAGCTGGCGCTCCTCTTCGGAGACCAGGGGTCTGGATCCAGCTTTGAAGAAAATTAAGCACTCGGGTTGCGGCTTCCCCATCCATCGCAGTCGCGGCCGGCTCGTTTCACACCGCTCCCGGCGGCGCGAGCTCGCCGTGCGGGTAAAACCCCATGGCCGCAAGTGCGACTACACGTGTATGCTTGTACTGGGAAATGAGATGGAGTTCCACGAGAATTCGAACCCATCTTCCCAAATCTCCAGATTCGAAGGTACGCCTGCTTAAAAAATGTCTCGCCGAGCTAAAGGCTATCTATGCCGAAGCCCTCCGCGTTCAGAACGAACTCTTGGTCAATTCTGCGGCAGAAATCGTCTAAAACCTGGTCCAGCGTTTCTACGTAATTCAGGAGTACTTCGTTATGCGTTACAATGAGGCGAGAGCCTATGCGATTTCCGCGCTGGGGCATGTCGACGCTGCCCCATACTTTGGTTGATCTCGGGCGGGAGCTTGAATGTAACCCGTCCAGCCGGCTGTCGGCATCAGCCTCGGACCGCGACGACCCGCAGGCGCCATAACCGCCATTCGATACCCCGCTCGCATCTAAGGGCGGGTTAGACCCCATACTTTGGATGACCGGTTGGTGGTAACATCAAGCGCATGAAAGCGACCGTGGACTTCCGTCAAAACGCCCCGATGCCGGCAGTCCAGGGTTCCAAGAAGACGGTCAGAATCAGCACGGCGAATGACTCTGCGGCGTCGCCCTTTTTTCCGATCGAAATCGGCGCGATTTGCTAGGTTTAGATCATCCGCAGTCACCTGTGCTCAGCGGCGGATCACCGTACCTTTCCCAATGAAAAATAAAACTGCAGAAATTATCCGCATTTTGAGAACGACAATCGTCTTCCGTCCGCTCGCCTTGGTCTTGATCCTCGCAGCGGGTGTCACCGCGATTAAAGCTCAAGATGCTCCGACCCCCACGGCGCGACCCGACTCAGCGACACCCATGGAAGCGAAAACGCTCTCCCATGACGACAAGCACTTCATCATGAAGGCTGCGCGGGCGAGCACGAATGAAGTGGCGCTCTCCCAGCTGGCCGACAGCCGTGCATCAAACCCCGAAATAAAACCTTTCGCGCAAATGATGATCACCGATCACAATCAAGCAAACTCCGACCTGAAGGCACTTGCCCTGAGCAAGGGAATCGACATCAGCAAACCGGTTGACGAGGGCAAGATGGACAACATATCGAGCCTTTCCCCCAAGTCGGGCGCCGATTTTGACAAAGCTTTCGCCAAGCTCATGGTGAGCGCCCACAAGGGGGCGGTGGATCTCTTCAAAAAGGAAGTTGCCGAGGGCAAGGACCCCGATGTTGTAGCCTTTGCAAAAAAGTATGTCGAGACCCTGAGCATGCATCTCGAGCACGCCACGGCCCTCGAGAATACGATCGAACAGTAACTGCCCGAGACTCACATTTTGGCGTTTCAGCTACGGGAGGAGGGTTAAGAGCGAGAACACGTAGCGAATTGAACTCATGCCGACTCTTTCGACCAAATAGACCACCAATGCCTCAAGGAGATAAGTCCAGCTACACTGACAAACAGAAGCGTCAGGCGGAACACATCGAAGCCGGCTACGAGAAAAAAGGGTTCAGCATGAAGACCGCGGAAGCACGGGCTTGGGCTACGGTCAACAAGCTCACAGGCGGAGGTAAAAAGAGCGGCTCCGGCAGGAAAGCAGGGTGATATGAAACTGCCACCGTCAATCCAACCGATTTCCGAGCGATTCCCCACCTTGGAGGAACAAGAAGTGATGCTCACGCTTTATGCTCCAGAGGCCAAGGAGGTGCAAGTGGCTGGCACTTTCAATGGATGGCGCCCGGACGCCAATCCGCTGGAGAACAAAGGATCCGAAGGTTGGACCACACATCTGATGCTCAGGTCGGGTCAGTATGAGTATCGTTTCGTCGTGGACGGCGTCTGGACTAATGATCCGCAGGCGACGCAGAGCGCGACCAATCCTTATGGAGAGCTCAATTCAATTCTAAAGGTGGCACTGGATGACAGGGTAGACCAATTGTGAGACTCAAGATTCTCTAGCGCTTTTCCCCCTGCCCCCGGCCCTTGTCGCTCTTCTGTAGTGGCCTTCGCCTGGCAGCGACCTTATCCCGGACGGTAGCCACGCTCCTGAAAACCCGGCGCGCTGTAGTCCTCTTATGATCGGCTGACAGTTTCGCATCAGGCGCCAAATCAGGCCAGAACGGAAATTTTCTATCATCAGGATCAACGGGCCGTGATTTAAGCCATAATTATGCTTCGATCGCCAAAAACCCTGGGGAGTCGAGTCACCGAACATAGGATTGAACGAAGCGGCGAATCCACACGGATCACGTCTCCCAACCTCCGTTTTCAGGAAATATTCGATCGTCGGCAGCACAATCTCCGGCGCGAACGGAAGCGACGCCACGGCTGCTCCCGCGGAGACCGTCCCGTCGTCCGGCCCAAAAGGAACTCCGCGCGCATGGTAGCCGAAAAAGCGCATCTTTCGGTGCTTGATTCGGCGCACACAGGGTCCGGGACCGTCGCAAGCGGTGATACCCCAGCTCAGCTCTGAGCGACACTCGAAACCCTGTGAATTTCTCCGGCAGTATTCCCGCTGAACATAGGTGGCGCGACGGCTGTTCTCAAAATAGTCTATGGACTTCTCCCTCATGAAGTCGTCCTGCAGTCCGCGAAAATCGATCCAGGCGTGCATGAACTGGTGAATGAACAGCGGCCCGGCATAGAGATATTCGTAACCATAGACGCATTTCCATTGATAGCTTCGCGTCCATGCGCGGTAGCTCTCGCCGGATAAAGAATGCGCTGCCGAACCAAGGGCCAAGAGATATAGTGGCAATCCCTCGTTGTATCCCCGCCAGCGATATTTCAAGAAACCCTTTTCGGGGGAATACCCATGACTCAAGGTATGCGCGCGGTTGCAGGCCCAATCCCACTCCACTCTGTAGTAAAGCTCGTCGACGCGTTCGCGCAACTCCCGCTCCCGAGCATTGTCACCGGAAAAATATTCGGCGGCGACAAGCATTCCCAAGATCAAGAAACCCGTGTCCATCGTGGATAGCTCGCATGCCCAGGCGCGCCTGCCTTTTTCCATATCTAGAAAATGATAGTAAAAGCCGCGATGGCCGGTTGCATCAGCCTCCGCTTCGTGCGAGCTGCCGGCAAAGAATCTGACTGCGGTCAATGTGCGTCTTAGCGCCTCGCTTCGGCTTATGAAGCCGCGTTCGACTGCGACGATGTAGGCCGCAAGCGAAAAGCCTGTGACGGCAATGCTTGAAGGGGATAGTCCCTCCGTTTTGTCACGCACCAATCCATTGGATGGATTGTATTCACGAGCAAAATAGCCGAATGACTCCTTCTGCAGTCGGTGCAGCATTTTGTCATGGGATTGCGCCATTGGAGCTATTCTTAGAATTACCTTCGGATTTCAATCGCGACAGCCCACAAGTGTGGCAGCGTCACGGCCCGTTGAGAAAATCGTACCCGATTTGAACAATTGGAATACTAAAAAGCTAGTCGTCCCAACCGATGAGATGATGCATTACGTTGGGAGGCATCAACTAAGCAAAACACCGATATTGTGGGTGCGCCCTAGAGCAGTCAGCTGGGGGCTCATCTCTCGGAGCAGCAGAGGTTCTTGATATTCTCAGATGCGGAGAAAAGGTTGCCGCGTTCTCCGAGCGGGTGAATCTTTTGCCGAGACGGCTTTCGCCTTTCCGAGCGGATACTCGTCGAGGTATGCGATGTTGAGTCGAGTACTGTTTTGTTGATCCCAAAGTTCGAGATTCTTGAATTGCTCAGGCGCCGTCCCGACCTCGCATTGCGCATGCTCGCCTCGATGAGTGCCCACTTGCGAGTCCTATGGTGCCGGTACACGCAACGAATATCGCCTTACTCGGTTCGGGAAGGACTTCCCTTTTCTCGACCGCGAAAACGTCGGCAGCCTCCTTGTCGTCAAACCTGTCTCCCCAGCGGAGTTCAGAGCTTACGTGGTAGACACCGACGATGACATTGAAGCGATCCAGACGGGCCCTCGTCAGAGTCCGCAGTGACACACGAGACAGGTTATGATTGGGTCTGCCTGGAGCGGCCGCCCTACCCACTGGATGACTGAAGTATCCCGCCGGGCCGGGCCCTCCTACGGACAGAATCATGGGGACTGGATCTTCACCTTGTCTATTCTGTTTTCGCGGGCTGAAGCGGCGCCTTCGCCGTCCAATGCTCCCAATTAAACCTGGCAGCTTTCCGGCGAACGCTTTTGTAGGACAAACACTGTCGATGCTATCGGAGCGACGCCGACATATTTACCGGGGCAATTCCAATACACTGACGAAATGGGGATCCTTTTCGGCGCTGTCCTGAGTCCTTCAGTCATCCTCACAGCCGCCATTCTAATTGCCAGAGAGACACTCGCCGCCGAAGCCGCCCGCCCATCGGATTCAGCACCCGACAAGACAATCCCATTTGAGGAACTGCGCAAGGACGCGGAACAGGGAAACGAAAAAGCCGAATACCTGCTGGGCTGCTGCTACAACGGCGACCACGGATTCTCTAAGGACTCAGTCGAAGCGGCAAAATGGTGGGAAAGGGCTGCCGCAAAGGGCTTGGCCGACGCCCAATACTATCTAGGGCTGAGTTACTATTTGGGCCAAGGAGTCCCCAAGGATGCAACTGCGGCCGCGAAATGGTGGAGAATGGCAGCCGGACAGGAGCATGCAGAGGCGCAATACTTCCTCGGGCTCAGCTACTGCGCGGGCTGCGGCGTGCCCAAGAGTCTGGCCCTGACAATCTTCTGGCTGAATAAGTCCGCAGAAAATGGGGACAAAGCTGCGCTAAAGGCCCTCGGGAAATTGGATCGTCGCCCAGTAGATAATCACTCCAACCTCGAGGCGATCCATATGGGTCGATGATTAGCCGCTCACCGTATTCCCATGTTCGCGGCTATCTTCATCCTCAACCTCCTAGCCGCCTTTATTCTTATCGTCTTGGTCGGCTTCGCCCGCAAGCCCCCGAGGGTTACGAGGACAAGGACAGCTTCCATCTAGGTAAAGCGCCGGACCGCCGCAGGTGGTCATTGATAAGTTGATCCTGACCTCACTCCGGCTTCTCTGGCCGCCTGAAGGTTCGGTCTAGTCCGCCAGCGCGGGGGCCAAATCCGCCTGCATGACCTGCGCAACACTCACTTGCAGAGCGGTTGGAATCACGCCGTTCGACGACTGGCCGAGATTGATGTCATCATTCGCATGCAGGACGGGCCCACCCGCGCCTGCGAGCTGCACGGCCCGGCTAACGATCACTTCGTTGGCATTCGTGTTGGTCGACGTGGCCGAACCGGTTTGGAACACGTCGACTGGAAGATGCATCGCCTGCTGCCCGTCGGCGATCTCGCGCGCGACTTGCTGGATGAGCCGGTTCTTCTCGGGCGGAAGCTTTCTCAATTCTTCGTTCGCCCGGGCCGCTGCAAGTTTGAATAGGCCGAGCCCCGTATGAAAGCGGCGCGCATCGGCCGGCCGCTAATGGGAAATTTGAGCACTGCGCGCTGTGTCGAAGCGCCCCAGAGCGCTTTGTCTGGCACCTGCATTTCGCCCATAGAGTCTTTAGTCGTGCGAATGCTGAAAGACTAGGCGGCGGCCCCGAATATGCAATTCGCCGCTCGATCTATGAGGTGTGTGCCGAATCCAACCGGTTCTACGGTATCCCGGTAATCGCCTTTTTGGCTTGTTTCGCGCTTATCTCATGACCGGTGGGCTGGGACACTCTTTTGGCCGCCTGGTGACTGTGAAGGCGTGAAGGATGACCATCCATCGGTTTTCAAGCCCAGACACGAGGCCTGAAGACATCCATCCCGTTGTCTCCGGTGGTTTTTCCCCTCTGCTATTCCAATCAAGGGACCCTTTCTCCGGATCTTCTCTAGATCGCAAAGGATGATTCCCAATCGTTCACAAGACCGACCACCTTCATTGATGTCGTGGTCCCGATGTCAAAGCGGCGCCCTTGCGCAGGCTCAAAGCATTTGACAGGCCTCGTCAAACTCCAGGCGCGGGCCGCGCGGATAGAGCTTCGCAGAGTCTCCATAGCCGAGATTGCATAAGAAGTTCGATTTCACAGGACCCGCCGCGATGAATGCCCCGATCGTCGAACCCGTCCCGGGTGCCGCAGTGGCGAAGAATTCGAGATCGACCTTCGCATTGTCGAAACCCGACATGGGGCCGC
>OBLW0100001957.1_pt1 | contig 16935 bp, 21 predicted proteins | sample 1520161 | NCBI WGS metagenome assembly OBLW01 (sample SAMEA3539309, study PRJEB22396) | soil metagenome | biome: tundra; feature: field; material: soil | place: USA | collected 2010-05 | depth 0.15 m | reverse complement strand
CGGGCGGATAGGCTGCGCTCTTTACTTTCGCCCACCTTGCTCGCTGCCAAGCTCAGAAGAGATTTGGCTAGGCGACTTCAGTATCCCGAGGTGGTCGAGGCGGGCGACCGGGATAATGAATCACGAGCTCACACCTCCAGGTCCGATTTCATCCCCGGATAGACAATCGTTATCCATTCACAATCTGGCGTGTAGATGAACTCCGTACCGCAACCAGAGCACTATCCCGACTCACAAGAAAGGTTGTGAAGCACTGCAGGAAACGGATTCTTACCGGCTTGTCAGAGGCAACTACTACGTTGACACCACTCCGGGCAACGACATGGACAAGCCGAAAAAGTAAGCCCAGCGGCGGAGGAGGGTACGTTGGGATTGTTTCGGAGACTATTAAGGGCAAGGCGTGTGCGCCGCACCCGCCGTTGGATTCTTTCGCTTGACCAAGCGGAGTTGCTTGCGCTCCTGTTGAAACCTGACACCGGTTTGGATAAACAAGATTGCGATGGCCTCGTGCAACTAGCCTACGGGGTTATCCGACGTTAGATGTCGAGCTGGGCTTGAAATATAATTAGGGAATCACTTCTCCGGATCACCCCGAATGCCGAACCAGCCTACACTCGCAGAATCATCGCAGACCCAGCCGACTACGGAACAGATCCGGTTGCAGAGCATGTTGCCGGGAGCTGCTCAAGTGGCCATCATCGCGACCGACCTTTCCGGTACCGTCACTTACTGGAACCCCTTTGCCGAAGAACTCTATGGCTGGTCATCGGATGAAGTCCTAGGTCGCAACATCATGGACATCACTGTCAGTTCGGAAACTGAACAACAGGCGAGAGAGCACATGGCGTCCGTGATGGCCGGTAAGAGTTGGACCGGGGAGTTCCAGGTGCGCCGCAAGGACGGCAAGTATTTGCCGGCCTTCGTGACCCTCTCGCCGATAACGGCTCAAGGTGGGGTCAATATCGGGGTCATCGGTGTCAGCCAAGACCTGAGCGCCCGCCGGGACGCCGAAGAGGGTTTACGTCGCAGTGAAGAACAATTTCGTGCATTCGCCAACTCCCTTCCGGAGCTTTGTTGGATGGCCCGCCACGATGGTCATATCTTTTGGTACAACGAGAGGTGGTACGAATACACCGGGACCACCCCGCAACAGATGGAGGGATGGGGCTGGCAGTCGGTGCATGACCCGCAGATGCTCCCGTCCGTGCTGGAACGCTGGAAAGAGTCGATTCGGACCGGAACTGCATTCGAAATGGAGTTTCCTTTGCGTGGCGCCGATGGCGCATACCGCTGGTTCTTAACCCGGGTCAGACCCGTTCGCGATCAGGAAGGCAAGGTCACGCGCTGGTATGGCACGAACACGAATGTGGATGAGCAACGTCAGTTGCTCCAATCGTTGAGCGAAGCGCGTGACCATCTCGAAAAACGAGTTCAGGAACGAACCGTGGAACTCAAGACTGCCAATGAGACCTTGCGGGCGCTATCGGTTCGTCTCCTGCAACTGCGAGATGACGAACAAAGACGACTGGCTCGCGAGCTGCACGATAGCGTGGGACAACTGTTGGCCGCGATCAGTATGAACAATGGTGCCGTGTCCGCTGAAGCGCACAAGCTCAGCCCTAACACGGCCAAGTGCGTTGCTGAAAATGCCGAACTGGTGGAAGAGGTCAGCAGAGAAATTCGCACCATCTCACATTTGCTGCATCCGCCCCTGCTGGATGAAGCCGGCCTTGCGTCTGCCTTGCGTTGGTACACAGATGGATTTGCAGAACGCAGCAAGATCAAGGTCGATCTGGAAATCCCCTCGGACTTTGGCCGCCTTCCCAAGGACATGGAACTCGCCATCTTCCGGATTATTCAGGAGTGTTTGACTAATATTCATCGTCATTCCGGAAGTGTTACCGCCGCCATCCGCATCCATCAGCAAGGTCCCCGGCTGCTCGTACAGGTCCAGGACCACGGGAAGGGCATAGCCAATGAGAAACAACGGGAGCTGACCTTATCGGGCCGCACCGGTGTCGGTTTTGGCGGCATGCGAGAGCGCCTGAGACAGCTGGGCGGAACTTTGGAGATTCAATCGCAAGGAAATGGAACTGTGGTGAGCGCGATTCTGCCCGTTGGAGGGGTCGCGAGTGAGACCGTTGAGTAAAAACCTAGGCGAAATCCGGATGAAAATGCACGGAACCGAAGGGTAGAAGGTGTGCGCTGGCCTACAGCCTACGGGGTATCGAAAAAGGCTTGCTGATTACTATAGGCTTTCTTTACCCGCAGAAGGGTCCTCCGCTCAGGTGGGTCCATCGTGGAAAATGAGAAAGTGCAGTTCGAATTAGCGCGGCTCCGGAAGGAGCAGAGTAAGGCTCGCCAGGACGAAGTTTTCGGGGGCTTTTCATGTGTCGAAAGGCGTGAGTACGAAGCGAGAGCGAAGCGCATTTCCGATCTCCAAGCTGAACTCAAGACAAGTTCCCAGTCTGGGATGACAGCGGCAGAGCAGAGGCGCAAGTGGAACAAACACCCGGAAACAGATAGTTCTCAGAGGAACGCTCGTCAGCCCTACCTCAGCCGAGAAGAAAGTTCGTCGGGCGCCTTCACCGACTCGTTAAAGACGGGCGACCGAAGCAAGTCGAAAAAATGACGCCGAAAAAGACCGCGAGTAAAGAAAGCCAACAGGAACGTAGCGCCATTTTCCCCAATCGCTGGCACTAACCAATCGTTCCACAAACAGTTCTTTCCGGAACACAGAAACGGGGCTGCAGCAGCGTTGCAATTAAGACGTTTAAGAGAACCAAGTTCGTGGGGTTTTTGGAACACATCATTCTGTTTCGAATCGCGCTTGACTCAGTGTCGCTCTCGGGAGCGATGACGCTAGGGCGTGGCAGCCGTGCACCGGGCCGCGATAAGGTCGATCCAGTGTCGTGCCATCGGGCTTGGGTCTATGCCGTGCTGCCGGTCGAGGTCTTTCCTGAACAGCGCGGCACCAAGCGACTTGAAGTTCGCCATGGCCTCCAACACAGCTGAGCCTGAGTGTTGCGCGAAAAAATCCAGACCCTTTTGCTCGTGGGCCCTCGACCTGCTCCCGTGGAAGCCGAGCCTGTTTCGGAACAGCCTGAGACCGGGCCTGAGTGGCATCACCAAGGCTTCTACGGCTGCGATCGCCTTCTCTTCTTCCGGCCATGCGGCGCGCCAAACTCGGAAACCGTTCACTCCTTGGGAGTCGTCTTCGACCATGCTGTAGAAGTAGGCGTACAGCATGAACATGGCGGTGGTGCTCACGTTTGTGATCTCAAACTTCTCCGAGGGCTTAAGAGGGTTTTCGTTCATGTTGACCGATGGCTTGTAGTGCCCCGAGAGAAGGTCGCGGTAGATGGTGTGGATGTTCGAGAAGTGCGCGTAGCGCTCCGCGAACATGTAGAGCTCCTCGGACATCGGCATGGAGTGATTATAGCGGGGGCTGTGGGCCGAGTTCACTTGAGGAAGTGCTTCGCGTTCTCCATGAGAGCGACGACGGCGGGCAGATGTGGCCCGAGTTTTGCCCCGAGGTCAATCGCCTTGCCGGCGACGTCCAAGACCCGCTGGCCGCATTCGAGGACCGCCGCCCAGTTCCTTTTCTCGTCGGGCTTCTCGGCCTCGACTGCTAAGGCCTCGATATCCGTCACGCCCTGCCTCACTTGGTTAGGCGAGAGGTCCTGGCTCTGCTGCAGCAGGTCAGCAATCTGTTTCAGGTCTACCCCGGTCATGTTCCCGACGCGGCCAATCCTCTGGATTGCGCTGTCGGTGGCGATCGCCTGGTTGAGGCTCACAGGTCCGTTGAAATTCTGACTCACGCCACCGGCTCTGCCTTTGCTCCGACCCGCTGGCGCAGGCTTGACGTCCTCGATGTGCACGCCGAAGTCTTCGATCTCCCTGATGGCGGCCTTGAGCAATTCGTCCGTCTCTTCACAGTCACGTTTGAACTCATATGTGTCTTTTGCGGAGATGTAGTCGGGGGGTATGTTCCCCCCGAATGGCGCGATGGTCATCTCCATCGACATGAAGTCCAGGTAGCGGAATGCTCTGGTGTGGTGTGAATCATGGCCCAAGAATTTCTCCAGCACTCCCATCGTGGTGTTGCGCCATGCCTTGAACTTTGGGTCCAAGTAATTCAGGGCGCGGACCGTCTGCAGCTCTCCCAGCTGCCGATTGAGCAGCCTGATCGCCTTTTGCTGCGGGCTTTCTTCGTCGTGCACGAGTAGATTCTCGTGCACGAGTGGGTCAGACGCAACAAGATTTTGGTAGTGGGCGACTTTGAATTTCCACAGAATGCAGCTAGTCGCGAGGAAGCATCAGTACGACACGCAGCGCCTCTTCAATCTGGGCGAGTTCTTTAGTTGGGAGAACGCCCATGAAGCGTACCAGCCGTTCAACAGCGACGGACCTAACCTGTTCGCAAAGCGCAACGCAATCCATAGTAAGCCCGCCCATGCCTTTTTTGAGTTCAACGTGACTGGGATAAATTCGAGACAGATTAGAGAGGTCTGTAGTTGGCACGCCAACAATCACGAGACCGCTGGCGTTACCAACGAGGTTTTGGTTTATCGAGTTCCGGCTGACTACAATTACGGGGCGCGTTCCACCCTGCTCGGAGCCTTTGGTGGGCTCCAGGTTGACCATTAAAACGTCGCCGCGACTTGGTGCTAAGGCCGGAGCTATAATTTCTTCCCTTCTCCGATTTGCAGCGCATCCCAGTCACTGTATTCAAAGTCTTGGGATATTCGGGCTGTGGTCTCGCGATATTTAGCGTCGGTTGCCATCATCGAAAATGCAGCATCGATCCGCGCTTCTTTCGCCCGTTTAATTTCTTCTTTAATCGCATTGACTGCAAAATCGTTGAAACTGTGGACCTGTTCGATCTCTTCCATTACCGCCCTAGCCTGGGAATAGAGAGACGCCGACATGCGAAGTTGGACCGTCTTCTTTGTCGCCGTTGCCAAGGGTACTTTCCTCCTGTGAGAGTTTACAAAAGCATCCAAAAGTTGGTATCTAATCGGATGTCAAGGGTTAACTGCATTTTTGATGTTAGCACGTAGGTCACCGATTCATGCCTGTTTATTTTCAATGCGTTACAGACGTAAGGGGTGCGTGAAACGACAGAAAATGGTAGGAAAGTGACAAGATTGTTCCATGTTTCATAGCTACGCAGAAGCGACCTTCGCCTTTGTTTCGACCAGCGCAACCAACTCGGATAGGCTCCTCGTGATACGGGGGAAACTTTCGCGTGGGAGGAGATAACGATCAGGTTGGCAGTTCGCTTGGACATAAAGCACCTCCGAACTGCCGTTCAGGAAAGTCCCCGCAGACGTTTTTGGAACGCCGCTGTCCGATTCGGTGGACCGTTCCGACCCCAACCCCCATCTCTTTGGCGATTGCCCGCCAGGAAGCCCCAGATGCACGAAGACCTTCGATCTCGGATTCCCTGACATCGGCCCTTGGGCGTCCTAGCTTTTTCCCTTTGGCACGGGCGTTCCGCAAGCCTGCCTTGACCCGTTCGACGATCAAACTGCGCTCTAGTTCTGCCACGGCACCCAAGACCGTGAAAATCATCTTTCCGGTCGGGGTACTGGTGTCGACGTTCTCCGAAAGGGATACGAAATCGATCCCCAGCGCCTGGAATTGCTCGAGCGCCCTGAGCAAGTGAGATACCGAGCGGGCGAAGCGATCAAATCGCCACACGACGAGCACATCGAAGCGCCGGCGTGCAGCGTCGCCCATCAGTTTGTCGAGTCCGGGCCGGGAGTTCTTCGTGCCAGAAACGCTATCGGTACAGATTTCGGTAATTTGCCATCCGCGCAGATCCACATACTCGCGCAGCTCGCGAAGTTGTACTTCGGAATCCTGGCCTCTGTATTCGTGGTCGAGCGCTTCATGGTCAGATTGCCGCTTTCCGCATTTCTCGCACTTCGACGTGGACACTCTAGCGTATAAGGCGATTCGCTTCGTCCCAAGGGAGTTCATGATGCTATCTCAGCGTCGCCGCAGTCTAGCGCGGCATCGCGAAATGCGGCCTTTGCGATCCGCCCGATCAGGATGGAACGGAACTTAAGAAGGGTTTCACGACCAAGGTTCCGCCGCACTTCGCAGAAATACTGCGTAATCCAAGCCTTTGCTGCGTCCACCGCGATGTCATAAAAGCGCCATTCTCCGTTGTTGATCTTCATTGCAAACTCGTTGACGATTAAAACCTTATTGTCAGTGTTGTAGAGGGTCCAGCCACGCCGCCGCAGTGTTTCGACAAAGAGCTGAGCTTCCGCCCGGTTGTACAAATCCTCGTACCAGCCGAAACCGCATACACGGGATTCTCTCTCAAGACAGTGCTGAATCAGGTGACCCCGTTCCTCGCACTTTGCCCGCTGAAGCGCGGCCGAAGAGCCATTCAAAGTGTTTACGATGGCGAGACCGCCGCTACCCCTTGAGAGCGCTTGCACAACGTCGTCTATCAGTTTCTTCAGGTTGGCCTGGGCTTTCACGCAGCGGCAGCGCCCGAGTATGCGCACGAGATGAGCCAAAAGGTTACAGGCTGAATCGTTAGGGAGGGCCACTCCACCCCAAAATACTTCACGTTCAAAGGTAGATGTAATTACCGCGGCGCCAGCCCAGTTAACGACCACGACAGGTGGACCGCCGTGCGGATCAAATTCGCAAGCGCTCTCTCCTTCTTCCGCTATTCTTTCGATGTCGATTTCGATTCCGGCGGCTGGGTATGGCTGGAGAGTTGCCTCGTATGCGCGCTCGTGGGCGGAAATAGTTGGCGTGCTGGACTTTGTGGTCGCGTTTTTCTTTGCCATTGTTGCCTCCTTTTAGGCGACTTACCTAGCTCAATATCCGAAACGTTTGGGTAGCCTAGGAAATTTGTGGTGTTACTGGAAGCGCATGGACATCACAGGCTTCGTCAACCCAGCTGCGAAAGCCGGATTCGGCTTCACGCGGATTTGTGTGATGGGTTGTATCGGCGCTGACGCCTCCACTTCGAGCTTCCAGTCAGCCGCTTTCTCGATGCCGTAAACCTTAGCGGCCAGCTCCAGGGCACGAGTCCTCCAATCGACGATGCAGCGCTCTTGGTCGATGAAGGCGAGCAGGTAAGGCGAATCGGTTTCCTGTTCGGCGCCGGCCGCGCGAAGAGTGAGCAGCTCTGAGCGCAGGGCTTTCTGCTGGGCCTCGAGCTGCGAAACCAGCGCGGAGAGTTCCGCGTAGCGAGAAATCTCTTCCGAGGTGATGGTGAGTGGTGTCCGGCCTTGAGCCGGAAAGGGATGGATGGTAGCTTCGTGAGTAGCCATGTGGAACCTCCTGTGTTCCGGATGGTCAGGGCTGGGGAGTGTTACTAGCACTCTTCCGGCCCGTTCTAATGTCCTTATAATCTCACCTTGCTGGCAAGGTGTCAAGGAAAGATCAGCAAAATAAATCGTCCATCTTGCTGGCATGGTGTAATATTTGTCTCATGGACGACGAATTGATTAAAAGGGTGCGATCTGAACTCGCTAGGCAGGGCGGACGGGCGAGAGCCAAGGCTCTAAGCGTGAAAGAGCGGAAGGCGATTGCAACGAAGGCGTCCAAGGCCGCGGCAAAAGCGCGGACAGCGAAGGCGAAAGAACGAAAGGCCGCTCAGTCGGAGAAGTTCAGTAGATGAAAGCGGTAGCGATAAAGAAAGGTCAGACCCGAGAGAAAGCGGCTGCCGGTCTTCAGGAAATGGGCGCCCTAAGGTGTGACGCTTGCGGCGAGGAGTTCATCATCGGTCACCCGCCCGCGTTCGCGGATAAGTCGGTCGCCGCCCAACAAGCACATTGGCTCGAAAAGGTTCTCGCCGAGGAGCACGGGCGGGACAAGAAGCACCCAGACCGGATCGAACTGCCGGACTAATCAGATCATGGCGAACGGACTCGAAGCAGAACTCAACGATCTTTGCCCTGAACTGCTGCACCTCGCCAAGCAGCGCGACAGCACCGCGCGCCTACTCGAAGATCTACCACGCCGATTTACCCCGCGGGATGTAGAGCAGGGGGGACCGAACCAACGCGCATGGGAACTGGTGGCGCTTCTGCATAGGTCGTCGGGGCGGCCAAACGAGGCGCTCCAAATTTTCTGGGGCCTCTATCAGCACATGCTTGCAGCACAGGAACAAGGCGGGAGGGCTCACAAGGGCATGCCGCTGGTGTGGATGAGCGATTGCTTTCACGACCTCCGCTGTCCGCTCCATGAAAAACGTTATCGCATGCTCACACTGTGCGAAGACGCAATTCAAAGCAAGGGTGAGATTCCGCCAGAGTCGACAGGTTCGTATCATCGGCTGGTGTGGACCGGCTTACGAGAACTAGAATTTCGACGATACGCACGACGCTTCTTCGAGCTGGCAGAAGCCGATCCGAAAGCGGGAATGTTCCCAGAGGCGCTACTCCAGATGGTCGACGACGACTGGTTAACTGTGATCCCCTCGGCGGAAGAGGCATTTCTCTATTTCGCCAGCGAGGGCTACGTCCGACACTTGTTGGGCCAGCTAGGGGCCTCCGGAGGGAAAGCCCTGGAGTCTCTCACTGACTATCTTATGTCATGCATGCCTGGTTGCCGGACGAGGCGGCGGGTGCGGTCTCCCTCTTCCGATTACGATGTCGTCTGCTCCATGGAAGGTTTCGAGGTGGACTTCCGATCGGAGCTCGGCCGGTACTTCGTGTGCGAATGCAAGGACTGGAAGGATCCTGCCGACTTCGCGACGATCGCTAAGTTCTGCCGGGTGCTCGACTCCTTCAAGGCGAGGTTCGGAATCCTCATGTCGCGCTCGGGCATCAGCGGACAGAACCGCACGACGGATGCCGCGCGGGAACAACTCAAGGTCTTCCAGGACAGGGGAATTGTGGTTGTGGTGCTCGACCTTGAGGACTTGCAGTCCGTGGCTGTCGGCAAGAACCTAATTTCCCTCCTCCGAAAGCGCTACGAGGCAGTCCGACTTGACATCCGTGAGATCGCATCGAGCAAGAGATCTCGACCCACTAAGCGCCGTTCGAAGAGATAACTCGGGAACCGATCCCCTTTAGTCGGCCCGAACCCTCCCGGGTCGTGCCCACGTGACACCAGCAATGGAAATGGGTCTGACGGAGACACTACCCGTGTGTCTGATCGACATTTCTTGGCTCCGGAAAGCGTTACAAGGAACCTCGCTAATTTTGGTACCCGCCCAGAGACAGTGGTCTTAGAGTCGCGGAAGTAGTGTGCTCACTCGCTTTGCTGAGCATCTATGCAGTTACTTCTGTTTGAGTGCATCCACATCTAGTGCGGCAAGAGCAATAGTGTCAGGATCACCCTCTTGCGGGATTTTCATCGCCAAAACGACGCATTCTTTAAACTTCTTCTCTTCCGCTGTGACAGTTCGTGAATCGGCATAATCATATTCGATTACTGAGGCGAGCCGGATCACGAGTTCTGACCTTCTGTCCTGCGATGTGACTCGTATTTCGATCTCACTTGGGGGCGATAGAACATATCCCCAAGAGCCGAATGCGAAATTGCCAAAGCTGCCCTGCCAGCGTATCGGCGTCTGCTCGTCTGACCATTTGCGGAAAAGATCAATTGCGTCTGAACGTCCCATTCTCATGATGCTTTGAGTGTAACCTCCCATTTAATTTCAGGCTTTGGCGGTGCTTCAGGTGCTGTTAGTATCCCTTCAGAACCGGATAGCGCGCCGGCGACGGTCAGCGACGCGACAAGGGGCGGTACTTCTCGACCGCCCTTTCCAGTGACTCCCATAAACGAGAAGCCACGCGAGAAGGTGGCACTGTGGCAGATCAAGAGCTTCAAAGAACCGACCTCCCAATCCGGCAAGGCGATCCCTCTCTTAATGCGGTCTACGTCTGGCAGCGGATCGATCCCAGCAGAAACCGACTTATTAGCGACAAGCTCATTCTCGCAAGCAGGGAACTGCGGAAAGAGATTGCGAAGACGAGCCAAGAAATACGCCATACCAACGGCATCAACTTTAACAAGAGTGGCGCTGCGTTTCCACGGATGTGGGCGCAAAAAGTCGATGACCATGCTAGCAAGTGCTATGGCATCTTTTGCAACCACTGGAACCTATTGGGGGAGACAAAGACAGGGGCGTTTGTTAGGGCCGTATCGGCAATCCTGTTGCGGCAGATTGAACGCCTCGGCAGCACTGCTGCATACGAAGCCAGCCGAGAACACCGACGCATGGGCTCCCTCGGAACATCGCTTGCAGGATCGTACAAGACTTCTACGCGAGCGATCTGCGATCGTTGGAGGACCAAATTGGACATCGAAGCGAGAGACCTGGATCTTGTCGCTGCGTCTCACAAGTCTCTTGACTTCCAAACCGCTGATTACTTCGGTGCAGACAACCACAGCCCTGTGGGACTCCCCACGGCTCAATCGCTAACAGCCGTCGTAGGCGAACCACATGAAAATACAGCCTGCGGTCTTGGAGAGTGGGCCGAGAATCGCTTGTCTGAATTTAAGGATCTGGTTCATCTCGTCCGCAGCGGCGGAAGCCCCGAGTGTTTCAGGGAGCAGTTTTCCATACTGTTCACCGAAGTTATCGATAACCTTCAACCAACGAGACGGGAAAGACTCTTCAAGGAAGCCAAAGGCGGATTGATGCGAGTGCCCGATCTAATGGTTGTACTCGCAGAGATCAAACACCTAGCTGGTGCCACGCTGATGGACTACAGGAAGCAATACAGGCAAAAAAATGGTAGGGCTCGATCACGCCGACCCAAAGTGCCCAGTACGAATTAGCGGATTGCCGCGCAGACACTCCTAACTACCCCCAGAAATACTCCCAGAAACATTCCAAATTTTCCGTCCCTTCTATTCTAGAGTTGACCTCGCAGCAACATTGCCATTTCCTCGGAGCTATCGAATCTATGGAGATCAAAGAACTGCGAAGGATGGCTGACCTGACTCAGTTTCAACTGGCTCAGCGATGCGGAGTTAGCAGAATGCGACTGAGTTTGGCTGAGTGTGGACAGCTTGAACTCAATACCAACGAAGACCGCGCCGTTCGTAAAACCTTGCTGAGAGTCATTGAACACCGAGCCGCTCAGCTTAGGGGAGTGCTCTCTGGCAAGGAAGCGGTGGCTGTTTAATTCAAAAACGCCAATGGCGGCCGGCGGGCCGCCAAAGGAAAGGAACTTAACTTGAGACAACAAACAATTACCACAGCGGCAGTACAGTTACAACCCCCAGAGAGAAAAATTTCTCAACGTGCTCCCCTACCTCTTCAAGAAGCCCTGGTACACGCTTCCCAGGTGAAATTGCTACTTCGACGCGCCAAGGCTCAAGAAAGCGGCTTCCACAAGAGTGAGTGTCTGACTCGATTGCTCCAAGGTCTAGATCGCATTTGCGCGTCTATTGAATGGCTCGGTGGTAGCGGGCCCCAGACGGCAATCACTCGCGGCACTCAATGCCAAATAACCGTGTGCGCGGCGCTCTCTCCGGTCGAACAAGCCAGAGAGCTGGTGCTGTGATGTTACGGGCCACGGCGATACCTTGGTCGAACGATTCCCAAGAGATGTTGACCTTGACACTCTTGCTGAGCCGCTACCCTGACTTTGCCGAAGTGTTCGAGCTGGCAGCGATCGCCCTGCAATACAATCGCGCGCTCCACAGCTTGAGACGCGCTGGCTGTGTAATCCATAACCTGTACTGGCCGAAATCCGCGAACGGAGAGCGGCGATCACAGTACAGGCTAATCTGGTGCCCGGCGCACCTGGCGCCGGATAACCATCCGGCAACTCGCGGCCCGCGTCCGACTCTGTCGACGAAGAGCACGAAGGCTGAACCGGGACTACGTGCCACGAAATCGCAGATCGAGCAGTCGCGGCCTTTGTCGTTTCAGAGGGGACCGCTCCAAAAAGCGGGCATAGATCCTACTACCGTAAGTTTCCGGCTGGATTCGGCCAGAACCCGTCAAGAAGTCAAGGATTTGACAGTCGCAACCGCGAGTTCGTTTCCGGAGTTCGGCGATCTCGCGCCAGAAAGGTATGGGGTGGACTGAATGGCGATCCAGAAACCCGATTGGTTCAAGATGGATCCGGCCAAGTTCCTTTGTGACGCACAGGTTGACGTTATGAGTACTCTTGAGCTCGGCGCGTGCCTCAGACTCCTATGCCGGCAATGGATCGATGGGTGTATCCCCGACGACCAACGTGTGCTCGCCCGGTTGTGCCGACTCGATGCTGCCGCCATGGGTGAGGCATGGGTAACCCTGTCCAACTTTTTCCCGATCGTAGAGGCTGGCAAGAGAGCCAATCGCTTTATGTGGATCGAGCGGGAAAAAGTCATTGCCGACTTGGAACGGAAGAGTGATGAGGGCACGCGCGCAGCCCGCAAACGTTGGGCCTCAAAACGTTCAGAAAGAATTGCGCCAGATGCCACACCAAATGCGGGTCCCAATGGGTCACCCATGCCAGACCCAATGCAAGACCAGACCAGAGCAGAGCAGACAAGAACAGAAAAAAACTCTTCGTCCGAACAACAAACCTGTTCGGACGTGGCGAGACTCTCGACTCAAAAGAAAACCTCTAAACCGCCATCCCAAGAAGCATGCCGGCTTGCTGCTCTGCTCAAGTCGGAGATCCTCCGCAACAAGGCGGATTACCGAGTCATGCCAGCGCAGGAGCGGAACTGGAGCACGACGGCGCAGAGAATGCTGGACATTGACAAGCGTGAGCCTGCAGGGATTGCAGATCTAATCCGTTGGGTTCAGCGGGACGAGTTCTGGATGGCGAATGTTCTCTCCATGGACACTTTGCGCGAGAAGTTTGATCAGTTAGCCCTCAAGCGAGCGCATTCGAAAACCAACGGCCAGGCTGCACGAAAGGCCGCGCAATATCCAAACTGGCTTCCTCCCCAGAACATCCCGGACGACTACATCTCTGAAGGCACTAAACGCAAACAGGCCATAGAAGCCAGCAGGCAGGTCGCACATGGATAACGTTGTGACGCTGCCCACCAGTACAGAGGCGGAAAAGTCGATTCTGGGTGCAATCCTGCTGGACGATAAAGCCTATGACGAAGCGGCCGCTGCAGGATTGGAGGCTGGAGATTTTAGTCTGGACTCCCACCGGAGAATTTATCAGCACATGGGAGCCCTAGCCGCGGCGTCGCGTCCGATCGACCTCATCACACTGATTGAAGAATTAAGCACCCACAAAGACCTGGGACCAGTGGGAGACTTCGGCTACGTATCGAGCTTGGTAGGTGGCGTTCCAGACCGACCCAGCATTAAGCACTACATCCGAATCGTCAAAGAAAAGTCAGCACAGAGGAAGTTGATTCACGCCTGCAAAGCGACAGTTGGCGGGATTCAAGATCAGATGTCCTCTGCCGACGGAATGGAATATCTGACCGACCAGATGCTCCAGATCCAAACCGGGTCTGACGAGTCGCCTGCGAAGCGACTAGTGGAGTTCTCCGATAAGACATATGCCGAGTGGCTGGCGATCGCGAACGGAGACTCGGACCTCGTAGGGCTTCCCACTGGCGTGAACTCCCTCGACATGGCAACTACAGGAATACGCGAAACTGAACTTTGGTTGATCGGCGGGCGCACCGGCGACGGGAAAACCAACCTCGCACTTCAGACGATCGCGGCAAATTGCCGGCGGGAGATCCCCGTCGGACTGTTCTCCATCGAAATGTCGAAAGAGGCACTACTTCATCGGTTATGGGCCGGTGAGGGTCAAGTTGATTTTAACCACATACGCTTTCCTCGGAATTTAGCTGGCGAAACAAAAACGCGGATTGAGCGGGCGATGGTTGACGTCGGGAAATGGCCTTTACACATCGTGGAAGAGAGCGGGATCCAGTTATCCAAGCTCATTGCCAAGGCCAAGCTTCTAATCCGGAGAGAACACGTCAAACTCATCGTAGTCGACTACATGCAACAAGTTACGACCAGCGGTAGGGACGAACGGGAACGCATCACGAAAGTTTCCAAGGCTCTGATGGGGTTGGCGAAAGAAACGGGGGTTCCGGTACTGGCGTTAAGCCAGCTAGCGCGTCCGCGGGACGGCAACGAAAACTTCCGCCCCACCAAATTCAACCTCAAGGAATCAGGCTCCCTCGAGAACGACGCCCATGTTGTGATCCTGATTTACCGGCCGGTCGACGAGCGGAAGATGAAAACAAACGAGGACGAGCTCATCATCGAAAAACAGAGGAACGGTCTGCCGAGCATTGAGAAAGTGACTTTTCGCCCCTGGCTCCGATTCCATGAAAGGGAAGCATGGGGCGCGTAAGAGCGGGAGTTAAATATGCCTAATGATTTCGGTAAATCTTGCGGAGTGAAAAATGGGTGGATCTGGTAGCGGTTGGCGCTGTAACAGCAAAGCGACGACTTCTGATTACGATCGGTTCGATGTGCGTACCTGGCAGCGACGCGGGCTCCTGGTGCCGAGTCGATCCCTCGTGTATCAGCAGTGGAACGTTGAAGTGTTCGCACCCTTCAACCTGGGCGCTCAACCCGATCGTATGAGCCTAGTCCACCGGCGGAGCGGACTAACGTACTTAGTCTCACTTGATTGGACACGGTGCAACTATGGCGGTGCCCGGGCATGGTTCGTCTGCCCAAGCTGTCGCCGACGTGTAGCGATTCTGTACGGCGCCTCCACCTTAGCCTGTCGGCACTGCCGCCAGCTTGCCTACGACAGCCAGCAAGACTCGGGGTGGAATCGATCACTTCGCCAGGCCCGAACAACCCGTATGCGGCTTGGTGGCTCCGCAAATCTGGCGGAACCTTTACCTGGGAAGCCAAAGGGGATGCACTGGCGCACCTACAGAAGGCTGTACCGACAAGCTGCAGCACACGAACAAGTATGTTTTGGCGGCGCCGTAACCATGCTGACATCGCTGGGAAAGTCAATTTCTCGATTCAACGGAAGGGGCTAATGACGAAGAATATCTCGAAATCTCGTGAGCAAAAACTGACTAAGGCCGTCAACCAGATGGATGCTTGGATGCAACATAAGACGAGGCTTATCGTGTCGATCAGCACGCCTTTGTTCTACCTAGTCCTGCGCGGCCGCGTGGTGGGGCGCCAGGAAGGCCTGTTCTTGTTTGACTCCTATGGTGAAGTCTGCAGAGTCCCTGTCATCCCGGAACACTATGACCGCGTACTCTGCAACCAAAAGGGTCCGGCGTCGGTGACGTTTGAAACTTCTGGAATGCAGGGAAAGCTGGAGTTAGGAGAGGATGGTCGAGAAGCGGGATTAGCGGAATTGTGCGCCGAGTGGGCGCTGTCGACTATGGGCGACGCACCCTCTTCTGACGCGGCTGAGCAAGTCACTCTATGAGATCGCGGTCGACGGTGGCGTCCCAATAACCCGGTGCGAGTGGAGCGTGTAGGTCGTTGAACCTACGTAGCCGAAAGCAGGCAAAAAGGACGTTCGAGAAACAGATGATTTCGGAACAGCCACAACCCGAATGGCTCGACCTCAAGGCCCTTCAGCGCTATGCCTGCGTGTCGGAACGCACGCTTCGGCAGTGGATTCACCGGGCAAGTAACCCTTTGCCCGCAGCGCGAGTAGGCACAAAGATTCTTGTGCGCAGGAGCAGCTTTGATCACTGGTTGGAAAATCACAGTCTCAAAACCATTGACGTGGGTTGTATTGTGGATGAACTCGTAGCCGGAGTGACGGGAACGAACTGATGGGCGTAAAGATTCGCAAACGCGGCGGTAAGTGGTACGTCTTCGTGAACTACCACGGCAAACGCAAAGCCAAGTGCGTCGGCAGCAGCCGCCAGTTGGCCGAACAGATAAAACGTCAGCTCGAAGCAAAGCTTGCCCTCGGCGATCTCGGTTTCTTATCAGACTCTCCGGAAGGGCCGACGTTTGCAACCTTTGCGGAGAAGTGGCTGAAGACGGACGCTCTGCGATGCAAACCGTCGACCGTAGATTTTTATCGTGACTACCAAGCACGTTACGTCATTCCCCGTTTCGGGCAGAAAAAGATTACCGCCATTACCCGGGATGACGTTAAAGACTTCATGTCAGATCTGACCGGGAAAGGTTTTGCGAAGAACACGATTCGACTGGCTGTAGCGACTCTTAGAGTCGTTCTAAGCTCTGCCGTTGAGGATGGAATATTGGCCAGTAATCCGGCCGTGAGGCTAGGACGGTTTCTGCAGAGTGATAAGGAGACGCATAAAGCTCAGGCAATGACTCGTGAAGAGGCGCAGATTTTTCTCGAGGCCGCTAAGCAGTTCTACCCTGACTTTCACCCGTTGTTTCTGATGGCGCTTCGTGCTGGGCTGCGAAAGGGGGAACTGCTCGCGGTCAGATGGGGCGATATCCAGTTTGGCGTTAGCGACAACGATCGCAACCGCTACATTCTTGTGCAGCGCAACTACGTACACGGGCGATTCACGACGCCCAAGAGCAAGAAATCGCGACGGGCGGACATGTCGCGAGAGCTGCGCGGCGTTTTACTCGAACTGCGGGATAAGCGAATGCTAGAGGCGTTCATGAAGGGTATTACGAGCATTGCGGAGGATCTCGTATTCCCTTCGAGGGCGGGCACGGTGCTCGACCATAGCAACCTGACCCACTATCAGTTCCTCCCTTGCTTGGAGCGTGCGGGTCTGCGTCGATTTCGATTTCATGACCTCCGCCACACGTTCGGGAGCCTTCTGATCCAGGACGGCGCGTCGCTAGCGTACGTGAAAGAGCAGATGGGTCACAGCTCGATCCAAATCACTGTCGACACGTACGGTCACCTCATCCCGGGAGCAGACATCAACTGGATCGACGGGCTAGATCGCAAAACAAGTACGAAACAAAATGCAACACCCGCGCAACTGGAGATTAAGAGCACTACTGAGATTCCGCCGGAAGTGGTTGATTTGAATGGCGACCCCGGAGGGAGTCGAACCCCCAACCCTCAGATCCGAAGTCTGATG
>OBLW0100001955.1_pt1 | contig 16952 bp, 9 predicted proteins | sample 1520161 | NCBI WGS metagenome assembly OBLW01 (sample SAMEA3539309, study PRJEB22396) | soil metagenome | biome: tundra; feature: field; material: soil | place: USA | collected 2010-05 | depth 0.15 m | reverse complement strand
GGCATCCGCAGTATGGCTCCCGTCGCTTGCGGTTGGTATGAGTGGTGCGAGGGCCCGACGGAAGCGTCTGGCAAAGTGTTCTTCCAAGAAAATGTTGTGGACCCGTGCGCGACCTGCTTGCCCCAAATTCGACGCTAGGCGCGCGTCCGTTAAAACGGGAATTGCGGCTCTAGCGATGCTCTCCCGACCTAAGTCGTTTGCGACCACGACACCCTCACCATTTGGAAACAACTCTTCGACGACCGTTCCCTTGAGCCCCAACACAGGAACCCCGAATGCAAGCGCTTCGATTCCCGCTAACCCAAAGCCTTCTTGGTCGGACGGATAAAACAATAAGCGGGCGGAACGATAGGCGAGATCTCTTTCCGCATCGCTCAATCGACCGCGGAATTCGATTGCTGGCAGCTGCTCTTGTTCCATGCGACGCCGCAAACGCCGTTCATCGTCCCCTGTTCCTACAATGACAAGCTTGGCATCCGGCACCGCCTCTCGGATGAGAGGCCACGCATTCATGACGGCATCGTGGCCTTTATACCGCTCGGGCCTGCTCATTCGGCCGACGATCAAGCCCACTGGAGGCAACGTACCAACATCGATCGACTGGGAATTGGCAGATACTCCCAGCCATACGACCTCCACATTCGGAAGCCATGGATTCGCCGCTCGTGTGGCGGCCACTGTGGTGGCCGAGTTGGCTACAAGGAGTGTCGAGCCAAGCAGCGCTTCGCGTCTTCGACCGCCCAGGGATTGCCATACTTCCACTCCGTGGAGAAAGACTACATACGGGATTCTCCGGAGTTTTGGAATACTGCCGTGTAGCACAGCAAGATGGACATGGTCGTAGACAATCAGATCGGGAGGATTTATTGAACCGAGAAAAACTTGTGCCGCTATCCTGGCAACCCGCAGAGAGCGCCGCCAGAATGGGGGATGCTGCCAGACCACTACGTCGCAGGCTGGATCCAGGGCAGACTTGATCGCCTTAGCGACGACTCCGATTCCCCCATATGCGGTGCCCAAACCGGACGTAACTAGCGCGACCCTCTTACGCAAGGATTTATCCCCTGACCAAATTGCTCTGGACGACACCCGATAATGGTTGATGTATTATATCCTTCAACTTTGGAAATGATCTCTCTACCGCCCTTTGCCGTATGAAGGTCCTTCATGTGAGCCCCTCGTTTTATCCCTCAAGAGCGTATGGCGGAACAATACGCTCTGGGTATGGTTTATGTCGCAGTTTGGCGGGGCTTGGATGCGACGTCCGAGTCTTGACTACTGACACTGATGGTCTCGGCCATGTCCTTGATATGGCAAGTGATCGGGAATTGCAAGTGGACGATTTGCGCATCCGATATTGCCATAAGAACTTTCGGCATTCAGTTTCTCCTGCGTTGCTTAGTTTTCTGCCTTCCTATATTAAATGGGCTGATGTTGTCCATTTGACCGCCGTTTACTCCTTTCCCACGTTCCCCACTTTGTTCCTTTGTCGTTTGTTCAATAAGCCGGTTGTGTGGTCCCCCCGGGGCGCCTTACAGCGGTGGGAAGGGTCTTCTCGAACATCTTACAAGTGGGTATGGGAATCGATATGTCGGAGGCTGGCAGCGAAAAACAATTTGGTCTTACACGTTACTTCGCAGGATGAAGCCGAACAAAGTCTCAGTAGATTCCCAGACTTACGGGCAGTGGTGATTCGAAATGGTGTGGATGTTCCGCACAACCTTCGGCGCAGCGTCTCGAACGGGGAATTGCGACTCTTATATTTGGGACGTCTGCACCCGATCAAAGGTATCGAACTGTTGTTAGAGGCTTGTGGTATTATTAAAAGTTTGTCGCTCGAATGGCACCTGTCTATTGCGGGTACCGGATCCCCACTTTACATCGACTTTCTCCGGTCAAAAGTGGAGGAACTCGGGCTATCCAAACAAGTGGAGTTTGTCGGTGAGGTTTTCGAGGAAAACAAAGACGCGCTCTTTGCGCAATCTGATGTTGCTCTCGTACCCTCATACGTTGAGAATTTTGGAATAGTGGTGGCCGAATCGCTCGCTCACGCCGTGCCGGTAATTGCCAGTAAGGGCACGCCTTGGATGGGCTTGGAGACGAACAAGTGCGGACTTTGGGTGGACAACAATCCTGAAAGCTTGGCAACCGCAATTCGCAAGATTTGCACCTTACCATTGCCGGAGTTGGGACTGCGTGGGAAAGAGTGGATGGAGAGAGACTTTTCTTGGGATAAGGTCAGTGGTGAGATGCTTACCCTTTATCGCGAATGTAGTCGCAGCTAGACAAGCTACGATCACATTGCCTAGGTATCTTGAGGACCGAGAATCTTGAGGAAAAAGCGTACAGCCAATGTGTGGTATTGCAGCGATTCTGGGTGGCCTACCAGCAGACCGAGTTGAGCTATCGCTACGAGCGATGCTCGACGCGCAGGTTCATCGGGGTCCAGACGATGAAGGCTGGCTTGTAATGTCAGCCGGACGATCCGTTCTTGGACTCGGGAATCGGCGACTTGCGATTCAAGATGTTTCCCCCCTCGGGCATCAGCCAATGCGAAACGAGGATACTGGGGACGTTCTTGTTTACAACGGGGAAATCTATAATGCCCCGCAGCTGAAAGCCACCCTGAACTCCGAGGGCTATCAGTTCCGTGGCCGCAGCGACACGGAGATATTGCTTCGCGCCTATGAGCATTGGGGTATCGACTGCCTAGACCGGCTCCGAGGAATGTTCGCGTTTGCAATTTGGGATGCGCAACGCTCGCGTCTGGTGATAGCCCGAGACCCTCTTGGAATTAAGCCACTTTACTACAGTTGCAACGACCATTATTTCTCTTGTGCGTCGGAGGTTCGCGCTCTATTTCGGAGCGGATTGGTCAGTTCTGAGATCGATCGCCGGGCACTGGCCGGGTACTTGGCGTATGGTGGCGTTCAAGAACCGTTAACGATTTGCTCAAATATTTTTGCACTGCCGCGCGGTTCTTGGAAGGAACTGGACTCGACCGGCAAGATACTTGCCGAAGGCAAGTATTGGCAATTTCCGCCAGTAGAGCACTCTATTCGTTCGCACGCGCTGCCCGAGCTTGTGGAAGAGGGGCGCGCTCTCCTGCAGCAATCGGTAAGGCGCCATTTGCTTAGCGATGTGCGACTGGGTATTTTTCTGAGTTCCGGCCTGGATTCCACAGCAATCCTCGGGCTAAGCCAGGACAGGAATCGTCTCCAGCCTATTGACGCATTTACGATTTCTTTCCCTGATCAGCCGCACGCCGACGAGGGGAAATTGGCACGTGTTACTGCTGCCCGGTTTGGTGCGAGTTTTCATGACTGCCCGGTTAGTGACCGCACCGCCTTAAATTGGATTAGTGATGCATTGGAATGCATGGACCAGCCGTCAATGGATGGCTTCAATACCTACGTCGTTGCTCGTGCGATACATGAGCGAGGAATCGTTGTAGCTTTGTCCGGTCTCGGTGGCGACGAGGTGTTTGGGGGTTACAACCTGTTCCGCCGTGTGCCTCGGACCTACGATATGATGTCTTGGCTCAATCTGATGCCGCTATCGACCCGCGTAACGGCAGCTCGTCTAGCGACTGTGTTGACAAGTCGCGTGGCTAGGCACAAGGCTGAAGAAATCGTTGCAGCTGATCCAGGATTGATTGGAATGTACTTCCATTATCGTCGACTCGTCTCGGACCTTGGCCTTGGGATGTTTGGATTGGACGCCAAGAGTCTTGGTCTGTCTGAAGACTTTCAAATCCCTGATTTACGCTATGAAGACTGTTACATTCCCGGCGATCATGTGGTGTCAGTTGGCAGATTGGATGCAGCGTTTTACCTCCAAAACATTTTACTCCGCGATAGTGATGTGTTCGGCATGGCGAATTCCCTGGAGATAAGGGTGCCTTTTCTCGACCGCGACCTTGTGGAATGGGCATTCCGTCTACCCGGCGATGTGCTGCTCCCGCGTAGAGCTCCATTGAAGTACCTTCTGCGGAAAATCTGTGCCGATCTGTACACGAAATCGCTGATGCATCAGCCGAAGCGGGGATTTGTGCTCCCCTTCGGTGCTTGGTTGGCAGGGCCTCTACGCGAAATAATGGAGGAGAATCTGCGTTTCTTAAGCTGTTCTGGACTGTTAGATCCGACCGGGATCGAGGCCGTGCGCAGGCTCTTCCAGAATGAGCCGGATGGCCCTGCTTGGTCACGTGTATGGGCGTTGGTCACGTTCGGACAATGGCTCAAAACGCGAACAGCGTCTTCCCTTGTCCCTGCTCATGCAGGCCAGCCGGCATGATCGGTTCTGCCATTTAGGAACCCTGGTCATTAGGGCATACTGAAATGCAAAAGAGTGCACAAATTTCGAGCTCTGTATCTCAGGCGATGCCCAGCCGCATTCCGGTTACCGTTATCATTCCGACCCGGAATGAGGCGCGACATCTCAGCCGGTGTTTGGAAGGGGCCCGTCTCTGCGCCGAAATCTATGTCGTTGATTCACAGAGTACCGACGAGACAGTCGAGATTGCGCGTACGCTTGGCGCAAAGGTCGTGCAGTTTCATTACGGTGGCGGCTGGCCAAAGAAGCGGCAATGGGCGCTCGATTCGCTTCCGTTTGAGAACGATTGGATCTTGCTGTTGGATGCTGACGAGGTTTTAACAACCGATTTGTGTAACGAGATTAGAGAGGCCATTCGCGATCCTAATCTCATCGGGTACCGGGTTTTCCTTCGGATCAATTTTCTTGGAAGGGAACTGCGCTTTGGAGGAAGCGGTTTTTGGAAGCTGTCTCTTTTTCGGCGCGGCAAAGGACACTTCGAATGCCGCTTGAGAGACCAAGATCACTCGATGAGTGATATCGAGGTCCATGAGCATATAATCGTGGACGGTCGTATCGGCAAGCTGCGGCATGCGCTGCCCCACCATAATATTGAATCTCTTGACCGGTATTTGACAAAGCACAATGAATATTCAAACTGGGAAGCGAGAGTTCTTTTGCAGGCGACGGAGCAAATTGACGAATTGCCTCCAGCATTGTTTGGGAATCAGGCGCAGCGCAGAAGGTGGCTAAAGAAACGTTTTTTTGGACTACTGGGTTCACCTATATTTTTCTTCTTGTACAAATACATATTACGTTTAGGTTTTCTAGACGGAGTACCAGGTTTGATTTATTGTGCTCTCCAATCGACACATTTTTTCCACATCAAAGCGAAAATGTATGAACTAAAACACACCGCGAAATCAACGTAGCGAACTTTGCAAGGGGTTCCATGTCATTTCACGGTAAATCCAATCGGCTAGTTCGGAGTTGTCTGCTTGTATATCCTGGGTATAAACGCCTATCACGGTGATGCCTCCGCCGCGATCATAAAAGATGGTCAGCTTATCGCGGCCGTAGAGGAAGAACGCTTCAACCGAAAGAAGCACTGTGCTGGATTCCCAGCTGCCGCAGTCCGCTATTGCCTGCAGGCTGCCAACATCTCTGTTGGTGAACTCGATCATGTTGGCATTTCGCGAGACCCATCGGCGCACCTACACAAAAAGATTTTATTTTCGATTACCCGATTACCCAACCTTTCCGGGATGATTGCCGCCCGGCTCGCGAATGCCGCCAAGGTGCACGACCTGCGGGAGGAGCTGGCACGTGAACTCGGTGTGCCCTCAGAGTTCCGGGCCAAGGTCCACAAAGTGGAGCATCACAGGGCGCACATGGCCAGCTGTTTCCTCGTTTCGCCGTTCGACAACGCCGCCATCTTGTCCATTGACGGGTTCGGTGATTTCATCAGCACGATGTGGGGAGTCGGCAAAAACAATCATATGGACGTGCTCGGCCAGATTGAATACCCACACTCAGCGGGTGTTGTTTATACAGCCACCAGTCAGTACCTCGGATTTCCCAAGTACGGAGACGAGGGAAAGGTCATGGGACTAGCGCCGTACGGACGCCCTCGTTACCTTCAAGAGTTTCGGGAGATTATCCGCACCGATAACGGCGGTTTTAAGCTGGATCTTAACTACTTCAGGCATGAGTCTGAAGGTGTAGATATGACGTGGGAAGATGGCTCGCCGACTATCGGCCGCATTTTTTCGGACAAATTTATCGATTGCTTCGGGCCCGCGCGTTCAGCAGGGGAGCCGCTGAAGCCTTTCCACGAGGACATCGCGGCCTCTCTTCAGGCCCGTTTGGAGGAAGTTAGCTTTCACCTTTTGAATCAGCTGCATCAGCAGACGAAAATGGACCGCCTTTGCTTAGCCGGTGGAGTCGCATACAACTCGGTAATGAACGGGAAGATCCTGCTGAACACACCATTCCGGGAGTTGTTTGTGCAGCCGGCAGCTGGAGATTCCGGCACGGCTATCGGAGTCTGTTACTACATCCACAATGTCGTCTTGCAACAGCCGAGGTCGTTTGTGATGGATCACGCCTATACCGGTCCGGAATTTGCAAACGAGCAGATGGAAGATTTAGTGCGAAGGAGTGGTTTCGATTGGCGCAAATTGAGTGACGCGGAACTCGCGCAGGCAGGAGCGCAAACTATCGCCGATGGGAAGATTGTAGGGTGGTTTCAGGGACGGATGGAGTTTGGTCCACGTGCTCTCGGCAATCGTAGCATCATTGTCGATCCGCGCCGCGCCGACATGAAAGATATTCTGAACGCCCGGATCAAGAAGCGCGAGCCGTTCCGCCCTTTTGCTCCTTCGATTCTCGAAGAGCGCGTCGGTGACTATTTTGAGCAGACGCATCCTTCGCCGGCTATGCTCATGGTTTATCAAGTCAAACAAGACAAGCGATCAGTCATTCCTGCGGTTACCCACGTGGACGGGTCCGGACGTCTCCAGACCGTCGCCCGCAGTGCCAATCCCCGTTATTATCAGCTCATCTCCGCCTTCGAGGAGCTAACCGGTGTTCCAGTTGTGCTTAACACTTCATTCAACGAAGACGAACCTATTGTGTGTACTCCGGAGGAGGCGTTGAGCTGCTTCCAAAGGACCCGAATGGATGTTTTGTTCTTGGGTAACTACATGCTGCAGCGTTGACCCGAGGAAGTGTCCGGCTCATGAATGTATTGATCCTGAATCAAGCTTTCTACCCGGATGTTGTCTCCACCGCACAGCATGCGGGAGACCTAGCAAGCAGCTTGGCGAAGGCGGGACACGAAGTCACCGTCATCTGCAATTCGCGCGGCTACGATGATCCGAAGCTTCGATTCCCAAAACAGGAAATTTGGAACGGGGTCAAGATCCTCCGCGTACGATCCACCGGATTCGGCAAAAGTGCCAAATGGCGGCGGGCCGCCGATTTTGGAACGTTCATGGCAAGTTGCGTACTTCGTCTGTGGACATTGCCTAAGTTCGACGTCGTCGTTGCAATGACCTCGCCTCCGTTGATTTCATTTTTCGCGAGTTTGGCTGTGCCGCGTAGGGCTCGTGGCCTTGTGTTCTGGTCGATGGACCTCAACCCCGACGAGGCCATTGCAGCAGGATGGCTTCGACCTGGATCCCCCATCGCGCGTCTGCTATCTAGGATGTTATTGCATAGTCTGCGACGAGCTGATCGCATCATAGCGCTGGATCGGTTCATGAAAGACCGCATTCAGGCCAAGGGTATCTCTCCAGAGAAAGTTCTTGTCGTGCCACCCTGGTCGCACGATGACCAAGTCCGGTTCGATCCAACGGGTAGGGAAGAGTTCCGTGCCACTCATAACCTTTCGCGGCGATTTGTCGTGATGTACTCGGGAAACCACAGCCCGTGTCACCCATTGGAGACGCTTCTTCGGGCCGCCGAGCGACTCGCCGACCAAGCCGATATCGTTTTTTGTTTTATTGGCGGCGGAAGCGAGTTTCGAAAGGTGCAAGAACGCGCTCGAGACCACCGGATGCTGAACGTGTTGTGCCTTCCCTATCAACCGATGGACAAGTTAGCGGCGTCGTTGTCCGGTGCCGATCTGCATGTTGTAGTGATGGGGGATCGTTATGTGGGTATTGTTCACCCATGCAAGATTTATAACGTGCTGGCCGCAAATAGAGCATTTCTATACATCGGTCCAACAGATAGCCATATCCGGGACATCATCCGTCAAACCGGGCCAGGGGCATACCTCTCCGCACACGGCGACGTAGACGGAGTCGTCACAAATATCTTGCATGCTATGGAGAGTCCAACAACTGTTTCGCCCATGACCGCCTTCCATGGGAAGCGATTCTCCCGGGAGTTGCTCATCCCGCAGATGATCTCTGTCATCGAGCAGAGCAGAAACGCGCATTAGTGCTCTGACTGAAATCATCTTCGAACACTAGATTCGGTATCATCTCGAAAAGGATGTCCTGCTGGGTGGGAGGCCAATAAACCAATGCTAAAACATCTGCTTTTTAACGTGTGCGTTTGTGTTGCTGTTTTTCTCGTCCTTCAATTCTGCCAGTCACAGATATCCAATCAACGAGCTGAATCTGCTCCCTCCGGGCAAATTACAAATCTAATGAGCCCCGAATCCAGAGCGCGGACCAAAGACATTCTGGATGTGCGCGACTTCAAAGTAGACTGTACGTTTACTCATGATAGTTCTGCCGCACTAAACGCGATCACTGCCGTAGCGACGACCAATGGTGCAGCTATCTCCTTCCCTCCCAATTGCCACGTCAAGCTAACATCTACTTGGCTAGTCAAGAATCTTAGCGGGTTCACGATTAAAGGTATCTCCGGGGCGGGGAACAACGGTTACTACGGAACGAATGTACCGACTCTTACCTGGACGGGTGCAGCAGGTGGCACGATGATCGACATGGAGTACGTGAGTGGTTTCGAGGTCACAAATCTGGCCATTGACGGCGGTGGACTGGCAAAGGTCGGCATCAATGTGGACAAGACCGGAGCCGGGGGAGAAGTCAACGCGACGGATGGGATTTTTCGCAGATTGTTCGTCCATGGAAACATGAGGGGTGGTGCCGCCAATTCGGGCTGGACCGGATTGCAATTCTCGATGGTTTCCCGGGATAACGTGGAGGACATGCGAATTCTGGATTCGACGTTCTACTGTGGCCCGTCTGTGACCTCGGGAGTTGCGGCGATCCGCATGGGGCCGTCATTCAACAACAAAGGCTATGTTATCCGCCACAATTTCATTCACGGGTGCGCAATCGGTGTTTGGGAACAGGGTGGGGCGGCTATTATCGACGAGAACGAGGTCGGCAGTAATCGCGTCGATTTTCAAATTGACTTCTGGACCGACCCCATAAAGATTTCTAGCAATCTCTCCGAGTCGGCAGAAAGTGGCGATCAGTTCCTGGTAATGACCGGTACAGTAAATCATTCAATCGAGGTGAGCTCCAACAACATCCCAGTCAACAATACGTGCGCCATATCATTCCTCGGAGGCACCTTTTCAGCGCCAAATGGCAATACCTTCTACGGGGGATTCGGCGGCGGTGCGGGAGGTCACAAAATATGCACGCGAGGAAACAATCCCGTTACTTTTGTTGGAGCAGATTCGATGTTTGGTTTCAACTCGTACGATCTAGCCAATTTCGTTAACGTGAAACCGGCTGGACGTTCCGTTGTTGACTCTGCGGGAATTTCCAATGCCTCCCGATTTCTCGTCACAAGCACCGGCTCCACCTTCCTAGAGAGAGCCGTTTTTTATAACCCGAACGACAACGCCGGCGGGCTCGGGGCGGCGAATCAAACCGAGAATTCTACTTCCTGTGGATTAAATTCGTGGTGTGGTATGGAAGGAGGTTACGAAGTAGCGGGTGTCAATTCGCCCGACGGTCTCGTGTGCTTTGTAACCGGAGGCGACACTCGTGAAGTGCACGGCTATTATGTCTCTGCGGTTGATTCCTCGGGCAATGAGACAATTCTGCGAAATTTCGGGAATTCTTCGACTTGTCACGGCCCCGCTTCCTTCGACGGCGGCCATTATGAAACTCTGACTTGGATTGCCTCTCCGAACGCGGCCAGCTACAGCATTTATGCTGCAAATCCTCGTGATCCGGGAAATCAAGTCAATCGAATTGCAAGCGGGATCGTAGGTACCACCTATCAGGTTAAGAGCGCCTATCCGACGATTTGGCCGATCAAAGGAGAGAAAAATCCTTTGAATCGTACTCTAAGACACATTTTTCGAGGAAACGACGTCGAATTGCAATTCGGAACTCCGCTGAGGGGATTCAGCGATAAGGGAATCACTCAAACTTTCAGTTTGAGCTCTAAGGGGTTGCAATTGGGTACTTCCGGTACGATGTTGACGCAGATGGCGCTTTACTCGACGGCTTCCATCAAGCCGACAGCAGTAAAAGCCGCTAGCTGTTCAGATCAGGCGTTTCCGCTCAAAGGAGTAACAACGACGGATCGCATCTCAAACATCGTTCCGCCAGCCGCGTTGGGCAACGTTTCACTAAATGGATATGTTTCCGCGCCGGATATGTTACTGCTTCACCTGTGCAACCCAAGCGGGTCCAGCGTTACCCCTCCTGCGGGGGTCTACTCGATTCTGGCAGTACGCTAGATCGACTCTTTTGCGGATTTCCAGTCAGCGACTGTTTATCCAGAACCTCAAGGATTCTCAGAGAAAGGAATATCAGTGAGCAGTTTCCCAGGTCCGATCCTTTTTTTAGAGCATTAGAGCAAATGACCGTACTTGCGACCCGATCATTTTACCCAACCATCTATCGAACGCGACCGCGAATTGTTCACGCGCTCATGTTCCGTAAACGACTAAAAAGGGACACGGTATATCGCTACCGTTGCAGCCGTCGTAAAAAGCGAAGCAGAATTTACCGCGGTCTTGATCCCACTGGTGGGAATGAAGAGTATGTCTTGGTCTCGCACAGGAACATCCGGAGCTCTCCCGCGTAGCAGTTTCTTCACATCTATCTGTTGCTCCTGAAACCCACTTTCAGTACGACGAAGCAATCTAGTTTTACCAGCAGAGGCGACGTGAGTTGGTCCTCCGGCAACAGCAACGACCTGCAGAACCGTGATTCCTCCCGTGGCATTTAGCACGTAGCCACCCGGCCGATTTACCTCTCCTAGGATAAAGACGATGCCTGCTCTTGGAACCACAACGGTGTCGCCAGGCAGTAGAACAACATTGCTGGCGGCCATTTCGGCCGGGTCTTTAGAAATGTTAAGGGTCGTCGCGTCTTTCGGGATTTGATCACGGTGGCTGATCACAACTTTATTGGCAGCCCTATCGGTGGGTCCGCCGGCGGCCTGCAACACGTCAAACAAGCGGTGCGGGCCTACGGCGGAGTAGAACCCGGGCTTGGCAACCTCGCCGGACACAGAAATTCCGCTGCTAGTGTATTCCTTGACATATACGGAAACATGCGGGTCATTAACGATATTATTTTGCTGCAGCTGATTCTCTATCGCCGCTTCGGCTTCACTACTGCTGAGCCCAACTAATCGAACGTAACCGATCAGTGGCATTGCGATGTTTCCCTCAGTATTGACGCGAGCATGCCCAGAAAGATCGGGCGCGCCGTAGACAGTGATCTCCACCTCATCTCCGGGGCCAATAGAAAGCGCGGAAGAGTTAACAATCGGAGCTGTCTTTGTTTCTAGGGATCCAGCGAGAGGAGGTGTTCTAGAGGGTTGTAGGCTTTCGTTGCCCTGAGACTGGGCGTCCTGCACGGGATTGCTGCTCTGTGCCAGGGATAGTTGGAGCAAGCCAGCGACAATGACAACCGCTAATCTCAAGATGGCCGAGAGGTAATTCGGAATACGATGCATGATTCTAGACGATTCTAAGCCGTGCAGCGGAGGCGCACAACTGAAGTTCATAGCGTTGAAATTTATCTCTTGCAACGGTGTGAGGATAAAGGGCACCTAGAATTCGTAATGTCAAAAGGATATCAGATGTGATCGCTTTGCTGATTTGAAATGGGCTGAGCTGGGTGTGGTATTGCAAAACGCCAGTCGGTATTGTAGTTTGGGTTCGTCGCTGCTACACAATATTTGGGAGTAAGTTGCGATTTGCCGGCCCGCACATTAACTTTAAAAGGTTTTGGAGACCAGGGAGAATGGGAAAGCAAAAGCGAGTATTGGTAACTGGTGGAGGCGGTTTTATCGGGCACCATTTAGTAAAAAGACTCAGATCGGACGGGAATTGGGTCCGGGGGGCGGACATCAAGTATCCGGAATACGAAACTTCGGCGAGCGACGAATTTGAGATCCTCGATCTGCGAAAGCAGGATAACTGCCTACAGGCCACGCGGGGGGGGATCGATGAGGTTTATAATCTCGCCGCGGACATGGGCGGTATTGGCTACATCACTGCAAACCTCGCCGATCTCAGCCGCAATAACATTCTGATCAACGCCAATATGCTCGAGGCGAGCCGCCAGAATGATGTCCGGCGTTTCCTGTTCTCTTCTTCTGCGTGCGTCTACAATCAGAGCAAGCAACAGAAAGCTGACGCTGCCCCACTTCGTGAAGAGGACGCCTATCCGGCCGACCCGGAACCAGGCTACGGCTGGGAAAAGCTCTTTGCCGAAGAACTCTGTCGTTACTACCGCAAAGACCACGGCCTTGAGACGCGAATAGTCCGTTTTCACAACGTCTACGGGCCTCTTGGCACGTATGAGGGTGGCAAAGAAAAAGCGCCAGCAGCTATCTGTCGAAAAATTGCTCTCACCGAAGATAACGGTGAAATCGAAGTGTGGGGTGATGGCCAGCAAACACGCTCGTTTATGTATGTGGATGATTGTGTAGAGGGTCTTACCCGGATCATGGCTTCTGACTACCGCGACCCTCTCAATTTGGGAACGAACGAATTAGTAACGATTAATGAACTGGTCGATATGGTGGCGAAGGTCGCTGCCAAAAACGTTGCGAAACGGAATAACCCTAAGGGACCTCAGGGCGTACGCGGTCGGAACAGCGACAACACTCGTTTGCGTGAAGTACTGGGTTGGGAACCCTCCATTCGACTAGAACGAGGGCTGCCGGTAACCTTCGAATGGATAGCGGCGCAAATTCTCTCTAAAATCCCTTCGTCCGGCGAGATCTCCGCTGCCGCGGACTAACGTGTATCAAATCGAGCTATTACGCGAAGATCGCGTAGCGCCGTCACAGGGCCGTCGGCAACTCCGAAGCGGTGGCGGCCAAGCCCTTTGGGGTCGTATTTGGAGACCTGCTTTTTGTACGCTAACGGACGGAAGAATTCCTCCCTCTTCGCTAGACTTTTTTTCCCACCAAGAAACTTCTGTTAAGAGAAACAAGAGATCCAAGTTGAGTATCGGTGAAAATTGCCGAGATCGTCGGGCTTGGGAAATAAATTGCCCCTCACGGAAAGCTCGCAATGCAAGCTGCCAATACCCCATTATGAAACAACGAAGGTTGCCTAGCGACCGACACGAGTTGTATAGTCATGAACAACCAATTTACCTCGCGCGCGCAACTAAGCGAAAAGGCCCCATTTCGAGAGCCTAACTGAGGCCCAGTAGACGCGCGTTATGTTCAGCCGGAGGGAAGTCTGATTTTGCCGGTTCTGTTTTTCGCTTTATTTGCCTTTTCGCTGGCGATCTCGTTTGTTGCTACGCGGTTCGTGCGAAACATCGCAACCCACAGAGGGTGGGTTTCGTTCCCGCCGAGCGGACGGCATATCCACGAAGTCCCTCTTCCGCGGCTGGGCGGCGTCGCAATTTTTCTCTCATTTTCAGTCAGCCTGAGCATCTGGCTAGCGCTTTCCCTCATATTTCCCCGCCTGGTGCAGGGATATTCTGCTGACACAATTCTTCGTATCTATATTCCGGCCTGCTTGGTTTTTTGTCTTGGAATCTACGATGATCTACACGGGGCTGGTCCGTACTTGAAGTTTGCCGTGCAAGCGCTGGCCGGAGCCATGCTTTTCGCCGGTGGCATGCGCGTCCTTGATCTGCCACTGATCTTCTCCCACTCCGTTCCCTGGTTCGTCGGATTGCCTCTAACCGTGCTCTGGGTTGTGGCCGTCACCAACGCCTTCAACCTTATCGACGGCCTCGACGGTCTGGCGGCCGGCTCGGCATTATTTTCTACCTTAGTGTTTTTTGTCGTTTCGCTCGTCGTACATTCCTCGCTGGGCGCCTTGATGAGCGTGATCCTCGCAGGCGCGATTGTTGGATTTCTTCGCTTCAACTTTAACCCCGCCACCATTTTCCTCGGAGATTCGGGCAGCCTTTTCATCGGCTTTATGCTGAGCGCTCTCGCTCTCGCGACCTCCCAAAAAGCCCCCACTTTTGTGGCCGTTGCGATCCCTGTGGTTTCGTTCGGATTGCCCATTCTCGAAACCTTGCTGTCGATTCTGCGGCGGATCATCAGCGGTCGCCCGATTTTCACCGCTGATCGCGAACACATCCACCACAAGTTGCTGCAGATGGGATTTTCCCATCGTCAGGTCGTCGTCGTTCTCTATGCCGTTTCCGCCGTATTCGCCATGCTCAGCCTCTTTCTCCTTTGGCCGACCGGCAGCACCGTTGGACTCGTGCTCGCGGTAGTCGGAACCGGTATCTGGCTCGGCGTCCAGCATCTTAACTATCTCGAGTTCGGCGAACTGCGCCGCGTCGCACAGCGCACCATCGATCAACGCCAGATTTTTATCAACGATCTTTCCGTGCGCCGGGCCAACGAAGAACTCAAGGTCGCTTCCGACTTCAATCAGGTCCGCAACATCCTGGTCGCCGCCTTCGAGAGCAACGATTTCGACGGATTCGAACTGCAACTCAAGCCACTTCCCGATGAAGCGTCCTTGCTCGCCGAAGCCAGCCGTCACTTTCAGTGGAGCAAGTTCCCGCACATGGCCGCGATCTCGAACCAGCCTTCGTGGAAATTGACCCTCGACCTGATCACCAATTCGAAGCGGCGCCGCGGTTCGCTCATCGTCTACCGTTTCTATAGCCAGCGCCAGTTGCAGCTTGATGTCAACCTGCTCACTTCCGAATTTCCCATCACTCTCGCCAACGCGCTCGACCGCGTGCTGACTGTTCCGGTTTTTGTCCCCGTTGCCGAATCCGCCGCCTATTTAACCGCCAATCTCCAAAAGACTTCAGTCATCTAGAACTTTTTGTCATCTAGATTTTTTGTCATCCTGAGCGGAGCCACGTCATCCGCGAAGCGGATGGCGTGGCGGAGTCGAAGGACCCCTACGTCCGCCCATGTCACTGGCAGCCGGAGGTCCGTTTCGTGCCCTTTCCGATCGCTCCGGGCGCACTCGAATCTAACTCACTCCCCCACCTGTCTCTGAGTTAATATGGTGGCAATCATGGATCGGAGGTTTCGTCGATTGCCGGATCCAGTCACAGCCAACGGAGAACGCCGCCGTTCGGTTCGCCAGAAGCTTCACACCCCGGTCTATGCCAGCTTCAATGGCCCGCAGACCGGCCTGGTTGTGGACCTCAGTGAACTCCTCGATCTGCACGAAGACGGTTTTGCCGTCCAAACCAGTGCGCCTCTCGAAGTCAATCGCGCGGTAACGGTTTGCCTCGATCTTCCGGAAACCAAGAGCTTCATCCATGGCACTGGCCGGGTCGTCTGGAGCGATGACTCCGGCCGCGGCGGTATTCAGCTGTCCGAACTCCCCGAGAGTTCTCGCCGCATCCTGAAAGAATGGCTTTTTGCCAATTTGCTGATCGCCTGTTCCAATCGGGCCGCTCGCGCCGAGCAACTGGCGCGCCGCGAGCAAGAGCTACGTCAGTCGATGGTGGCCGCTCAATCGCCAGGCGGCGGAGGAAATGTAATCCCGATCAACCAAGCCAGCGATGACCGCGCCGCCCTCGATGCGCTTCGCCTCGAGGTTCGAAACCTCGGTGACCATGTCGACGCTGTTTTGCAGCTTATTACCCGCCAGGCAATCCATCTTACGCGGGCCTCGGGTGCAGCCCTGGCGCTTCTTACCGATGCCAAGATGATCTGCCGGGCCGAAGCCGGCATGCCCGCTCCGCCCATCGGAACTCCCGTAGATGTGACACAAGGTCTCTCCGGAGAATGCGTTCGCAACGGGATCGTTGTCTCTTGCGAAGACATGGAGAATGACCCGCGCGTGGATCCCGATCTCGGCCGCGCGCTCGGCATTGGCTCGCTGATCGCCGCTCCCATCTTCTTCGATTCGGGGGTGGTCGGCCTGCTGGAGGTTTTCTCTCCCCGCCCGCGCAATTTCACCAAGAGCGACGAAAATGTTTTGGCTATGCTTGCCGAAATGGTTCCTCATCGCGAGCCAACGCCTCGCGCCCTATTTGATTTCAACAGCGCTGAGCCGGCTGCGACTTATTCCGAAAAGACCTTTGCGGAAATCGCACCGTTTGAAGACCTTCCAGCGAAAATTGAGTCCCCAGCATTAGTGCCGGATCTTGCTGTGGAGCATGTTGCAACCGCAGTCAGCGCAAGTCAGCCGGGCTTGATCGACGTGGTTTCGATCAAAGTTTCCGACGACGCGCTTTGGGAACACCAACCGGAAGTCTCCGATCCGGACATCTCCCAACAGTCTTTGCAGCCACTGGCCGACGCTCTGTCCGACCCAAGCGTTGCGGAGGAGACTGCCACGAAATCTCCGGAAGAATTCGCCCCTTCCGCGGACATTGTTCCATCGCGCTTGCCTGCCACTTTGCTCGGGCTGGCTGTTCTAGTCGTTTTCCTGGCAGTTGGCTACTTGGTCGGCCCCATAGTAGAGCGGCGTTTCGCGTCGTCGCTCCATGCCGTGCAAGGGAGTTCCGCTAATCAGTCCGATTCGCAGCGCAGTTCTGCCAAAGATAATTCCCCCAGTCAGCCGTCCGACAGTTCGCATCTTCCGGTGAAGTCTCTGACAGAATTGCAAGCCCTGGCGGATCGCGGCGACCCCGACGCGCAATGGCAAATGGGAGTCCGGTACCACAGCGGAGACGGAGTTGCCCAAAACGACAAGCAAGCCATGCTCTGGTTCCAGCTCGCCGCCGAACAAGGCAATGTTTCCGCTCAGTCCGCCTTAGGTTCCTACTACTGGGCTGGAC
>OBLW0100001953.1_pt1 | contig 16956 bp, 14 predicted proteins | sample 1520161 | NCBI WGS metagenome assembly OBLW01 (sample SAMEA3539309, study PRJEB22396) | soil metagenome | biome: tundra; feature: field; material: soil | place: USA | collected 2010-05 | depth 0.15 m | reverse complement strand
GGGCGTCTCGCCCGCCGCTCCGAGGGCGAGACGCCCTTGGGACAGCCGGCAAGATGCCGGCGCTACAACTCGCCAGTCGGCGCGATATCACGCGGTGCTGGTGCTGGATCGCAGGTAACGGGACGGCCAAATGAAGACAACCGGAATGAGCGTAGAGCAGATGATTGCGAGCTATGACGAGACCGCGCCCCTCGCCGAAGCATCGACGATCCCAGCCTCCTGGTACATCGACCCGCGGATCGCGGAGCTCGAGCGGCAGACCGTCTTCTCGCGCAGCTGGCAATTCATGGGGCGAATCGACCAGGTAGAGAAGCCAGGTCAGTTTATAACTGCAACCGTAGCCGGAGAGCCCTTGGTCGCGGTTCGCGGCAACGACGGCGTTCTGCGTGCCTTCTACAATGTCTGCCGCCACCACGCCGCCGCCGTGGTCACGGAACCTTGCGGACAGGCCTCCATCCTGCATTGTCCCTATCACGGTTGGAATTACGGCCTCGACGGTTCGCTCAAAGGCATGCCCGAATTCGACGGCGTAAAAAATTTCGAACGCAAGGAAAATGGCCTGATCCCGGTGAAGGTGGAAACGTGGGAGAAGTTTGTCTTCGTAAATCTGGACCCCGAGGCTGCCCCGTTGAGTGAATTTCTCGGAGGATTAGTAAAGCGCGTGGCCCCTCTCGAACTAACCAGCCTGCAATACTTCAAGTCGACAAGTTACGACATCCACTGTAACTGGAAAGTGTTCGTAGATAACTACCTGGACGGCGGATATCATGTCCCGCACTTACACAAAGGTCTTAGTTCCGTCCTGGACTACAAGCAATACACGATTGAAAACGAAGATCGCTACTGTTTGCAGTCGAGCCCGATGGTAAGTTCCGACGAAGACGTGGCCACGGGAAACACACGCCGCGGCACCCGCGCCTGGTATTTCTGGCTGCATCCTAACTTCATGTTCAATTGTTACGAAGGCTATCTCGACACCAATCTTGTGATCCCAATCGACGTAGACCACTGCCGCGTGATTTTCGACTTCTATTTCAGCGACATCGGCGAGGGCGCCCGCGCCTACAACGAGCAGAGCGTGGCCGTAGGCAATCGTGTGCAAGATGAAGATCTAGGCATCTGCGAAGCGGTGCAGCGCGGCCTGAAGTCCCGAGCCTATGGTGCGGGAAGGCTCTCTGTGCGGCGCGAAGCAGGAGAGCAGTTATTTCATCAGTTGCTGGCCGCCGATTTGAAAATCGGCCTCTCGGCGACCGAGGATTAACACAAGGCGTTGAAGAAAATTGTGTGGTGACGGGGCTCAGCCCCGTCCCAGGCAGGTCCCTTGAAACAGTTCACCGTGTTGATGATCGCCCTTGCCTTCGGCCCCTTGGCCCTGTCGCAAATCACCGTCGTCCGCGCCGGACGCCTAATCGATCCTGACTCCGGCACCGTCCTCACCAATCAAGTGATCATGATCAAGGACGGGAAAATTCAAGCGGTCGGTTCGGCGCTCGCGCTCCCCGCGAATGCAACCGTTATCGATCTCTCCGATAAAACCGTCCTCCCCGGCCTGATCGATTGCCACACCCATGTGGCTGACGGCGCATCTTTAGATAACGGCGACCCCTTCAATGCACTCAGGAAAACTGCATCTCAGGTCGTCCTCGAATCCGTTCCCAATGCGCGCAACACGCTCCTCTCGGGAATCACTACCGTCCGCGATGTGGGAACCTACCGCGCGCTCAACGACATTGCGCTGCGCGACGCGATTGCGCGCGGAGACATCATCGGCCCGCGTATGTACGTTGCCGGAGCCTACATCACCATCACCGGTGGCGCCGGCGCCATGACCGGCCAGGCCCCCGACATCCAGTTGCCCTGGGATCTCAACTACGGCGAGGCCAACAGCCCGTGGGAGGTGCGGCAGAAAGTTCGCTTGCTCGCCCACGATGGCGTCGACCATATCAAAGTTCTCTCCACCGGAGCCGTCCTGACCCACGGCAGCAGCCCGAACTCCACCGAATTTACGCTCGAAGAGTTGCAGGCCGCCGTCGAAGAAGCGAGAAATTTTGGCCTGCGCGTTGAAGCTCACGCGCACAACGCACAAGGCATCAAGAACGCGATCCTCGCCGGCGTAGCCTCGGTCGAGCATGCAACGCTCATCGACGACGAAGGCATCGAACTGGCAAAAAAGAATGGCACCTATCTCGACATGGATATCTATGACGAAGAGTGCATTCAGGAAGATGGACGCACTGGAAAACTCCCCGCCGATTTCCTCGAGCACGACCGCGAACTCGGCGAAAGGCACCGCCAGAATTTCCGCAAAGCGGTGCAGGCGGGAGTAAAACTTTCATTCGGCACTGACCTGGGAGTCTGTCCCTATGGATCAAGTCCGAAGCAATTTGCCTTCATGGTGAAATATGGAATGACGCCAATGCAGGCAATTCAGGCGGCCACTTCAAACGCCGCCGATCTGCTCGGCCATTCGCAGGAGATCGGTTCGATCAAGGTAGGGAAGTACGCCGACATGGTAGCCGTGAGCGGCGATCCTCTAAAAGATATTAGTCTGCTCGAGCGCATCGAGTTCGTAATGAAAGAAGGTAAAGTTTACAAATCGAGCGGCGCGCCGGCCTGCGTTCAGTAAACTCTTGACCAAAAGTCGTCGCGTGGACCGTTTCCTTGCTGCCTTTCGGCAACTACTTGCAGCAGTAGTGTTTTTGCTTGATTAAATCGTCTCAATTTCTTGAAACCATCGCAGGAATATGATCTACTTCAGCAAGTCGCCCCGCCCGAAAGCTATCTGCTATGTCAAAAGTTTCGCATTGCTGGTCGCGTGTAGCCGCGCTCGTGGCCTGCCTTTTCGCGATGAGCGATCTTGCGGCGGCAGCCGCACAATACGTCATCACCAATGACGATCCCGATGTCAGCTTTTATTCGGTCGCGCCCGACGGCACCCTGACTTTCCAGCAAAGATTACAGACGGGCGGCTTTGGCATCGTAGCTGGATTTTTTGGCGCGAACCGGATCGCCCTGCTGAACAGCGGCGACCAGCAGTGTGCTTTCGTCTCCATCGCCTCTACCAACGAAATTGGCGAAGTTGCGGTCCCCACACAGACAGTGGTCGGCAGCGTCACCGGCTCTCCCACCGACGATGGCTCCGCCAACGGAATCGGCTTGGCGGTGAATAGCCAATACCTATACGCCAGTTTTACCGCCTCCAATACGATTGGCACGTTCCAGGTAGAGCCCGGATGCAACCTGTCTTTTGTCGACGATATCTCCGTCAGCGGCCTGGCTGGCGGCATGATCAATGGCATGGCACTCCATGGCAACCTGCTGGTTGCCAGCTTCACCGATGGCTCGATCCAGTCTTTTAACATATCGAGTGGCACTCCACTCCCGAATACGGACGAACAATACTCCTCCGCGACCATCACCTCGCGCGACGCGACCTATCCCAATTCCATCGATATCACGAAAGATGGACACTATGCCATCTTTGGCGACACATCCACTTCGATGGTCGTGGAGGTCTCCGACATTTCTTCGGGTAAGTTGGCCCCGACCATTGTGTACACATCCAAGGCCAGCATCAGTTCCAGTAACATCATGTTAAGTCCTGACGAATCCATGCTCTATGTAGTCAATACCCAGGGAGACACCGTAAGTGCCATGTTTTTTGACCCCGCTTCGGGAAAGCTTTCGAAAGGCTGTACTTCCAACCGGATTAAGGGTCAATCGGCGAATTGGTCCTATCTAGGGGGATTGGCATTGATCAACGAAACGGGAAACGGCGGCGGAGTCTATGTCGCTGAGTTTGGCAACCCAGCCGGAATCGCGATGGTCACGCTGAGCGCATCGCCCGGCAAATGTTCGCTGCAGGAAATCAAAAAGTCGCCGTTTGCGGATCCCAATAGCCAGGGGTTGCTGTCGATCGGCGCTTACCCGCCGCGCGATTTCTAGCGGAAGGATCAGGTTTTCCTTCGTGTACCTTCGTGTCCTTGGTGGTAGAGGGTTTCGCAAGTCGCCCCATGAAGTCAGACGGTTTTCGGGTAGGGAGTTCTTACATGCGAGTGCGGGTGTCGTGGTTACTGCCGATCATACTAAGCAGTTGTTCCTTTCTGGCGGCGCAGCACTGTCCCGATCGGCCGGAGTCGGGCAACGTGGTGAATGACCCCTATAGCATCGCCTCGCAGAACAGCGTGCTCTCCGCGAAGTTTACTCTCGCTCACTCCGTCGATAAGATCGGTTATACCCACTATTGTTATAAGTACGCCGCCTCCGGACAGATCGTCGAAGCTCCGACCTTGCGTCTCAATCCCGGAGATACTCTAAATCTCGAAGTGATCAATCACATCGAGGATCATGGCGCGACAAAAATGAAGATGAAAATGTCGCAGCCAGCCGGTCCAACCTGCGGCGATGGCGGCGACGCTTCGGTCGATTCCACCAATGTTCATTTTCATGGCTTGAACGTTCCTCCCGTCTGCCATCAGGACGACGTCATCGATACCATGATTCAGCCGGGTTCGCCGGGCTTCAAGTACAGTATTCAGATTCCCGCCACCGAGCCTCCCGGTCTGTATTGGTATCACCCTCATATCCACGGCTTCACCGAATTTCAGGTGAACGGCGGCGCGGCCGGAGCCATCATCGTAGAAGGCATGGAAAAGTATCGGCCCGAAGTCAAAGGCCTCACCGAACGCGTCTTCGTGATTCGCCAACAGTACCTTGTCCCGTGGATTCCCGGGCCCTATGAGTTAACGATCAACTATCAGGTCGCTCCTTATATCGGGTCCAAGCCCATTATCCAAATGCAACCTGGCGAGAAACAATTCTGGCGGGTGTTGAACGCATCTCTCCAGGACTTTCTCGAGTTACAGGTAGTGCAGAATAACAAGGCGAAAAGTTTGGAACTTATCGCGCTCGATGGCTATCCCCTCGCGCAAACGAGAGAGCAGACCACGATACTGGTGCCGCCCGCGGGACGAGCCGAGTTTATCGTGAAGGCTCCGCCCGCCGGAATTCCCACCGTTTTCTATACCCAGGCGTATTCCACCGGGCCTACCGGCAACGCGGACGTCGCCGCCACAATCGCTAACATCGAAGTTACAGATCCAAAAACATCCGAACACCGGAAGAAAGTCGAGGCGCCCACGCCCGTTCCTGCCCCGGCGCCCGCATCGATGGCTGGGTTAAAGTTCTCCGATCTTGCTCGTCAGCCCGCAACCACGCAGCGCAAGCTCTTCTTCTCCGAGGAATTCGGCGGCACCAACGGCCCCATCCAGTTTTACATCACGGTCGATGGCCAGAAGCAGAAAGTCTTCGAACCTGACGAGAAGCCGGTCATCACTACAAAAGTCGGAGCAGTCGAAGATTGGACGATCGAAAATCGCGCGCTCGAGACTCACGCCTTCCACATCCACCAGATCCACTTTCAGGTCCTGGAGGTCGATGGCAAGCCGGCTGCGGATAACGACCTGCGCGATACCATCGAAATCCCCTATTGGACCGGCAAAGGCCCCTATCCGAGCGTAAAACTGCGCATGGATTTTCGTGACCCAACCATCGCCGGCACCTTCTTATTTCACTGCCACATCCTGCTGCACGAGGATCTCGGAATGATGCACAAGATTTTGGTTGAGCCCTAAAGGTTTTGGCATCCTGATAAGCTTTCAGTTTTGTCATCCTGAGCGGAGCATGTGTTTCACGAAGTGAAGCACATGCGCAGTCGAAGGATCCCCTACTCCAGAATTACTGTCGACACCAGTCAGGGAGTTCACTCCGCGAGAAAGAGGTCAAGCCCGTGAAAACCACGCGAAATGTTGTCGCAGTCGCACTCCTGCTAACTCTCGCTTACGTCGCCGAAACCCGCAACTCCACCGTAGCCCATGCTGAAGCGCCCCAAGCCGCGCCCAAATCCTATGCCCCCACCCAGGCTGCGGTGCCGAAATCTTACGGACGCCTGGCCGCTGCCATCCCCGATTCCATCGGCACTGGCCTGGTCTTTGAAGCCGACGACGGTGTGATCCGTTTTGTCAGTATCACCGGCATGAAAGAAGGAGAATTGGCGCGCTACGATGGCGCTCCCACCCATGGTGGCATCCCCAGGTCTTATGGGCATCTTGTAAGTTCGGTCGTCAACAACGGAAACACAGGCCTGGTGTTCGAAGACGCGAAAGGTGTAATTCGTTTCGTTACTCTAACCGGAGTAACCGAAGGAGAGCTAACTCGCGAGTGACGATGGAGTCCGTGGTCCGTAAGATGCGAATTCACCAGCCAGTATAACTAAGTGCCGGGGATACGAATTTGCTCTGCGAGTCGTCAAGCGCTGCCTCGTGCCTCCAATTCGAGTAACTTGCGAATACGCGCCTTCGGCGTGCCCGGTTGCCAAGCCGGCAGCAGCGCCAGCCCTTCATTCGCCGCCGCCCGCCCTTCTTCAAAGTGCCCGGTAGAGCGATAGGCCTGGGCCAAAAGCAGCATCCATTCCGGCGCCTTGCGATGCGTAAGAGCCACCCCGCGTTCGGCGCCCTCCAATGCAGATTGAGGATCTCTCAGCGATGGCGGTTCCGCTTGCAGAAAGCCTCTGACGGCGAAGTCAAGAACCTTGGTGGATGACTGGTCCTTGGCGGCGGCGCTCCTCAGCGCCGCGAGTCCCGCTTTGGAGAGCGGCATCCACTCGCCACTGTCCTGCGGATCGTGCCCCACCACACCGAGACGTACGTGCGTGTACGCGAGGTCAACCTCCAAATCTGGATCCTTCGGCGTCGCCTTGAGCTGTTGCTCGATATTGAGCTTAAGCGCCAGCAGCGTTCGCTGAGCGTCCCGCAGACTCTCAAGACGGTTGCTGGACGGCGCTGCTAAGACAGGATTTGCCGCGTATTCGTAACATGACTCCTCAACCAGCAAAGCCCGCTTCACGTCGCTCAGATTACGAATGTCTTTGGGGTCGGCGTCGACCAGCTTTTGGTGAATCTGAATCGCCTGCTCGAATAACGGGATAGCCTGCGAATATTCCCCCAGTTCCGCCAGAGCGCTGGCTACCTTGCGCACGGTAATACCGCGCAGCCGCACGGTGGCGAGATTGCTTCGTTCAGACTCGGGCAGGGAGTCGAAGCGTTGCAAAGCCAACTGGAAGTCCTGCAGAGCATGGGCGGGATCGATGTCCAGTTCGGCATTGCCGATATGCATCTGCGCATTGGCAAGTCCGCGCCGACCGCGCACGAAATTTGGGTCCAACCCAACCGCTCGTGCGTCCAGATCAAAAGTCTTTCGATACTCCGCCAGGGCGGCTGCGATATCCGCGAGCCCCGTATCCTGGCCCAAAACATCGCCCAATGTACTATGGGCAGTTCCGGAGTCGAACAGCAACGCAGGCGTAACGCCCGGCAACGACACTAATCGGTCGTAGGTTTGCGCCGCGGTACGTAAACTAAGTACCGCGCCCGGCACGTCGCCGGTGCGGCTGAGAATCTGTCCCTTCGATCCCAGCGCAATCGCCAGCGCGCGCAGAACATCCGGATCCTTGGGCGCGGATACCTCCAGCGCCTGCGCCAAAGCGATGGCCTTATTCAGGATCGCGAGTCCACCCGTGCGATCTCCCATGTTCTGTTCGTAGCCATTTCCCTGAATGTTGCCCAGCCGGACATAAGCATCGATCAGATCGAGTTGCGTCAAGCGGTCGCCTTGGGCGTCCTTGGCCATGCGATCCAGATGTTCGAGCACACGCGTCACTAGCAATTTCTGTACACCGGTGGAACCCGGCAGTTGCTTGATGGCTTCGTCGAGTTCTGACAGTAAGCTGTTACTCAGTTCTCTCAAGTCGGCGGAGCGCGCTTCTGCCTTGCGCCGTTCCGCATTCGCAACTTTGGCCTGCCACAGAACGCCGACCAGACCGGCGACTAATGTGATAGCCAGCAATCCAGCGCCCGCCAGAGCGAGCCGGTTGCGCCCTGCAAATTTACCCGCTCGATACCGGAGCGTCCCACGCCGCGCCGAAACAGGTTTTCCGTCAAGATACGCCTGCACATCCGACCCAAGTTGCTCCGCGGTCAGATACCGCTCCTGCGGCTCTTTCCGCAGCGCCTTCAGGAGAATCGCTTCGAGGTCGCCATCGAGCCGTTGACCGGAACCCGCACCCGCGGGTCTTCGCGGAGGTTCCTGGCAAATCACCCGAACCATCTCCGCCGTGGTGAATTCTTTCAGCTCATACGGCAACACTCCGGTGACCAGCAAGTAAAGAAGCACGCCGAGCGAGTAAGTATCCGAGGCGGTCGTGATGGGATTCCCGAGCACCTGTTCCGGGCTGGCATATTGCGGCGTGTAGGATTGAAATCCCTGGCGCGTGAATTCGCTCCCGGACTGATCGCCCGCACCGCCGAGATTCGGAGACAGCAGCTTTGCCGTTCCAAAATCCAGCAGCCGCGGCCTGCCGTCTTCCGCGACAAGAATATTGTCCGGTTTCAAATCCCGATGCACGACCAGATTCTGGTGCGCGAACTGCACCGCCTCGCAGACGCTCTTGAAAACGGCGAGCCGTTGACCCTGCGTAAGACCCTTCGCCTCGCAGTAGCGATGGATCGGAACCCCATCCACATACTCCATCGCCAAATAAAGATCGCCCTCGGTGGTAACGCCTCCGTCCAACAGGCGCGCAATCAATGGATGTTGCAGCCCGGCAAGAATCTGGCGCTCCTGCCGGAAGCGTTCCCGGAACAGGTTCGTGGCCAGAGGCAGGTCGATAATCTTGATGGCCACTTGCTGTTCAAACTGCCCATCGGCTCGATGCGCCAGGTAGACTGCACCCATGCCACCCCGCCCAAGCAGGCGGTCAATTTCATAGGGCCCGATTCGTTTCCGCTCGGGCAAATCGTCCGGGCTATTCCGCGTCTCCGGCCGTCGCGCCACCGATTCCAGTTCTTCCGACTCGCAGGCCTTGAGTAGAGACCGCACTTCCGTCATCAGCGCGGCGTCGCCGTTGCAGCGCGCCTCAATCAAGCTCAACCGCTCCTCATCGCTCACCGCGAGAGCTTCGTGGAAGATCGCCTCGATCCTTAGTAAGCTTTGGGTCGAATGGTTCACGAAAAGGGTCACCTGCGATTTCGCTGGAGTCCGTACTCAGAGACTGCGCGAAATTATGCCTGAGTGAATCACTGAATCGCTAATATTTTCAATTGGCCTCGCCGCCATCCGGATGGACGCGGCGGTATAACCAGCTCTTGATGAATTTCAACTCCCGATCGACCGTGGCCTTCGAAACCCCCATCAGATCGGCCGTCTCTTCCGCGGTGCAGCCTAAAAAGTAGCGCAACTCGACGATCTGCACCTTATGCGCATCCAGTTCGCCTAACTCATCCAACGCGCGATTCAGATCAAGCAACTCTGCGCTGCCAATGTCCACCCATGGCAGGTCATCGTTCAACGGTACCCGCTGCATTCCTCCGCCGCGCATTTCCGTCTGATTGCCGCGCGCATGGTCGATCAGGATCATGCGCATCACCTTGGCCGCGAAAGTATAAAAATGAGCGCGATCTTCTCCTACCGCTTTTCTCTGGCTGACGAGCCGAAGATAAAGTTCGTGGACGAGCGCGGTGCCCTGAATGACGTCAGGATTTCGCTCCCGCCGCACATACGCCGCCGCCACCTCGCGCAGATGGGGATAGACGAGCGGCATCAGCTCTTCAAAAGCCGACGGATCGCCATCCTTCCACTTTGCCAGTAGCAAAGTGATCTCTCCCTTGTCTGGCTGCAAAATCCCTCCGCCCATTCTCCCCAAAAGGTGGGCCGACGCTAACTTACCACCTTCTTACTTGTCCGTGAATCGACAAAGTGGGCCATCCCAGCCGAATGTAACTCCTTGAAACCACAGAATAAACAAAGTTTGAGGCACTTTCCCCTCATTTCTCGCTATCTCAGTGAACCGCCAAAGACGACAGCCAAGCGGGGCCGGTCAATGGCTAGAAATCAGTTTCCCAGGAGCCTTCTATGAAACGCATTCGCCAACAAGTCAAGACCCTCAGCATGGCCGCATTCGCGCTCACCATGTTCGCGCTATTCGTTGCCGGAATCGCCAGCCCGGCCCAGGCCCAAACCTTCACCCAGCTCTACAGTTTCGGAACTGTCGAAGGCTCGCCGGATCTCGCGCCTTCTGGTTCACTGGTACTCGGCCGGGATGGCAACATCTACGGCACCTCAAACTGGAACCAGACGAACATCTACAGCACGACGCCCGGGGGAGCGGAGGCAGCGCTTTGGGAGTCACCCCAAGGGTCCGGAGATGAGTGCGAATGGCAAGTCGGCAGCTATGCCCCGCCCTTCAACGGCATGACCCTGGGCGCCGACGGACTGCTTTACGGTACTTGCTTTTTGTGGGGTTACAACGAAACTTCCGCCGGCGTCGTCTACAAGTACGATCCCAGTCAGGGTCAGAGTGGAATCAGCGTTCTGTATTCCTTCCCCATCGATAACTGTGATGAGGACTTGCCGAGCGCACTGACCTTGGGCACAGACGGAAATCTCTACGGCGCAACCTTCGGCTGTTCGGCTTCAACCACGGATCCCTTGGGATCGGTCTTCAAATTCAATCCGACAACGAATACCTTGACCACGCTTCACACGTTCAAGGGATCGTCGTCCAATGACGGGCAAAACCCAAGCGGTCCTCTGACTCTGGGCGCCAACGGCAGCTTCTATGGCACAACCTACGCTGGCGGAATCAGTTCGGGCTCGAGCAGCGGCACGGTTTACAGCATTACCACCAAAGGCAAGATCAAAATCCTCTACTCTTTCAACTTTTTTAACGACAGCACCACCGGCACCAGCCCCAACGCGGGTGTGATCCAGGGCGCCGACGGAAACTTCTACGGTGTGACCTACTCGGGCGGCACCTCCAACGAGGGAACGATATTCAAGATGACGCCCGCGGGCAAGGTCACCTTCATGCACAACTTCAATATAGGCACAGATAACGCCGGCTATCCCGTCTGGCCACTGACACTCGGCAGCGATGGCAACCTCTATGGCTCCGCGCAGGATTGCGCCTCCGGCGGCTGTAGCAACGAGAGCCTGTTCGAGATCGCCACCAAAGCGAAGAAAGGAACTTACACTTACACAAACTTGCACAATTTCATCAGTCCGTCTTTGTGCAGCGAATATACGAGCGGATGTATTCCCTCTTCGCCGCTGTTGCAACTTCCAAATGGGACTTTTTACGGTGTGACCGCCGAGGGTGGCGGGAATTATCCCAATGCCGCCGAGGGCACGTTTTATAGCCTGAACACCGGCCTGGCGCCGTTCGTAAGCCTACAATTCCCACTCGGCATCGAAGGAACCTCGCTCGGAATCTTCGGCCAGGGATTTTCGGGCGCAACCGCCGTCGCCTTCGATGGCAATCCAGCCAGCTTCACCGTGGTCTCGGACACTTACCTGACCGCGACCATTCCAACTGGCGCGAATAAAGGATACGTAACCGTCACCGAAGGTTCGGCCACCTTGAAGAGCATCATCAAGTTCTCGCCCAAAAAATAACCACCAAGCCGATCGCTTTCACCTTGAACTCGTCTCTTGGTTCCAGGTGCCGGAGCGCGGAACAATTCCGCGTTCCGGTTTTCTCATAATGATTTTGTCGGCGCAGCGCTTCACGGCTGCGATGTTGAGGCTGCTCAAAACAGCCGGTTCGTATCAGGATATCGCTTTAGCGGTATCGCAAATCTGTAGAGTCAATTGCCCCTTCAGGGGCTACGGGGCCCAGGAGGTAGATCACAATGACCATCATCCGGAAAAGAATCCTTACTGTATTGATCGCGACTCTCTGCATCGGCATGTCCGCCTGCACCTCGCGCGTCGCAACCTCGGACTCCAACCCAGCCTCGCAATCTACAAGCGCCTCCGCCACTGGAAACGCAAAATCCTCGCCCGCCGAAAATAAGATTCAAAAGTCCTCCGCGACTGCCGCGTCAGCACGCATGTCTGAAGGCAAGCTCAAGTTCCGTCCGTACGACGTCATCGATACTCGTCAAAACGGCATGGTGATCAGCCGCTTGGCCGTTCCACAAGGTTGGAAAGCATCCGGCCGCGCCGTGTGGAATTACAACGACTTCTATATGCCGGTGCACACCTACGCCCGCGTGGAGTCGCCCGATGGCGGCACCTGGATCGAATTCTTTCCCGCGGAATTTTTTCTCTGGCTCGATCCCGCCCATGATCGCTCCCCGACTGGCTCTGCAGGCATCGGCGGAATCCACCACCCGAATATCACTCTGCCCCAGGCGCTGGCTCAATACGTCATCGCCAGGAATCGCAGCCACGCCCGAAATCTAAAAATACTCGGCTACCGCCCCGTCAAAGATCTCCCCAAAGCCTTTCCCAAAGTGTTCGCCAAGGGAGCGCCGCAGGGCGAAGGCCTCTGCATGCGCGTGCGCTACGATCTCGAGGGCGCGCCCGTCGACGAAGAGTTTTACGGCTTCATGACCCGCGAGACCATCCCTTCCGGCCGCATCACCGAATATCACCGCGTCCTCCTCATGGTCCATAGCATGGGAGCGAAGTCGGGCAAGCTGGAATCTTCCCGCAAACTTCTCGGATTCATCGCCACTTCGCTCGAGCCCAATCCCGCCTGGCAAGCGCGCTTTGCCGAAGTCAAAAAGATGCAAGGCGAGTATTACCAGCGCGCCATGGCCAGAAATTACGCCGGAATTAAGGCCGCCGGAGAACGCAGCCGCGCCCTTACAGCGCAGAGTAACCAGTTCCTCGCCCAGATCGACCGCAATCTAGCCCAGAGCCGCGCTCAACAGAATGCAAGATCGTCCTTCAGTTCGAGTTCCAACGAGGATTTCTACAAGCGCGCCGACGATTTCGATCAAAACATCCGCGGCACCGAACACATGCAAGACCAGTACGGTCAGGTGTCCGACCAATACACCGACTATAACTATCACTGGACCGACGGCTTCGGCCGATACGTGCACACCGACGACCCAAACTTCGATCCAAACAAATACCTGACCGGCGACTATCAAAAGATGACGCCAACTCGCTAGCCCATCCCCGATTGGCAAGGCAAGGAGACGACTTCGAATCGATGACAGCCGGCGCTGGGAACGCTTGCATTGTTTGCTCTTTCTTCGTGTACCTTCGTGTCCTCCGTGGTGAGCGATTGTCGTCAGCCGTTACAAAAGTCTTACGCCGCCTTGACAGCGCCTCTCTCTCTTCTTACTGTTACTAACCGTAACTCGCGAGAAGTCTATGAACATAGTTAAAGCCACTAAGAAGTTCGAGCACTGGCTCGGCCGGCACATCCACATCGTTGCCCGCGATTTGGAGATCAAGCACCAACAGATGGCCTCCGGCGTTTTTCCCTTCTTCCGCGCAACTTTCTATCGCTGGCTGGAAGTGTGGCCGGAGGTCTGCGCGGAACTGCAGCGTGCGCCAGCCATTCTCTCGGTTGGCGACCTGCACGTGGAAAACTTCGGCACCTGGCGCGACACCGACGGACGTCTCATATGGGGCGTCAACGATTTTGACGAAGCCTGCGTCTTTCCTTACACCATCGACCTCGTGCGGCTGGCGGCCAGCGCCATCCTTGCTGCGCGCGAAGAGCACCTGGCCATGAAGCCCAAGGATGCCGCCGCCGCGATTCTCGAGGGCTACGGCCATGCCCTTCAGGACGGCGGCCGCCCCTTCGTCTTGGAGGAAAGTCACGAGTGGTTGCGCGCCATCGCCGAGAGCAAGCTGCGCGATCCCGTCATCTTTTGGGGAAAGATTGATCGCCTTCCCACCGTGAGGGGAGAAATTCCCGTGAGCGCGCGCGATGCGATTGAGCATCTACTTCCCGAGCACGGCATCCCGTACCGCCTCGCCCATCGCGTCGCCGGCCTCGGCAGTTTGGGACACATGCGCCTGGTCGCCGTCGCCGAGTGGAGAGGCGGCCGCGTCGCCCGCGAAGCGAAATCGCTAACTCCCTCCACCTTGCATTGGCTCGAACCCAAACGCCTGCCGGTCGAGATTCTGTACGCCGCCATCCTCGGCCGCGCCGTGCGCTGTCCCGACCCGTTCGTGCAGATGCGCGGCCACTGGATCGTTCGTCGTCTCTCCCCGGATTGTTCCCGAATTGAATTAGAAGCGCTGGGAAATTCCCAGAATGAATGCCGCCTCCTCGAAGCCATGGGCCGGGAAACCGCGAACATTCACCTCGGCTCCCGGGAAAAGCGGGGCGCCATTCTCAAAGACCTGCGCGGACGCAAAGCGAATTGGCTTCTCGCCGCCGCCACCGCCATGGCCGACGCCATGGACAAGGATTGGAAAGTTTGGAAGGAGCGCTGGCAGAGCTAGACTCTGCCAGCGCCTTTATTGCAGTGACAGTCCGTGCGAGGATTCGGGGGATGGATTAAATAGTTGGCACTCCAGCGTGTGCGGTTTGTTTTCCGCTCCAATGGTGATGAGCGCGTCCAAAATGGACTCCAGCGCCGCCGCCGAACCCGACCATACCCGCGAAAAAGACTCGCGATGCACCGCCAGTTCGCCGATCAGCCGCCCCACCGCGTTCGGTCCCAGATCGACTCCCGCCGCACTCGGATCGCTGCCGATCGGCATGGGCGCGCTATAGGCCGGTGGAAGCCGCAAATTTGCTTGATACATCCAATGGCTGATCAGGGTCTTGAGATGTTCCCGGCAGCACACGCTTTTCATGTTTTTCTGCGTCGCCAGCGAGGAATGCCACGACAGGATTCGTAGACGGTCGAGCCATTGGTTCTCGATCACCAAAAACCATCCTGTATGGCGAAAAGTGTCCAGGCCGCAAACCGAGCACGGCGCGCGTTTTGTGAGTAGGTAATCCATGGGCCTCCCGAAGGGTAATTAACAAGCGTTCGCCGCGGCCCGATTCAAAAAACGGGGACTCGCGCGCTCACTCAGTGGGACCGTCAGCATTCCGAGAACAGAATCGAAACGCAGCGTAAAGTGGGACGAGCACGCATCGCACAGCCAGAAGTGTTCTCGCCGCCGCAGCTTGCGCCGATTGCCGTCGAAAACAGCGCTGACGTCCGTAGGAAAGGTTTCCGCGAGAAATAACTTGCCTTCCCGCAAAGAACGAAATGGGGCGGTGCACGCAGGGTTCGCGCATTTGTGCAACATGGGCTGGGGTCCAGTCTTCTCTGCTCTTGAATTGTCGGCCAGAGATCGGTGCAGCTCTTGCATTCCAGATGCCGAACCGTCTCCCGCCTCAGGCGAAGAAATTAATCAACCGTTCCCTAGCCTTAGGTCGCTCCCTCTCGTGCTCTCCATCACTCCACCATGGGTTACTCCGACGAAGGTTCGTCTGCCTGACGAATAGCCGTCTCCGTCGTCGAACATTCCAACTGTGATGGCCATCACCCGTGTGTTGGTGACCTTGTGCTCCCTGAATAGGTAGCTTTGAAAATTCCGAACTCGGAAATCTAATGCAGCATCAATGCCGATACGGCCACCGCAATCCCCGCCAACGCCGTCAGCAGTCCAAGATGCCAGAATAAGCGCCGTCCCGAGAGCAAAGTGATCGAGGTCACCACCAGCGCGATTTCCAGAAACACTTCGCCCAGATCGTAGCGGTCCGCCTTGCGCGTGGCTAACTTAGTCTCTTCCTCGGTCGCGCGCGCTTCCTTCTCCAGTTCCTTCTGTTCCTCTTTATAACGGTCGGCCTCGCCGTGATATTTCTCCCCCAATTTCGCGGACGCTTCCGCATCCTTGGCGGCCACGATCGTGGTCAGATCCGCGAACATTTCGTCATTATGGCGGCGGATGTTCTTGGCCTGGTAATAAGCCCACTGATCGGTAACTTTATTCTGCAGAATAATTTCTTCCGTATGCGTCCGGTGCCCAAGCAGCGAAACCGTCGCCACCAGCACCGCCAGCACCGCCATGGTCAGCGAAACTGGCGCCAGATCGGGATGCTCCCGCCCATGTTCGGCATGCTCTTGAAGTTCCTGAAGTTCATCGCTCATATTGGAATGCTCCTAAGTCAGTTCTCAGTTCCCAGTTCTCAGTTCTCAGTTAAGGCCGCTTTTACTGAGAACTGGGAACTGGCAACTGGCAACCGGCAACTGGTTTACGAGAATAAACGATCCCCGCTTATTCCCCCATTATCTTAATGATGACTCTCTTGTCCCGCTGCCCATCGAATTCCGCATAGAAAATCTGCTGCCAGGGCCCGAAATCAAGTTTCCCATTCGTCACCGGCACGATCACTTCGTGATGAATGATCAGCGATTTAAGATGAGCATCTCCATTGTCCTCGCCCGTCTGATGATGCTCGTAGTCAGGATTGAACGGAGCCAACTTCTCCAGCCACTGATCAATATCTCGTATCAGACCGCTCTCGTTGTCATTCACATACACCCCCGCCGTGATGTGCATGGCCGAGACCAGAATCATGCCATCCTTAATTCCAGACTTCTTCAGAGCGCTCTCCACCTGCGGCGTGATATGAACGTAAGCGCGCTCCGTCTTGGTATGCATCGTCAGGTATTCAGTGTGAATCTTCATCCATCACCTTTACCACGCATGACCTCGTTAAAGAGCCGAATTCTATCGTCGAACTCGCCCTTTTAATGGCATATCCTTCAGATCAGAGTCGTTGGAACAGCCCGGTCCTACCTGGCACTCCGTCTGGCTTCCTCGCTCCCATCACCAATTCTGCGGCGACATGAGATTTCCCCCGTGCTCTCCGTGTTCCCCCAGTGTCCCCCGTGGTAAAGATTTTACGCTGGAAAAATAACCGCTAACTAACTGTATTATAATGCTTTAACCAAGAATAAATCGGTTAGCGAAAGCCCGGGCTTGACAATCCCTCACTCATATTCCATAATTGGCACTCATGACATTCAAGTGCTAACAGCTCCTTGATTCCCTGGGATCAACCTAAATTTTGAATTCAACCGATTCAAATCACCACTCTTGAAAGGAGTAGCAACTATGGCAACTAAATTTACCCCTCTCCACGAC
>OBLW0100001952.1_pt1 | contig 16957 bp, 15 predicted proteins | sample 1520161 | NCBI WGS metagenome assembly OBLW01 (sample SAMEA3539309, study PRJEB22396) | soil metagenome | biome: tundra; feature: field; material: soil | place: USA | collected 2010-05 | depth 0.15 m | reverse complement strand
GCTCGGTCTACGACGAAGCCAAGCGCTTCACCGAAGCCGTCACCATGGCCTACCACCGCTATCACAAGGTGGATACGCGCATCGTCCGCATATTCAACACCTACGGCCCTCGTCTGCAATTGAACGACGGCCGCGTGGTGTCGAATTTCATGAAGCAAGCTCTGCGCGGCGAAGATCTCACCGTCTACGGCGACGGCAGCCAGACCCGCAGCTTCTGCTACGTCAGCGACGAAGTCGACGGCTTCATTCGCCTCTCCAAATCTTCGGAACATCTGCCAGTGAATATCGGCAATCCCAACGAGTTCACCATCCTTGAATGCGCCCGGCACGTCCTCAAAGTGACGGGATCGAAAAGCAAAATCGCTTACGAACCCCTGCCCCAGGACGATCCCAAACAGCGCCGCCCCGACATCACCAAGGCTCGGCAACTGCTTGGCTGGGAACCAAGGATAGATTTGGAAAGTGGTCTGCGAATGTCGCTGGATTATTTTCGGAACGCGGTTGCGGAAGAAACTGGTGCGCCGCGATAACTACTCGCTGCTCTTGGTCGCAGCCGCCACAAAATCAATCAACTGCTGCACACCATGCCGTTCATCTTTGGTATTCAGGTGAAACAGCACACCCATCCCATAGCTGGGATGTGAAGCTTTCACTTCGCCGCTTAGTCGCAACTTCATTTCGTGAGTGCGGACCACGATTTCAACCGTCAAACCCGCTGCGAAAGCCAACGGCATTTCGAGATAACATCCTCCCGGGCTCAGGTCGCTCAAATGACAATAGTGCCGCACAGGGCTTCCCGTCTGGTAAACCTCAGCCCCCAGACGGCAAGCATAACGTATTTGTCCGCGGCGATTGCTGGGCTCATCGCGCAACCGCGCCGCGGCTTCCCCATCACTGCCCTTTAGGTCTTGCTTTTTCCCGCGCGAGGTGGTCAGTACTCCATCCTCGTCAGGACGGATGGATTGTTCCACCTTTACTTCTTGCGAAGGCAATTGCGGTCTCGGAGCGTCACTCAGATTCATTTGCAACCACTCCCGCAGAATCCGCCGCGAAGTTTGCGGCACGTCCACGAACTGAATGCCGGCGCGTCCGTTCCAGTCTTGCCAAACTACCTGGCCAGAGAGTCGCACGTTCGCCGTCTGTCCCGGCAATTGAAACTGAAAATAAACTTTGCAGGTCGGCGGCAGTTTTTTGCCGAAGTTCACCGCCATGCCGTCTTCCGCCAAATCGACCAGCGTTGCCGTCGCTCGTTCCACTCCGGCGTAGTCGATGGTCGCTTGAGTATGCACGGCAGCGCGGGCCTTGCGACGCTTATCTCGGTAGAGCACACTCTGCGCGGCGCGCAGGGTGCTTAACGCACGCTCGTAAGAGACTGGTTTGTACAGCACGAAATTCACCCCAAGGGAAAATATCTCCCGGATGTTCTCTTGCCCGGCGACCACTGCCACTGCCAGCGTCGTATCATTCAACCGGGAAGAACGCGTCTCATGCAGTAAGGAAGTAACATCCGTCTGCCTGTCACAATCGAGAATGATCAGGTCGAAGCGCTCTTGCGCCAACCGAACGGCCGCGCGCACAGCGTCCGGACACAACTCTACCCGAATGCCGAGTTCCTTCAGGACGCCGTTCAGAACCTGCACTGAAACTTCGTCCGCGCAAACCAGGAGTGATGATAGATTCATACCTGAATGCCATCGTAGGATCACTGCAGTTCGTTCGACAAGTTACCGCAGTCATTTTCTCCGCTCCGATCCAACCATGAAATTCGCCTAACTGTCCTAGCCTCAGTCGCGTGACATTAGTCACCACTCTGATTACAAAAGACCAATGCTCCCGCGTTGCACCGTAGTGCTTTGACGCTATCTCCACCCCTCCCTACGATGAAGAATGCCTGCACCTCACTAAGTGCGGACGGCCACTGTGGCCGGTGTGCACGGAGGTTTTGAGCTCAGCGGTTGAAATAGTGGGTATTCGGTGGGGTTTAGAAATTAGTAGCGCACTACAGAAACAAGACTGCCCCAAGGCAAGAACTTATGGCATCGACGAAAAACAGAGGCTTCTCGCTCCTGGAACTGATGATCACCATCAGCTTCGCCTTGATCATAGCCGGGGTCACATTCATCTCCATGGCGCCCGTGATGAATCAGAGCCATATGAACTCGGCGTATGACACCACTTTGATGGCTCTGCGCAACACGCGCAACCTGGCAATTACCCAGAGTCACGAGTACTACGTGAATTTCAATCCGGCTGGCTTTCCTGCAGGCACCATTCAGGTCCAGTATCAGCCTCCCACTGTCGGCGCCGGACTGGCGCCGCCGCTGCAGCAGGTCATCACTTACACGATTCCCTCCGACATCACCTTTGCCGTGAAGGCAGGTTTCCCTGCCAGTACGCCGGACAATTTTGGCGCGGGCGCCAATGCCATTGACTTCGGCCAGGCCCTGGCAGGCGAGCCTCTCAACTATGTCGTCTTTATGCCCGATGGCTCCTCGCAAGACAATCTCGGGAATTTTAATAGTGGCATTGTCTATCTGACGCGCCCTACAGACACCACCCTCTACTCTTCGCGAGCGATCACGGTATGGGGAGCGACCGGCAGAATCCGGGGATGGCGGCTGAATCCGGTGGGAGGCGTTACGGAATGGGTGCAGCAATGACACAGAGAAACAAATCCGTCGGAAAGCTTCGAACCCAGAGTGGGTTCACGCTGGTTGAAGTCATGATTGCCATCGTGATCATGACAGTTGGAATGCTCGCCGTAATGGCCAGCTTCGCCACAGCCATCACCGCCACTGCGTCCGCTCAGGAAGATCTGATCGCACGCCACAAGGCGCTCGATGCCATGGAAAGCATCTACACGGCCCGCAACAGCCAGCAGCTATCTTTCGCATCGATCAATAACATTGCGAATGGCGGAGTCTTCGTGGGCGGGGCCACCACGCTTCAATGTGCTGGAGCCGATGGCCTGGTGGGCACGGCCGACGATGTCCCCTGCACCGCTCCTGACACGGGTGCGGCTTGCCCGGGAGGAGTCGAGTGCCTCGTTCTGCCCGGCCCCGATGGCATTCTCGGCACCGCCGACGACGTCACGCAAAGCCTGGGAAATTTCACCCGCACCATCACTTTCAATGCGGTCTCGCAGACGGTCAACGGCGTGACCAGCATTAATCAGAATCTGATCGCAGTCACGATCGCCGTCTCTTATACCAAACCCGGCTGGCCGGCTCGCACCTACACCGTGAATTCGTTGATCTCCAGCTACCACTAAGCGGATGAAAACCATGACGATGCCCATCGAAAAATCGCAACGCGGATTCACTCTTCTGGAGTTTATGGTGGCCTCCGCTATCGGCCTTATTGTCATCATGGCGATGACCCAACTGTTCCGTATGGGGATGAACGCTACCATTACCGTCACTCAGCGCGCCGAGACCCAGCAGAACATGCGTGCCGCCATCGAGTTGATGACCAAGGACATTAGCCTGGCGGGCGCCGGCTTACCCTCTGGTGGCCTGCAGTTGGCCACGGCCGGCGGCAACTCGAAAATCGCCTGCAACCAAGGCGGCACTTGCTATGTTCCCGCCGATACGTACCCGACCGGCAATTACATGTATGGCATCTTGCCCGGCTTCGGCAACGGCGTCCAGAGCGCGGCCGTGATCACGGCCGCTCCCGCGGCGGTGAATGACAGCATCACTTCGATCTATTGCGATTACAACTTTTCCCTCTCGAATTTCAAGTTCACGTTCCCCACCACAACCTCAGCCAGCGTGGCGGTAGTGAATGCTGCTGTCACGCCCAATAACATCCTGGCTCCGGGCGGCCTCAACGTGGGCGACTTGTTGCTGTTCCTCGTGAGCACCCCCGGCAATGGCAAAACCGCCCAGGGTACCAGTGCCGCGCAAACTGCCTCGGCAGTCGCCGAGATTACAGGCCTTCCCAACAACCTCACCATAAATTTTGCCGGCGGCGACGCACTCAATTTCAACCAGGCCGCCACCGCCGCCAACAGCCTGGCTAACGCCATCACCAACTTGGGTTCGGGTTTGGGCGCGGGTAACCAGGTCACGGCCTGCCGTCTTAATGCCGTCACTTACTTTCTGCAGGTTCCCCCCGCCGGTGGAACCGTTCAGACTCCGCGCTTGATGCGCCAGGTCAACGGACTCAACGCCGTCCCTGTGGCGGACAACATCATCAACATGCAATTTAGCTACGACGTGATCAACTCCGTTGCCGGGACCATGAGTGCGAATCAATCGAATCCAGTCGGCGCCGGACTTTCCCCCGCCCTCATCCAGAAAGTCAACATGTGGGTCATGGGCCAGAGTTTGACTTCTGGGGGAAACAAGAACCAGAGCATGTATTTGGCGAGTTCGGTCGCTGCTCGCAACTTGAGTTTCTGTAATTCCTATAGCAGCACCACCACGGTTTGCCAATGATTGGCAATCTGCAGTCCGGCTGTCTGATGTTGCGCTTTGACGTTGGAGGGGAAAAACATGGGGAAGAGTAAACGAGATTCGCGGGGCTTCACTCTCATCGCTGCACTTCTGTTGACGGTCTTATTGTCGGCCGTGGCCGTAGGCCTGTTATACATGGTCAGCAACGAACAGCGCATGGGAGGCAACGACCTGGAAGGCAACCTCGCCTACTACGGCGCCGAGTCTGGCATCGAGAACCTGACTGCCCAGATCTCGCAGCTGTACCAAACCTCGCAGACCCCGGATGCCGCCTCCATTAGCGCGCTCACCAACCCGGCCAATTATCCCACCGCCATTACCGGCTCGAACATCACCGGTATGAACTATGTCGAATGCGTTACCTGGCCACCTAACACAACCTGTCCTCCTCCGGCTACAAATCCGACCGGTTCGTGGGACATCGTCGGATCCGGCCCGGACCAGGGGATGGTGGCAACTCTCATTCCCTTCAACTTGCAAGTCACTGCCACCCGGGCTTCTGGCGCCGGGGAGGCCACCAACAATGCCGCCATCACCCCGACCGGCGCATCGGTCAACCTTACCCGCACGGTTGAAGTCGCCCTGCTTCCCGCCTTTGAGTTCGGAGTCTTTTGTGATGGCGACTGCGATTACTTCGCCGGTCCCAACTTCAACTTCGGTGGCCGCGTCCACACCAACGGGAACCTGTTCCTGGCTTCCGGCGCCGCACTCACTTTCACCGACAAGATCGCGGCCGTGGGCCAGATCATTCTCGATCAACTCGAAAACGGTCACCCTACCTCCAGCGGTTACGGCGGAGCCGTCTATGCACCCAGTGCTGCCGGCGGCTGCCCGGCCGCTCCGGGCGCCGGACCCGGCCCAACCCCCGCATTCTGTCCCCAACTCACATCCGGCAGTTGGACTGGCGGCTTTCCCACTGGCGCCGGCGCGGCAAACCTCGCATGGCCTGCTGCCGTCTCCGTGGGAACGTTCAACAATTTCGTCATCAATGGAACGACCGGCGCAACCAACCTGGCATTGCCTTTCGTGAAGTCGTCCGTAGTGGGCCCGGTTGACATCATTCGCAGGCCGCAAGCCAGCGACACCACGCTCTTGAGCAACTCGCGCCTCTACGGCGAAGCTGAAATTCGCGTCCTTCTGGCCGACGACATCTCCCAGCTCCATCCCGAACGCGGCGCCGGCTCACTTGATGCACAGGACGTCCAGCTCACCACCACCACTGGCGTTGCTACTACGGCCGGAGCCATGTATTACGCTCTGGGCAAAACCGGTTCCAACAGTTGGGTTGTGCCATCTGTTGCTGGCTGCGCCAGTCCGTGGCCTCTGCTCGGACAAGTTACCATGGCGACTCCTTGCAAAAGCGTTTGGCTGCGCGTCGAGTATCTCACCGCTGCCAACACGTGGGTCGGGGTCACACAGGAATGGTTGGGGTATGGTTTTGGCCGTCAGTATGGCGTCTCACCCAGCGTACCTACGACGGCTGTAGGAGTCGCGGGCGCAAACACCATCAGCCCTGCCATCCTCATCCTTCAGCAACTGCAAAGCGGCCTGACGGCGGCCAACGCCGTGGGCGCGGCGAGCACGGAATACAATTGGCTCCCCATCAACTTCTACGATACGCGTGAAGGCGAGCCTCGCGACACTCGCTCTTCCTACACGACAAACAACTGCAGCCCGGCTGGGGTGATGAACGGCGTCGAGCTGGATGTGGGAAACCTCTGGCTCTGGCTGCAGAAAAAGAATCTATACGGTGGGGGCAGCGGCGCCCTCGTCAATAACACCAACCAGAATGGCTACATCCTTTATTTCTCCGATCATCGCGGCATGCAGCCCGATCCCGATGCCAACCGCACCGGCTTTTATAACAACTTCGTCGGCATCTCGGGGCTCGAGGATGTCGTTAATTCCGGCTCCGACATCGGCATCCCCGATGGCGTGTTGGAACCGAAGACATACTATCCCTTGTACTCACCGGAAGACGTGGATGAGAACGGGAGCTTGGATACTTTCGGAGCAAAATACCTGGGCGCGGGATTCGGTCTTTCGGGCGCGGCTATGTCCCAGCCTTATTACATTCCCGGCGTAACCACCGGAACCCCTTGCACGACAACCGCTGCGAACAACATGGTAACCGGACCCCGCCACGTACTGCGGTTGGTGGATGGTGGCATGAACGGCGCCGGCGTTAGTTACTTGCCTCAGCCGATTTCTCCAGCGACCTACGGAAACGGCTTCACCGTCGGTTCCGAAGAACCGGTCTATGTTTGGGGAAACTACAACACCGGCCCCGCGGATCCTTTCTGGTTGAGCGCGGGTGCTAACGGCACAACTCCGCACTCTGCGGCCGCGATCATTGCGGACGCGGTCACGCTGCTGTCGCCCAACTGGTCGGACGCCAACAGTTTTGCTAACCCGGCACTGGCAACCAACCGGAACGCAACCGATAGCTACTATCGCGTAGCCATCGCCGCGGGCAAGAGCATTCCCTTCCCGCAGCCGGCTTGGGGCGCACAGGACTTCGGCACTGACGGCGGGATGCACAACTTCCTCCGCTATCTCGAAGATCGCAGCGGCACCAACGTGTATTACGCCGGGTCTCTGATCAGCATGTACTATTCGCAATACGCTACGGGCAATTTCAAGTGCTGCACTTCCGTGTACGACGCACCAACGCGAAACTACTTCTTCGACACGCAATTCCTGAACCCGAACAATCTGCCTCCGGGAACGCCGATGTTCCAGGACGTGGTCAGTTTGGGCTTCCACCAAACCTTCACACCACAATAAATTCGGCAACCGGTGCCACTGCCCCGGTCCTGTTCCACGGACCGGGGTTTTATTTTTTTGTACTATTCCGCCAGCCGCCGCTTTCCCGTACTATTCACAGGCGAAAATTGTTCGAGCCGTCAACCTATGAACGCATCTTCGTCACCCGCGCCGCCGCTTCGGAATCAGACGCGTCGCCGACCCTGGGATCGCCCAACCTCACCCTGGAAGTGGACCGCGTTCTCCCTCTGCGCCATCGTCGCCAGCGGCCTCTTCTTTATCCCCGCCTTCGTCATCCGTCCCTTCACTCACCAGTCACCGGGTCCGCTCTTGCTTGCCATGGCCCTGCGCCAGCGCGCTCCGCTGGGCACGCTGATTGCAGGTCTGGCCTGTTTGATCTTCGCGTTCGCCCTGTGGAGAACGGTCGGCCGCTGGCGCAAGTCTCTTCTGGTGCTCATTCTGCTCGTGGTCACATTTTCAATGGTGATGGCACGCCTCAACTACTTCGAATGGATGTTCCACCCTATCGCCGGCCCGCAGTTCCTCGCGCAATCCCAGAGCAAGCTCGATCCTAAAGAAATGATCATGGCCGTCAGCGTCGCGGGCGATGCCCGCGCCTATCCCATCAGTCAGATGGCTTACCATCACGTCCTCAACGACGTAGTCGGCGGCGTGCCCATCGCCGTCACCTATTGAACGCTATGTCACACCGGTCTGGTGTGGACGCGAAGTTTTAATGGACGAGAGTTGCATTTTTATCTCGCCGGGATCAACAACCAGAATTTCCTGATGCGCGATAAGGAAACCGGAACATGGTGGCAGCAGATCACCGGCAAAGCCCTCTATGGCCCGCTGCAAGGCGCAGCGCTCGACCTCGTCCTCAGCGACGAACTCACGTTCGGCCAGTGGAAAAGCGAATCTCCTTTTGGCCAAGTACTTGCACCAGTCGGCAAATACACCAAAGAGTACGACAGCAACTGGGAGCCTGACGTCGCCAAGCTTCCGGTCGTCGTCAGCTTCCCCGGCACTGCGTTGAAGTCACGCGACGTCGTCATCGGACTCGCAATTGATGGCGCCTCCCGCGCCTATCCTTGGGAAACTTTCGCGAAACAATCTCCCGTTCTCGATCGCGTCAACGGAACACCGCTGCTTCTCGTTCTCGGCCCGGACGGCAAATCTTTCCGTGTTTTCGTCAGTCGCATCGACGGTCGCGACGCCGAATTCTTTCTCCAATCCAATTCCAACGCCCCCGCCGATGACAAACCCGCTGGGGAAAAAGAATGGAACTTACTCGACACTACGACCGCCAGCTGGTGGAATTTTCAAGGCTGTGCCACCTCCGGCCCGGCCCGAGGAAAATGTCTCGCCCGCGTTCCTGCGCTGAAAGACTATTGGTTCGACTGGCGCAACTATCATGCCGACACAACGGTCTACAAACACTAAGGTGATGCCGTGAATTTTCTGCTGCCAAAGCAATCGAACTGAGCCCGAGCGAGTTCGATCTCTATCGGGGCGTCCATTGCGGGTGCCCGGAAAAAAGTCCATTCGCGAAGCCGATCTGATAGGCAAGGAAGAAACCAAAAGCCAAGCTTAACAAGCCGGACGCGAATCCCAGCCAGTGTGAAAATTTCTCATTCTTTTGGCCAAAGAACTTGAACGCAGAAGCGATGCTCATCGTTATCAGCATCATGCCGCCGACGGTGCCGGCTCCGAAGACAAGCAAGTAGACAATCGCCCAATGCGGATTGCGGATGGTGGTGAGAATGAGGAGCGCTACTGCGGCCGAGCCGGCGAGTCCGTGAACTATCCCCACGACCAATGGACGCAACTGCTGATAGAGGCCGATCTTGCCAAATAATCGATCAAGCCACGTTAGCGGCGTTTGATGGCTGTGCGAATGCGTTTCCTCGTGTCCATGGGTGTGGTTGTGCACATAGTCGCCATGAATGTGAGGATGAGAATGAACGAAGTCCGATGCTTCCGGGAGGGGAGAGATCGCGCGCGCCGCGCCCATGAAGCTCGCGATATTCATGCCGCCAAGCACGATGAGCATAAGGCCCACAGAGAACTCCATCGAAAGCCCGATGCGGGCGGGAATGACCACGTCAAAGAGAATGATCGCCGTACCCACGACTAAGATCGTGAAAGTGTGGCCAATTCCCCAGAACACTCCGGTGAGCGCGGCCTTCAACAGGTTGCGCTGGCGACTTACGATTGTGGTCACCGCAATCACGTGGTCAGCGTCGGTGGCATGGCGCATGCCAAGAAAAAATCCTATTGCGATTATGGATAGAAAACTGATCACGGAGTTGCGCTCACCGTGCTTAAATGAGTGGCTACTCGTGATTCATGCAGACGCTTCTGGAGGAAGTCGAGATAGTCGTCCATTCCCTCGCCGCTCCTGGCAGAAAGTTTAAGAACCTGCATACCGGGCCGTACCGCCTGGACATTGCCGTATGCGGCCTGCCAGTCGAATTCAACCGCCGAGGCCAAATCCATTTTTGTAACCACTGCCACATCGGCGCTGTTAAAAATTGTCGGATACTTAAGCGGCTTATCCTCGCCTTCCGTTACCGAAAGAAGCACAAGCCGAAGATTCTCACCCAGATCGTAGGACGATGGACATACCAGGTTCCCCACATTTTCGATGAAAAGGAAATCGAGTTGATTGAGATCCCACTCTTCCAGCGCGTTCTGGACCATGGCGGCTTCCAGATGACACAGTGTACCGGTAGTAATTTGTTTTACCGGCGCCTGGCTGCGCCCCAAGCGGACCGCGTCGTTCTCCGTCGCGAGGTCTCCGACGAGCGCGGCGACGCGGTGATTCTGACGAAGAAGCGTGAGTGTCTTCTCCAAGAACATCGTCTTGCCCGAGCCCGGACTCGACACCAGACTCACCACAAACACTCCTGCCGCGCGAAATTGCTGACGCAACACGCGTGCGATCAGATCGTTCTGCTTCAGAACGTTTTTCTGACTTCGATTAAACGGGGCTGCGATCCCATTCTTCAATCTCCAGTGCAACCACTTCCAGTTCTTTGCCTTGTACAATGTCGCCCGACGGAGTACCGCAGTCCGCACAGCAGAATAATTGGACGGAGCTGATCGGACGTTGCGCCCCGCAAGCTGTGCAAAATATCAGGACCGGTAGCTCCTCGATGACCAGCCGTGCACCTTTCAACGAAGTGTCTTCACATGCCATTTCGAACGATCCAAGCAGCGCTTCTTTCACTACTCCAGAGAGCGCACCCAGTTTGAGATGCACGGCGCTCACTTGAACGCGACGCCGCTCTGATTCCTCCTGCGCTAACTCAATGATGCTCATCGCGATGGAAAGTTCGTGCATATTCCTCGTCAGCGGTCCATCAATCCAACCTTGCAAATGCCGCCATGGCCGCCTGTCCTAAGCTGATGCCACCATCGTTGGGCGGAACCATGTGGTTGGTCCAAACTTCGAAACGTTCGGCCTCAAGCAATGACTTTACATCTTTCAACAGTAACTCATTCTGAAAAACGCCTCCCGAAAGAACCACGGCACCAAGATCGTGACTTTCACAAACCTTAACCACAGCCTCAAGCAGGCCGTGAGCCAGACCAAGCTGGAAGGCACGCGCAATCTCTGCCCTTGATCGGCCGCGCATCCTCTCCCGAACTATGGATTGCAGTAGCGGTCGAAAGTCCAATTCGTCTTCCACGTATGGAAACGGATACGCTTCTGTCGCCGGCGCGGCGCAGGCAAGCTGTTCCAGCCACATCGCGGCCTGCCCTTCAAACGTAACTTCATGCCTAAAGCCCAGCAGCGCAGCCGCGGTATCGAAGCGTCGCCCAATCGAACTGGTAGGAAATGTCCGAATACCTTTGTCGACTAAATCCATGGCTCGGAGATATCGCGGTGGAAAACCAAAAGGGGGCGCCGTCAAGTCGGGCAGGCCATCGAGTTGCGCCAGAAAACCGGCCGCAGCCTGCACCGGATATTGCGCCGCTGCATCACCGCCCGGCAACGCGGCAGTGCGCAAATGCCCGATGCGCTCAAAGCTCCCTTTAAGACTGTCTACAAAGATCTCGCCACCCCAAATGCTGCCGTCGTCTCCATAACCCGTGCCATCGAAGCTGACTCCGACCACTCGCTTCTCCCATTCTCCGCGCTCCGCCAGCACCGACGCGATGTGGGCACGATGATGTTGGACTGGGCTGACCCGTTTTCTTATCCGTACCGAAAGAAGCCCGGTAGCCTTCCTGTTTGTTGTTCTCATCTGGAATCGAGCCCTCAACCACCAGAATGAAAGGAGCCAGATCGCCATCGGCGGAGAGACGGAAATGCTCTAAGAAGTCATCTCCGTTCTCCATGGCGAGAAACGGATTGTGTAAACGCACCTTGGGGATCCATGGCATCGATCCCAGAACAACGTCTTCGATACTGGGCTGGGTCGCCGCGGTCATGGCGATCGTGTCGCCATCGCAGCCGAGACCTGCAGTGATCCAAAGGATATCGATTTCAGAAATCGCCTGTGGGGCAGACGATCTGCCCTCTCGAATCTTCGTGGTGTCAACCACTCGATTTCCACTCCGCGGGAATCAGCGACAAGAAAGTAATCCAGCGAACCAGCGCCGATCCTTCTCCCGGGTATTCTACATAATTCGCGGCGCGGCCGCGCTCATGCAGAAGCGAGCCACCAAAGGACGATTTCAGAGCGCAGCCAAGCGGCGCTGCAGCAGAAGGAAATAAAGTGCCAGTAAAACCAGCAGAAATCCGTTCACGCCCAAAACTACCGGCGCGGTAAAGATCGGGACCAACCATCCCGACAACAAATTTCCCAAAGGCATTCCGCCGCGGAAGGCGACGTTGTAGACGCTCATGACACGCCCTCGCATCTCATTCGTCGTTATAAGTTGCACCAAGGAAGTCACGGTAGCAAAGACCGCCATCATAGACGCGCCGACCACAACCAGAATAATCCCGCTGAGCCGCACCGATTTTGAAAGCGCGAATCCGGAAATTCCAGCGCCCAGACAGATCAGCGCACACAGCGCTACGAATCCTTTTCTCTTGAAATTACCGGCGCTCGCGATCATGAGCGAACCGAAGATCGAGCCAAGTCCCATGAGCGCGAGTAAGTTTCCGTAGGTTTCCGGACCGCGATGGAAGATATCTTTCACGAATACGGGGATATAAGTTCGCATGGGCATGGCCAGAGCTGTCATGCAGAAAGCCAGCAAGATCAGCGCTTCCATTGAACTTTGTTTGCGAGCGAACTGGATTCCTTGTTTCAGGCTGGCGAACATGGACTCGGTAGTCTTCAGCGGCAGAAAACGGGCGCGGATGATCGAGAGGGAGATGACAGGAGCGAGGAAGGACAGTGCATTCAGCCCGAAGCACCATTTTTCACCCAGCTTCGCTAAAGTCTGGCCCGCGAGTGCCGGCCCCACCATGACTGCCACGTTGAACTGAATCGAATTCAACGCGATCGCATTCGGCATGTCATCGTTCTCGACCAGGGTCGGGATAAGTGCCTGGTAGGCTGGCCCGCCAAAAGCCTGGGCCAAACCGGAAATAAACGAAAGGCAGAGGATGTGCCAAACGTGGACCAGATCGGTTGTCACAAGAATGGTCAGGAGGCCGGCGGTAGCCATCTGAACATACTGAGAGCCCAGCAGAATTTTACGCCGCTCCGCGCGATCGGCTACCACGCCGCCGATCAGAGAGAATAGAAAGATTGGAATGCCTCCAAGAAATTGATCCAGGGCCAGCAAAAAGGCCGAGTGGCTCAGGCGGTAGATCAGCCAGCCCTGAGCGACGATTTGCATCCAGGTGCCGATACTGGAAGTGCAGGCGCCAATCCACATCAAGCGGAAATCGCGATAATGAAATGCTTTAAAGACCCGGCGAATCACTCAGTCTTCCCCATTAGCTTCCGCAAAAGCCTAACATGCGGCTTCGTCGCTTTGCGAAAGCCAACATTTGGCAATGGGGAGCAAATCGTGAGACGTTATAGATGATCGAACGTCAACCGTTGCTTCAGATATGCAGCCGGTTAATTGCGTAAATTTCTCAAATAATTCTCGAAATGAACTATGAAGCCATTCTGATTGTTTCATTCGGCGGACCCGAATCTCGTGAAGAGGTGATTCCATTTCTGGAAAACGTGCTGCGCGGAAAAAATGTCCCGCGTGAGCGGCTTCTCGCTGTAGCCGAACACTATTACCACTTTGAAGGCAAGAGCCCGATCAACCAGCAAACGAGAGAACTGATTGCCGCGCTGGAAAAAGAGTTAGAACGAAACGGCCCCCCGCTGCCGATCTATTGGGGAAACCGAAACTGGTATCCGCTACTGCCCGACATTTTGCGCAGGATGAAGCAGGATGGCATCGGACGAGCGCTGGGCTTTGTCACTTCAGCGTACAGCTCCTATTCAGGGTGCCGGCAGTATCGCGAAGACATGGCACGCGCGCAAAGCGAAGTGGGGCCGGGCGCGCCGGAAGTGGACAAGCTGCGGGTATTCTTCAACCACCCTGCGTTTATTGAGGCTACGGTCGAGCGCGTGGGAGATGCGCTGCGGACACTTCCAGCCGCGGTCCGAGAAAATGTGCAAGTCGTGTACACCGCGCACAGTATTCCACTCGCCATGGCCAACACGAGCGACTACGTGACACAGCTGCAGGAAGTGCGCAGACTGGTTTCGGCAGAGCTCGGCCAGACTAAGGATGCACTGGTCTATCAGAGCCGCAGTGGTGCTCCCGGTCAGCCCTGGTTGGAGCCGGATATTCTAGACCACCTGCGACGCGTGAAGGCTGAGAACCTCGCGTCGGCTGTGGTGTTGGCGCCGATCGGCTTTCTCTCCGATCACATGGAAGTGTTGTATGACCTGGATGTAGAAGCTCGTCAGCTCTGCGTTTCGCTGGAGCTGCCTATGGCTCGAGCAGAAACCGTGGGCGTGCATCCGAAATTCATCCGCATGATTCGGGAATTAGTTCTGGAGAGGACGAACCCGGGATCTGAACGGCGCGCGCTAGGAAAGTTTGGGCCCCGCCCCAATATTTGTGTAGAGGATTGCTGCCCGGCACCGCAACGGCGAGGACCAAAGTAAAGCTAGATAGCTGCGGAGACTTTCTGCGGATCGTAGTCCGTGGCTTTCGGATGACCTTCAATTAAATGCATGGTGTGGAGAATTGTCTGGATGACCGATTCATTCCCCACGGCCGTATTGACCATCACGTGATACAAGGAACGGGTGGGCCAGTCCGCGTCAAAGTAATGCTTCACGTAGGCAACGCGTTCGCGATCGACAGTATCGACGAGACCTTCCGCTTCTGATTGCGTAGCTCCATCCTCCACCAGGCGGTGCAACTTTTCAGCGCGAGGGGCGTAAAGGAAAACGTGGAAGGCATCTGCTTGGTCGCGCAAAAAATAAGGGGCTCCCCGCCCCACCACCACCGAATTCCCTTCTTGAGCAATTTTGGCGGTGATTTCTTCCATCATCGCCATCATGCAGTCAGTGTCGAAAGTCTGACCCGTCAGATGAGCACTGCGCTCGTAACTTCCCCGCCAGAAGGTTTTTGCCAAGCGGTAGAACCGGCCGTCCATGCGCTCGTCACAACGCTTCACGGCGGAAGTATCGACGTTTGCCAGGCGGGCGATTTCCTCGGTGAGACGACGGTCCCAGAGCGTCCATCCCAGGTGGTTCGCCAGTTGTGCAGCGATGGCGCCACCCCCGCAGCCATACTCTCGCTCAATGGTGATGAGGCGAAACATGGGTTCCCTTCGACAGGCCGCCAATCAGTGTACCGCGATTCCGCCTCCCGGCCTTCCTTTTTTCATGAGAAATACCATAGGAATCATGGCCAGGATGGCCCAGGCAAGCAACCGGAAGTCGTCGATATAGGCCAGCATTGTGGCTTGTCGTTGGACCGTGCCTTCAATTAAGGCATACGCCTGCTGGGTAGCGAAAGCCGCGCTTGCGCCGTGCGCCCGCATGGCTTGCGTGGTGCCCTGCAGCATCGACTGAAAAGCCGGGTTGCTGGCGCTGAGATGGCGGGATAAGTCGTTAAGGTGCACCTGAGTACGGCGATCGAGCATGGTGGTGACCAAAGAAATCCCTACGCTACCACCGATATTGCGCGCCAGGTTCATCAAGCCTGAGGCGGCGTTATTTTTTTCTCGCGGCAGAAAGGCATAGGCGGCCGTATTTATGGGAACAAAAAGAAAAGCCATTCCCGCAGCCTGAAACACGCGAGCAACGGCGGCGGAGTGGAAATCCATCTCCAGGTCAAAACCGGTCATATGGAACAGCGACCCGGAAAGTATAACCAGGCCAAAAATCAGCAGCCAGCGGGGGCTGTAACGGGAGAGCAGGAATCCCACCAGAGGCAGCAAGATAATAATGGTGAAACCGCCGGGCATCAGCGCCAGACCTGCCCGCTCCGCGGTGTAGCCAAGAAGGGTCTGCATAAACAAGGGAAGCAAAAGCGTACTGCCGAGCAGAGCAAAACCCAGCATGAACATCAAAAGGTTTGAGATGCCGAACGTACGGTCGCGAAAAAGGTGGAGATCGATAATCGGATCCTTGTGTCTCCACTCCCAGAAGATCACAAAGGTCAAAGCTGCGGCAGCAATGAGCGAAAGAACCACAATGAAGTGTGACTCGAACCAATCATCGCGCTGTCCCTTGTCGAGGACAATCTGCAGCGCCCCCAGGCCCAAGGCGACAAATCCAAGTCCGATGTAGTCGATTTTAGTTTCGCTGAGTTTGCGGCGCTTGAGAAAGGGTGGATCCTGAATGAGCCGCGACGTAAGCAGGATGGAAATGATTCCGACTGGGATGTTGATGAAAAAAATCCACCGCCAAGTGAAGTTGTCCGTGATCCAACCGCCCAGCGTAGGCCCAATGGCGGGAGCCGTGACGACGGCGATGCCATAAACCGCGAAGGCCATGCCGCGTTTCGCGGGAGGGAAAGTATCGGCAAGGATGGCTTGTTCGCTGGGCTGCAAGCCGCCTCCTCCAATACCTTGCAGGACGCGGCAGACGATGAGCGTTGCAAGATTTGGGGCTAGTCCACACAAGAAAGAACTGAGCGTGAACAAAGCCACGCAGCTCATATAGAAGTTCTTACGGCCGATGATGGACGAGAGCCAGCCGCTTAACGGTAGAACGATGGCGTTGGAGACCAGGTAGGAAGTTAGCACCCATGTGCTTTCATCCTGCCCCGCAGAGAGGCTACCCGCGATGTGAGGTAAAGCTACATTGGCGATGGAAGTGTCCAGCACTTCCATGAACGTGGCCAGCGTAACGGTAATAGCGATGATCCAAGGATTGATTGCCGGGCGCCAAACGTCGGCATTGGCCTTTTCCAGCGGCGGCGCGGCAGCACTCATTGCCGAATCCAGACCTTGGGTTCGACTGACATGCCGGGGCGCAGCGATTGATCGTTGTTCTCTCCCGGGTCGAGCACGATCTTCACCGGAATTCTTTGCACCACTTTCACATAATTTCCGGTAGCATTTTCCGGCGGCAGCAGGCTGAATCGCGCTCCACTAGCACCGGCGAGGCTGTCGACCTTACCTTTGTACTTTCTTCCACTGGCATCCACTTCGACGGTGACCGGCTGACCGACTTTCATTTCGCGAAGTTGAGTCTCTTTAAAATTCGCGGTGATCCAGACATCGTTGAGCGGAATTACTTTCATCAATTCCTGGCCGGGAGCCACGTTCTGTCCGACTTCGACGGTGCGGTCGC